>Ga0208788_1000366_pt1 | contig 22573 bp, 16 predicted proteins | sample Wag4_2014_7_11_3_FD_187363 | JGI IMG/M metagenome (GOLD analysis project Ga0208788, IMG submission 187363) | Fresh water mixed with fracking chemicals microbial communities from Ohio, USA - Utica-2 Time Series FC 2014_7_11 (SPAdes) (version 2) ...
GTGTGCGCGCGTAGCTCGTGAGCAGGTCGTGTTGGTCGGTCCCTACGCGCATCCTGCAGTGGATGAAGCGGAAGAGCTGCTACTGCGCTTTCTCGAGGATTTTCTAGGCGAGAAGCACCGCTACTTGCGTGAGCATCGTGCCAACACTTTGCCTTCGATGGAGCACACCGTGGCACGCTTGGCCAAGCGCGGCGCCCAAACGGCGACCATTGCGCATGGCAATGTCGAGCGTTGGTTGGGTCTGATGTGCTTGTCGTTGTACATGGACCATGAGCCGCACTTGCGGCCGTTGGCCGCACGGATGCACCGCTTCTGGAACGAGGCGCTGCATGAATCAGATACGGGCGAGCCTGCCTACCGCCATGCGGTCGTGGCGAGCTTTGTAGGCGTGCCACCGCGGGTGGTCTACACGCAGAAGGCAGACGCTCTGCCGACCAAGGTTCTGGCTGGCGCTCGCGTGCTGTCCACCAAGTTGGTTGAGTTCGAAGCGGCACGCCGCGATTGGCGCACTGAGAAGTCGCGCTTGGAGGAAGTGGTCAAGACCTTCCGCTTGGATCTTCAAGGGCACAAGCAGACGCTGAAGGAGTCGCAAGCCAAAGAAGCGCAAGCGTTGCAGGTGGTGGATACCTTGCGTGCCGACTTGCAAGGGCACGCGCAGGCTCTGCGTGATAGCGCTGCACTGTTGGTGGCCCAGCAAGCCGAAGCTGACGCGCAGAAAGCCGAGCTAGAAGCGGATCTGGCCCGTCACAAGACGGTGGTAGCGGAACGTGAGGCCCGCTTGGTTGAGTACAACCAGGTTGCAGAGACGCTCCGCGACGACTTGCTGCAGACCAAGTCCGCACTTACCGCTGTGCAGGCTGATTTGGATGGTCACCGTGCCACGGTTGCCGCCTTGCGTGTTGAAGAGGCCGCGTTGCGCAGCGAGACGGTCGCCTTGGGCCGCGATGTCAGCAGCTTGCAGGCTCACAGCACCGAGCTTGAGCACGCGCTCGCCGAGCACAAGCTGGTGCTTGCGGATCGAGAGCAACAGTTGGAGGCCTGGCAGCAGGTGCTCGCCGAGCGCGAAGCCCTTTTGGCGGCGGAACAAGCTGCACGCGTGACCTTGGAAGAGGATCTTGCGGGTCACAAGGCCGTGTTGGTCGAGACCCGCGCTGATCTAGAAGGTCATCGCACACTCGAAGCCACCTTGCGCGCCGAACTAGAGCGTTCGGAGGCCGATGTGCGCCATGCGCTGGCCGAGTTAGAACTCGGACGCGCTGCGGCGGAGGCTTCGCGTCATGCTTTGTTGCGTGAGCAGGCCTTGGTCGCGGAGCGTGAGCGCGAGCTGTCTAGCGTGCGCACCGAGATCGAGGCTCACGTACGCGTGCAGCAGGAGCTCGGCGCGCAACTTGAGGCTGTAACAGCTGAACTGACGCGCCGCGAAGAAGTGGAGCGCGAAGCCCGCGTTGCCTTTGCTTCTGTGCGGGCAGAGCTAGAAGCGGATCTTGCGCGTCATCGCGAGGCCTACGCTGTACTCGAGAAGGACCTTGCTGGTCACAAGACACTTGTAGACGAGTTACGTGTGCAATTGTCGCAGGTGGAAGAGACTCTGCGCTCCAGTGCCACGCAGTTGGAAGCCGAGCGTGCCACGACTGAGGGTTTGCGGCACGAAGTACGCCGTGAGGCCAGCCGGGCAGACTTGCGCGAGCAGGAACTTGCTACGGCACGCAGTGAGCTTGAGGCTCATGCCGCCGAGCAGCAGGTGCTGGCCCTGCGTTTGACGGAATACGATGCCGAGTTGGCGCGTCGCGCCGATCTCGCTACGCGCACCCAGCAGGCATTCGAGTCGGTCCGCACAGCACTGGAGCAAGACCTGCAGGCGCACCGTGCTGTCATCCAGACCTTGCAAGCAGACCTCAAGGGTCATCAGCTGTTGGTCACAGACCTGCGCGCCTCGCTGGCAGCTGTAGAGCAGCGTTTGGCGAGCACGGCGCAGGCGCTCGAAGTCGAACGGTCCACAGCCGAAGGGCTGCGGCATGAGCTAGCTAGTGAGCGCTTGGCACTGGCCGACGCGCAGCAGCGGATGGCGGCCTTGGCGTCGCTCCTTGAGGAACATCGCGCCGTAGTGCGGGATGTCACCGCCGATCTTGAAGGCCACAGGGGAGCATTGCGCGACGCACGCAGTGAGCTCAGCTCCCAAGCGGCCTCCATCGCTCGATTGGAGGGCGAATGGGCTGCCAGCGAGGAGCGGCACATCGCGACACAGGCCCAACTGGCCCATGAACGGGCGGTGCGTAGCGATCTTGAGTCTCAAGTGGCTCGTGCACGGGAGGCGCTTGCAGCTCAGGATGCCAAGATCAGCCTCCTGCGTGGCTTGCTGGCCAACCGCTGGGTCAGCTTGAAGCGCGCACTTTGGGTCAAGAAGCCGTTGCCCTAAGCCCTGTAGCTGTTCCGTGACAGCGGTGCCTGTGCTACAGATGTGAGAGCTTCCCATCATGGCGCACGCACCGATCGATCTGCTGAGACTCGCTTCCCGCACCGGCGAGTGGATGACCCCCTCTGGCGATGCCGCCGATGTGGCCTTGTCGTGTCGTGTGCGTCTGGCTCGCAACATTCAGGGCGCACCGTTCGTGCACAAGCTGCCACCGCAGCAAGCACTCGAGATTTGCGCGCACATGCGCGAGTTGCTCGTCGCGCGTCGCTTTGAGGGTGAGACTCAGTGGGCTGAGATGTCTGCTGTCTCGCCGCTCTTGCGCTTGGTGTTGCGCGAACGCCATCTGGTGTCGCGTGATCTGGCACCTGGAGAAGAGGGCGAGACTGCGCTGCCTGGTCGTGCAGTGGCCTTCGCGCCGAGCGAGACCATTTCGGTGATGGTCAACGAGGAAGATCACGTGCGCTTGCAAGCCATGGGGCGCGGCATGGCTTTGGGTGACTGCTTGCGTCGCGCGCAGGAACTGGACCGCTCGTTGGAAGCGGATGTGGCCTTTGCTGCGACGCGCGAATTGGGCTACCTGACCGGCTGCCCGACGAACACAGGCACAGGCATGCGAGCCTCGGTGATGTTGCACCTGCCCGCCTTGGCGTTGTGCAAGTCCGAATTGGAGAAGGTCTTCACCGCGGCTGCGCGCACGGGACTTGCCGTGCGCGGACTTCACGGAGAAGGTTCGCGTGCTGTCGGCGACTTCTTCCAGATCTCCAACCAGACTACGCTCGGTTCCAGTGAGGAACAATTGATCGAGGAACTGCGCTCGATCGTGGTGGCGATCGTCGATTTCGAGCGTCAAGTACGTCGGACACTGTTGCGAGAGCAGCGTACCGCCTTGTTGGATCGCGTGTCGCGCGCCATGGGCCTGTTGCGCACGGCACGCGCGTTGCAGACAGAGGTTGCCCTCGCGCACATGTCCACACTGCGCTTGGGAGTTGCTTGCGGTTTGGTCGATCAGCCCGGCGTTGATCTGTTGAATGAACTAGGCTTGCAGGTCCACAAGGGACACTTGCAAGTGCTCGTGCAGGGCGAGGGCACCTTGCTGGATCCCAGCGAGCGGGATCGTGCGCGTGCTCAGTACTTGCGTCGTCGCTTGGCGCCGCGCTAGCGTCACACTCGTAGGCGCGTGGAGGTTGGAAAGAACTTCCACCCCTGGCCGCGCCATCGGGCTCGTCTCGATCCGTGATCAAGACTGACGACGATGGAGGTCGAAAATCCGGGGCATGCTCGCGCTCCTCTCGTTGCTGGTAACGCTTGTGCTGCCTGCGCAGCCGACCGACCAAGCCACACCTGTAGTGCAAGCGCTTGAGGGGCGAGTCATGGTGCTTGACGCTCGGCACGGGGCGCGTCCCTGCGCGCGCACAGAAACGCTGCGTGCCGAGGCGCAAGGTGCGCTCGAACTCGGTGCTGGCGCAGCCGCGCGTTGGAGTCTTGCGCAGCGCACAGCGGTTCATTGGGAAGGTGCCACCTCGTGTGAGTGGTCCACAAGCGGCTTGACCGTCCTAGCCTTTGATTGCATGCGATGGGATTGGCGTGAGGCGGGTCAAATGCTGCGCTTGCCCGCCAGCTGGCTCGCGTGCGGCGGTCCCGGTGTCTACGAAGTGCAGAGTGATGCACACAGTTGGACCGTGCGTACCTTGGCGGGGGCACCGCTCTTGCTGCACGAGGGCACGCAGTTACGCGCAACTGTCGTTGCCGGTGCTGTCACCAAGCTCGCCGCCCCGCGTGTGCAGCTTGCGGTGCCTGCCGTGCAAACGAGCGTGTCCCCGTGGCGGGAGCATGACTGGCCATGGAGCGCACCTGAGACGCAGGTTGAGGCTGAGGACAACGAGCCGGTCGATCTTTGGTCGCCCGCGACCATCGCGTGCGCGGCACCGCGCTTCGCACCGCTGCGCGTGACCACTGTGGGGCGTCAAGTACGCCTGACACCTTCTGGCGCGCCCAACGCTGTGCCCACGGTTGCGTCCCAGTGGCCGCCGTGGCTGCTCGATCCGCTGGCTCACATGCTCGACCGCTTGCACGCCCGCTGGCGCGCTTGGTCTGCTTGGGCTGTGCGCTTGCGAGCCATGCAAGCGTATGGTGTGCGCTTTGATCTGTGGGGGCCGTTCGACGTGCGCTTTGAAGACGATCGGTTGCGACTGCGCTTGGATGCGCGCGCAGGGCGTGCGTATGTGGTGCGTGGCATGAGCTGGCTGACCCTGCAGCCTGGTGCTGCTGTGGTGCTCGAGCGCGGTGGCCGCCTAGCTTCGCACGCTGGTGAAGTTGCCGTGCGTCCGTTGCAGTAGGGGAGCTGTGTTAGACTGCTGTGGATGAACCACAGCCCTGTTGTGCTCGTCGTCGGTGGCTCGCGCGGTCTGGGAGCTGCGTGCGTGACCGAGTTCATGGCGCAAGGTGCGCGCGTGCATGCGACATGGCGCACGCCTGGCGCCAACGCCACGGCTTTGCAGGCGCGCTTGGGCGCGTGCGCGCATCCATGCGACTTGAGCATCAGCGACCCTGAAGCCAGCGGCAGCATCGCCACGACTGTGGCGCGTGTGGTGAAGCAAGAAGGGCGCTTGGATGTGCTGGCGATTGCGGCCGGTGACTACCTTGCGGGCAGCTTGGAATCGCACTCAGCTGACCTGATTGCGACGCAGCTGCAACAACAAGTCGTGGGGCCCGCGCGCGCCATGAGTGCGGCTCGCGCCGCGCTACGACACTCGCAGGGCTGTGCAGTGCTGTTTGGTGTCGCAGGTCTCGATGGCTTGCGCGGACGCAAGCGCAGTGCAGCCTACTGCGCTGCCAAGAGCGCTTTACTCGTGCTGGTGCGCTCGTGGGCCTTGGAAGAAGCGCTGCATGGCGTGCGTGTGAACATGGTGTCGCCCGGAGTGGTGCCGCACCTGCATGCAGACCCCGAGACGCTGGCTCCCGAAACGTTAGCCCGCGTGCCTTTGCCCGGAGCGACCACGCCCGAGGATCTGGCACGGGCCGTGCGTTGGTTGTGCTCGGCGGAGGCGCGCCATGTGACCGGCGCCGATCTGCCCGTGGCGGGCGGATTTGCACTCTGAGTTTGCCCTCTGTGCTTTCGGTAAGTCAGGAACTTTCTTCCACGTGGCAGCGCTTGCGCGCCTGCGGCTCAAGCACAACTCTCATGCAGGTCGATGCATCCCTCTGCAGGACCTTGTCCCCACAGGCCCCACAGGCGAGTTGACTCGTCTGGGCACACCCTGAAGGATGGAGGCCACAACACTCCGATGGGTACACTCGACCTTGCGCGTTTCGAAGATGCTGACGGCGGCCTGTTTGGTCCGGCTGAGATCGAACGCTTCATGCGCGCCGAACACGAACGCGCGCGCCGCTATCGCTTTCCGATCGTTTGCTGCGTCGTAGCGGTGGATCGTTTGGATCAGCTCCAAGACTTGTATGGAGTCGAAGCACGCGCAGAGATCATGAAGACCGCAGTGCGCGCCATGCGCGGTGCCATGCGCGACTCGGATCTCTTGGCGCGCTTGTCCGGCGACCAGGTGTTGATCTTCTATGCACACACCGGCCCGCACACAGGTGCTCTGCTCGCCGAGCGCGTGCGCACGGCCGTCAAGAAGCAGCGCTTCGATCTCGATGGACGCACGATCAAAGTCGCGGCCTCGGTGGGGGTCGTCAGCGTCGAAGGCGGCAGCAGCGAGTCCTTTGATGCGCTCGTCGCGCTGGCTCACGATGGCTTGCGCATGGCGCAAAAGGCCGGTGGCGATCGCCATGTGGAGATCGGCTCCGGCACGACGCAAGAGTCACTGGAAGGCACGCCAGCTCCGCTGGGCGCCGGTGGGGTTGATGCGGATCAGGTCGACAAGCTCGAGCGTCGCTTGGCACGCTTGATGTCGTTGCTCGACGACACCGAAGCCGCCTTGCGGCGGGCACATGCGCCGGTTGCTCCCGTGGCTGCGACGAGCGAAGCGCGTGAGATGAGCGAACAGAAGCGGGAGCTGATGCGTACTATCTTCGAGGCTAACCGCGAGTTGCGGCAACACCGTGACGGTGAAGACGAGAGCGAGTTGACTACATGAGCAATGTCCAGGCTGCGAGTGGTCCGCTGTTCTTAGGCATCGACCTTGGTACTTCACGTACTTCGGTCGCAGCCAGTAACGGCGTGCGAGAGACGATTGCGTCCTATGTGGGGTACCCCAAGGACGCAATCGCCAGCAAGAAGCTCGGCAAGGACGTGCTTTATGGCGATGAGGCCATTGCGAATCGACTTTCGTTAAAGCTCTATCGTCCGCTAGCGCATGGTGTGATCCAGACCGATCACGAAGGCTCCGAGAATGTGCGCGCAGCCACCGACTTGATCAAAGAGATCATCAAGCGCGCGCGCCCGTTACCAGGTCAGAAAGTCTATGCCGTTATTGGCGCGCCTGCTCAGGCATCGCTGCATAACAAGCAAGCGATCTTGGATGCGGCTCGTGAGTCGGTGAACTCCGTCATGCTGTGCTCGGAGCCGTTCTCCGTGGCCTATGGCCTTGACATGTTGGACGATGTCCTTGTTGTGGATATCGGCGCAGGTACCACTGACTTGTGCCGTATGCACGGCACGATGCCGGAGGACGCCGACCAGATCACGAATACTTTCGCGGGCGACCATGTCGACGCCGTGTTGATGGACTTGATCAGCAAACACTGCCAAGGTGCGCAGTTCACCAAAGAGATGGTGAAGACGATCAAGGAAAAGCACGCTTCCGTATTGGATCAGATGCCGGCCGCCTTGGTGAAGCTGCCTGTTGCAGGCAAGCCCACTGAATTTGACATCACAGAACATGTCAAAACTGCTTGTCGTAGCATCGTGCCAGGTATCGTGGACGGGATTCAGAGCCTAGTGGCGAGCTTCGACCCGGAGTTTCAAGACCGCTTGAAAGGGCGTGTGCTCTTGGCCGGCGGTGGCAGCATGATCCGCGGCCTCGATCATGAGATTGAGAAGGCTCTGCAAGAGCGCTTGGGCTCCGGGCGTGTTGTGCGCATCGAAGAGCCGATCTACGGTGGGGCTAATGGCGCGTTGAAGCTCGCTTTCGACATGCCCGCGGAGTACTGGGAGCAGTTGAAGTAAGCGCTCTCTGCATGGCTCGGCTGCATGCAGAGCGATGGTCACTGACCGCGCACACAGCTGCCGAGAGTCAGCAGCGCATAGCTCGTCGCGAGGATGGGGTTGCCCTCATACCAACGCGGCGAGTTTTCATTGAGCCACGAGCCATCAGTTTTCTTCTGGATGGCGACGATGCGACCAGCCAGATCCTTGCGCCAAGAATGCGCGACACCTTGTGCATCGACGATGGTCTCTTCGCCATAGACATCCAACGCCTTCGCCATCACAGCGAAGTAGTAGTACAGACCCTGATAGGCCGCCGTGGGGTCCGTGCCGGCTTCAAAGCCAGGGTTCACATCCAGCGTGTAGTTGCGCCGCAACCACTCCCACGCGGCCTTCATGCGCGGATCGGACTTGGGGATGCCCGCGAACGCGTAGCTCTTGAGCAGCGCGTACGTCATCGAGCCATAGCTGCGCGGCACCTTCTTGCCGCCCTCGAGTTCGATGTAACCAGCCATGCTTTGGCCTGGTGCGTAGGCCGAGCCGCCATCGTCACCGGACACGACGACCTTGCCGCCATCTGAGATCTGCACGTCGTTCTTCTCGGAACGATTCTGGCAGCGTTCGAGGAAGCGCAAGCTGCGTTGGAATGCTTCGTGGTTCTGGTCGAGCCCTGATGCCGTCAAGGCCTCGAGCGCCATCTGCAAGTTCGACAAGTCCGGGCGTTCGGAAGACCCATAGCCGATGCCACCGTAGTAGGGGTGGTCCTCCGCGTAGTTGTCTTCAGGGCCCACTTGCAGCGCGACAATCCACTCGCGCGCGCGCAGCATGACGGGCTTGTACTGTTCGCGGGCGTCCGCAGCGAAGGCCATCACCGCAGCGGATGTGACATAGTTCGCCACCTTGCCTTGATGAATGGACCCATCCGCTTGCTGCAGCGTCGCAAGCCAAGCCAACCCAGAGTCGATGGCCTGCTGAACCGCCGCTTCACGCGGCGCAGGCGTTGCGAGCAACGCACCCAAAGCCATGGCTGTGATGCCTGCATCCGGCTTGCCCGGTTCGCCCCATGTGCCGTTCTTGGCGATGGAAACGAGGAAGCGTGCGCCCTGCTGCATAGAAGCCAAGGCAGCGGCCTTGTCAGCCGGTTCGAACTGGGGCAGCGGCTTGGCGTCGCGCGGTGCTGCAGACGCGGCCGGCTTCAGCACCGGAGCCGCACGCACCAGCAGCACTGCGGCTTCGGCCGTGGTGCGCACATCACCCCACGAACCATCACTCTTGCGCTTGCCCAACAGATCCGTGACGAGCTTGCGTAGCTCATCTTTGGATGCGGGAAGGGGCGTGTCATTCCAAGGGTTGAGCGTCGCATCCGTGGCTGTGTCCGAGCTCAGGTACTTGAGCGCCGAGCCCAACGCCGCCTTCGTCGATTCCTCTGCATGCAGCGTCAACGCTGCCGCCGCAGTGCGCGTCTGGCGCTTGCGCGTCACCTCATCCACGCCCGCGTCTGCGATCGAGCCACTGGCGTCTTGCTTTGCCACAAGATAGGCCACCGCGCGCGCCACAAAGGGCCCATCGATGCTCTGGTACTTGCGCGGCGACTCGCGCATGGCTCGCAGGGTCAGCGCTGTGGTGACGACATCCGGGCCATAGCCCCCAGTCTCACGATCTTGGGCATAGCGTAACCAGCGCAGCGTCCTATCGATGTCGGGGCTAAGGTCGATGACCGGAGCAACGGCGGGAGCCTGCGCTTGCGGGGCTGCAGGTGCGGCTTGTGCGGCGGCTGCGGGGGGGGCGAAGAGGAGGGCGGCGGTGGCCGCGGCGAGGACGGTGAGCTTGTGGAGCGACATGGCTTAGGAGCGATAGATTGCCAAAGTGATACTGGCCCCGTCGATTGTGCACGACTTTCGCGGCCTACCGCACGGTAGACGTCCGTGAGGTTACTCAGAGGTATGTAGCACGCAAATTCCGGAGTTCATCCGCACCAGGGTGAGCAGGGGACGTTGCAGAGGCAGCACGGGCCGATCCGGTGGGGCAGACCTCATTCCTAGGGCCTAGAGCTTCCCAAACGGCTTCAATCGTCCGCCAGCTGAGGTGACGAAGGTCCCTCAAGTCGCGACGATTCAATCTAGACGTACGAACAAAGCTGACGGGGACGGCAATTCGCAGCTTCTAACACAGAGGAAACATGGCCGTGGTCACTCTGTGCCCACTCACCTACGCCAGTATCACCCATCGTGCTCGCTCGACGGATCCAGCTCCTTCGTCGCCAGCCGCGCCTTGACCGCCTTCCAGACCAAATACAGAAAACCCGCCAACCCCGCCTCAAACACATACGCCAGCCAGCGCGGCACACGCGAGAACTCGCTGGTCAGAACGAAGTGCATAAAACCGAACATTGTGGCGAGTCCCGCGAGCAGGAGGGCTACACCCAAGATGCGCAGGACGCGTGCCGTGGTGGATTGTTCCCGTGCTCGCCAAGCGGACAGGTGATCGGGTACGGCTGCCTTGGCCCGTGAGTCGTCTGTCTGACTTGGCTGTGTCGTGTCTTGCTGCGATTGCATGCGTGCTCCAACGAGTCCTGTGGGGGGGGCTGGGCGGACTCAGGCTTTACATTTCTGCGCCGCACCATTCAGCGCAGATGCTGGTCATGGTTGCAAGTCTCGATGCGCCAACTCGGCCACATGACTCGCAGCTCGTGCAATGGCACCGTCCCCACCCAGCCGTGCGCGAGCCTGGGCCACTCGGCGGGCATACTCTGCGCGCCACGCTGGATCACTTGCAGCTCGCTTCAAATCACGGCGAATGGCCTCACGCGGAGGCACCCCAGCGAAGGCGTACTCGGGCATCAACTTGGCATTGACCAGCAAGTTGGGCGCCGCGATGTAGGGGACCTGCACCATGGCGCGAGCCAAGAGCTCCTCAGCGCGTCCTGCTAAGCGATAGACCACGACCGTTGGGATCCCACGCGCGAGCAAGTCGATGGTGATCGTGCCCGACACGGTCAAGGCCGCACGCGCATGGCTCAAAACGGCATGGAGATCACCGGCGCGAACTTCGACAAGGCCAGCGGAAAGTTCCTTGGACAAGATCTGTCGTAGCTGTGCTGCCACGGACTCGCGTTCGTGGGCGACGACCACCCGCAAGCCCAGTTCTCGCGCTACCTCAGAGGCGATTTCCACCATCCACTGCGCATGTCGTTCCAGCAGTGTCTGGCGGCTGCCGCACAACACGACGAGCGTGTCAAGTTTGCTTGACGGTACTGTTGCAGCCGGCGCAGCGATGGCATCCAACTGAGGATGACCCACCAGCACCACATGCGCACCGCGGCGCGCAAACCAAGCCGGTTCGAAGGGCAGGATGGCCAAGCCCAAGTCCACACAACTAGCCCAGCGGCGTGCGCGCCATGGTGCCCATGCCCAATGCTGGGGGACGACGAGATGCGCTGTGCGTACACCCCGTGTGCGCAACATGGACATAAGCGGTACATGCAGAGCCGGTGAATCCACCATCACCGCTACATCGGGCGCGTAGACATCACTGCGTGTGACGGTCTCCTCCAGCAGTTGGAGGTAACTGCGCAACGCGCGCAGCGCGGCGAAGAGCCCCATGCGTGCATGGGTTACCGTGTCATGCCATAGCACGACGCCAGCGGCCTGCAATCGTTCGCCGCCCAGTCCCGCGAACTCTGGCTCCGGTGCACCTGCTGCGCGTGCCGTCTGGCGTAGCGCATGCACCAAGTTCACGGCGTGTGTTTCGCCCGAAACCTCGGCACACGAGATCAAGAAGCGCACCGGACGATCCTTGCGCCACACAACCTGCGGCAGCGGCGCCACGACCGCAGGTGTTTGCAGGCAACTCAAGAGCTCGCGTTTTGCCCGCGGGCCGCCCAGTACGCTCCCGATCAGACGCGCAGGGAAGAGCACAGCATCCCCGATAGCGCGCAGCAGCTCGCGGCGCACAAGCGCTGCGGCGGTGCGTGCCGGACGGGACCCGTGGGGCGAGCGTGTAGGTCGTGCCATGCGCAGCTTGGGCAGGATAGCGAGTCAACCTTGCCTTGCGCACGCTATCCTGCGGGCCACATGCTGCGCCTCGTTGGCTGGTTCCTCGCCGTCCTCGTCCTGCTGAACATCCTGCGGCTGGTGCCAGCCGTGGGGCGCATCTTTGATGTGCCGTTCCTCGGCTTCTTCCTCGCCGCCGCGATCCTGTCGGCCTTGATGGCGTGGGGCGGTACTTGGATGACGCAGCGACGCCAAACGGCGCGGGTGAAGCGCGACTTGGGTGCTGTCGATACGCCGTACCAGCGTGGCAAGCTCGGTGCACACCTGCTTGCTGCGGGAGCCCCAATGGAGGCCGAGCAGCACCTAGCTATCGCAGCGGCGGGAGATGAGGATCGCCTGGAGTGGCACTACAAGTTGGGCTGTGCGCGCCTCTTGGTGGGCAAAGCGGCTGAGGCTGTGGCGCCACTCGAACATGTGGTCGCGCGTGAAGAGGAGCACGCGTTCGGTGCAGCACTGTTGCGTTTGGCCGAAGCGCGCCTGCGCCTGCACGAGCCTGCGCTCGCGTTAGCAGCCATCCAGCGCTTCGAGCGCAATCATGGACCTTTGCCGGAAAGCGCGTGGTGGCGCAGTCGCATCGCCAAGGCGCAAGGGGATACAGCCGCGGCTAAGCGCGCGTGCGAAGAGGTGCTGCAGCTACAGTCGCGAGCCACGCAGTTTCAGAAGAAGACTGGACGCGCTTGGGCCATCAAAGCTTGGTTCGCGCGTTGGTTCTAGCGACGCGCGTACAGCCGCTGCGCTAGTTCAAACAGCAACACGACAGCCAACGCCATAGGCAGCACCTTGGCCCACTCCAAGCTGTGGGTTGCACCGATGTAGGCGAAGGCATCGATGTCCGTCAGACGGAACAGCGACCAGTGCGTGAGTGTTTGCACCAAGTAGATCGAGAACTCGGCGAGCATGAACAGCAGCATGCCGAAGCCGATGACCAACGGCCGCGAGCTAGCGCAGCTGAGTGCGAAGGTCAGCGAGTACAGCCCCAAGAGCAGCAGCGATTGGTGTACCGCGGAGAGGAATAGCGGCCAATGGGCCATGTCCTCATCGATGTAGCTCATCAACCAAGGGATGCTGTGGGTCGACACGAACACAGGCACGATGGTCGCGAGTGCACCAGCGATCCAGCGTTCCGTCAGCACACGCCGGCGTGACATAGGACGCGCAAGTAAGATCTCTAGCGTGCCACGCTGGGCTTCACCTGCCACCACATTCATCGCAAAGACCACTGCAGCCAGCGTGCCGACGGTGTTGCAGCCTTTGAAGAAGTGTTGCCCGTTCACATAGGCGATCACGCCGCCCACTTCGAGCTGGTCAATCATGCCCTTGAGCGAGTCCATCGGGGCCATGTCGCGCAGAGCGTCGATGTTCTCCTCGAAGCTGGGCCAGAACAGGATGGCGCCGACGAGCAGGGCCTCGAGCACGATGAACCAAGCCAGCATGCCCCACCAAGCGAAACGGTGCTCGCGCAACATCAGCAGCCCTCCACTCCGTACAGCTCGCGGTAGAGCTCTGCCAGGGACAGGCGGCCATGTTCGATCGTGGTCGGTGCGGGCAAGGCCGGCAAAGCCAAGGCGCGCGCCAGCCACTCGCGCGGCTCACCGGCGACTTGCGCACTCACACGCAGCTGGTCCTCGACGACCATGCTGCTCAAGGTGGCACCGCCCAAGCTCTGTAAGGTTTGCTTGACAGAGTCCTCTGACACTGTTGCGGCAAAGGACAAGCGCACCAGACGCGCTGCACGCTCGCGCACGGTTGCGGCCGTTTCATTGGCAATGATGCGGCCTGTTTGCACGAACACCAAGCGCGCGCACACGCGGTCCACTTCGCCTAGGTGATGCGAGGAGAGCAGGATCGCCGTGCCGCGCGCCGCATCCTCCTGCAACAGTTGCAGCACGGCTCCGCGCTTGCTGGGGTCCAAGCCCTCGGTGGGTTCATCCAAGATGCGTACCGGTACTTGTGGCGCCAAGGCAGCACACAGCATCAACTGGCGTTTCATGCCATGGCTGTAGGTGCGCACACGCTTGTGCAACGGTAGATCCAGTCGTTGCGCGTACTCCAGCGCGCGCTGCCAAGCGTTGCTCTCACGACCGCGCAAGAACCACTGCAAGTGTTCATCGGCTCGCAGCTCGCCATACAGGGCAATCTCGCCGGGGGCATACGCTGCTTGCAGGCGCACCGCCACGCCATCACCCACGAGACGTGCTCCGCCCACGACAATCTCGCCTGCATCGGGGCGCGTCACCCCGTACAGACAGCGCAAGAAGGTGCTCTTGCCGCTGCCGTTGGGGCCGAGCAAGCCCGTGATGCCGGGTCCTACATCCAGATCCATGCCGGCCACGGCCACTTTGTCGCCAAAGCGCCGCACGACACCCTTGGCATGGATGGCGGACGAGGTGGAAAGGGGCTGTGTCGCGTTCACTAGCGCAGTCTACGCCCTTCGTCATGGCAACGATGCAGCTTCATCGCCACACTTGGCTCATGGAGCAGGCAGCATGGAGCTGATCGAGACGCTCAAGCACGATGTGTTTGGCCGCGTAGAACTGGTGCGCGGTCCAGAGGGTCTGCTGGTCCGGCGGGTGGCGCGCGCAGGGACGGTGGACCCACGCGCCATCTTGGCCCGCGCTCTGTTGGCCCGCGAGCGTCGCGCGCTCCAAGCCCTGCGCGGCTTGCCGGGTGTGCCCCAACTGTCGATCGCGGATCGTGGGCTTGCGCATGAGTTGGTGCGCACGCACTTGGCTGGAGCGCCCTTGCACCGCGCGCAGCACTTGCCGTTGGACTACTTCGAGCACCTAGATGCGCTGGTGCAAGCACTGCATGCGCGGGGCGTGTGTCACAACGACCTCCACAAGGAACCCAACATCTTGGTGGGCGAGGACGGTCGCCCGGCCTTGGTCGACTTTCAGTTGTCGAGCGTGCACGCTCACTGGGACCGGAGCAGGGACCGCAGCTTTCGTGTGCGCGTCAGCGAAGACCTGCGCCACGCAGAGAAGCACCGCGCGCGCTATGTCAGCTTGGGTGGTGCGCCCCAAGGAGTGCGCACGGCGGGAGCGGGAGTCGGCCGCCAACGCAGCCCGCTAGCGAAGTGGTGGCGACGCTTGGGCAAGCCTGTGTGGGACTTTGTGCGCGGCTCGTTGCTACGCACGCGCGAAAAAGAAGGGGGGCGCCCAAGTCACGGGCCTTGGCCCGCGTGGACGCCACCTTTGGGTCAGGTAAGAGCCTCTCAGAGACAGTCGTCTCAGAGTGGATCGTCTCAGAGCACGTCTTCGCGATAGATCCAGCGCTTGCGCTCCGGAGCTCCGCGCGCGACGAGTCGCCACAGGTGCTCGGGACCACAAATCGCCAAGTACTCGCGCTCGCCTTGCTTGGTCTGCAGGATCACGCGACCTGACACTAGACCGACCAAGCGCTTCTCGTGTTCGTTCTCTTCCGGCACGACGAACAAGCCCGCGCCGATGAACTCGGGACGGCCGTACAGTCGTTGCGGAATGGTGGTCACAATGCCGAGCACGCGCGGCTCCTCAAGCACTGTCACTTTTTCTTTCCACGGGCCGTAGGGATCACGGCCGTAGATCCACAACTCGGTGCCCGCGGCCGGAGTCTCGAACTCCATCACGCACTCGGGCAAGCGAATCTCGGTCTCAGCGGTGTAGATCGCGCCGCCCACGGGCTCGATCACCACCTTCTCGATACTCGGGCCATCGCCGTACCACGAGGTCACTTCCGCGGGCCCCGAGCGCGCCGTGCGCCCTAGGAAGACCAAGCCGTAGTCCGTGTTCACGCCGAGCTCTTCGCCCGCGGGTGTACGGATGTGCACGACGGGATCCGCGATCGTGCGCACTCCTGTGCAGGAGGCGAGCGCGGAAGCCACAACGATGGCTAGGGAACCGATGGATAAGGCGGGGAGGCGTTTCATTCGAAGCGTTCGTACCACTGGCGATAGTAGTCGTTCTCGGGGTCGAGCTCCATGGCCAGTCCGGCCCAAGCCTTGGCTTCTTGGTCCGACAACTTGCCGCCGCCTTCTAGCCGCGGCCCACCGCCTTCCCCGCGACCGACGCGGGTGTTCAGCAGACCCAGCTTGAGCGCCGACAAGTCGTAATACACATCGGCATCTAGCGGATCGATCTCAAGGGCCTTTTGGAGATCTGCCATGGCCTTGTCGTCTTGGTCCTTGAACGCCAAGGCCTTGGCCCGAGCTACGAAGGCGCGTGGGTCCTTGCAGCCCTGCTCGATGGCCTCGTTCAGATCCGCCAGTGCCTCGTCAAACTCACCTTCGCGCAGCTTTTGCGTGCCGCGCTTCATGCGGGCAGTGGGGCCCTCTACGGGCATGGCTTTGATGTAGGCCAACCATGCCTTCTCCAGCTTGTCGACATCCTTCTCGCCGATGCGCTTCAAGAGGTGCGCACGGATGTCCACCGGCTTGATGCCAAAACCACGGCCCATCGGTTCCGAGGGGATGCCCTTGGCACGCGTGTAGATCTCTTTGAAGAAGCGGTTGAAGTTCTTCTGGTGCTTTCCATCCTCCCAGGTGTTCAGGAAGTAGACGAACGACCAAGCGTGCGCGTATTGGAAGCCATCGAAGGCCCCGCGATCGATCAGGAACAGCTCTTCGAGTTTGGTATAGCCGCGCCCATTCTTTTGACGGCGCGCACCACCCGTGGCTGCTTGTCCACTTTCCGTGACACCGATGGCTTGCTGCACCGTCAGCACGCGGTCTAGCTGCGGCAAGCCCGGCTCGATCACCAGCTTGCCTTTCTTGTCGCGGTACACCTTCGAGCTACCAAAGTAATCCGCGACCGCTTCATTCAACCAGATCTGCGGCTCGTACTGGTCATCGATCAAGTAGGTCAACAAGTGCGTGCATTCGTGCAACGCGACCCAAGTGGATTGCTCGGGCTCTTGGTAGTCGTGATAGAAGTTGAGCGTCTTGTCGTAAGCCCAGAAGTAGCCCAACACACCCGGCGACAGATCCGGTGCCGCTGCGTTGGCGTGGAAATCCTCATAGGACTTGTAGATGTTGACCACCATCTTGGTCCGCATCAGCGACGGAGTCGGCTTGATGCCGATCCGGTTGTCCATGAGGTTGTAGTAGGTCTCCAGCAGCTCCGCGTAGTACTCGAGCAGCTCGGGCCCCGTGTTCGTCACGAAGCGGAAGTGAGCCGTCTCCTTCTCCCAACCGGTGCCCCACGTCGAGCGCGCCTTGATCTCTTCGATGCGCTTCTTCGAATCCGCGAATGCCTTGGCCAGCTCGGCCTCATACGCGGCCTTGGACCACCAGCGGCCGCGGTAGCGCACATAGCCTTGGGCCAGCTTCTCCTTCTCGTCGTCGTTGGCGGGCACATAGTCGCTCATGTCGCCCTCGACTTCGATCGAGCGGATGAGCGACTTGTCCTTGATCTCGACGACGCCACCACTGACGAACTCCAAGCGCAACACACCATCCCGCTCGCGGGCTTTGGCTGGTGTGACGATGCGACCGTCCTTGGTTACGACGCGGTCGGCGGATGCCTGCGGAGCCAGTACCAGAGCGGCTAGCGCGATGGCGGCACAGAACGAGACACGCAGAGCGTGGCGAAAGAGGTTGCTCACTTGGTGGCCGTGTAGTCTTTCCAAGACTCCTCAAGGACTGCCATGTCGATGCCACGGAAGGCGTCTTCCACAGCTTGGTTCAGGTTGCCGGTCATCGCGAGCGTCTTGAAGTAGGTGTCCAGAATCTTCTCCCACTCGGGGTTCCAGTTCTTCGCGCCCTTCTTCTTGCCCGTGCGCAAGAAGTAGATCAGCGACCAACCCTGCGCGTAGTTCTGCCCGCCGCCGGCGCCATACTTGTTCTGACCGTAGTACTCCTGCTGCGTGAAGCGCACCAGGTCCTGCAGCGGCACGAACTGATTGCTACGCACCAGCTCGCGCACGGTGTCGACGCGCCACTTGAACTTCTCGGCCACGAAACGACCACCTTTCCACTCGAAGCCGGAGTAGTAGTCGCCAGTGCCCTCGTTGTACCAGCTGTGCGGGCTGATGTTGCCGTAGAGGTAGAAGATGTACTGGTGGAAGGCTTCGTGGTTCAGCACGGCCCACGTGTCGTTGCGTCCGCCACCTGCTTGGTCGTCGTAGAGCACCAACTCTTGTTGCGTCCAAGCCCAGTAGCCTGCGCTACCACCAGGTCCACCATAGCTGTGGTACGCCGATTGATCGGTCAGCACGCGCACGACCGAGCACTTCGACAGTTCACGCGGATCGCCCGAGCCTAGGATGGCCTTGGTCATCTCCTCTTCGGCTTTCTTGGACCTGTCATCTTCACTTGACGACCCCGTGCGCAGCGTTTCACCCGCTTTGCGCAGCTCCTGAGCTTTCTCGTAGGGGTAATCAACTTCGTACTGACTACGAATCGCCTCCAAACGCTCCAGCAACTCTTTGACGAACATCTTGTCCTTGTGCGGAGTCAAGACGAAGTAGTTGGGCGTTTCGTAGAGCTTCCAATCGCCACCGAGCTTGGCGACTTCGGTTTGCAGCTTGGCCCGCTTTTGCGCGCGCAGGTCGTCACCTGCTGCGGCCGCCGATGCGAGTTGCTTGACCTCGATCGAGCCGAAGCTCTTTGCCATCGCGTCGTAGGGGCCTTCCCATTTGGCTGACTTCTTGGGGTCGCCAGGGAAATTGACCACAAAGGCCACATCCAAGTTCTCCGCCAGCTTGTAGCTCCAAGCACGAATACGCGTGCTGTCCTTGGCTTCGCCAGGCGTGACCCAGTCGTAGACCTTGCAGGGGACTTTGTTGATCGTTGTGTCCTTGCTGCCCTCCAAGGTGAAGCCGCGTCCGTACTCGGCCGCGACCCACGCGGTCACATCCTTGCGCGCAGCACCTGTCAAATTGACTTTACGGCCTTCCTTGCCGTCCTTTGTCTCTTGCGGCTTGGCGCGGCGATCGAACTTGACCAAGTGCGCGTTGACATACAGCGGCTTGTCACCGACCAGCACATACTTCTCCAAGGGCGGATCGAACTTGGCGATCAGGTTCTGTTCGCCCGGTTGCGGCGGGATCAAACCCCATTCTGCGGGAGTCTTGATCCTGAAGCCCAGATCGACGGAGTCCTCGTACCATTTGCCGGCCTTGGGGGCTTGGACTTGAGCGGGCAGCAGACTGGCTGTTGCGATGAGCACGCACAGGACCGGCCACAGGGCTAGCCATAGGCGGACAACGGAAGCGGTGGTGGTGCGCATGAGGGCCCTCGATACGCGCCGCGGTGGCCGACACGGCCACGCAAGCGCCCCTCTATGATCCACCTTCGCAAGGCCTGGCTGCAAGGGTGCCGCGGGTACCTCTTGCAAAGGTCTTGCCACCGGCACCGTATGTGGTTTGCTCAGCCTTCCTCCCAAGCGCACAATCACCCCACAATGAACTCCAAAGTCCTCGCCCTTGTAGGGGCTCTGCTGGTAGCCGCGGCCGTCTGGTTCCTGACCAACGATGGCCCGCATGAAGGTGCTATCCAACAGACGCAGCCGGTCGCTGTCGACCAAGCTCCCCAGACGCCCGCAGCCGCGGATTTGGCGGCCCCGGCAGAGCTGACGCAGAGTGAGCGCACGCAACCCGTGCGCGTCACGGCCGAGGTACCGACGGTCAAACCTAGTGCGAGCACTAAGGAAGCGCCGCTGACGGTGACTGGGCGCCTTGTGGATGCGCGCGGCACCGCAGTGGCTGAAGCGAAGGTTATGGTGGCGACTGCGGGAGCGGGCCCCGAGTTCGCTCTCGATGAGCTGGGCGACATGGCCAACATGGGCGCCTTCATGGCGTTGGAAACAGCGCAGAGCGGAAGCGATGGCCGTTTTGAGGTGGCGCTAAAGCGCAAGTCGAACAGCGTGCAAGTCGCCGCGCGCCATGCCGGCATGGCACCGCTCGACAAGCGGTTCGATGTCACGCCGGGCAAGAACGATCTGGGCGACATCGTGCTCACTGCGGGAGCCGTCATCGTGGGCCGCGTCGTCGATAGCCGTGGCGGGGGTGTTTCAGGGGTCGAAGTGCACCGCAAGCGTGCCGGCAATGACATGATGGCGAACTTCAATCCTTTCGCTGGACCGGTGGTGGCCACGAGCGATGTCACTGGTCGCTTTGAAGTCGATCAACTGGCGCTGGGCGAGTGGAAACTTAGCTTTACACATGAAGAGTATCCGGACGCGACAGCGGAAGGCTCGACCAGCCAAGGCAATGAGCGTGTAGCCAATATCGAAGTGCGCCTGGCAGATGGTTATGCCATCACCGGCATCGTGACTGGTCTGGAGGGTAAGTGGACAGACGATCTGCATGTCGCTGCCATGAAAGCTGGGGGTGGTGCGTTCGGCATGCCCGACATGTCGGGCGGACGCCGCGCCAAAGTGGCGCAAGACGGTGCCTTTCGTCTGGCAGGCCTGTCGAACGAGAGCACCTACCGCTTGCGTGTGGTGCGTGGCGAGAAGCAAGACATGATGCAGATGATGGGCGCGCGCCGTGGTGGCACAGAGGCCAAAGGCGGCGATCGTGGCGTGCGTGTGCCCTTCCAAGACGAAACCGCCATCGTGGCTCAAGTGGTGGACGCGCGTACCAAGGCACCGATCGTGGGCTTCCGTGTGGAGGCTGGCGCGCAATGGAAAGTTCCCTTGACAGATGACAAGGGCAAGCCGCAGACGAGCTTTCCGGAAGGTCGTTTCCGCTTCACCAACATTGTGCGCATGAACAAAGACGCCAAGATGGGCGTCAAGATTGTCGCTGATGGCTACCGCACCTTTGAGAAGGGCGGCATCGAGCTCGCTGATGGCGCAACGGTGGACTTGGGCATCATCGAGCTGGAGTCGGCTCCCATGGCGCGCATCACGGTGGTCGATGCGACCACCAAGAAGCCCATTGCGAATGCCAAGGTCAACCTCGAAAGTGTCAAGGAAGCCGGACAGGAGAATGCCTTTGCATTTGCCTTTGGTGCCGACGATGAAGAGGGTCTGCCGATGATGCCTTCGGGTGATGTGCGCAGCGCCAAGAGCGGCTCCGATGGGGTGGCTCTGGTGGCGATGGAACCAGGCAAGCGCTTGCGTGCCGTAGTCAAGGCCAAGAACTACGCGGACTGGACGGGGGCCGAGTTCCTCGCGCCGTCCGAGGGCGAACAGACCATTGCAGCCGAGCTCATCGAGGGTGGCACCGTGGTGGTGACGGTGCTGGATGCCACAGGTCAACCAGTACCCAAGCAAGGGGTAGAGCTGGATCGTGATGGAAATGACTGGGCCGCCATGATGAGTGGCGGTTCGCCGCGCACGAACTCCAAAGGCAAAGTTGAATTCAAGAACCTGCTGCCCGGCACCCAGAAGTTTCGCATTGCGGACGATGGCATGGTCCTAGGCGCTGGCCGGATTCGGATGAGGGCCGCACGAGCCTCGGTCAACGGAATGGACGAGGCCGGACTGGACGATGAGGCGCAGTGGACTACGGTACAGGTCGCGGACAAAGGGCGTCACGAAGTCACCCTGACCGTGGCAGCGCGTTCTACGGTCACGGGTGTGGTGCGCGAAGGTGGTAAACCCGTCAGTGGTGCGACGGTCCGTGTGGGCGAGGATGACGAGAGCATGATGTTCACCGGATTCGGTGGCGAGGCCGATGTGAAGACCGATGCTTCAGGTGCTTTCACCTTGTCCAATGTAGAGGCCGGTTCGTCGCAACTGATCGTCACCGCTCCCAACCGTGCCATGTCGCACATCCAAGCGATCGAGATCTTGGCGGGTGAGACCAAGATCGAAGTCGATCTGCCGAGTGCATCGGTAGAAGGTGTGGTCGTTGACGAGAAGGGTCTGCCCGTTGCTGGAGCTAAGGTGCGCGCCCTTCAAGCGCCCAATGTGAACGAGTTGGAGTCGCGTGGTATCGCGGTTGCGGTCACCTTGGATGCTGGTGGCGAAGGGGACGGCCAGGTGATGGAGTTCGGCGGTGGTCAATCCACAACCGTTACGACCGACGCCGAAGGCCGCTACAAGCTGCGCGGGGTGCGCAGCGGCACGCAACTGGTCGTCGAGGTGCGCGCCAAAGAGGCACGCCCCAAGCGCAGTGATCCGTTCGAGCTCGCCATGGACGAGGCCAAAACCGGTTGGGACTTGGTCGTGCAGCCAGGTGCTTCGCTTGAAATCCAACTGCGTCGTGCCGATGGCAAGGGTGGCATGTTCTTCGTGCGCGGCGTGCGCCTCGACGAGAAGGACGAAGAGACGCCCGACACCGCGCAGCAGTTTTCGCAAACCTTGAAGACGCGCCTGACGGGCATGGTTCCCGGCAAGTGGAAGATCACGCTCAACCCGATCGGCATGGGGGACGAGGAGGATGGTGCGAATGGTGCGATTTCCAACTCGGAACTGCCCCCCAAAGTGCTGGAGGTGCGCTCGGGTCAGAAAAACGAGGTCATCTTCGACCTGTGAGCCGGACTGCGGCCCGAATCCAACTCGCCAAGATGCAGCTGATCTCGTAGGTTAGAAGGCCGAGCTGCCTGCATGCGCGTGTCCAATACACTTGTCCTCGTCTGCTTGGCAGCCCTAGCCCTAGTTGGCTGGCTGTTGTACGACGGGGCAGGTGCTGCGGTGCGCGCGGCTGGTCCGCAGAGCATCAGCTTGGATGACGGTGCGTCAGCCTCTGGCTCTGGGCCCGATGCTGTAGAGACCAGCAGCACCCCAAACAGGGACGGGCGCGTGGACGAAGGTGCGCCGCCTGCGCCCACGACCACGACGGAGCCGGAACTGCCTGCTGGCCGCGCGCGCTTGGTCGGCCGTGTGCTCACGCGCGCCGGTGAGCCCATCGCGGGTGCGCGCGTGCTCGCTAGCGCCTCGGATGGTTGGATGCAGATTCCTCTGGATGCAGAGCCGGACCTGCTTGAGCGCCATGACATCAAGGTTCACGAGACCACCACCAATGCGGTCGGTGCGTACACCTTTGCCGAGTTAGATGCGGGCATGACGCGTTTGGTCGTGCGGGCATCGGGCTTCGCGCCGCACTACGCTCCAGCAGCGCTCACCTTTGGCGGTAAGG
>Ga0208788_1000367_pt1 | contig 22482 bp, 24 predicted proteins | sample Wag4_2014_7_11_3_FD_187363 | JGI IMG/M metagenome (GOLD analysis project Ga0208788, IMG submission 187363) | Fresh water mixed with fracking chemicals microbial communities from Ohio, USA - Utica-2 Time Series FC 2014_7_11 (SPAdes) (version 2) ...
ATTTAAAACAAGGGGTTATGACGGCATTGTTCTTCAATATCTCAAAAAATGACGCTTCCTACCGTCACGGAAGGATTTTCTCCGCGCTGTGCATAGTGAGATGGAAATTCGCCCAGCAAAGCGCGTAACTCACGGTTTTGGCGGCAAGAATTCGACCAGGATATCGTTCAAGAAGCGCTGTCCGACCTTGCTCGCGCGCCAACGACCCTGTGGGGCCGACTCCAAAAGGCCGCGCCGATCGAGGGCGGACACGGTATCCCTGATTGCCTCGTAGGGTATTCCGGTGGCGGACATGAACCCCGCCTCGTCAAAGCCCTCGATCAGCCGAAGCGCATTCAACAGGTATTCGAACGGCCGCTGCTCGCTCGGGACCACGGACCAGGTAATCGCGCCACGAGGATCGCGCTGATAGCGCCTCGGCTCACGCGTCTGATGGCTGCGGATGATATCGAGCGCACCCGTATCAGGATTGATACGACTCCATTTGCCGTGCGCGCCCGCCCCCGCGCCGATGTAGTCACCGAAACGCCAATAAAGCAGATTGTGGGCGCACTCGCGCCCAAGCCGCGCATGAGCCGATACTTCGTATTGGCGATACCCATGCTGCTCGAACTGCTCCAACGCCCTTTGCAAGATGAGCTCGACCGTCTCGTCCGTCGGTAAATTTGCCGGCGGTTGTGCAGCGAACGGAGTGCCAGGCTCAAGCGTCAAATGGTAGTGCGATACTTGCGCAGGCTGCAGCGCCATCGCCTCCCCGAGATCGCGCATCGCCCCTTCCACCGACTGCGCCGGCAACCCGTACATCAAATCGATGTTGAAGTTGTCGATACCTGCTGCATGTAACTCACTCACCGAACGATGCACATCCTCTGGCGCGTGAATACGTCCAAGCCGACGTAGCGATTCGCGATCGAAGCTTTGAGCCCCCAAAGAAATTCGATTGATGCCTGCACTCGCATACCCGGCGAATAAGCCGCGTTCGACCGTCGCCGGATTTGCTTCGAGCGTGATTTCGGCATCCAGAGAAATTGGATGTATTTCTTTGATTCTCTCGAGTACCCGCCCGATCGAATCCGGTGAGAAGAGGCTTGGCGTACCGCCACCCATGAACACAGTCGTGATCGGTCGCCCGATGACGAAATCGCTGTGTAATTCGAGCTGAGACTCGACATCTAGCAGTAGCGCATCGATATACGATTTTTCACCGAGCGGCTCGCGCAACGTGTAGGAATTGAAATCGCAGTATGGGCACTTGCTGACGCACCACGGAAAATGCAGGTAAAGCCCGAGTGGAATGGCGAGTGGATTCGTCACGACGCTAACGCGACGGCGTAGCCCAAGCTGAAGAGCTACGCGCGAGGAAATCGCGTAAAGCCATGGCTCGATGGCTGCGAAGATTCTTCTCGCTCGACGACATCTCGGCAGCGCTCAGGTGCGTCTGCCCATCGGCAAAAACCGGGTCGTAACCAAAGCCGCCTAGACCTCGTGGCGCGGTCAGAATGTATCCCTCCCAAACGCCTTCGCCGATGATCGGCTCGGGATCATCCGCCGAACGCACGAACGCGATCACGCAGCGAAAACGAGCGCGACGTTGCCCCTCGGGCACGGTTTGCAATGCCGTCAGCAATTTGTCGAGATTGTCAGCGTCGCTCGCTTGTAAACCCGCGTACCTTGCCGAGTAGACACCGGGCGCACCACCGAGCGCATCAACTTCGAGCCCTGAATCGTCAGCTAAAGCCGCTTGATGACTGTGTCTTGCGGCATGACGGGCTTTGAGGATCGCATTACCCCGAAAGCTGCTCTCCGTCTCCTCGGGCGGCTCGATACCAAAAGCCGACTGCGGCTGGACCGACCAGCCAAGCGGCTGCAACAACTCATCGAATTCGCGCAACTTGCCGCGATTGCCGCTGGCGAGGACGAGTTGTCGAGCCGTTGACGTCATACGGCGGGTGCCGCGAGCACCGCACGTTGCAACGCATGCAGATGGTCGATACCGCGAGCAGCGAGATCGAGCAAGGCATCGAGCTCGTCACGACGGAAGGCATGACCCTCGGCCGTGCCTTGAACTTCGACGAAGGTGCCGCCGTCTTTCATCACCACGTTCATATCGGTTTCGGCCTGTGAGTCCTCGGCATAATCGAGATCGAGTACGGGCACGCCACCGCAGATACCGACCGATATTGCCGCAACCTGCCCATGCAGAGGCGAAGCAGCGAGCGCGCCGCGACGGATCAATAAATTACAGGCATCAACCAGCGCGACATAGCTGCCGGTGATCGCTGCCGTTCGCGTGCCGCCATCAGCTTGAAGCACATCGCAATCGAGCGTGACAGTACGCTCGCCGAGCGCCGACATATCCATCACGGCGCGTAAACTGCGGCCGATCAGACGCTGAATTTCCTGAGTGCGACCGCTTTGTTTGCCTTTGGCGGCCTCACGTGACGATCGGGTGTGAGTGGCGCGCGGCAACATGCCGTACTCGGCCGTCACCCAACCTTGACCCTTGCCACGAAGAAAACCCGGCACCCCATCTTCGATGCTGGCCGTACACAACACGCGGGTACCGCCGAACTCCACCAACACGGAACCTTCCGCGTGACGCGTGTAGCCGCGCTGGAAGCGAACATCGCGCAGTTGATCGGGAGTGCGGCCGCTCGGTCTTTGATACATGGGTTTGATCCGTCCGGTATAAACTGCGCGCTTTATACATGATCGGGATCACATGATCAGCAGCATGACCGGGTTCGCCCGGCTCGAGCAGAGCGGCTCGTACGGTCAACTGACCTGCGAAGTACGCAGCGTCAATCATCGCTACCTCGAACCAGGCTTTCGCCTGCCCGAGGAGTTGCGCGCGCTCGAGAGCGAGCTTCGACAGACGCTCGCGCGCGAGCTGCGGCGCGGCAAAGTTGACTGCACGATTCACTGGCGTGGCTCGCACGAAGCGGAGCGCGAACTGCTGGTGAACGATGAGGCGATCGACCGTCTGCTGACTCGCAGCAGGGATATCGCACAGCGCGCCGAGTCACGCGGCCTAGGTGCGAGTCGCCTCTCTTCGGTCGATCCGATCGAAGTCTTGCGTTGGCCAGGCGTGCTGCGCGAGCAGACCACGGAAACGGAAAGTTTGCATGCGGCTTGCCGTCAATTGTTTCTTGCCACCGTGCGTCAATTAGCCGAAGCACGGCAGCGTGAGGGAGAACGCCTGCAAGAGCTCGTCGAGCAGCGTTGCGTGGCGCTCGCCGAGTTAGTGGCTATCGTCCGTGCGCGTCTGCCCGAGTGGCGACAGCGTTGGCGCGAGAAACTGCGTGAACGACTCGCGGAACTTGCCGTACAAGTCGATGCCGAACGCTTCGAACAAGAGGTCGCGCTCATTCTGCAGCGCGCCGATGTCGACGAAGAGCTCGATCGTTTGGAAGGTCATTTGGTCGAGATTCGCCGCGTCATGACAGGTAGCGAAGCCGCTGGTCGCAGACTCGATTTTTTGATGCAGGAGTTGAATCGGGAAGCCAACACGCTCTCGTCGAAGTCACAAGAGCTCGACACGACCCGCATTGCGGTCGACATGAAAGTGTTGATCGAACAGATGCGCGAGCAAATTCAGAACATCGAATGACTCGTTCCGCCGGCGGCCGCTTGTTCGTCATCGCCGCGCCGTCAGGCGCTGGCAAGACCAGTCTCGTCAAAGCGCTGCTGCAACGAGTTCCGAACCTGCGAGTGTGCGTATCGCATACCACGAGACCGCGTCGCCCCAACGAAATCGATGGTCGGGATTATCACTTCGTCGATGTGCCCACATTCGAAGCCATGATCGCGGCGGATGGGTTTCTCGAATACGCGCCGGTGTTCGACAACTATTACGGCACGAGCCGACAGTCTCTGGCCGATGCATTCGGGCGCGGTCACGACGTCATGCTGGAAATCGACTGGCAGGGAGCCGAGCAAGTCCGGCGTCGCACGGCAGATCCGAAGACGGGCGCGGCGGGCTGCACTGGTATCTTCGTGTTGCCCCCATCACGCGTCGAACTCGAGCGCCGTCTGCGCGAGCGCCGAACCGACAGTGACGCCGTCATCGCCAGACGCCTTCGGGATGCGGTGACCGATATGGGCCATTACCACGAGTTTGATCACGTGATCGTCAACGACGATTTCGAGCGCGCCCTGGGTGACCTCGAGCGGGTCATCCGCGGCGAGGGACAGGAACTTCGATCCGACCGCGCACAACTACGCCCGCTGCTCGACGAATTGCTCGCGTGAATTGCTGATTTGCCCTGACTTCCCCTATACTTACCGACCCTTTCTCAGGTTTTTCGGGGATTCCCCGAGGCTCTCATGGCACGTATTACCGTCGAAGACTGTCTGCAAAACGTCGACAACATTTTCCAGCTCGTCCTGCTCGCTTCGCAGCGCGCGCGCCGACTGGCGAACGGCGCTGAATCGACCGTGCCTTGGGAAAACGACAAGCCGACGGTCGTCGCGCTGCGCGAAATCGCTGCCGGCAACATCACCGCTGAGATGCTCCTCGAGCCAGAGCCGGAGCCAGAGCCGGAACCGAGCCTGTTGCCGGACATCATGGAACCCGATCCGGGCTTCCGTGCGCCGCAATTCGGTCTCGGAGACTGATCCGGTCGTCTGACGCTTGGGCTATGCCGGCACGCTATTGGGGTTTCTACCTGGCGGATCCACGCCCGGCTTGAAGGAACTGCTGGCGGCTGCTCAAAGTTACCTGCCGCCGGAACAAGTCGAACGCATCCGGATCGCCGCCGAATTCGGCGCCGAAGCCCACAAAGGGCAAAAAAGAAAAACGGGCGAGCCCTACATCGCCCACCCCGTTGCAGCGGGCGTCATCCTCGCGAGTCTCAAGGTCGACGCCGACACGATCGTCGCCGCGATCCTGCATGATGTCATCGAAGATACGCCGGTCGCCAAAGAAGAGTTGGCGCGTCGCTTTGGTGAAACCGTCGCCGAGATCGTCGATGGCGTCACAAAACTCGATCAAATCCAGTTCAAAAGTCGAGAAGAAGCGCAGGCGGAATCGTTCCGCAAAATGCTGCTCGCGATGGTGCGTGATCTGCGCGTCATCTTGGTCAAGCTCGCCGATCGTCTGCACAACATGCGTACGATCGAAGGTATGTCGCCGACGCGGCGGCGCGCCATTGCGCGCGAGACTCTGGAAATCTTTGCACCCCTCGCCGAGCGCCTAGGACTCTATGCGATGAAGTTGGAACTCGAAGATCTTGGGTTCCGAGCTCTCTACCCTCAACGCTACCGTGTCATCGAGAAAGCCATCAAGCGCGCTCGAGGTCACCAAAAAGAATTTTTGGGAAAGATTTCCGAAAATATCAGCGCGGCCCTCGCCAAAGCCGGCATCTCGGCCGAGGTCGATGCAAGAGAAAAACACTTGTATAGCATCTATAAAAAAATGCTGCGCAAGCGATCGGCGCTCTCCGAGATCGTTGATGTCTATGGCTTGCGCGTCGTCGTGGCCAATGCCGATGAGTGCTATCGCGCCCTCGGCGTCGTACATGGCGCCTATAAGCCCATGCCGGGCCGGTTCAAAGATTACATCGCGATTCCTCGCGTCAACGGATATCAATCGCTGCATACGACCTTGTTCGGGCCTAACGGATTGCCGATCGAGGCCCAGATTCGCACTCGCGACATGCATCGCGTAGCAGAGTCGGGTATCGCAGCGCATTGGAAATATAAAAGTGGCGATGGCTCACCCGCTTATGAGCAGGCGCAAGCGCGCGAGTGGCTCAATAACCTCATCGCCATGCAGGAAAGTGGGTCGTCCGAAGAATTCCTGGAAAGTGTTCGAGTCGATCTTTTCCCGGACAAGGTGTATCTCTTCACGCCCAAAGGAAAGATTTTACGGCTCCCGCGTGGAGCGACCGTCGTCGACTTTGCTTATGCGGTGCATACCGATATCGGTAACCGCTGTGTCGCAGCCAAGGTCGATCGTCGATTGACGCCGCTGCGAACCCAACTGCGCAACGGCCAAACTGTCGAGATCGTCACGGCGCCCGGGGCGATGCCCAATCCGGCCTGGGTGAACTTCGTCGTGACGGCCAAAGCCAGAACGGCCATCCGTAATTACCTGAAGAGTTTGCGTCGGTCTGAAGCGATCGAGCTCGGCCAACGACTCATCAACCAATCTTTGGCTGAGTTCAATCTCTCACTAACCGACATCAGCGAAATGACTCTCGCCGCCACGATCGGCGAGCTCGGCATGGTCGATGCCGATGAACTTTTCGAAAAAGTGGGACTCGGTGAGCGCCTAGCACCACTGATTGCACGCAGACTCGGCCCGGCCAATCCGCTGCAGAACGCGGGTGATTCGCTTGATGACAGTCTCGATGCCAGCAATGCGGCACCTGCACCGCTATCGGTAGCAGGTACCGAAGGGCTACTCGTCAGCTATGCGCGTTGTTGCTTCCCGGTACCCGGTGATCCGATCCTCGCTTATCTATCGAGCGGGCGAGGCATCATCGTCCACCGTGAAGATTGCGCGAACGTCGACGACTATCGGAAACATCCAGAGAAGTGGCTCTCGGTTACCTGGGCGGAAAAACCAGAGAGACTCTTCGGCAGCGAACTACGCGTCGAAGTGGCCAATCGCATGGGTGTGCTCGCAGCCGTAGCCGCTGCCATCGCGGGCACCGAGACCAATATCGAACACGTCGAGCTCGAAGAACGTGACGCCGAAACGTCGGTCCTAGTTTTCGAGGTGAAAGTTCGCGACCGAACGCATTTGGCACGAGTGATACGCGTCATTCGTCGCATGCCCGACGTGCTCAAACTCTCGCGTACACTTGCTATCAGGACCCGCGAAGACTGACGCTTCAGGTCCGCGCGATCACGGTCGTTTTGTTGCGGAGATTTCATCATGACCCGACAGATCATCAGCACGACGGATGCACCGGCTGCCATCGGTACTTACTCGCAGGCAGTGCGCGTCGGTCCCACCGTTTATATCTCGGGCCAAATCCCGCTCGATCCTGCGACCGGACAACTGGTCAGTGGTGATATCGAAGTGGAAATTCGTCGTGTGTTCGACAATCTCGAAGCCATCGCCAAAGCTGCCGGGGGATCCTTGCGTCATGCCGTGAGAGTCACCGTGTTCCTGACTGACCTTGCTCATTTCGCCAAGGTCAACGAAGTGATGGCGCAATACTTTCCGCAGCCTTGGCCTGCTCGCGCTGCACTCGGAGTCTCGCAACTGCCTAAGGGAGCCCGGGTCGAAGTCGATTGCATCCTGCATCTCGACTAGCCCGACTCAACGCCTTATGGGAGATCCGCGCGAGCAGCGCCCAGTCACTGCCTTGCGTGGCGTCGGCGCAGCGCTGGCGGCGCGATTGGCCGTGCTCGGCGTCGAGCAAGTGCAAGATCTACTCTTCGTGTTGCCAACGCGGTACGAAGACCGTACTCGTGTACAACCCATCGGCTCGCTGTTGCCCGGCAGTCGAGTCGTCGTCGAGGGGGAAGTGCTACTCACGGAAGTGGTCTTTCGGCGTCGCCGGCAGATGCTTTGTCGCCTCGCCGACGGTTCCGGCTTCCTGACGCTGCGCTTCTTCCATTTCTCGAAGTCGCAACAAGATGGCCTAGCTCGCGGTGCTCGCATCCGCTGCTTCGGCGAAGTACGCCGCGGTCCGATGGGACTCGAAATCGTCCATCCCGAGTATCGTCGCGTCGCCGACGGTCCCGGGGTGTTGGAGGACAGATTGACGCCCGTCTATCCCATGACTGAAGGCGTGACCCAGGGCCGTCTGCGCATGCTCATCGGACTCGCGCTGCGCGAGCTCGACACCGCCGGCGTACGCGAGTGGCTGCCGGAGTCGATACTGCAACCGCTCGGACTCCCCTCGCTACGCACGGCATTGGAATTCGTGCACCGACCACCTGTCGATGTCGAGCTCGATGAACTCGAGGCGGGTCGTCATCCGGCGCAACGACGACTCGCTTTTGAAGAGCTATTGACGCATCACGTCGTCATGCGTCGCCTGCGGGACGAGGCTCGCACCGACTCCGCAACTCCTTTGACCGATAGCGCCGGATTATCGGCACGCTTCAAAGAATGTCTGCCTTATTCCCTCACGGGCGCACAGCAGCGCAGTCTCGATGATATCGAGCGCGATCTGCAAAAGCCGCAGCCGATGGTCCGCTTGGTTCAGGGTGATGTCGGCTGCGGCAAGACCGTCGTTGCGGCAGCAGCAGCGGCTCGTGCTATCGGTAGCGGCTATCAGGTCGCTCTGATGGCACCGACAGAACTGCTAGCCGAACAGCATCAAAGAAATCTCGATGCCTGGTTCCGACCGCTTGGTATTACCGTTGGGCTCGTGACGGGATCACAACCTGCTAGAACGCGGCGCAGTGCACTCGAGGCCGTTGCCTCCGGTGAACTGCAGCTGGTCGTGGGTACTCATGCACTCTTTCAGGATGGCGTGCAGTTCCACAAGCTCGCGCTTGTCATCGTCGATGAGCAACATCGCTTTGGTGTGCAACAACGACTTCGTCTAGCCGAGAAGGGCTTGCAGGGAGATCGACATCCGCATCAATTGATCATGACCGCAACCCCGATCCCGCGAACGCTCGCGATGACCGCTTACGCAGATCTCGACGTATCCATCATCGATGAGCTGCCGCCTGGACGAACACCCGTCAAAACCGTCGTGGCTGCACAAACGCGTCGTGATGAAGTCGTCGCACGAATAGCAGCCGCATGCCGTTCCGGACGACAGGCCTACTGGGTCTGCCCACTGATTGATGAGTCCGAAGAACTGCAGTGTCAGGCGGCCGAGGAGACGGCGGTCTCTTTGACCGAAGCATTACCGGAATTTCGAATCGGCCTCGTACATGGGCGCATGAAAGCCAAAGAGAAAGACGCGGTCATGCTCGAGTTCAAAGCCGGTCGAATTCATCTGTTGGTCGCAACCACCGTCATCGAAGTGGGCGTGGACGTACCAAACGCGACCGTGATGGTGATCGAAAACGCCGAAAGGATGGGGCTTGCCCAACTACATCAGTTACGCGGCCGAGTTGGGCGCGGCTCGCACGAGAGCAGTTGTGTACTGCTTTATCGATCGCCGCTGGGCGCGCTAGCACGCGCAAGATTGAACGCCATTCGTGACAGCAATGATGGCTTCGAGATCGCTCAGCGTGATCTCGATTTACGTGGTCCGGGCGAATTACTCGGCACTCGCCAAACCGGTCTCGCCCGTATGCGAGTCGCCGATCTTGCCCGCGACGTCGATTTGCTACCGGAAGTTCACAAGGCCGCTGAGGCGCTGCTCCAGCAACATCCGGATAGAATCGCGCCTCTCACGGCACGCTGGATCGGATCGGACGATAAATATGGCCGCATCGGCTGAACAAAACCCCCTCTCGACAGATGCTTTGCCGGTACCTCTACCAACATCGGTGATGTGGTTACCGGCGACCGCGCTGAACTGCTACGAGGGCAACGCGGAGCATCGCGACTGGCTGCAAACCCCAGGTTTATTGACTCAGCGTATCCGGGCGGCTGCCGCCGATCAGTTCTTCATGCGACTGATCAACGAGTGCCGCTGCGGCGAGGAATTCGTCCGCGAAATCGACATGGGATGCGAATCCACGGTTTGGCTATTCGCTCACACCCGTATTCCGACAGACACTGCGCAGCGACACCCGTGGCTGACACACATCGGCGAACGCACGCTCGGTGAGGCTCTCGCTGAGCAACCGTCGCTGGAAAGAGACGCCTTTCGCTTTGCTCAAGCCTATCCGGACACTTGGCTCGCCGCACGTGCGCTGCAACACGCGGGGATCGCACCACGCCCCGTTTGGGTTCGGCACTCAGCATTCAGAATCGACGGTGATCCCTTCGATCTTTATGAAGTGTTCATGCCGCAGATAGGCACTCGATGAAGCAAGCTTGGCGACGTCGCTTACGCGAGTACGTCTTACTGACTCGGCTCGATAAACCGATCGGCATTCTGCTGCTGTTATGGCCGGTGCTGTGGGCGCTGTGGATCGCAGCGGATGGTCGGCCTCCCCTCTGGACGCTCGCCGTTTTTCTGGTCGGCACCGTTTTGACACGATCCGCAGGCTGTATCGTCAATGATTTCGCTGATCGTGATATCGATCCGCATGTCGAACGCACTCGCGGCCGACCGCTCGCCGCCCGACGAGTATCGCCATATGAAGCGCTGGCTCTCTTCGTCGTGCTAATGCTCGTATCGCTCGCCTTGGTGTTCTCTCTCGGCTGGAAAGTGACGAGCTATGCCGTGATTGCGGCTTTTTTGTTGCTTACCTATCCGTTATTCAAACGATTTTTTCCGGCACCGCAGTTATATCTGGGTATCGCCTTTGGCTGGGGCGTTCCGATGAGCTTCGTGGCAGTCCAAGGCGAGGTTCCGCCGATCGGGTGGTGGATCTTTGGCGTCACCGTACTTTGGGCTCTGATCTACGATACTTATTACGCGATGGTGGATCGCGAGGACGATCTGAGAATTGGGGTACGTTCGACGGCTGTATGGTTTGGAAAAGCAGACCTCGCCATCATATCGGCGTTACAGTTGTTGATGATTGCCGGACTTTGGAAGATCGGCAACATAGCTGAGCTCGGGCTGAGCTACTTCCTCGCTGTCATCGTCGCAGCCGCTATATTTCATCGAAATCTTTGGTGGGCGCGGCATCGCGAGCGAGCACAATGCTTCCGCGCCTTCCTCGGTAATCATCACGCGGGCCTCGCCGTGTTCGTGGGTGTCGTGCTCGCTACCGCCCAACGCTGAACGATTAATCCCGGCACTGATTCGAGGGTCTCGCTCGCTGCACCAAGCGTTGCACCCGTCGTTCGGACATCATCGATCAGAGCAACGGAGCGTGGCGCATGAATACCAAGCCTCATGCTTGGGTGCACTTCGAAGGCATCGCACACATTTTCACGGCGCCTTGCAGCCGATAACGTGGTCTGTGGCCGTGTCGCACGATGACGAATCAAGGCTCGCTGATCGACCGGAACACCCAACCAAATCGCCGCGAACCTCGCAATCTGTGCTGCTTGGTTGAAGCCTCGCTCGGCGCGGCGAGATGGGTGTAACGGCATGGGTATCAACGAGGCAACGGGCGCGACACCAAGCACCTGCGACCAAGCGGCCAACAAAGCGCCGAAGACTGCGGCCCAGCGCCAGTCGGCGTGGAATTTCAGAGCGCGTAGACCTTCATCGACCGGTGGCGCGTAATTCAACGGCACCATGACCCTGTCGGTTGGCGAATCCACGCTAAAAGGCAACGCCCGCAAACAGCCTCGACATAAATCGAGGTAAGGCAAATCGACGGCATGGCGACAGATCAGGCAACGGGCTGGCCAGAAACGAAAACCCCATCGAAACAACAGCGGCAGTTGATCGCCCGCTCGAGCGCCGCGCGCATGTGCACGTTGATCGAGCCAATCGATTGTCGACTGAATCGAGCGGTCGAGGTTGACAGGGTTCGAGGTCGCACGGAACATCCTCATTCCCGAAGCCTGCGCAGCTCGGTTCTCGCCGAGCAACGCGCTTTTCGGCCCATCTTTTCTTGAAACGGTAATGCAATGACGACCGCAGCTCGCCACGACTGGACCGTCGACGAAGTCGAAGCCCTGTTCGCGCTCCCATTCGCCGATCTCATCCATCGAGCGCAAACGGTGCATCGTGAATATCACCCGGCCAATACCGTGCAGATGAGTACCTTGCTCTCGGTAAAGACGGGAGCATGCCCGGAAGACTGCGCTTACTGCCCGCAAAGCGTGCGTTACGACACGGGCCTCGATCGCGAAGCCTTGATGGCCGTGGATGATGTTGTCAGTCGTGCGCGCGCGGCACGCGAGGCCGGCGCGACGCGTTTCTGTATGGGCGCCGCATGGCGCTCACCCAAGAAACGAGATATCGAAGTCATGTCCGCCATGATTCGTGGCGTGCGCGACCTCGGAATGGAGACCTGCGCCACGCTAGGCATGCTCACCAAAGAACAAGCTCGCGAATTGCGGGATGCGGGCCTCGACTACTACAACCACAACATCGACACCTCGCCGGAGTACTACGAGAAAATCATCACTACGCGCGACTTCCAGGATCGTCTCGACACCTTAGAGGCTGTGCGTGAAGCCGGTATGAACGTCTGCTGCGGTGGCATCGTCGGTATGGGCGAAACGGTACGCGATCGCGCGCGTATGCTGCAGGTGCTCGCCAATCTCGAGCAGCCTCCCGAAAGCGTGCCTATCAACCAGCTCGTTGCAGTGCCCGGCACGCCGCTCGCTGATCAGGCTGCAATCGATCCGTTCGATTTCATCCGTACGATTGCCGTTGCACGCATTCTCATGCCGACTGCCGCCGTTCGATTATCGGCAGGACGTGAACAGATGTCCGACGAGTTGCAAGCGCTGGCGTTCTTGGCCGGTGCCAACTCGATCTTCTACGGTGAAAAATTGCTGACTACCGGCAATCCCGACGTCGAGCACGATCGACGCTTGCTCGATCGCCTCGGCATGCGCACGGCACCCGGGGTGATCGGTGCGTCGCACGCCTGAAGCGCTGAACGACGCCCTAAACGCTCTCGACGCTCGTCAATTACGCCGGCGCCGCAGCTGCGTTCCCGACGGTCTGGTCGATTTCTGTAGCAACGACTACCTCGGACTACGTACACATCCACAATGCGCTCCGCGTTAATCGATGCCGCTCGCTCTGGCGCCATCGGCGCTGGTGCCTCACATCTCGTCAGTGGCCATGATCGCGAGCACGATCTGCTTGAGCGCGCACTCGCCGAATTCACGGGCCGTGAACGTGCGCTCGTATTCTCCACGGGCTACATGGCGAATCTCGGGGTTCTCGCTGCACTTGCCGATCGAGACGATCTCATCTTGCAAGATCGACTCAATCACGCATCTTTAATCGATGCGGCACTGCTGTCACGCGCTCGCGAGTTCAAGCGTTACCCACACAATGATGCGGATGCAGCTCATCGGACACTGATCCAATACCGACACGAACACCCCAAAGCAGGCGCGTTAATCGCGACGGACGGTGTTTTCAGTATGGATGGCGATATTGCCCCGCTACGAGCGCTCGCTGACATTGCACAAACAGAATCGGCTTGGCTCGTTGTCGATGATGCGCATGGACTCGGGGTTGTCGGTGCCGAAGGCAGAGGCGTTTGTGAGTTAAATGATCTCGACCAGAAAGCGGTGCCAGTGTTGATTGGCACGTTCGGCAAAGCACTTGGCACCTTCGGGGCCTTCGTCGCGGGCGAAGCGGCGTTGATCGATTGGTTGATCCAGAGCGCTCGCACCTATATCTACACCACCGCCTTACCGCCCCCGATTGCGGCGGCTACGCGCCGCGCGCTACAACTGATCGACGAAGAGCGTTGGCGTCGCGAAAAGCTTTATGAGCTCATCGAAAAGTTTCGTCAGGGCGCGCAGCGTCGTGGACTTTCTTTGATGGAGTCCCAAACGGCCATTCAGCCGATCATTTGCGGTAGCGCTGCTGCTGCACTGCATGCCAGCGCTTACCTGCGTGATCACGGCTTCCATGTCGCTGCGATTCGACCACCCACCGTGCCTGAAGGTAGTGCACGCCTTCGTATTACCCTTAGCGCGCATCACGAGACCAACGACATCGAGCGCTTGCTCATCGCACTCGAAGGAGCCATGTCACAATCCGCCCCGCGAGAAGGTACGACGTGAGCACGGCACCGCTCGTAATGCTGCATGGCTGGGCGCTGAATCTGCGCGTATTCGACGAGTTAGTCGAACAACTCGAAGCGCCTGCTGCTCAGCCACGCTTTGATATCAGCCGCTTTGATCTGCCGGGACACGGACGCGCACCGGAGCCGTCTGAGATATACAACGATCAAGCCGAGGGCGCATGGGACATCGGCAAAGTCGCCGATCTACTGATTGACCAAATGCCCGCTCGCTGCATCCTGCTCGGTTGGTCGCTCGGAGCAAAAATTTCGATGGAGATCGCCGCTCGGGCACCCGAGCGCATCCGAGGTCTAGTACTCATCAGCGCGACTCCTAAGTTTGCATGCAGCGAAGATTGGCCTCACGGTGCGAATCCAGCCGCGCTGGATGCACTCGGCCGACACCTACGCGACGACTATCGTCGCACCGTCAGCGATTTTTTATCTTTACAGGTGCGAGGGAGCCTGCAGGCAGATGAAACGCTGAGCAATTTGCGCAATGCCCTACTGGCGCAAGGTGAATGTCAGCCGGCGACTTTGCTTCGATCTTTGCGGCTGCTGCATCAGATCGATCAACGATCACGTTTGCCATTGATTCAAGCGCCAACACTCGTCATCGCAGGCCAGTACGATCGAGTAGTACATCCGAGCGCAACGCAAGCGACGGCCGCCCTTATTCCGAATGCTCGCTATCACGAGCTCCCGCGTTGCGGACATGCACCGTTCATTTCGCATGTTCACGAGGTAGTTGAATTGATCCAAGATTTCGCGACGGAGCTCGTATCTTGAGCATCGATCGTCGAGCTCTCGGCAAAGCTTTCGGCGCGGCAAGCGCTCGATATGACGCTGCGGCATTACTGCAACGCACCGTTCGGCAAGAGTTACTGGAGCGATTACAGCACTTCGACGCCAAGCCTAAAGTGGTGATCGACCTTGGCGCAGGTACCGGGTTGGCGACCCGCGAACTCAAAGAGCGGTACCCGGCCGCGACGGTCGTGGCAGCAGATCTTTCTCTCGGTATGCTGCAGCATATATCCGCCTCAAGCGGGTGGCTGAGTCGCCTGCGGTCATCAAAGCGAATCGAGTTTGCGGCGGTCGATGCTCACCAACTTCCATTCAAATCGGGTAGTGTCGATCTCGTTTTCAGCAACTTGATGTTGCAGTGGTGCGACCTCGATGGGGTTTTCAAAGAAATTAGACGCGTGCTGTCACCGCAAGGATGGTTCGTGTTCAGTACTTTTGGCGCGGGTACGCTACACGAACTTCGCAAGGCATGGGCGAGCGTGGAGCAAAGCCACCGAGTGCACGAGTTTTTCGATATGCACGACATCGGTTCGGCGCTAACGCGTGCTGGCTTACGTGAGCCAGTACTCGATGTTGATCGACATCGGCTACGGTATGCTGATCCTATCGATTTGATGAGAAGTATCAAAGAAATCGGCGCCGTCAACGCAGCGAAAGATAGATCTCGCGGACTGACAAGTCCGCGTGTTCTGCAGACGGTGTCTCAAGTCTATCCACGCGATGTTGACGGGAGCGATATCAAGGCGACTTGGGAAGTGGTTTACGGCGCGGCTTTCGGAGCCCCGCCGTCACCTGAAGGCAGTACAGGCGATCCACACGAAATTGTCGTTCCATTTCCGACACGCAGCGTGACGCGTCAAAAATGAAAGCGGGACTCTTCATCACCGGCACCGATACAGGTGTTGGCAAGACACGGATTGCCAGAGCGTTACTGACTGCCGGTACCAAAGCCAGTCTGTCCATGGCGCCGATGAAGCCGGTCGCATCGGGAGCGGAATATTTTGATGTGGGTGATGGACGGCGCGAGTTGCGCAACGACGATGCGCTCGCACTGCTCGAGGCGACTGAGGGTCGCTTCGAATACGCGAAGATTAATCCGTACTGCTTTGAGCCCGCCGTGTCGCCGCACATCGCGGCAATAGAGGCCGGCGTGACCGTTGACCCGGCGAGGCTAGCGACGGCGGCCGGCGACCTTGCAACAAAATGCGACTGGCTGGTGGTCGAGGGTGCAGGTGGCTGGTTCGCCCCCCTTGGGCACGAAGTCACCATCGCGACCCTCGCGGGCGTACTGAAGCTGCCGGTACTGCTCGTGGTGGGTTTGCGGCTCGGCTGCCTGAATCACGCGATGTTGTCGTTCCAAGCGATTGAAAGATCAGGCTTGAGGCTCGCCGGTTGGGCGGTCAGCGAAATTGACCCTAGCATGCCGCGCCGTGAGGAAAACCTCATGACGCTGCGTCGAATATTCGGCTGTGAACCGCTACTCCACCTTCCATTCGATCCATCACCTAGGGTCGAAGCGGAGGCGGCTTACGTCGCTCTCAAGCGCCTCGGCTGGCTGACCGAGAGTCAGACGAATGCGACTTAACTCCATGATATTGAAAGTTTTTCGTACTTGACTTAGCATCCCGACATCAACCACCACCCCGCGCCACGAGGCGGCATCCCCGACGATGCGGATCGAACTATCTCCCAATTGTTCGTTGAGCCCTCGCGGTGCCCGTTGGTTCTTTGCCAGCGTCTGCGTCGCCTCGATGTCGGTGGCGCTCCCACTGACCTTCATGGGCTATTGGCCGGTGCTGCCTTTCGCCGGCGCCGAAATCGCGCTGCTCGGCTGGGCTTTACGAAGCTCGATGGCACGGCGATACGAAAAGCAGACCATCACGATCTCGTCCGAGACGGTGGAAATCGAGTACTGCCAGCCCCCGGATCATTCAAGCGTCGTGTTCCCGCGACACTGGGCGCAAGTTAGAATCCGCGCCGGGGGTTCGCCGCTGCATCCGAGTCGACTAACGGTCGAGTCGCATGGGCGCCGCCATGAGATTGGCTCCTTTCTCAATGAGCAGGAGCGTCAGGCTCTGGCGTTGCGACTAAAGCGCCTGATCGGTCGCGTGGATGAGTCCCCCCCGTTACCCGCCCACAGCGGAGGTGTGCCTTGATTTTTTTGAGGCTCCGCAACCTCTTGGGCGGCATTGTTCATCCGATTTCGTTTGAGAACTGAGCAGACCATGAGCAGACAAATTCGACACGTCCTGAGTTCCGCCGCAGCCTCGTTGGTTGCCGCTTTCGCTCCACTTGCGGCACACGCGGAATGGGGCAACCTCAACATGCCCGTGGGCGTGACCGAGTTGTCCAAACAAATCCACTCGTTGCACATGACCATCTTCTGGTGGTGCGTTGCGATCGGCGTGTTCGTCTTCGGTTGGATGATCTGGTCGCTGGTTGCGTTCCGCAAATCCAAAGGTGCGGTGCCTGACACCTCAATTACCCACAGCACCAAGGCAGAGATCATCTGGACGCTGATCCCGGTCGTGATCCTCGTGATCATGGCAATCCCGGCTGCGCGCACCTTGATCGCCATCGAAGACACCCGGAACACCGAGCTCAGCATCAAGGTGACGGGCTACCAATGGAAGTGGCACTACGACTACCTCGGTGAAGACGTGAAGTTCTTCTCCGCTCTCGACCGCGCGAGCGACGAAACTCGTCAGCTGCAGTCGGGCCTCGATCCAAACGCTGTTCCAGATTATTTGTTGAACGTAGACAACCCGCTGATCGTCCCGGAAGACACCAAAGTTCGCCTGTTGCTCACAGCACAGGACGTGATTCACGCTTGGTGGGTGCCGCAGTTCGGTATGAAGAAAGACGCCATTCCGGGTGTCGTCAATGAATTGTGGTTCAAGGTCGATGCTGGCAAGACGGGCATCTATCGTGGCCAGTGCGCCGAGCTGTGTGGCCGAGACCACGGCTTCATGCCGATCGTCGTCAAGGTTGTCACGAAAGAAGAATATAAGGCTTGGGTTGCGGCTCAACGAGCCGGCGGCGCCAACGAGGCGGCGCCAACCGTGGAAGCCGCGCCGACGGTTGCTTCGGTTGCAACCGCTGCACCGCAAGGTTAAGCCTCGCGAGTCACCCTAGATACCATCAAAGAATTCAACGCAGAGAGTAGTTAGTCATGGCCAACACCACCACCGCACACGCTCACGACGACCACGATCACAAGCCGCACGGCTTGAAACGCTGGCTTTATGCGACGAACCACAAGGACATCGGCACGATGTACCTGGTGTTCGCTTGCGCCATGTTCTTCATGGGTGGTGCCATGGCGCTGGTCATCCGCGCCGAGCTCTTCCAACCGGGCTTGCAGTTCGTCGATCCGGGTTTCTTCAACTCGATGACGACGATGCACGCGCTGCTGATGATCTTCGGTGCCGTGATGCCAGCTTGGACTGGTCTCGCGAACTGGATGGTGCCGATGCAGATCGGCGCACCCGACATGGCGCTGCCGCGTCTGAACAACTTCAGCTTCTGGCTGTTGCCGTTCGCGTTCACGCTGCTGCTGTTGACCTTGTTCGTTCCGGGCGGTGCTCCGGCGGGCGGTTGGACGCTCTACCCACCCCTGTCGCTGCAGGCAGGTGACAGCTTCCCGTTGACCATCTTCGCGATTCACTTGATGGGTATCTCGTCGATCCTCGGCGCCATCAACGTCGTGGTCACGATCATGAACATGCGCGCCCCGGGTATGGGTCTGCTCAACATGCCGCTGTTCTGCTGGACTTGGCTGATCACGGCTTACTTGCTGATCGCCGTCATGCCGGTGCTCGCGGGTGCAGTCACGATGTTGCTCACCGATCACTTCGCTGGCACGAGCTTCTTCTCCGCTGCAGGCGGTGGTGATCCGGTGATGTTCCAACACATCTTCTGGTTCTTCGGACACCCTGAGGTGTACATCCTGATCCTGCCGGCTTTCGGTGTCGTGTCGGAAATCATCCCGACCTTCTCGCGTAAGCCGCTCTTCGGCTACGAGTCGATGGTCTATGCCTCGGCCTCGATCGCCTTCTTGTCGTTCATCGTCTGGGCGCACCACATGTTCACCGTGGGTATGCCGCTCGCAGGTCAGTTGTTCTTCATGCTCTCGACGATGCTCATCGCCGTGCCGACGGGCGTGAAGGTGTTCAACTGGTGCGCGACGATGTGGAAGGGGTCGATCAGCTTCGAAACGCCGATGCTGTTCTCGCTCGCCTTCTTGTTCCTGTTCACTATCGGTGGCTTCTCGGGCCTGATGCTCGCGATCGTCCCGGCTGACTTCCAGTATCACGACAGCTACTTCGTCGTGGCGCACTTCCACTACGTGTTGGTGCCGGGTGCGGTGTTCGCCATCATGGCGGGCGTGTACTACTGGCTGCCGAAGTGGAGCGGCCGCATGTACAACGAGAAGATCGGCAAGCTGCACTTCTGGCTGTCGACCATCGGCGTAAACGTGTTGTTCTTCCCGCAGCATTTCTTGGGTCTTGCCGGCATGCCCCGTCGCATTCCGGACTACTCGACCCAGTTCGCCGACTGGAACATGGTTTCCTCGATTGGCGCCTTCATCTTTGGCTTCTCGCAGCTGCTCTTCGTGTACGTCATCTGGAACGCGGTGCGATCGGGTGAGAAGGCGCCGCAGCGTCCGTGGGAGTCGGCTCAGGGTCTCGACTGGGAACTGCCGACGCCCGCTCCGTACCACAGCTGGGAAACGCCGCCGTCACGTGAAGTCGTGGCTCACGGCACCGTCCAGCACTAAGTAAAGACTAGGCTAATGGAACCGAAGGTCGACGAAGTCGAGCGATCACGCCGCATCAAGCGCAGCGCCATCGTGCTAGGTCTTGTCGCCCTCGCGTTCTATCTCGCTTTCATCCTGATGTCGGTACTCGGGTTTCGGCAATGAACGACGAAACCCGTATCGATCACCAGGAACTTAATCGATCGAACCGCAAACTGACTTTGCGGTTGCTCGGGTTCGCCCTAGGGGCTTTTGGTTTCGGCTTTGCGCTCGTGCCGCTTTATGACGTGATTTGCGATATCACGGGCGTAGGTAACCCCAAAGATTTACTGCGTGCTAGCACCTTCGAAGAAGCGACGGCTCCGGCAGTGGATGAAGATCGTTGGGTAACTGTCGAGTTCATCGCCGATCTGCCGTCAGTCGGTAATTGGACCTTTAAACCACTCATCACCGAGATGAAGGTGCAGCCCGGTAAGCTGTATGTCGTCGACTACGTCGCGCATAACCTCACCGGCAAAGACACCGTCGCGCAAGCCATCCCGAACGTAGCGCCAGGTAAAGCGACGCCGTTCTTCCGCAAGACGGAATGCTTCTGCTTCACGCCGCAAAAATTCCATAAGGACGAAGAGAAGGTCATGCCTGTTCGCTTCGTCGTCGATTCGCATCTGCCGAAGAGCCTCGATCGAATCACGCTCTCGTACACCTTTTACGATAACTCGACGCGGGTCGCCGCGCTGAACTAGGAAGACTGATATGGCCAACGCACACGCATCCACCCACTCGGAAGATAAGTACTACGTCCCGCACGACAGTGTGTGGCCTATCTACGGTTCTGCCACGCTCTTTGTATTCATGATCGGTCTGTGCGGCTGGCTCAACGAGTGGTACGGCCCCGGCATCTTCATCGTCGGTATTGCGATGGTGATTGCGCTGTTCATCGGCTGGTTCAGTGTGGTCATCAAGGAAAGCCAAGGTGGCCTATACAACATGCAGGTCGATCGCTCGTTCCGCATGGGCATGCTGTGGTTCATCTTCTCGGAAGTCATGTTTTTTGCGGCCTTTTTCGGTGCGCTCTTCTACGCACGTCAGTTGTCGGTGCCCTGGACGGGCGGCGAGGGCGTGAAGATCTTCAACAAATTGCTGCTTTGGCAGGATTACAACGCCACGTGGCCCACCAACGGCCCCGCTGCGCTCGGTCCGCGTGACGACGGCAGCTTCGAAACGATTCCGGCTTTCGGCTTGCCGGCGATCAATACCGCCATCCTGTTGCTGTCGGGCGTGACGATCACGATCGCTCACCATGCACTCCAGGAGGGTAACCGTCGTATTCTGAATATCTTCCTCGCGCTGACCTTCTTGCTCGGTTTCGCGTTCCTCGGTTTGCAGGCTGAGGAGTACATCCACGCATACACCGAACTCGGTCTGACGCTCTCGACGGGAATCTATGGCTCGACGTTCTTCATGCTGACGGGTTTCCACGGCCTGCACGTGACGCTCGGGGCGATCATGCTGTTCGTGATCTGGTTGCGTACGATGAAAGGTCACTTCACGCCGCAACGTCACTTCGCGTTCGAAGCCGTTGCCTGGTATTGGCACTTCGTCGACGTGGTTTGGCTCGGACTCTTCGTGTTCGTCTACTGGGTCTGACGAATGCGGCCGGCGGGCGCCGGCAACAAGCAAGTTCCGAAGGCGGGCCGGCAACACCGGCCCGTCGTCGTTTAAGGCATCTCGAATCGAGACGTTAGCGCGGGACGCCGAGCGGTTGAATGAAACCGAGTGCCCACGCGGCCATCAGCAACAGGAAGAGTGCGACCGATAGGCCGACACGCACAGTGAGTGCACGCACCATCTTCTTAGAATCGCCTTTGTCGTTCATGAGGTGAAACAAAGCGGAGCCGAGGCTCACCACGATGCCGACTAGGACGACGGCGACTGCAATCCGGAAGAGTTCCATAACCGGTATTATAGGCACGTGAAACTCGAGATCGTCGTTGGCCGCAGGGTCTTTTCCCCGTCATGGCTGATGACGGTGGCAACGCTGTGCTTGCTGGTGTTGTTCGTCAGTCTCGGTCGTTGGCAATGGAACCGTGCGGAGTTTAAGCGCGAGATCGTCGCGAACTTCGAAACCCAAAGTGACGCCGTCGTCACGCTCGGTTCTCGCTCCACGACGGAACTACCGCGCTTCGCACAGGTCGAGATATCGGGGCGTTGGGATGCGACGAGGCAATTCCTGCTCGACAATCGAACACGTGCGGGTCGCGCGGGCTATGACGTTCTGACCCCGCTGCAACTCGATGACGGTCGTTGGCTGTTGGTCAATCGCGGTTGGGTCCCTTTCGAAGGGTATCGAGATCGATTGCCCGAAGTGCGCGGCGCCCTTCCGGCTGACACCAGCCAGAGAGTGACGCTGCGAGGTCGTCTGGACGAGCTGCCCTCGACCGGTCTTGCAGGCGGTCGTGCAGCGCCGGCAACCAGCGGATCTTGGCCCCGTGTCACGAGCTTCCCGCGTGTCGACGAACTGGCGCTCGCTCTGGCAACAGTCGACGATAGCGCGCCGCGACTCGAAGCGCGGTGGTTGTTGCTCGACGAGGCAGATCAGGCGGGTTATCTGCGCGATTGGCAGCCGTTTGCTGCGGGCAAAGGACCGGAGCAAAACTGGGGCTACGCCATACAGTGGTGGAGTTTCGCGATACTACTGTTGGTTTTGTACTTTTCTTTGAACTTGAGGAAGCGGACGTCATCATGACCCAAGAGGCACCCGCCACATCCGATGCACCCCGCGGTCGCGCTGCATTGATCGGCCTTGCGGCCTTGTTCTTCTTGCCACTGCTCGGATCGTTCTACCTCTATTACATCGGCGGTTGGCGACCCGAAGGCGGGACGAATAATGGCGAACTGATCAGCCCGGCTCGACCGCTGACAGCCATCACGCTGAACGAGCGCGACGGGACGTCACCTTCACAAACACTACTGCAAGATAAGTGGTCGTTGATTTATATCGGTGACGGTCGTTGTGACAAAGCTTGTCAGCACGCGCTGTGGACGATTCGTCAAACCCGCTTGCTGCTCGCCGAAGATATGGATCGTGTCCAACGTGTCTTCATCGCCGATGAAGCGTGCTGTAACGATGCTTTTCTCGATCGTGAGCATCCTGGGCTCGAAGTCATTAGAGCCGAAGATGATGTCACGCGTCAGTGGCTAGGGCAGTTTCCTCGTGATCCCGC
>Ga0208788_1000368_pt1 | contig 22390 bp, 23 predicted proteins | sample Wag4_2014_7_11_3_FD_187363 | JGI IMG/M metagenome (GOLD analysis project Ga0208788, IMG submission 187363) | Fresh water mixed with fracking chemicals microbial communities from Ohio, USA - Utica-2 Time Series FC 2014_7_11 (SPAdes) (version 2) ...
GCGTAACACCGGGATATCGCATGGTGGGTTACGCGGCGCACTCTGCTCGTGCAACCAGCCAATTACGTGCCTGGCGCCGCTAACCCACCCTACGCCAGCTTCTTGTAACGCACACGGTGCGGCTGCGCGGCGGCATCGCCCAGGCGTTTCTTGCGATCGGCTTCGAACTCGGTGTAGTTGCCTTCGAAGAAGTTTACCTTGCCGTCGTCCTCGTAGGAGAGGATGTGCGTGGCGATACGGTCGAGGAACCAGCGATCGTGGGAAATCACCACGGCGGCGCCCGGGAAGTCCAGCAGCGCCTCTTCCAGCGCGCGCAGGGTTTCCACGTCGAGGTCGTTGGACGGTTCGTCGAGCAGCAGCACGTTGCCGCCCTGCTTCAGGGTCAGCGCCATGTGCAGGCGACCGCGCTCACCACCGGAGAGGTCCTTGACGAACTTCTGCTGGTCGGCGCCCTTGAAGTTGAAGCGGCCGACGTAACCGCGCGACGGCACCTCGTAGTTGCCGACCTTGATCATGTCGAAACCGTCGGAAATCTGCTCCCACACGGTCTTGTTGCCTTCAAGCATCTCGCGGCTCTGCTCGACGCTGGCGATCTGTACGGTTTCACCGATCTCGATGGTGCCGGAGTCCGGCTGCTCCTTACCGGTGATCATGCGCAGCAGGGTCGACTTACCGGCGCCGTTACCACCGATCACGCCGACAATGGCGCCTTTGGGGATGCTGAAGGACAGGTCATCGATCAGCACGCGGTCGCCAAAGGACTTCGACACGTTGTGGAAATCGATGACCTTGTCGCCCAGACGCGGGCCAGCCGGGATATAGATCTCGTTGGTCTCGCTACGCTTCTGGAATTCCTGCGACTGCATTTCCTCGAAGCGCTGCAGACGTGCCTTGGATTTGGACTGGCGTGCCTTGGCGCCCTGGCGTACCCACTCCAGTTCGGCCTTCATCGCCTTGGCGTGCGACGCCTCGGCCTTGGCTTCCTGAGCCAGACGGTTGGCCTTCGATTCCAGCCAGCCGGAGTAGTTGCCCTCGTAGGGAATACCGTGGCCGCGGTCGAGTTCGAGAATCCAGCCGGCGACGTTGTCGAGGAAGTAGCGGTCGTGAGTAATCGCTACCACTGTGCCGGGGAAGTCGTGCAGGAAGCGCTCCAGCCAGGCCACCGAGTCGGCGTCCAGGTGGTTGGTCGGCTCGTCGAGCAGCAGCATGTCCGGCGCCGACAACAGCAGGCGACACAATGCCACGCGGCGCTTCTCGCCACCGGACAGGTGTTCGATCTTGGCGTCCCATGGCGGCAGGCGCAGGGCATCGGCGGCAACCTCCAGCTGACGCTCCAGGTTGTGGCCATCGGACGCCTGCAGAATGGCTTCGAGCTTGGCCTGCTCGGCAGCCAGGGCGTCGAAGTCGGCGTCCGGCTCGGCGTAAGCGGCGTAGACCTCGTCGAGACGGGCCTGTGCCTGCTTGATCTCGCCTACTGCCTCTTCGACGATGTCGCGCACCGTCTTGCTCGGGTCGAGCTGTGGCTCCTGCGGCAGGTAGCCGACCTTGATCCCCGGCATCGGACGGGCCTCGCCGTCGATCTCAGTGTCGACGCCGGCCATGATGCGCAGCAGCGTGGACTTACCGGCACCGTTGAGGCCCAGCACGCCGATCTTGGCGCCAGGGAAGAATGACAGGGAGATGTCCTTGAGGATTTCACGCTTCGGCGGGACAACCTTGCTGACCCGATGCATGCTGTAGACGTAAGAGCCTGTTTTGCCTGCTTTGTCACTTTTGGACATGGTTTGATTCGCCTTTAATCCTGTTTTTTCAGTGCTTTATGGTAGCGGCAAGCGCTTAAATTCTGGAAAGCAAAACGTTAGGTTTTGCGTTGACCTTATCTTGTTCCTGACTATACTTAAAAAAGTTATTTTTTATGAGGGAGCAATATGGGTTTCCAGGTCATAGAGCAGGTGGTGAATGGTGCTCGTAGAAAGCTGCTGGTGCAAGACTACATCCCGGTTTACTACCCCAACCTCTACATGACCATGGAGCACTCGGGCAGAGCACTGGAAACAACAAAGAAGTACCTTGAGCATCTGGTTGTGCTTGAGCAGTTTCTGGCTTTTTCCTCTATTGATCTGATTTCTCGCATCGAACAGCGCCCTGCCAGCCAATACCTGACAGACAGTGAGCTTTCCAGATTTGTGTCGGACGCAGGGTTTAATAAGGAAACCTTGGCCATGAAGTATGCGGGGATGCGTTTGCATCCGACTGCCTACAAATCAGTTGGCAAAGTCCATGCGCAGCAGCGAATTGAGGCGGTACGCGACTATCTGGCCTTCCTTTATGACAAGTTGGGTGATCACTCAACACGATATGAGGCGATTGACGACCTGAAGGGGCGCATCAAACGCAAGATCAAAGCGGCCCGCCCTTCGTGGAAAGAAACGCGAATCGACGAAATGAAAGGGCTTACCAGCCAGGAGCGAACTCGATTGCTGGAAATCATGCATCCGGATAGCGCCGAGAACCCCTTTTCAGATGAAGCTATCAGGCTACGTAACTACATCATTTTGCTGCTGGGTCTCGACATGGGGCTGCGCCGCTCCGAGATGCTGCTGATCAAGACCAGCGATATTCACTGGCACAGTCGTCAACTAGCGGTGGTCAACCTAGAGGATGAGAGCCTCGACCCAAGAACCATGGCCCCGCAATTCAAAACCAACGAGCGCATGCTGCTCATGACCGATGACCTGTATGACGCAATCACTGAGTACGAATCGAAATATCGCCACAGAAAGCCTCGTAGCGGCACATCGCAAGCGAGAAAGCATCCGTTTTTGCTGGTGGCCCACAAGCGAAATGAGGGCGGACCTCTGACCATCAAGGCAGTTGATGGCGTCCTGTCCAGGGTCCGAGAAATAGCGCCGGAACTGGCTCATGTGCACCCGCATATTCTGAGGCATGACGCGGTCTACACGATGCTGGAAAGCATGCGGGAGGAACTGGCAGCGCTCACGCCGGAGGATCGCACCACGCAGGTTCAAAAAACCCTCACATGGATGTTCGGCTGGAGTCCCGGATCGGACATGCCTGGCCTCTACGGCGAGAAATTCTGGAAAGAAGAGGCGGACAACGCGATACAGAAGCGGGCCGAGAGGTTTAAGGCCATCCGTCAAAAGGCCGAGACACCGGGCGGTTCAAAGTGAAAATCTCCGTCGAAGCACTTCAGGCACCCACGAAGGACAGCCTCGATGCGTGGCTGAACACGCCTCGCCTAGCGAAATGTGGGAAGGTGTTCACACCCGCCGAACCGATGTGGAAACCCGATCAATCAGCTAATCATTCAGTCAACTGGAAAGCGGCTGTTGCCTGCGTCTCGCTAGATTGGCAGCCTTGGTTGCACGCCGCCCTGGCGTACCGAATGGCCGATGTGGCAGCGGGCACGGTAGCTAGCGCCGCCAGTGGGTTGTCGCGGGCTGCACAAGCCGGGCTTGACCCGCTCAACGAGGATCACCTGATCGCTCTGCGGGAGCGCTTTAACCATTCTGAGTTTAGTGTCATTGCCTCTTTCATGGCGTTTTGGCACGACTGCGAATCCCTCGAACAGCGCCCGTCGCAACCCCTTATCGATGCCTACCAAGCATTGCCCAGGAAAAAGAGATCCAGCCACGATGTGATCCTCAGCCTGGACCCCGAACAAGGCCCGTTCACGCAGGTGGAGCAGGACGGTCTGTACCAATGGATACATGAGCAGTTTTGTCACGGTCAGTTAGATCCCGAGCAGTACCTTTACCTGCGCTTGTTGATGATTTATGGGCCGCGAGGCACTCAGGCGCGAGCGCTGGTTTTTGGTGATTTCACGAAGAGCGATCAGGGCTGCATGATCAGGATACCCTGGGCAAAGCAAAGATGGGACGAGGAAGGCTGGCGAGTAAAGTTCGAAACATTCAGCCTGGATGATGACTTCTACCGCGTGGTGCAGGCCTACAAGGCAATGGTACTGGCGCAACTCTGGCAAACGTATCCAGACGGTACCGATTGGAATGTAGCCATTGAGAATGTGCCCCTCTTTCGTCGGAAGCTGGATGATGAAACAGAACTTAGGGAGCGGATTAATCCCCCTGTTTTGCTCGATAGCCCCCTTCAAAAAAGCCTCGAAGACGCGCCGCAGGCGATCTTTCATGCCGGACAAACAACGATCAGCGCTTGGCTTGAGCGCATCGAGCGGATGGAGGGCTTTCCGATTTCGCCTCGCACCCATCAGCCGCTAAAAGTGACGCGGGGTCACCGGTTCAGGCACACCCTCGGCACGGACCTGTCCAATGCAGGGATGAGTGAGTGGGCGATGGCCCGCGCATTGATGCACAAGGGTACTCAGACAGTGCGAAAGTACCGACAGGTGTCGGCAGAGTTGCTGGCGTTGATCGACGCGAAGATGACCGACCATCTGACCTTGGTTGTGAATGCGTTCACCGGGATCATCGTCACAGATCGTACCTCAGCGAAAAACGGGGAACTAGCGGATCGACTAATCGAGGATCTGGCGGTGTGTGGTGCCGATGCCGCCTGCCATCTCGATGCGCCTTTTACCTGTTACGCCTGCGGAAAGTTTCAGCCACTTCTGGACGCTGACCACAGTTCGGTCCTCGAGCGATTGGAACGTCGTCGGGAGCAAACCATTGCCACGGACAAAACCACCGGCGTCCTCTGGGATCGGGCCATTTTGGCTTGCCGCAAGGTGATTCTGGATTGTGAGGCCATGCGCCAATCATCGAGCTCTGGGAAGACAGAAGAATGACCGAAGTGTTTGATTCTGAACCGTCTGAGCCGACGAACAACATTGTCGACTTTAAGCCCAGGAGCCAACTGGCTGCGGAGGCTCAGCTCGCGGCGTTTATCGAATGGGCAAAACAGACCCTGCCCAAAGGCATTCCCAATCGAGTGCACGCGAGTATTCGCTGGGAGGACGACAGTTGGCACCCGCACGGCGTCCAATACTGTAGTTTCACTGCGCTGGGATCGACCAAAGCTGTCCGAAAGGCGATGCAGGCACCCTTCACGGAGTTTGCCAAAGCAATGGTGGTGTACCGAAGGGTGTATTTGCAAAAAAAGGACATCACTACATGGCGGTACGCCCTGCAGGCGCTGGAAGCCGCCCTGTTCGAGCTGACCAGCACACGGGATGTGACGCGGGTATCCGCCGCTGTCTGTGATACAGCGTGCAACCACATGAACCGTCACTGGACAAAAGGCAATACCGCATACGGTATCAGTAAGGCACTTGAGGCCATCATCACCCTGATGCGGGACAAAAAATTGCTCAAGTCGGATTTCCGATGGACTTCTCCGCTGAAGCTGAAGCCGACTGGCACGCTCAAGCAGCAAAGAGCCGATCGGGAACAGAAGCTGCCCAACCCTGAAGCAATCAAAGCCCTCGGGGAGGTGTTCAATAACGAATTGACCCGCCCCCTCGATATCGTTGTGACATCCGCCTGTGCGCTGTTGCTGAGTGCACCTAGTCGCGTTGGTGAATTGGCTGATGTCGAATTGGATTGCCTAGTATTCAAAGAGGATACCCAAGGCAACCAGCGCATGTTCTTGCGCTGGTACGCGGAAAAGAAAAACCAGGTAATGCTGAAGCCCGTCATTGCACCTGAGATGGAGCCGGTCGTCGAGCGGGCCATCACGTTACTAAAACCGATCACCGATGAGGCGCGGGCTTACGCCGCCTGGCTGGAAGACCATCCCGATGAGTTTCCGCCCCATGAAGGACTGCCATCCAAGGGGCCTGATGAACCGCTCACTTACACCGAAGTCTGTGCCGCGCTGAAACTCAGCGCTGGTAACGGCCCGCGAAGGAGATTCAATGCCAAGTTCTTGAAAAACATGGAGAAGCAAAAGGCACTCAGCCCCGTCGCCCGAGCCCTATTGGCCGAGATCCAAGACGGGTGGGATTCCAGCGCGGGGAGGCGCATATGTGTTAAGGGCAGGATAGAGAGCTATGAATTTGACGACCGGTGTGTCATCACGCTGCGCAAGCTCAATGTACTGCTGCGGGAGAAGTATCTTCCAAAGGATTTTCCATACACCACGCCGTACACTGAGGGCAAAGCTCGGGTGAAGTACCGTGATGCGTTGTTTACCGTGCGCACGGGAGCAATGGCTGAAGACTCAGCTTTCGTTGTGACACACGGGTTTGGCGTGGAGATCGCGGCGAACACTAACCGAATGAATGCGCAATTAGGTGGCACGAACGACCCGACAAGGAAAAGCCTGTTCGAGCGCTATGGCTACCCTGGAGTCAAGGTCAACACGCATGCGTTTCGGCACGAACTGAACACGCAGATGCACCGGGCGGGCCTGTCGCAGCTACTGATTGACGCCTTCTCCGGGCGCACGACGTTGGGGTCGGTCTACAACCATGAAACCGTCGAGGAACGCACCCAAAGGGTTGCGGATTACCACCCACAAACGAAGCACAGCACCGCTGCTCAGCGCCTGGAAAAGGTCAAAACCAATCAGCCGCTGAACCTGATTGAGGTGAGGGAACTGCGCGAGGGTGAGCAGGACCGCATTATCCATCTAACCCCTTACGGCGTTTGTGTGCACAACTTTGCTTCCGAGCCCTGCCCGAAAATGGGTGCCTGTTTGGACTGCGGGCGGCTCGGTTGCGTCAAAGGGGATGACGTAAAGCTGAGCAATCTTAAGGAAGAACGCGACGACCTTAAACGTCGTCTCGATAAAGCCCTGGATGCGCAGTCTCGGGGCTTGTTTGGGGCATCGGAGTCGGCCAAAAAACTGGGTGAGAAACTCTTTAAGTGCGAGGCGCTCATCCATACGCTGGAAAACCCCGAACTCGAAAACGGTGCCATCGTGTGGAACGCCGATAACGGTTGGACGCTGACCAAGAACGCCGCTGCAATGTCGGGGCTGATCGAAGTCAAACTCATTGAAGAGAGCCAGACCCAAGAGGCGTTGCCATCGTTGAATGACGTCTTGGCTTTGCTGGATGAGATCGAGGGTTAACGATGGGGCATTTAACGCCAAAGGATGAGAAACGCATCATTAAGCTGATTGAGGAATGGTCAGGGCCGAAGCTGACCTGGCCATTGCTTGTTGATGCCTGCAAAGAAAAACTGGGTATCAGTCGTGCTCGCCAGTCCCTGATGAATCTACCTGCCGTGGATTTGGCTATGAAGAATCGCAAGGCGGCATTGAAGGCTAAGAAGCTGAAGCCGGGCTGGATTGGCGATATTCAGGCAGCCAATGAGCGCATTGAGGAACTGACAGAGAACAATCAGAAGCTGTCAGCTGCTGTTCGAGATATGTATCGCCGTTTTTTGATCTGGCAAGCCAATGCGGATATGCACGGGCTAACGCAATCGATGTTGGAGCAGCCGGTTTCACAGCTTCAAAAGAAGAGCTGATCCGGTGTTCGGAAACTTATACTTGGGAAGTACTCATGGCCGCTACGTCCTGAAATTCGAGCACTTGGACCATGCTCCGCGCTAAGTTCTGGAGGGGTGCGAGTTGATGACCTGGCCATATTACAAGCCATAACCGGGGATGAGGGTACCAGAGGAGCAACAGTAGCAAATCACATACTCAATCATGGCTATCGTCGCCAGCGATTTGATTTCCATGCTCACACCTGAATAATTTTCTTGTTAATGAAGCGGTCTGTTGCAGCTGGCCAACAATGACCGCTTTTGACCGCTTTGAGCCTTTCGGATTAGGCAGGAATCGGCCAATAGCTGCCCGTCGTGGTCGTCGGTTTCGGCCGAGGCTGTGTAAAAATACTTTTGAGCAGACGCAGTCGTCGAAATCGACGCAGAAATCACGCCTCTACGAAAATTCTAGCTCTTGGAATGGCCGAACTAGCGCAGATTTAACGTAGGAACCTGACCAACTCCGCGCCGCCGACGCAGAGGTGAAACGCCGAGAGGCAGTAGGGTGGCCCCTCGACTCAAGTCTGTGCAGTTGCTCACCAGCTACTGCGCCTGACGAATCATATCGGCGGCTTTCTCGGCAATCATGATGGTCGGTGCATTGGTGTTGCCGCCAGTCACTGTCGGCATGATCGAGGCGTCCACCACCCGCAACCCCTCAAGCCCGTGTACACGCAATTGCGCATCGACCACGGCCAACGCATCAGAGGCCGGCCCCATCTTGCAGGTACTGGTCGGGTGGTACTGGGTGTCGGCCCGCGCCCGGATATCGGCAATAATGCCTGCCGTGTCATCGCGCTGGACGGGATAGAGCATCTTGCCGCGCCACGGTTGCAGCGGGCTGCTTTGCAGAATGTCCATCTGCAACTGCACACCCTTGACCAACAGCTCGAGGTCGCGTGGATCGGCAAGAAAATTGGGGTCGATCTTCGGTGGCACTCGCGGGTCGGCGCTGGCCAGTTTGACCGTGCCACGGCTGTAGGGGCGCAGCACTTCAACATGGCAGGAAAAGCCGTGCCTGGTGTGCATTTTGCGACCGTGATCATCAACCAGCGCCACCACAAAAACCAGTTGCAAGTCAGGTGCTTGCACCTCGGTTGAGGAGCGTACAAAAGCCCCGGCTTCGGCGATCGAACTAGTGATCATGCCGGTACGCTGCTTGCGCCATTCGAACACCCCCTTGGCCATTTTTATAGCGCCATTCAAGGACAATCCGAAGGTCTGGCTGTCGCTGGCACTGATGTAGCTCTGCACGTGATCGATGTGATCTTGCAGGTTTTCGCCGACGCCAGGCAGGTCGTGTACCACGGGTATGCCCACCGCCTGCAAGTCCTTGGCCGGGCCTATACCCGAGAGCAGGAGCAGCTGCGGCGAACCAAAGGTGCCTGCACTGAGGATGACTTCACGACGCGCCCGGACTTCCTTAGCTTCACTGCCCTGGTAATAGGCAATGCCACAGGCGCGCTTGCCTTGCATGATGATCTTGGCCGACAGCGCATGGGTCTTCACACATAGATTGGGGCGCGACAGGTTAGGCGTCAGATAAGCCTTGGCTGCACTGCAGCGCTCGCCATTTTTCTGCGTTACCTGGTACATGAACGAACCGAATTGATCGACGCCGTTGTAGTCGCGGGTGGTCGGTATGCCATTGAGCACTGCGGCATCGATAAACGCCTTGCTCAGCTCACTTGGCGTGCGCAGTTCGGCAACGTTCAGCGGGCCACCCGCGCCGTGGTATTCGCTGGCGCCGTGGGTCTCGTTGTTTTCCGCACGTTTGAAGTACGGCAACACATCCTCATACGACCAACCAGGATTGCCCAGGCTGGCCCAATGGTCGTAGTCCCAGCGGTTACCGCGCACATAGAGCATGGCGTTGATGGAGCTAGAACCACCCAGCGTCTTGCCACGCGGCTGGTAACGCTTGCGGTTGTCCATGTGCTGCTGCGGGACGGTGTCGAATGCCCAGTTGTTGTAAGAGGTTGCCACCATGCCAACGAAGCCGGCCGGGGCGTGAATCAACACGCTCTTATCCGGCCCGCCGGATTCCAGCAAACAGACAGACACACTGGGGTCTTCGCTCAGGCGACTGGCCAATACACAGCCTGCCGAACCGGCACCGACAATGACGTAATCAAACTCTTCGTACTGCATTCTGATGGCTCTCGCTTCTTGTACTTTTTATGGCGGATTTCAATCAGCGCCGCTTCTAATGGGCCGTTGTGCCCGATGCGTGGTTCTCTAGGCTGTGGTGCCTGCGAATGAGCACTCCACTGCGCCGTGCTCGCCCATCACCATGCGCACGTGATCGCCAGGACCGACGTCGAGCATCGGCGCCAGCGCTCCGGTCAACAGCACATCTCCGGCACGTAATGGCTGGCCGCGCCGGGCCAGCTTGCGCACCAGCCAAAGGCCGGTGGCGAGGCAGTCATGCAGCGCTACGCTGGTGTCGAGCAGCACCGGCTGGGCATTTTTATGCAGGCTGATCAGCAGGTTTGGCGTAGGCAGTTGCGCCAGCGGCACGGGCTGATCACCCAACACATAAAGCCCGGATGAAATGTTGTCAGCGACCGCATCCATCAAGGTCAACTGCCAGCCGATGATGGCCGAGTCGTTGATTTCCAGTGCCGGCACCGCACCCGCAATACAGGCCAGAAACTGCTCATGGCTGATCTCGCCAGCCGGCAGATCGTGGCCGAGCACCAATGCCAGCTCGATCTCGACTTTCGGTTGCAGCAGGCGCTCCCAGGCGATGGCTTCACCTGAGAGGCACGCCGTGTCCGCGAACAGCCGCCCATACACCGGCTCGTCGACCTTGAGCGCTGCACGCAGGGCCGCCGAGGTCAGCCCAGCCTTGGCCCCGCAAAGACGGCGGCCTTGAGCCAACGCCTGCTGCATGCCAGCGGCTTGCACGGCATAGGCTTCATCCAGGTTGGCCAGGGCGAAAGTTTCGCTAACCCGTGGCACGGGATGCCGCTCGAGCCGTGCCGTTGCCAGGCAGTGGGCCGCGCCGAGCAGGCGCGGTTCGGTAATTGCCACCGGCGCACTCATCGGCTGGGTACTTCGCCGATCACGGTGGTGCGGAACATTTCGCGCCGCATGCCGTGGTAGTCGGCCACTGGCATATGCCAGGTGCTGCGGTTATCCCAGATCGCCAGGGTTCCCTGACGCCAGCGCATACGGCAAGTGAAGGCTTCCGAGGTGGCCAGTTTGAACAGGTAGTCAAGCAGTGGACGCGACTCTTCCGTACGCAGGCCTTTGATGCCTGTGGTGTAGGCCGGGTTGATGAACAACACCTTTTTCCCGGTTTCCGGGTGGCGGGTTACCAACGGGTGGCTGCGCTCGTCAGCCGAGGTATCGCTACCGTAGTTGATCGCCATGTTTTCCAGCAGCGCGTTGTGCTTGGCGTTAACGCCATAGGCCATTTCCGGGCTGTGCACCGCGTCGAGGTTTTCCAGCAGCGCTTGCATCCCAGGCGATAGCCACTCATACGCCAGGGCCAGATTGGCGTAGCAGGTATCGCCGCCATAGGGAGGAATGTCGTGCCCATAGAGCAGGGTGAATGCTGGCGGGCGCTCCTGAAAGGTCCAGTCGGTATGCCAAGCACCACCGAATACGAAGGGTGCTTTTTCGGAGGCTTCCTTGACCACGTGTACCACGTGCGGATGATCGGCCATGCAGGTCACATAGGGTTCGCGGCCAAACTCACCGAGGTGCTGGGTAACCCGCTCCAGGTCAGCAACGCTCAGGGCCTGGTCGCGGATGAAGATCACCTTGTGGGCGAGCAGCGCCTGGCGCAACTCGGCAAAGCCCTCGTCGCTCAGACGCGTCAGATCAAGATTTTCGACGTCCGCACCGATGGCGCCGGTGGTCGGGGTTACACGAATGTGACTGTAACTGGCAGCACGGTTATGGCTAGGCAGGGTGTAGATGAACTCGCTCATGGCTCGCACTCTTTTGTTGTTGGAGTGCTTACAGAATGCGTGGCGGCTGCTAGGCTAGCCATGATTATTACAGCCAAAAAATGATAATTACCGCCAAGACTATTTTGAATGGAGGGTTGCCCGGTGGACTGGCGCCAAAACCGTGCCCTGACGGGCGTACGTTACCTGCTAGAAACCGCCCAGGCCGAAGGGGTGGAGGCCGCGAGCTGCCTGATAGGCAGCGCCATCTCCAGCGAAACACTGCAGCAGCGCAACGCGCAGATCGAGGCCTGGCAAGAGCTGGCGGTAATCCGCAACTTGCTCGAACACGCCGGCCGACCGGGCCTGGGATTCGCTGCCGGGCAGCGCTATCACCTGACGTCACTGGGCTTGCTCGGTTTCACCATGCTCGCCAGTCGCACGCTGGGAGAGGCGTTTGCCACCTTCAGCCGTTTTCAACTGTTAGCGCTGACGCTGTGCCCGGCGCGAATCGAAGTGGAGCGACGCGGTAGCTGGTTACTGTTCGATGCCAGCGTACTGCCGCAGGATGCTCGCGCCTTTGTTATCGAGCGCGGACTCTCCGCGTGCCTGGGCGTGGCGTGCGAGTTACTGCAGCGCCCCCTTGCCCCCCTGGCTATCGAGATGACCAGCAGCGCACCTGCGGATCTCGCCGCGTTGCAGGGGGAATTTGCCTATCCGGTGCAGTTCGAGGCCGGGCGCAACGGCATCCTGTTTTCCAATGCCGACCTGACCTTCACCCTGCCGCAGGCGCACATCAGTGCCCACAGTGAGGGCGAGCAACTGTGTGAGCGGCTATGTACCGAGATCTCCCACAGCCTGGTCAAGGCGCCCACCGCGCGTTTGGTGCAACAGGTGTTGATCCGCGACTCGGCCACGCTGCTCAGCAGCCGGATGGTGGCCCAGCGCCTGGGCCTTTCCGAGCGCACCTTGTTGCGCCGTTTGGCGAGTGAAGGTCACTCGTTCCAACAGCTCAACGAGCAAATCAAGCAGCGTTTGGCCGAGCGCCTGCTGAGCGACTCGCGTCTGGACCTTACCAGCATCGCCCAACGTCTAGGCTACGCCGAGGCGGCCAGTTTTTCGCGGGCATTCAGTCGCTGGACTAACAGTCCGCCCGGAAAGTGGCGCTGCCATGCGCACCTGCGCGAAGCTTAGCGATCCATGTACAGTCGACAAACAGTTAACGTCCGCTTGGGGTCCAGGCTGTGTGAAAACGTTTTAGAGCGAGTTTGGCAGTCAGAATCGCAATCAAAATCGCGTTCCTACGCAAAGTTCAGGTCTGGCTGACCAACCAAACGCTGGCAGATTTTACGTAGCAACGCAGACTTCAAAACGACGCATGCGTTTTCACCCAGCCTGGGTCGGAAACAGCCCTTGGTGAGCGACCGCTATTGGCCGGTTGTTGCCTACCGCGACCGATAGCCGTGGTTCGACTTCAGACTGTCGCGACCGGCAGCAGCTGACTTAATGGTAGTGGATCTTTCACACCCTCCTTTATCTTTGGAGCGCCTGGTAGGTCGCTGTCAGCAACGGCGGCTCCCTCACCTGTTCATGATCTAACGTACCCTTGGCAGCTCGTCCCAGCGGCAGGTGTACCCCGGAGAACGCAGCTCCTGCTTCATCGACCAGCCGCCCAGGGCCGGCACGCGCGCCAGGCGCACGGTGCCGCGGCCCATGTTGGTGTTGATCCTGTCCACGGTTGCCATCAGCGCCGCGCTGCGCGGCCGCGGCGCCGGGGTGAACAGGTCGGCCTGTACCTGCCCAGGGCTGGCCAGATTCATCAGCATCACCCCGGCTTTCTGGTACCGGTAGCCGGGCCGGTAGATACCCTCCAGCCCGGCCAGCGCCGCCTGCACCAAGTCGCGCGAATCGTTGCTCGGCGAGTGCAGCGGCACGCTGGCGGTGCGCCCGTAGCGCGGCTCGTCCGGGTTGAACACCCCGGTGCGGATATACACCTGCAGCAGCTGGCACACATCGCCTTGCGCGCGCAGCTTCTCCGCTGCGCGGCAGGCGTAGCTGGCCACCGCCTCGCGCAGCGGCGCCAGCTCCGTCACCCGGCGCGAGAAGCTGCGGCTGCAGGTGATAATCTGCTTCGGCTCCGGCCCCTCGTCCAGGGCGAAGCACGGCTCGCCACGCAGCTCACGAATGGTCTTCTCCAGCACCACCGAGAACTGCTTGCGCATCGTCCAGGCGTCCTGCTGCGCCAGATCCCAGGCGGTTTTAACACCCAGCGCGCCCAGGTGCGCCTGCAGCTTGCGCCCCACGCCCCACACCTCGCCCAGCGGCGCGTCCTTGAGCAACGCCGCCTGCTGCTCGGGCCGGGTGGCCACCACCACCCCGCTCTGGCTACGCCGCTTGGCGGCCCAGTTGGCCAACTTGGCCAAGGTCTTCGTGGTGCTGATGCCCACCCCCACCGGCATGCCCGTCAGCAGTTGCACCTCCGCGCGAATGTGCCGGCCGTAACCGGCCAGCGGCCGGCCGAGGCCCGCCAGGTCGAGAAAGCTCTCGTCGATCGAATAAACCTCCAGACGCGGTGCCAGCCCGCGCAGCACCCGTACCACCCGTGCGGAAACGTCGCCGTACAGCGCATAGTTGCTGCTGAACGCCAGCACGCCATGCGCCTGCACCAGGTCGCGGATCTTGAAGAACGGCTCGCCCATGCCAATGCCCAGCGCCTTGGCCTCGTTGCTGCGGCTCACCACACAGCCGTCATTGTTGCTCAGTACCACCATCGGCACCGTGCGCAGGTCGGGGCGGAACAGCCGCTCGCAACTCACGTAGAAGTTGTTGCAGTCCACCAGGGCATAGGTCGGCATCAGCACCCCGGCAGCTTGTGAATGCAGCGCGTCGCCACGCCGAACACCTCCAGGTCCTCGCCGTCGCGCAGACGAATGTCCGGGTAGGACTTGTTCGCCGCGCGTAGCACCGGCGTGCCGTGTTCATAGGTCAGCTGCTTGCAGGTGAACTCCCCGTTCACCACCGCCACCACCACCATGCCCGCGCGCGGCGTGATCGAGCGGTCCACCACCAGGATGTCGCCGTCGAAAATCCCCAGGCCGGTCATACTGTCCCCCACCACCCGCAGGAAGAACGTAGCCGCCGGGTGCACCACGCACAGCTCGTCCAGCGAGAGACTGGCCTCGATATGGTCCTCAGCGGGGGAAGGAAAGCCGGCGGCAACGCGGCTCAGGAACAACGGCAGCCGCAGACCTGGCCGCAACGGGCGGCCGATCACTGTCAGGGCCATGGATAACCTCACGATTACTGTATATCAATACAGTATTATCAAACCCCAACCTTGGCAACGACAACAGGCGGGAGGCACCCCATGTGCGGTGGCGTCGAAGTGGCCGGGCGCTACACCCAAACCGGCCAGCAACTGCGAATCTACTTCCCCAACCCACGCGCCGCCCTGCCCGTGCGCCAGGCCGACGGTGCAGTGGCCTGGGTCGCCTGGGGCCGCCGTAAGGAGCAACCCGGCCACCTGCCCGCCACCGGCTGGGCCCGAACCGACTCCATCACCGCCGGTAAATGGGCGCGCTACCACCCGCAGCCAGTGCAGGTGCTGGTCGAACGCTTTATGGAGAAAGACGCATCAGGTGCCTCGCACTGGTTCGACCTGGAGCCAGGCCAGGCCATCGAGGCGCTGCTGATCGAGCACGGGGAAGAACGGCGGGTCTACGTGGTCACCACCACCCCGCCGCAGGGTATGCCAGCGGTGCACGACCGCTGGCCGAGCGTGGTAACGGCCTAGAGCGGGTCGCCTTCCAGCACCGCAGCGCTGGCGTCGAACTTGCGGATTCCACGCTGACTCGGACACCCATTCCACGCACATCCGGACAAGGCTAAGGCCGAGGTCGGCGTGCAGGTGGTCGAGCGCTGGATCCTCGCCGCGCTGAGGAACCGCCAGTTCTTCTCCCTGGACGAACTCAACACAGCCATCGCGGCGCTGCTGGACAGGCTCAACCGACGACCGTTTCGCAAGCTGCCGGGCTCCCGGCACTCGGCCTTCGAAGCCCTGGATCGTCCAGCGCTGCGCCCACTGCCGGAGCAGCCCTACGTGTATGCCGAGTGGAAGAAGGCGCGGGTGCACATCGACTACCACGTCGAGGTCGATGGGCACTACTACTCGGTGCCGTACCAACTGGTGAAGAAACAACTGGAAGTACGCCTGACAGCGCGCACGGTGGAGTGCTTCCACGCCAATCAGCGGGTGGCCAGCCACCTTCGCTCACCGCACAAGGGTCGGCACAGCACGCAGACCGAGCACATGCCCAAGAGCCATCGCGAGCACGCCGAGTGGACGCCACAACGGCTGATCCGCTGGGCTGAGCAGACCGGGCCGAACACGGCCGGCGTGATCAGCCACATCCTCGAACGGCGCATCCACCCAACCCAAGGCTACCGGGCCTGCCTGGGCATCCTGCGCCTGGGCAAGACCCATGGCGAAGTGCGCTTGGAGTTGGCCTGCCGTCGCGCCCTCAGCCTCGGCGCGTGCAGCTACAAGAGCCTCGAATCGATCCTGCGCCAGGGGCTGGAAAACCTGCCGTTGGCTCAAGCCAACCTGCCCCTGCTGCCGGACGACCACGCCAACCTGCGCGGCCCCGGCTACTACCACTGACCCCAAGGAATCCCACCATGCTGCCCCATCCGACCCTGGACAAGCTGCAGACCCTGCGCCTGACCGGCATGCTCAAGGCACTCGCCGAGCAACTGAAAACCCCCGACATCGACAGCCTGAGCTTCGAGGAACGCCTCGGCCTGTTGGTCGACCGCGAACTGACCGAACGCGACGACAAGCGCCTCAGCAGCCGCCTGCGCCAGGCCCGGCTCAAGCACAGTGCCTGCCTCGAAGACATCGACTACCGTGCCCCGCGCGGGCTGGATAAGGGCTTGATCCTGCAACTGGGTAGCGGCCAGTGGTTACGCGACGGACTCAACCTGATTATCAACGGGCCCACCGGCGTGGGTAAAACCTGGCTGGCCTGCGCCCTGGCACACCAGGCCTGCCGAGAGGGCTACAGCGTGCGTTACCTGCGCTTGCCACGCCTGTTGGAAGAGTTGGGCCTAGCCCATGGCGACGGGCGCTTCGCCAAGCTGATGAGCGGCTATGCCAAGACCGACCTGCTGATCCTTGATGACTGGGGTCTGGCCCCGTTCACCGTTGAACAGCGCCGTGACATGCTGGAGCTACTGGACGACCGCTACGGCCAGCGCTCGACCCTCGTGACCAGCCAAATGCCCGTGGACAACTGGCACGAACTGATCGGCGATCCAACCCTGGCCGATGCCATCCTCGACCGCCTGGTGCATAACGCTTATCGGATCAACCTCAAGGGCGAATCGATGAGAAAGCGGGTGAAGAAATTGACGACACCGGGCACCTCAGACTAACAATGCAACCCCTGCGTCGCTGCGCTCCGACTGCCTGTCCGAATGGCCGTGGAACAGGTGTCCGGATCAGCGTGGGCTGAGTGTCCGAATGGCGTGGAATCCGCAGTCCAGGCGTAGCTGGTGCAGTAGATTCAGGGTGTGTTGAGGCATCATTGAACAGCTCCTGTTACCAAGGCCGCCTCCGCGGGGCTGGAACTGATCTTCCGGGCCGGCTTTGCATTCAGTAAGGCGGAGATCCTGTTGCTCGATTTGCGCCAGCGTGGCGAGTTCACCGATGACCTGTTCGTCGCGACACCGCCGGTGGCTGCCGAGCGGGTGATGGGGGTGATGGATGCGATCAATGCACGATGGGGGCGTGGAACCATGCGGCCTGCAGGAGTGCCGGCGAATCCGGACTGGGGCATGCGTCGGGAGATGATGAGCCCGAGCTATACGATGCGGCTTGATCAGTTATGGCGGGTAACCTAAGACGCTGAGGCGGCCTACCCTGGAAGAGACAGTTGCCCTCCAAGGGCAGCCCGAGTGCGAACTGATTCGCTCTAGTTGGTTCAGGCGTTCGTTGCCCCAGAGCAATCAGCGAGGCTGGACTGACTGGAGGCGGTTGCGGCTCTATGATGAAACCTGCCTGATATCCAACACGACCCAGACCTCATACCCTTTCTCCCGAGCCGCTTTCTCGGCCTCAAGTTGGGCAGTGAGTGTGCTGATGGAGCGGGAGCGGTGCTCGAAGCGGAACGGCGAGCCACCGTTCTTGCGCACGCTCAATTCAACGAGTGTGAAGGTGGAGTGCTGTTTGGGTATTGGCTGCTTCGATTTCGAAGGAGCGGGGTCAAGACCGAGTGCGCGCCGCATCTCAACTTCAGTGAGTTTTGTGTCAGTCAAGCTAGATCCCTAGACGATTGCGGGTGACGCCATTGTAGCGAGGAGTCGTGCTGACATGGCCTGAGTTCGATGCTGGCGAGCCAACAACCTCATCTCTGCGATATGGCTACGAATCGCCAAAGTAGTCATCACGGGCGACTAGTCCGAATGGGCGTTCCTCGCAGGGCTGCTCATCGCTGAACATATTCTGCGTACGGCGCTCCTGCTTCAAAAACGCTAGTGCCGCGAAAAAACAACTTTCGCATAGATTGACTCGATAGCGTTCGCCATCATGCCCTGCGCCATAGCCCCAGAGCGCCTGGAGCGTCCCGAACTGCTCGCCGTATCCCGGAACCCTCGTATTGGTAGCGCATACATCGCAAATGGTGTCTTTATCGGTCTCTGTCACCGGGCAGTCCTCGTGTTCGTATTAAAGAGGGTAACCGAGGGCACTGCGCAACGGAGCGCCTTTTGCCAATTCTCCAGCCCCGCTGCGTTAGCTCAAGCATGGTCTGGTGCGCCATGCCAGCGGTGGATATGGCAGGTCTGCGACAACTGAACTGGGCTATCCAAAGGAGGATTCAAAAGCAGCTGCGCTGATATGCTTATCAACAGCTGCTGATGCAGAAATCCGCAATCCGACTGGGTCAATTTTCCATCAGCGCCAACACTTAAAGCTGTCCAACGACGACCTGTGCCATGACTCGTAACGCGACGAGTGTCCGGAGATGCGGTTGGCGTTGGTTCGTCATGGTTGTCCGCTGCACGTTTCTTGCGTTGCCGGCGGCGACCACTCCATTCCCTCTTCGAGGATCGGATGGCTTTCGCTCACGACGACCAACGGTTTGTTCCGATTCACCAGCGCGAACATGGCGATGGAGCCTTCGACATCCGTCACCGGCACCTCCCCCTGTGGGTCAAGCCTGCCAACCCAGACATATTGCCGGGTCTCCAAACATGCAAGGTAATACGAAATACCCATGTTTCCTCCGAATTCGAATCAAGTCTTTTGCTGTGCCAATCCGGAACAGGAGGCGGTGCTGCCGCAAACATCAAATGTTACCGCCAATGCATTTTTGACCCAGGTGCCGACGCTATTCTGACCCAACCCAGCAGTCTGAAAGCGAAATTCTACAACTCGTTTGGTGCTCGAAACTGGGTCAATGAAATTCCGGCATGTGGATGGAAAATGCACCGGCAGCAGCATGAAGCTGCTGGCGCGCGATCCATGGGTCTGTGCTTGGAACGACATCTGGTGATTTACCTACAGGATAAAACTGCGGCTTTGAGCTGGTCGCCACCAACTGGATGCGAAGCGGACAAGGGTCGGGCGGTTCTGGTTGGTGATCCGCTATAGACTGCTTCAGTAGCGTTGACACTGCTCCCTCAGACACATCTACGCTGTGCCGCCTGCGGGTCGACCTGATTCGAGCAGGTCATGTCAGCTCCAACGCCATGCGCATCCATTTCGGCATTTTGCAGGCCATTAATGTGGTTAGGTCTTCAGGCCTGAGCACCTTCTTGATCGCGGCAATGCATTCCGGGGTAGAACCGTCTTTACCGAGATAAAATAGTGCGCTGATAGCCATCCCCACCTCGGTCCCGGCTTGCTGCATGACCATTGGTGCCGCATGTACCAGCCGGACTTCAGCTTTCCCTATAAATAGCGATCGGCTGGACCCGCTTGTGTAATAGATTGAAATGAGTGGCATCTGGGTGCTCAGTCCAAACCTTCTAACCGCATTGGCACCATGAATCTGCAGAGCCTGACGGCTCTGTCTGGCAATCAAGCTCACCACTTCCCATGCGTTTGGGCGAACCCGTGCAACGTATCGACTGGATTTCGGGCGCATGTAGACTCCTCGATGCACCCGCTCAAGTTCGCCTCGGCTGACCAGACGGGCTATTGCCTTAGATACGGCGCTTCTCGTTCCAAGTGCCGCAAAACGCCTTATGCTGAAGGGCTGCCCTTTGGGTAGGCGCATGACCCGTTGCGCAATGCGAGTGGATACCGGCTGGGCAGAATCAGTGCAGGACATTGCGGCGTTCATTTCTACTCGATGAAGTCCAATGACGAGCTGAACAGTGGCCAATGTAAGGCGATCACTCTCCGTCGGTATACATCATCTGGCGCATCACCTACCAGGCACTCTTCGAGGCGGCCCAGTGAGTAAATCTGGTCGGCCGACGGGTAATGTCTGAGCAGGCTTTTCGCATAGCTGCGGATATCCTGGGGTAGCTCAGTATTACGAGACAGCTCTCGCAGGAATTCTTCGGTCTTGATGACGCTGCGGGTTCTTTCGCGAGGAAGGGTCAATGCGGCTATCTCCTGATTTAATCAACCACGTCAATCGGAATCCGTGTCTTGAGCCCTATGCCCATCTTCCGAGCAGTCTGTTAACCGTTACGGCGGTCGAGCCGTCCGCCTTCGACAGCGGACGCCACTCCATTTGAGTAATGGTGTCACAGCACTAAAAACAAGCTAGCAATTGCTGCCTGTAATGCTGGGAAAAACTCACCTGATAGCTTGGCCCAGCTGCGACCCCTCCAAGCGAGACGATGTTCGCGGTATCAGCTCCAATAACCTGCTCAACTCCAATTTTCATACTGTCATCCAGGCCATCGATATTACCGGCAGCTCCAATCAAGCCGGCCTTTGAACCTGAAGTGGACGCTGGCATCTGCACCTCGTTCAGCACTGCCAAGTCATCCGGCAGATCATCCGCAATTCGCTCTGCAAAGCTCTGCAGCGTCGGCTCAGCCAGCATAAACAGCCAGGCCTGATCATCGGATTCGCCTGTTCGCCGAAGCACCCGCCCCAGCACTTGCCTGTAATGCAGCTCGGTACGGATTCTGCTGAGATAGCAGCACACTTGCAGGCGGGGAATGTCGGTGCCTTCGCTGATCATTCCGACGGCCACAATCCAGCGGCAGGCGCTGCTCCGGAATGCGTTGATCACCTGCTGCGCATCCGGGGTTTTGTTGGTCACGATGCGGCACTCTTCACCCATTGCTTCTAGAGCCAGTGCAACTTGCTGGGCGTGTTCGATGTCGGTGGCCACCACCAAACCAGCGGCATCAGGTTTGATCTGGCGTAGCTCGTTCAGCTTGCTGCAGCCAAGATCGAGGATTGGATTGATCACCTCGTCATGACGCAGAAGTTCCTCATAGGTGACAGGTGACTCCCCTAAAAGCTTGGCGATGCTGGGAAACAGCCTCACGGAGCTATCCGCGCCAAGCTCTTCCGTAAGTTTCACCTTCTGATTGTCGAGCAACACAATGCGTGGTGATCGGCACACGTCGTCGGCAATGGCATCTTTCAAGCCATAACGGTAATCACAGATCAAATGCCCCTCGGGCGAAGAGTAGCGAGCCAATGCGATGGCCTTGTCGTCCGAACGCCAGGGCGTGCCAGACAGGGCCAACGTGAAGGCAGCCCGGTCCTGTATCCGATGCAGTATCTGCTGCCCCCAGGCATTGCTGAGCAGCGGATCGTGGCCGGCGCAATGGTGGATCTCATCGAAGACCACTAACACCCGGTAGTCATCAAGCAGCTGCCAGAATCCCTCATCACGGTATTCCATAGCCTGATAGGTATAAGCCGCGCCCACGGCACCTATCTGGCCGTCGAGACGCCTGCCTAGCACAGCCGCAAAGGTCGAACGAAAACCCTCCACGACCTGGCAGGACGGCGCAAAGCACAGCACCAAATCGATTCTGTCCTGCTCAAGCAGTCGGCTGGCCAGTTCTGCAGCCATGCGGGTCTTTCCAGCTCCCGGCGTTGCCTGGCAGAAGAAGTGCGGCGTGACGGTAAAGTGCTCCAACGCCCGAGTGATGCAGCTGTTCTGCCAGCTCCGTAGCGAGCTGCTCATCGTGGTGCAGCGAGCGTTTTGAGGGTCTTTTCGATGGCGCGCAGATGCCCCAAGAGGCGAGAGCTGCGATCCCTGGCTTCCAGGTAATCGCCTTCAAGCTTGTCCCGTAGATGCGGCATTTCGTCCAGAAGCAGTTTGAATCGCTCTGCCTCGCCCATTGAAGTGAGAAAGTCCAAGCGGATTTCCTTGTGGAGCGCTTCCAACTGCAAATCCGTATTGGCTGACGACTTAAGCGGCAAAGCTTCCACATCGCGTACCGCAGTGCCTGGCTCGGGCACTCCGGCAGCCATCAGGCTGTTCTCAAAACCATTGTCGATCAGTTCGAGTTGCAGATGTGTCGGAATCGGCTGCAGGTGGTAGACCTGCCCTCGAACACGGCGGTCCTCGTCCGGTGAAACCCAGCCCGCGCGCACTAATCGGCGAATCTGTTCATACACATAGCGGCGCACATCGGCGATACGGAATTGTGTGCCACTCAAGCGAGCGGCATAGGCATCGCGCAGTTCGCGGGTCGTAAACGATGTACGCCCTGGCTCCTGAAGCAGCTCATACAGGCGCCTGTCGAAGATAAACGAGGCCGATTTCATTGAGGGCACCAGAAGAAATAGCGCGAAAATGCGGATTATAATCCGTGGCCTATACGTCCGCAAACGCACGATATTGCCGCCTCAAGTTGAATTGAGACGGTCATGGATAAGTTGGCGAAGGCGTTAGGGGAACGCATCCGAATGCAGAGGAAGGCCTGCCGGATTTCCCAGGATGCACTGGCGCTGGCGTGCAGTCTCGACCGCAGCTATGTAGGCCGGATCGAGCGTGGTGAGGTCAACATCACCGTCGAGAAGCTCTACCGCATCGCGGGCGAGCTCGCCTGCGATCCTTCAAGCCTTCTGCC
>Ga0208788_1000369_pt1 | contig 22350 bp, 14 predicted proteins | sample Wag4_2014_7_11_3_FD_187363 | JGI IMG/M metagenome (GOLD analysis project Ga0208788, IMG submission 187363) | Fresh water mixed with fracking chemicals microbial communities from Ohio, USA - Utica-2 Time Series FC 2014_7_11 (SPAdes) (version 2) ...
GTTCCATGGTTTGCGGTGTTTACAGCAAGGGGAGTTCAATCCCAAAAAATTTCTGGGTCAGCCGGCGGCAAAGGCTAAGCTGAAAGGCGTTCGGGTGGTTTGGATTGGCCGGCCTAAAGGCAATCCTTTTAAATTCTTTTTGCACGGTTTTGGAAGCGGACCTCTGGCTTTTGAGGCAGGCAGGGCAAAGGGCAAAACAGATTTTCGGTTTTTTTTGAGCACGTTTTGGGGAGCCGAGCGCCCCAGCCGTTTAACATTGCGCCAATCTAGCCTCAAAAACACACCCTTCGTGCATTCGTGGCTAAGCTCCCCACGGCATAAATTCCTTGTGCCAATTTAGCCTCAAAAACACACCCTTCGTGCATTCCTGGCTAAGTTCCCCGCGGCATAAATTCCTTGCGCCAATCTAGCCTCAAAAACACACCCTTCGTGCATTCGTGGCTAAGCTCCCCGCGGCATAATGTCCTTGCGAGGGCTTGTTCGGGTTTTTCTTTGACTTTTATGGAAAAAAGGGTTTTTGATTGAATTTGGGCTTGGCTTCCGAATTCCAACAGGGGGAAGCCATTGAAAGAAGTTTTTTTGCTCTCAGCTAATTTTCAATACACAGCCCTAAACCCGCGTAAAAAGAGGTATAGCAGCAGCATTGATTCAGAACATTCGGCATGAAAACGGCTTGGTTTTGAAGGGGAAGGGGAGGGATTTGTGCTGTTTTGCTTGTTTCAGCACAAAGAATCTCCTTTTGTTTGCAGCACATCGGTCAATGCCCTTGTCTATTCCGTAGTGTTGCAAAATCGATCGGGCATTAAACCAAAGGTCCAACCCCTTTGTTAACATCTAAAATCTTGGTAAACCCGCTGAATGTTTGTATTTTTACTCGTTATATGCTTAATGGCTTGATTATGAATATACTTAATACCTCTTCCCGCATCGTTTTCCTAATGTTTGCCGTGCTTCCAGGGCTCGTGCAAGCACAGCAAATGTGCTTTACAAATCCTTCTATGGAGGGCGTCAGCCAGGCTCACGTGGTGCCTGCGCCTTGGCAAGCATGTTATGGCTCACCCGATACGCAGCCAGGTCAATGGGGCATTAATTTGCCACCTTCAAACGGCAACACCTATGTCAGTTTTTTGCATGCAGGAAATAGCCCTACGGGGTACAAAGAGGGCATGACTCAATCCTTGACGCCCTGCATGGTGGCGGGGAATTCCTACACCATCTCTGTTGATTTGGCGTATTCGCCCGTTTACAATACCGCCGGTCCGGGGAACTGTCCTTCGTCTTTTGCCATTTATGCAGGTGCCTCGGCGTGTGCCATCGCAGAAACGCTGTACACCTCGGGTCCTATTACCCACGCCAACTGGCAGACCTACAACATTACGTTTACCCCCACGGCCAACCATTGTTGGATTGCTTTTGCTCCATATTATACTGGAGCGTGCAGTGGTTACATCAACATTTTGGTTGACAACTTCAGTTGCATACAAAACGCGTTGGTTAGCACCACTTCCACCAACGTAAGTTGCCCAGGGGTTTGCGATGGAACGGTAACCGCTACCACCAACCAAGGCACTCCTCCATTCACGTTTTCATGGGCTCCGGGCGGAGCAACCACCGCAACGGTGAGCAACTTGTGTGCGGGAAGCTATACCGTAACCGTTGTGGATGCCAACGGGCAAACGGCTCAATCTACTACTGTGGTAGGTTCGCCCCCCGCCATCAACTCTTCAACCCAGGTTAGCCACATTACTTGCTTTGGTGCCAACAACGGTACTGCATCTGTAACTGCATCGGGCGGAGCTGGCGGGTTCACCTACTCTTGGGCGCCTTCTGGCGGCAGCAGCGCCTCGGTTTCCAATTTAACCCCAGGCACCCATGTGGTTACCATTACCGATGCCAACGGCTGTATTAAATTAGACAGCGTTGTGGTGAATGAGCCTGCCGATTTGCTGGCGGCAATCAACACGACGGTGCCTTTGTGTCCGGGTGTGCCTTCGGCAACCCTGACCGCCTCAGCAACCGGGGGCACCACAAACTATTCCTACATGTGGAGTACCGGTCAGGCCGGAGCAACCTTGTCCAATCTGGGTACTGGAACCTATTCCGTTACAGTAACCGACGCGAACGGCTGTACCGACCAGGCTTCAATTACGTTAACCGCTCCGGTGGCCATTGTGGTAACTTCGCCACAAACCAGCGATGTTACCTGTTTTGGTGCCGCCAACGGTACGGCCCAGTTTAACGTAAGTGGGGGCAGCGGAAACCTAAGCTATGCCTGGGCTCCAGCAGGGGGCAACAGCCTGCAAGGAACCGGAATGGGCCCAGGGACGCATACCCTTACCGTAACCGACCAAAATGGCTGCACCGCCACGGGTCAGGTCAACATTACCCAACCTCCCGCCCTCGTATTGTCCTTGAACTCATTGACCCACATTAGCTGCTTTGGCGCCAACAACGGTCAGGCTCAGTCCTCTGCTTTGGGTGGCACGCCGCCCTACCAGTATGCTTGGAGCAACATGCAAACCGGAACCAATGCCACGGGATTAACCCCCGGACTTCAGGCCGCGGTTGTGATGGATGCCAAAGGCTGCTTAGATACCGTTCCTTTTATGGTGAATGAACCACCGGTTTTGCTTGCCAGTACCACCTTGGCTCAGGATTCCATTTGCGAAGGCAGCGATTTTCAATTGTCGGTGCTTGCTAGCGGAGGAACCCCCGCCTATTCGTACCTGTGGAGCAATGGGCAGCAAATATCCAACGCCGCTGTTTTGGCGAACGAGGGACTGAACAACATCAGCGTTACCGTTACCGACGCCAAAGGCTGTTCTATTGCCTCGTTTGTGAACGCGGTTGCCGGCAGCATACCAACGGCTAGCTTTACCTACACGCCTGAATGCTTGGGCAACGCCATTCAATTGAATTACAACGCCAGCAACACAACCGGCACCATTCTTCAATACGGATATAATTTAGGAGACGGAAGTCCAATTACAACCGTGTACAATCCAACGCATACCTACAATGCCATTGGCCCATGGCCAGCCAGCATGGTGGTGGTAACCGATTTTGGTTGTGTAGATACCTTCCAGCAGAACATTTTGTTGTACGACATCCCTGTTTCAAACTTCTCCATGTCGCCCCAACAAGGTTGTGCTCCGCTTTGTCCACAATTTACAGATTTGTCCACGGTTCAAAATGCCAGTGTGCAAGTATGGGCTTGGTCGGCCAACGGGAATGTGTTTTCCAATACGGGAAATCCTTTCCATTGTTTCCAAAACCCAGGGACCTATAATGTGGAACTAACGGTAACTTCTTCCGACGGTTGCGTATCGCTGCCCTCTGCGGCCCAACAGGTTGTGGTATGGCCAACGCCTACGGCCGATTTTAACATTGACCCTCCCTTTACAACCATGTCAAACCCAAATGTGAACTACATCAACCAAAGTTTGGGGGCTAATTCATACCTATGGACCTTCCCCAATGGAATGACCCAAACCGCAGAGCATACCTCGTTCTCTTACATCGATACAGGCCGCTATTGCGTTACTCTACTGGCCTCTACCGACCGCGGTTGCGTTGATACCACCACCAAATGTTCTACGGTTCGCTTGGATGTGACCATCCACATTCCGAACACCTTTACGCCCAACGAAGATGCCATGAATGAATTCTTTAGGGTGTATGGAACGGGAATTAAGTCGGGTCAGTTGCTCGTCTTTAACCGCTGGGGCACATTGATTTTTTCTACCCCCGATATCTTTAAAGGTTGGAATGGCCGCGAAGCTGGACGTACGGAGATTGTACCCCAGGGTGTTTATGTGTACAAGGTCGATGTTATTGACTTGTACAACAACGACCATTCTTTTGTAGGAAAGGTTCAGGTTCTCCGATAATAATGCATCAAGGCAATGGCTAAGCGAATTCCAGTTCTCCAATTTCTTGTAGCCATTGCCTTGCTGGGCTTGGGCCTTACAGCGCGTGCCCAAACCAGCTGCTATACCAATCCATCTATGGAAGGGCCTACGGTTCCGCATCAGGTTCCATCGCCTTGGCTGGCCTGCTACGGTTCTCCAGATACCCAACCGGGCAACTGGGGCTTTACTCAGCCCGCTTCGAATGGGAATTCTTACGTCAGTTTTTTGCATTCGGGCCAAAGTCCGACTGGGTACAAAGAAGGGATGACCCAGCTGCTCAATCCCTGTCTTTTAGGTGGAACCACCTATACCATTACGGTAGATTTAGCCCATTCTCCCATATACAACACGGCGGGCCCAGGAAACTGCCCCAGCAGCTTTGCCATGTATGGAGGCAATTCGTCCTGCGCCATTTCTGAAACCTTGTTGGTGTCGGGCCCCATTACCCATACCAACTGGGTAACGTACACCTTTACGTTTACGCCTACTCAGAATTTTTGCTACATCTCGTTTGCTCCCTACTTTACAGGTTCATGCACAGGCTACATCAACATTATGATTGATAACTTTACCTGCATTCAACCTGCATTGGTAAACGCGACTTCTACCCCCGAATCCTGCCCCGGATCCTGCACGGGAACAGCTACTGCCAATGTTACCCAAGGAGTACCGCCCTACACCTATTCCTGGGCTCCCGGCGGTCAAACCACCCCCAGCATCTCGAATCTTTGCCAAGGTTCGTACACGGTAACGGTTACCGATAACGCCGGTCAACAAGCCAGCAGCACAACCACGGTTGGCGGCCCTCAGGCTTTTAATACCACCGTTACCGGAGCCAATGTGTCCTGCTTCGGCCAAAACAACGGAACGGCCAACATCGTCGCTATGGGTGGCACAGCTCCATATACGTATTCCTGGTCGCCCTCTGGCCTCAATGTGTTTAACCCAGCGGGCCTTAGCGCCGGCACCCACGTGGTTACCGTAACCGATGCGGCCGGCTGTACCACGACCGATTCCATTTCCTTAACCGAACCCCCTGTTTTGGTCGGGAATATCGCCTCTTCAACTCCAGCGCTTTGCTTTAATTCCAACTCCGGAACCATCACCGGCACAGCCTCGGGCGGTACACCTCCCTACACATATACTTGGACTCCCGGGGGGAACGGCCAAACCTTGTTTAATGCCTTGGCCAACCAAGTGTACACCCTGAATGTAACCGATGCCATGGGTTGCCTTGTTCAAGTTCAACACCAAATTACCCAACCCACCCAGTTGGTCGGTGGCATTATCAACCCCATTCAACCCAGTTGCTTCGGGAACAACAACGGCTCTCTAACCTCAAATGTATCGGGAGGAACCCCACCGTATTCCTATTTTTGGAATCCCACAGGCCAAACAACCCCTCAGGCTATAAATCTCAGCGCCGGCAACCACAGCCTCATGGTAATCGACGCCAACGGCTGCATGGTCAATGTGAGTTTCCCGCTCAGCCAACCTTCGCTGCTTTCGGCAGGAATACCCAGCTTTACAAATTTAACCTGCTTTAATTCTGCCAATGGTACAGCCAGTGCTATGGTAGGCGGCGGCACCCCTCCCTATTCTTATTTATGGTCTCCAAGCGGCTCCACCGTTTCAAATCCGAGCAATTTGTCTGCAGGAACCCATACCTTAACGGTTACCGATTCGCGCGGGTGTACAGCAACCGCCAGCCGAACCCTGACCCAGCCCCCGGCAATCGTCCCCATTCTGCAACAAATGCAACCTGCAAGCTGCTTTGGCGGCAACAACGGCAGCCTTTCTGTTCAAGTAAGCGGAGGTGTGCCGGGTTATTCTTACAGTTGGACTCCCAATGTTGGCAACGGTCTGAATCCCACGGGGCTTTCTTCAGGCAGCTATCAGCTAACCGTTACCGACCAAAACAACTGTACCCAAACGGCCAGTTATTCGGTTACCCAACCCAATCTGCTTCAAGCCAATGCACAAATGCTGTCTGGCCCGCTTTGCCATGGCGATACCAATGCGGTACTTCAAGCTTCGGCCCAAGGCGGAGTAGCACCTTACAGCTACCTTTGGAACAACGGACAAACCGGCCCCAATTTCGGGTCGGCCGGCCTAGGCAGCTTTACGGTAACGGCCACCGATGCCAATGGATGTACGGCTTCCGATACCGTTGTGGTAGCCAATCCGGCCTTGCTTGATATCCAATTCGCGGCCGCTCAAATGCCTACCTGTTTCGGGTTTTCCAATGGAAACGCTTCCTTTACCGGCAGCGGAGGAACAGGCGCTTTGTCTTACCAATGGATTCCCAGCGGTGGAAACCAGGCATCGGCAAGCAACCTGCCCGCAGGCAATTTTCAATGCATTGTTACCGACCTGAACGGTTGCTCTGATACAGGGTCCGTTCTGCTTACTCAACCAAGCGCCTTGGCTGTTGCGGCACCTAGCCTTCAGCAGGTTTCTTGTTTTGGCTTAAGCAACGGACAAGCTTCGGTTTCGGTCTCAGGAGCCACCCCGCCGTATTCCTACCTTTGGAATACCGGAAGCACCAGCAATACCATTTCCAACTTAATCGCTGGGAACTATTCCCTTGTTGTTACCGATGCCCAAGGCTGTGTGGATTCAATTTCAACCCAAATTACCCAGCCCCCCGCATTGCAAGCGCAATTTGCAGCCTTCGACGATTCGCTCTGTGTGGGCCAAACTTTTTCGCTCAGCACTCAAGTTAGTGGAGGCACCCCGAACTACGCTTATTCTTGGGCAAACGGAGGCAGCAGCGCTACCGGAACCTCTACGGCTGTTCAAGGTCCCAATTCCATGTCGGTAACGGTGACCGATGCCCAAGGTTGCCAAAGCACCATCGCAGCATCGGCCCTAGCCGGTTCTATTCCTCAAGCTCAATTTGCCGTCGCTCCTGTTTGCTTGGGGCAACCTGTGAACATTGCCAACACACCAAGCAATTCGTTGGGTGCGATTGTGCAAGCAACCCTGTCCTTGGGCAATGGAACCACAACCAACGGCAGCGGGAATGTTCAATATATATACACGTCCATTGGACCTTGGACCCTGACTCAAATTGTGCAGACCGAATTTGGTTGTGCCGATACAGCCAGCCAAACGCTCACGTTGTTTGACCTGCCTCAGGTCGCATTCAGCCCAATGCAGGCTGAAGGTTGCAGCCCCGTTTGCCTGACCTTTATCGACCAATCTACCGTGCAAAATGCCAGCATCGCCTCTTGGGATTGGCAAGACAATGGGCAGTCTTTTGCCTCAACAGCTCAGCCCTATGCCTGTTTCTCAAGTTCAGGAAGCCATCAAATTCATTTGACAGTGAGCAGCAGCGATGGTTGCACGGCCTCCTCTGCCGTTCCTGCTCTGATTCAGGTTTATCCCAATCCTACGGCGGCCTTTGGCATCACTCCACAACAGGTTTCTAATGCGGTGCCCGAAGTAACCATCACCAACAGCAGCCAACTCGGCACTCAATATATGTATTTCTTGCCCGATGGTTCAATGCAAACGGAACCCAGCTTCAGCTATTCAAACTCCGATACGGGCACCCATTGCATTCAGTTGATCTTGGCGACCGACTATGGCTGCGTTGATTCGGCCACGGCTTGCTACCGAGTCATTCCCGAATACAGCTTGTACATTCCCAATGCGTTTACTCCCAATGGCGACGGCATAAACGACATGTTCCAAATCAAAGGTGTTGGTATTTCTGACTTTGATATGACGGTATTTGACCGTTGGGGTGTCCTGCTTTTCCATTCTACCGATGTGCAAAAAGGCTGGACCGGTCAGCATCAAGATACCTATCAGCCTGTGATGCAGGGTGTTTACGTCTTTAAAGTAGATGTTAAAGACATTTGGAACAATTACCACAGCGTGGTAGGTAGGGTGCACCTGATTCGCTAAACTTCCCTACTTTTACGGCCGATTAGGTATTCAACCATGGAAGCAACCCTTGATATTTCTGTCGTCGTTCCATTGTATAACGAAGAAGAATCTCTGCCCGAATTGATGGCTTGGATTCACCGGGTTATGCAAGCAGAAGGCTTGAATTACGAGGTGATAATGGTTGACGATGGCTCTAAAGACAGCTCCTGGAAGACGATACAACACCTGCAATCCCAGTATCCTTCGTTGCGCGGGTTTTCCTTTCGCCGAAATTACGGCAAATCTGCCGCCCTCAATGTAGGCTTTGAAGCCTGCCGCGGGCAGGTGGTTGTTACCATGGATGCCGACCTTCAGGATAGCCCCGATGAGCTTCCGGCACTGTATTCAAAAATTAAAAACGAGGGCTTTGACCTGATTTCGGGTTGGAAGAAAAAACGCTACGACCCCCTTTCAAAAACCCTTCCCACAAAAGTGTTTAACTGGGCCACCCGCAAGTTAAGCGGCATTCATTTGCACGACTTTAACTGCGGGCTTAAAGCCTACCGCTACGAGGTGGTGAAAAGCATCGAGGTGTATGGCGAAATGCACCGCTACATTCCCGTACTGGCCAAATGGGCCGGATTTACCAACATCGCTGAACAGGTGGTTCAACATCAGGCCCGCAAATACGGAACAACCAAATTTGGTTTGGAGCGCTTTATTAATGGTTTTCTTGACCTGCTTTCCATCACCTTCGTTTCCCGGTTCTCCAAAAAACCCATGCATTTCTTTGGATTGCTTGGCTTAGTTATGTTCACATTGGGAGGGTTTTTAGCCCTGTGGCTGGTCTCCGAAAAACTCGTTGCAACTTTTATTCTCGACCAACGCGCTCCGCTGGTTACCCAAAACCCCTTGTTTTACATCGGACTGCTCAGCATGATTCTGGGCACTCAGTTCTTTTTGGCCGGTTTTATCGCTGAACTGGTTTCAAGAAACGCTCCCGACCGCAATCGATACCACATTAAAGACCAAACCGATGTCTGAACACCTGCTGGTGTTTCATGAAGGAAAACGAGAGCGCATCAAATTTTCGCTCATTTCACCCACCTTTCGCCGGCCCGACGAAGTTGCCGAATTCTTAGACTCCCTTCAAAACCAAAGCTATACCGATTTCGAGGTTATTCTAGCCGACGGAACCCCCCACACGTCTTTGGCCGACATTGCTCGCAAGCACCGGGGCAACCTAGATCTTACTTTTTTATACGAATCGGGACTGCCTGTATCGGCCGCCCGCAATGCCGCCGCGGCTGTTGCCCGCGGGCATTACTTTGTTTTCTTGGATTCCGATTGCTTGATTCCGCCCGATTACCTTAACATCGTTTCTGAGCAGCTGCTGCTGGAAGAACTTCATTTGTTCGGCGGCCCTGACGCCGCGCATCCGTCTTTCACTCCGGTGCAGCGTGCCATTTCCTATTCCATGACGGGTTTGTTGACCACCGGGGGCATCCGCGGCAAAAAGACCCGCCTTGGGGTGTTTCATCCACGTGGGTTTAACATGGGCGTTCAGCGCGATTGGTTTCAATCGGTAGGCGGCTATTCTACCCTAAAATGCGGGGAAGACATTGAACTCAGCATGCGGCTTATTGCTGCCGGCGCTAAGTCGGCCCTTATTCCCAAGGCCAAGGTGTTTCACAAGCGGCGTACCGATTTCAATGCCTTTTACCGGCAAGTGTACCGCTTTGGTGCCGCCCGTATTCACCTGCACCTGGCCCACAAAGGGCAATTGAAGCCCACGCACGTATTCCCCGCTGCATTTTTGCTCTTTCATTTGGCCCTGATTCCTGCTTTGTTTTTGCCCAAAGTGCTGTTGTTTATGCTGCTGATGAGCGGTACCTATTCGATTTTGCTGCTGCTGCATGCCAGCATTCAGGAGCGAAGTTTGTTTGTTGGATTGCTTTCTGTGCGGGCCGCATACACCCAATTGATGGGCTACGGTTCCGGTTTTTTGCACAACGCCTGGGTGGTATATGTCCGCAACCGGCCTGAAGGGCTGGATTTATAGTTTTTTTTGGGGGCCATTTCCGGCTTTCCGCTGCAAGTCCACAGCCGGTTCGGCGGCCGTACAGCGGGCTGCGGTGGCTTCGTGCCTCAGCCTCCTCGCCACGCTTACGGCTGCCGCCCCAACTGCGTCCTTTCCACTGCAATCCGGGGCCCGGGCCGCTCAAAAATGCACCTGCCTCAATTAAGGATTTCCCCAAATGCTCCCTCGGCTGCCCGATTCAGAAGCACCCGTTACTTCTTTCCACACATTTTCTCGCCCTAAAACCCGAAGCAGGCCCAACAATCCAAAAATCAAAGCCTCTTTAAATTCGATTTCTTGCCGACTTCCCAGCACCAATTGGCAATCGGTTTTCGCCCGAATCGATTCCAGCAAGCCCGTATTGTAGCTTCCCCCTCCGCTGAGCAAACAGGTCCTTATTTTATTGTTGTTTAATTCCTTAGAAATGGCCATCGCCATCCATTCTCTGCTTGTTGCTAAGGCATCAACCACCGAACATGCCGCAGCATTCAATACCGGAATCGCTTCTTTTTCCAAATCTTCACGCCCAAAACTGCGCGGAAAATTTCTTTGCATCATGGGCAATTCTTGCAATTGTTTTAACAAGGCAGGTTGAAGTTCGCCTTTCATGCCAAGTTCGCCCCCCTTATCGTATTCCAAACCCAAAGGGTACACCAAATGCGAAAAAACCAAATTTACCGGCACCACATCGCCCGCCCGCCGTTCGTGGTTCTTTGTCTTCCAGCTCAAATTAGAGAATCCCCCTACATTTAAGCAGGCCTCGTATTTCGGGAACAAAAGGGCATCGCCTACCGGCACCAAGGGAGCTCCTTGTCCACCCAATGCAAGGTCTTCCGACCTAAAATCGTTCACTACCCTGCACCCTGTTTCGGCGTGCAAGGCTCCTCCATGTCCAATTTGCAGACTAAATCGAAGGTCTGGCCTATGAAAAACCGTGTGTCCGTGGCTGGCGATTAAATCTACCTTACGGCCCGCTAAAAACGCCTTGGACTTCATGCCTAAATAGTGCCCATAGGCCCGGTCCAGTTCGCACAAATCTGTTCCGGAAAGGGCAATCGAATTTTTAAGTTTCAGCTGCCATTCCACAGAATAAGGAAGGGTTTGGGCCTCTTCAATGCGGTAGAGCCAGGTATTGTCTTCTTCCCAGAATTCCGACAAACACAAATCCAGCCCGTCGAGTGAGGTTCCCGACATCAAACCCAATACCCGAAACGGGCTGGACTCCGATTTACCCTTGAAGAACACTTCGGCCAATCACGATGCGCTGAACCTCGCTGGTGCCTTCGTAAATTTGGGTGATTTTGGCGTCGCGCATCAGGCGTTCTACGTGGTATTCTTTTACATAGCCATACCCACCGTGAATTTGCACCGCTTCGGTAGCGGCCCACATGGCGGTTTCGCTGGCAAACAACTTAGCCATTGAACTGGCTTGGTCGTAATTCATGCCTTGGTCTTTCATCCAGGCCGCTTTATAAACCAGCAGGCGTGCAGCCTCAATGCGGGTGGCCATATCGGCCAATTTAAAGGCAATCGCTTGGTGCTGGGCAATGGGTTTGCCAAACGCCTGACGCTGTTTGGCGTATTCTTTTGAAAGCTCATAGGCTCCAGCCGCAATTCCCAAGGCTTGGGCGGCAATGCCAATGCGTCCACCGCTCAGCGTTCTCATGGCAAACTTGAAACCAAAGCCATCTTCTCCAATTCGATTTTCTTTGGGAACCTTTACATCGGTAAATTGCAAGGTGCAGGTGTCGCTGCCCCGAATTCCCATTTTATTTTCTTTGGCTCCTTTTTCAAATCCAGGCACTCCGCCTTCTACAATCAGGCAGTTGATTCCTTTGTGGCCTTTTTCTACGTCGGTTTGGGCCATCACCAAATAATAGCTGGCATTGATTCCGCTGGTAATCCAGTTTTTGGTTCCATTCAGCAAATAATGGTCGCCCATATCTACGGCGGTTGTACGCTGCGAGGTGGCATCGGAACCGGCTTCGGGTTCCGACAAACAAAAGGCCCCAATGCATGCACCGGAAGCCATGGGTTTTAAGTATTTTTCTTTTTGGTAATCGCTGCCGTAGGAGTCCAATCCATAACACACCAAGGAGTTGTTTACAGAAACCACTACCGAGGCAGAGGCGTCGATTTTCGACAATTCTTCCATAACCAGAACATAAGACAGGGTGTCCATGCCGGCTCCGCCCCACTGTTCAGGAACCATCATGCCCATAAAACCGAGTTCACCCAGTTTTTTAATTTGTTCCCGGGGGAATTCCTGCTTTTCGTCCCGATCAATGACTCCGGGCAACAATTCTTCGCGGGCAAAATCACGGGCGGCCTGCCGGATCATGTCATGTTCTTCGGTCAATTGAAAATGCATGCTGCTTTGATTTTTTTATTCGTTGCAAAGATAACCTTCCCAACGGAAAAATTGTTGATTTTTTTGCAGCCTTACTTCGTTTTTGCCGTGCGAAATCCCACATGCCCAAAAGGTATGCCCTTAGATACGCAAATCGGCGATTCCAACCGGTATCCGCGGCACCAATTTGGAGCACATAAATACGAGCCACCCACCGCCCAATAGCCGCTGCTGCAGGCATCTGATGTTGCCTCCCAAGCGTTGCCAACCAAGTCGAATATGCCGTTTATTGGCTCAAAGGACTTGGCCGGCGCCAATCGGCCTTGAAATCCGTCTTCGCCCAAGTCGCTTAGCGGAAACAGCCCTTGCCAGGTATTTCCGTGCGGCCTATTCTGCTGGGGCTGGCTTCTGTTTTTTTGCATTGCCCAATTCAATTCAGCTCGACTGGGCAACCGTTGGCCCAACCAACCTGCGTATGCCAGCATGTCTTCTTTGCACAGGTGAACCACAGGCAGCTCCTTCCAATTGGCAGGTTGCGAGCCAATCCGCTCTGGGTGCCTCCAGGTTAGTCCCCCCACAAAGCAAATTCTTGCGCTATCGGGTTCAAACCGAAAAGCACCCGGCCCAAGGCCATCTAAACCGACTTCGGCACAGGTTCTGTATCCTGTAGCCTGAACAAATTTTAAAAAATCGGAATTGCTTACTTCCGTTTCTTTCAGGTAAAATGCCGGAATGGAATCGTTTCCTTCCACCGCCACAAATCCAGTTTCTGTGTCTATGCAGCCCATCAAAAAAAGGCCCCCAAACAGCAGCAAGCTAAACCCTGAAATAGTACACCTTGCCATTGAATTCGATTCCATGGTCCATTATTCCTGGCCAAAGAGTGGGAGGCAAACTTTGCAGCCAGCGATTCAAATTTTGCATCAACGATTGAACCGTAGCAGCTTGCTCCCCAGCCAAGTTGTGCCGCTCCTCGGGGTCGGTCAACAAATCAAACAACTCCACGGTGTGGCTTAGTTCATTTACCACCAGTTTATACCTAGAATTGCGTAGGGCTCGGTTGGGGCCAGATTTCCATTTGAACTCCAGATGCGGAGCTTTTGTTGTTGAATCTAAAAAGGGCAACAGATTTACCCCGTCAAAGGTGCGGTCGGCCGGCAAGGGTATTCCTGCCGCCGCCATAGAGGTAACCATCACATCGGTGAGTGAGGTAGGATAGGGGAAAGTAAGGGGCAATAACCTTCCTTTCCATTGCAACATAAAGGGGACATTCAGGCCTCCTTCATAGTGGGTTAGTTTTCCGCCCCGATAGGGTGCGTTGTTGCCAGCCAAGGCATACAGGGCGGCTCCATTGTCGCTGGCAAACCAAATTAGGGTGTTCTCGATCAGGCCCTCTTTTTCCAATGTTTCGGTAATTTGCCCTACGGCATGGTCTAAGGCCAATATCATGGCTTTATATACCCGGCGAACATGGTTGGGCTCTCCTTTTACTTTGTTGTAGTATTCTTGTGGTGCTTGGAAAGGGGTGTGCGGAGCATTAAAGGGCAAATACAAAAAAAAGGGTTTGTCCTTGTGGTCTTTAATGTAAGAACAGGCTCGGTCGGCAATGGCAAAGGTCAAGTATTTTTCTTCCTTCACCGGTTTTCCGTTTTCAAGCAATGCACAGGTTCCGCTGCGGCCCTTTTTCCAAATGTGCTTGTCTGAAAATTCTTGGGTAGGAGCATTCACCATGCCTGGGGAATTGGAATCGGCAAAGAGGGTAAAGGCCTCGTAAAATCCAAAAAACGATTGAAATCCACGTTCGTTGGGCCGCATGCCGGCCCCATGACCTAAGTGCCATTTTCCAAACATAGCGGTAGCGTAACCCGCTGCCGACAATGCTTCGGCAAGGGTAATTTCTGTTCGGGGAAGCCCTTGCCTGTCCATGGATTCCTGGTCGGGAAAATCGAACTGAGCGGCTACCCGCCAGTTGTCGGTGGGTACGATGTATCGAAAGGCAAGGTATTCCAATCGGTTTAAAGGATAGCGGGCTTGCGGCTGAAACTCCATGCCAAACCGGTTGTTGGACCTGCCCGTGAGCATCGCCGCTCTGCTGGGCGCACAAATGGGAGAGGCGGTGTACCCATCGGCAAAGCGAATACCCTTTTGCCCTATTTTATCGATGTTTGGGGTTTGGGCCGTACTGCCGCCGTACAAACTGATGTCGAACTTGCCTAAGTCGTCGGCTAGAATCAGCACAATGTTGGGTGCTTTTGCAGAAGCCGGCTCAAGGCGTTTCAAATAGGCCTGTTTTTTTAGGAGTTCGGCGGCAGGCGGTTTAGGCAAGGTCCAAACCTTAGACTTTAGCGGCCAAAAGCCCAATGCCAAGGCCGACAGCAAAAATAGACCAAGGGCAATCCACCTTCGTTTCATGCCCTAAATATAAGGTCTTTTGGTCTTAACTTTGAATGCCTTCTGCGCCGGCTGGGGGCATTAGGTCGCCTTTTTCGCTGCCCGAAATAAATTGATTTAAATAGTTTTTCATCCAATCGGCGGTAAACAACCTTCGAATGCCCCCTGTTTCTACAAAGGTTTCAAGGTCAATTTCTTCCGAAATTGAAATCTGGTTGCCTACATAAATCCGGTGCCGTTCTACTTGGATTTGGTTCGCCTTTAGTTCGGCCCCAATGGCTTGGCTAATTTCATAGCTGCATGAAAAGTAAACAACCTTGCCTTCAACCCGCAAGTCGAAGTACTTAGACAAATCTGCTAAGCTGGGTTCAAAGGATTTTTTAGACATAAAAAACAGGGGTTTAAGGTTAAATATGAAATGAAATGGTGGAGTGGAATGGACAAGAATCAGGCCAAAAAAAAAGGGCAATTCATTCGTAGAATGGGGTTTTGGATTCCTGAGGCCGGCCCCCCGATGGCAGCGGCAGTACGCGCTGAGCTTGGCGCTGAGGCCAGCCCGAGGAAGCGACCTTGGGAGCTACCGCAGGGCCTGGGCCGAAGTGCCAAGCACAAGCGGACTACAGCGAACAGCGGGATAAGGGCCCCAAAACCTGCCTAAAAGGAAAAAAATTACAGGGACAAAGTGCTATCTTTGAGGCCAAATATCAGCCATGAAACGAGACGATGTTATATTTGAATTGGTGCGGCAAGAAGACCGGCGGCAGCGCGAAGGAATTGAATTGATTGCCTCAGAAAACTATGTGTCTGCACAAGTGATGGAAGCCGTTGGCTCATGCCTGACCAATAAATACGCGGAGGGATTGCCCGGAAAACGGTATTACGGGGGCTGCGAAGTGGTTGACCGGGTCGAAATTTTGGCGATTGAACGGTTGTGTGCCTTGTTTGGTGCCGAATGGGCCAATGTGCAGCCGCATTCAGGAGCTCAAGCCAATGCTGCCGTGATGCTGGCTTGTTTGCAGCCCGGCGATTCGATTTTAGGCTTTGATTTGGCACATGGGGGCCACCTTACCCATGGTTCGCCGGTCAACTTCTCGGGAAAATTGTATTCCCCCTCTTTTTATGGTGTGGAGCCCGAAACGGGGACCATTGATTACGATAAAGTGTGGGCCAAAGCCATAGAAAGCCGGCCTAAATTGCTGATTTGTGGAGCCTCTAGTTACAGCCGAGATTGGGATTATGCCCGGTTGAGGGCCATTGCCGATGAGGTAGGTGCTTTGCTGCTGGCCGATATTTCGCACCCCTCGGGGTTGATTGCCACGGGCTTGCTAAACAATCCCATGCCCCATTGCCACATTGTAACTTCGACCACCCACAAAACCTTGCGTGGCCCACGGGGTGGAATCATTATGATGGGCTCGGATTTTGACAATCCATGGGGATTAACAACGCCCAAGGGCGAGATCAAACGCATGTCGGCCGTGCTTGATGCAGCGGTGTTCCCCGGCACCCAAGGTGGCCCACTTGAACATGTGATTGCCGGAAAGGCGGTTGCATTTTTTGAAGATTTACAGCCCGAATTTGCGGCATACACCCGGCAGGTAAGAGCCAATGCTCAGGCAATGGCCGCCGCTTTAAACGGATTTGGGTATCAGCTTATTTCTGGAGGCACCGAAAACCACCTTATGCTGATCGATTTGCGCAACAAAGGACTCAACGGGAAGTTGGCGGAACAAACGCTAGGGAAAGCAGGCATTACCGTAAATAAAAACATGGTGCCTTTTGACGACAAAAGCCCCTTTGTAACCTCGGGCATTCGGCTGGGAACCCCCGCCCTAACTACGCGCGGATTGGTTGAAGCCGATATGGTTAGCGTTGTTGGGTACATTCACGATGCATTAACCCACCACGCCGACCCCGCATTTTTGAGCGGAATTGAACATGAAATTGCCGCTTGGATGAAAGACAAGCCGGTTTTTGCTTAACCTTTGATGGGTATGGTAGATTTAAAAGCCTTGTATGTGCGCGGAAAACGCGTTTTGGTTCGCGTCGATTTTAACGTTCCCCTTGAAAACGGAGAAATTACAGACATTACCCGCATTCGAGCTGCCCTGCCTACCCTGAAATATTTGTTGGAGCAGGGTTCAAAAGTGGTTTTAGTGTCGCATTTGGGAAGGCCTAAATCTGGGTTTTCGCCCGAATTGAGCTTGAAACAACTGCTGCCCGGAATCGAAAAGGAATTGGAATGCCCCCTCTTTTTTTTGGGGAATGTGCTCGACAAGGCCGCTTTAACCCATTGGAATGCCTTGCCTATGGGCTCGGTAGCCTTGTTGGAAAACCTGCGATTTCATCCAGAAGAAGGAGCCGGGGATGTTCAATTTGCCCAGCGCCTTGCTGAATTTGCGGATGTTTATGTGAACGATGCCTTCGGGACTGCACATCGGGCACATGCTTCAACGGCGGTGGTTGCCCATTTTGTGCCCGAAAAAGCCCCAGGGTTTCTCATGCAAAAGGAATTGGACGCAGTGGCTCAGGTGTTGAACCAGGCACAATCTCCTTTTACTGCCGTGATAGGGGGAGCCAAAATCAGCAGCAAAATTGGAGTGCTAAAGAACTTGATTGAACGGGCAGATCGCTTTATTGTTGGCGGCGGCATGGTTTATACTTTCATTAAAGCACAAGGCGGAGAAATAGGCCTAAGCTTGGTGGAAGAAAGCATGCTTGAAACCGCCAAAGAGTTTTTGCACGCCTGTTCCCAAAAAGGGGTTCAGGTATATTTGCCTGAAGACAGTGTTTGTTCGACCCGATTTGCCGACGATGGGGCCGCCTGCGTATATCCTTCGCATGCAATTCCTGCCAGCCACATGGGATTGGATGCAGGGCCAAAGGCCAGAGCAACCATAGAATCGTGGATATTGGACTCAAAAACCATTTTGTGGAACGGTCCGCTGGGGGTTTTTGAAATTCCGGTTTTTGCCCAAGGGACGCTTGCGTTGGGTAAGGCCATTGCTCAGGCTACACGCCAAGGTGCGTATTCGTTGGTGGGCGGGGGCGATAGCGTTGCCGCTGCAAACGCACTCGGCATTTCAGAACAACTTTCGTACGTTAGCACCGGCGGGGGAGCTTTGCTGGAATGCATGGAGGGGAAAATACTTCCGGGACTGAGGGCCTTGATGGACGTGTAAAACAGCTGAAAAGCCCTAAAAACAAGCCCTTTAATTCTGCATCAAAATATAAAGCATTACCAGGAGCAGACCCACAACCGCCAAGGCAATCGCTACTTTCTCCTTGAACGTATCTGCTTTATGGCGCTGTTGACGCATTTTTAGGAACGCAGTCCGAAGTTCGGTGATGCGTGCGTCATCTGCACCTTCCCTAAACTCACAATTCGGGCATTCTGCTTGGTGCTGAGAAAAATCTTTCAAACAGACCGGACACGACCAGCCCCAATTGTCCATATTTTGAGGTTCAGTACTCATTTAGCTTCAAAAATAGAATAGGCAAGCAACATAAATTAAATTGATTAAATCTACAACAATATTTTAACGCCATTGTTACGCAAATGTAAACCAAAAGGGAGCCTCGATTTTTTAAAATCAAGCCTAAAAACGTTAAATAATCCGCCCAAAAGGGCAGGGTAGGGGTTTGGGATTTAGGCTGGCTGGGGTGTGGTTTTTTGAGTGCCGCATGAATTTGGCACGGTTTTTTCTTAAGCATTAGAAACCGAACATCCGTTTTGAATTCAAGGGTGTTTTTGCCTGCAAAGTTCTTAGATTCAGAGGCTTTTGTTTTTATTGGTTCGCCACATCGCCTTGGCATGATATTTGCTTGGGGTTGTCCATTTTAAGGATATACCCATGGATAAAAACCTACCCAACCAACTAGAACCTATTGCTATAGTAGGCATTGGCTGTCGTTTCCCCGGAGGCGCTGCCAGTCCGGATGAATTTTGGACTTTATTGGCCGAAGGGACCGATTGCATAATAGACGTGCCGAAAGACCGCTGGGATTACCGGCGTTATTTTGACTTAGATACGGACCGTCCGGGCAAGTCTCATCAGTTTCAAGGCGGTTTTTTGAAATTGCGGGTGGAAGAGTTTGACCCTTTGTTTTTTGGCATGTCGCCCCGAGAGGCGGCCGTTTTGGATCCACAGCAGCGTTTGCTTCTTCAAACCACTTGGGAGGCTTTTGAAGATGCTGGATATACCGCCGAACAAATGAAAGGCTCAGAAACCGGGGTGTTTGTTGGGGGATTTTGCTTTGACAACAAATTGCAGCAACTGGGTCCCCTGAACCGGGATTTGATCGGATCGCACACCGCAACCTCCTCGACCATGGTCATGCTGTCGAACCGAATTTCGTATGCGTTTGACCTTCGCGGTCCATCCTTAAGCATCGACACCGCCTGTTCATCTGCCTTGGTTGCAGCGCACTACGCTTGCCAATCCATTTGGTCGGGCGAAAGCGAAATGGCCATTGCCGGCGGCGTAAACATTATGCTGCGGCCAGAATATCCCATTGCCATGAGCAAAGGGCAATTCCTAAGCAAGCACAGCCGCTGCAAAGCGTTTGATGAAGATGCCGGAGGATATGTTCGCGGCGAAGGAGTTGGAGTTGTTGTTTTCAAGCCCTTGTCAAAGGCCATGGCCGACGGCGATTATGTATATGCCGTGGTGCGTTCCACAGGGTCAAACCAAGACGGGGCGACCAATGGAATCACCGTTCCCAATCCCGATGCTCAAGAAGCGTTGATCCGCAAAGTGTACGAGCGTGCCGGCATTAAACCTACCGATATAGGGTATGTTGAAGCCCACGGCACCGGAACCAAAGCGGGCGACCCCGTAGAAATCACCGCATTAAACAACGTCCTTTCGGAAGGCCGTGCCGCCGGCGAGAAGGTTTTTGTTGGTTCGGTAAAAACCAACATTGGCCACTTAGAAGCAGGCGCCGGCATTGCCGGTATTATTAAGTCGGCCATTTCTGTAAACCGTCGGCAAATTCCTCCGCACCTCCATTTTAAAAAGGCCAATCCGAAAATTAATTTTGAAAACCTGGCATTAAAAGTGCCACTCAAACTGGAAGCCTTTCCCGACGGCCCCGCCCTGGTTTCAATCAATTCCTTTGGATACGGCGGAACCAACGGACACATGGTTGTTCAAGAACCGCCCCGGGAATACCTGAGCCATTTTCAGCCCAACGGCAAAGACGTTCACCGCCATCAATGGCTATTCCCCATCTCGGCCCGAAGCGAAAATGCCCTAAAAGGCATTGTGGTGAAATACATCGACTTTTTAAAGAAAGGCCAAATTGGTTTGGCCGATTTTGCCTATTCGTTGAGCCACCGCCGCACCCACCACAACCACCGATTGACGGTGGTGGCGGCCAGCACAGAAGAACTTTTGGAAAAATTGCAGGCCTATGCCAACGGCGATGCCGCGGCAGGACTGAACCAGCAACAAACCGTAGAACAGCCTCAATTGGTATGGGTGTTTACCGGAATGGGCCCCCAATGGTGGGCCATGGGCCGGGAATTGTACAGCCAAGAGCCCCTGTTTAAAGCCAAACTCGACGAGTGCGATGAAATTTTCAAAGGCATCGCCGGTTGGTCTTTGTTGGAAGAAATGATGAAGCCCGAGGCCGAATCGGGCATGGCTGCCACCAAAATTGCTCAGCCTGCCAATTTCTTTGTGCAAGCAGGTTTGATTGAATTGTGGGAAAATTGGGGCATTCGCCCCGATGCCGTGGTTGGGCACTCCGTAGGGGAAGTCCCCGCTGCCTATTATTCAGGAGCCCTTACCCTGGCCGAAGGCGTTTTGGTTTCGTACCACCGCTCTCGCTGCCAACAAATGACCGCCGGACAAGGCACCATGTTGGCTGTTGGTCTGGGCGAAGACGATGCCCAAACCCTGGTCAATGAATTGGGTTTGACCTCCACCATCTCTGTGGCCGCCATCAACTCCTTTAGCGGAGTAACCCTGGCCGGCACCAAAGATTCGCTTGAAAAAGTAGGCGAGGTGTGCACCCAACGGCAAGTTTTCAATAAAATGCTCACCGTCGAGGTGGCTTACCACTCCTATCAAATGAATCCCCTGCAAGAGGAGCTTTTGAAATCTTTGGCCAACCTGAATCCTCAAACCGCTAAAATTCCGCTGTATTCAACCGTTACCGGCACCCGCATGGACGGAAAGGAATTTGGTACCGAATACTGGTGGCAAAACGTGAGGCAGCCGGTGCGCTTTGCCAAGGCCGCTCAAACCCTTGTGAACGATGGCTATTCTATTTTCTTGGAAATAGGGCCCCACCCCGTTTTGCGGACCAACATCAATGAATGTTTGAATGCGGCCGATAAAAAAGGACATACCGTTCCTTCTTTGCGCCGCGGCGATCCAGAATTGGCTACCCTGCTCAACAGCTTAGGTATGCTGCACGGCTTGGGCTTCCAAGTAAATTGGGCCAACTTTACCAGCGGTGGGCACTTTGTGAAATTGCCTACCTACGCCTGGGATATGGACGATTACTGGCAAGAATCCCCACGTTCGATGGAAGAAAAGCACGGTGTGCCCGGGCACGTGTTCCTGAACAACAACCTACGCCAGCCTTTCCCCGCTTGGGAGGTTGAAATCAACCGCTATTTTATGCCTTGGATGGACGACCATAAAATCGAATCCATGACGGTGATTCCGGGAGCTGCCTACGTGGAAGCCGGATTGGCTTTGCATGAAAAAACATTTGAAAACCAAGCTTGTACCCTTCAAAATCTGGAATTTCATCAGGTTTTGGTAGTGGATGAAAAGAAGGTGCAAATGTTCCATACCCAGTACAATCCAAACACCAAAGTCTATTCGGTGTTTAGCCGATACCGCGAAGACGATTCGCCCTGGACCCTGCACGCCACAGGCCGCATGCTCAAAGACACCGTCTCTAAAACCATTCCTACTTTTGAATTTGGGCAGGTGCAAAAACGCTGTACCCAAGAATTGTCGGCCCCCGATTTGTATGTTACCCTAGCCAACCGAGGACTGCATTACGGCCCTTGGTTCCAAGGAATCAAACAAATTTTTAAAGGCAACAACGAAGTATTGGTGCGCATCGAAGGAAACGAGGCCTTGGCCATCAACACCGACAATTACCTGCTGCACCCCACCATTCTAGATTCGGGCTTCCAAACCATGGTGGCCATTGTAGAAGAAAGCAGCAACAACCCCAGCCCCTTTGTGCCCGTTTCCATTTCGCAGGTTGTGTTTTATACCAGTCCGGGCGAGGCCTGTTGGAGCTATTGCCAAATTACCGAACGCAAAGAAAACAGCATCAAAGGCGATTTGATTTTGTTTGACGACCGGGGCGAAGTGTTGGTCTCTCTGCACGGCATCACCTGCCAAGCCATTGCCTCTGGCAGCGGCAGCGAAGACAATACCTCGGACGATTGGTTTTACGAATACCAATGGAAAACAGCCGAGCTGGATGCCGCTCAAGTGGCCGGCGAACATTGGATGATTTTTGGCGATGACGGAGACCTTAGCACCGATTTAATTGGAGCACTGGCAGAACAAGGCGTTACAAGCACCTTGGTAATGGCAGGAGAAGAATACATGCTTGAAGACATGCTGGCTACGGTGCGGCCCGATCAGGAGTCGGATTTTAACCGATTGATGGGCGACACCAAAGAAATGGGAATTTCTCGGATGGTCTATTTGTGGTCGGCCCAAACCGATTCAGAAAACCTGGATTTAACTCCCGATGGCATT
>Ga0208788_1000370_pt1:0-5000 | contig 22349 bp, 19 predicted proteins | sample Wag4_2014_7_11_3_FD_187363 | JGI IMG/M metagenome (GOLD analysis project Ga0208788, IMG submission 187363) | Fresh water mixed with fracking chemicals microbial communities from Ohio, USA - Utica-2 Time Series FC 2014_7_11 (SPAdes) (version 2) ...
ATCAACGGTGCGGCATTCCACCAGAGCGTCACTTCGGCATTTGCGCCCTGCATCCGGGCTGTCAGTTCCGCCACTTCACGCATGCGATCTTCCAGCATTTTCTGCATGGTCGGGTTGAAGGCGCGCATGGTGCCGCCGACCAGGATTTCGGATGGCATCACATTCAGCGCATCCACTGACCCGCCGGAGATATGCCCAACGCTGATCACCACGCTCTCCAGCGCCGGCGCATTGCGGCTGACAATGCTTTGCAGCGCGGTGATGAAATTTGCCTGCGCGACGGTGATGTCACTCGCCAAATGGGGGGAATTGCCGCCATGTCCGCCTGTGCCGCGGAACTGCACTTTCCAGCGTCCGGAACCGGCCATCATGGGGCCGTTGCAGAGCGCGAAATGTCCAAGTGGCAGCCCGGGCATATTATGCATGCCATAGACAGAATCGCAGGGGAAACGCTCGAACAACCCATCATCCAGCATGGCTTGCGCGCCGCCGCGGCCTTCCTCGGCAGGCTGAAAAATGAAATGCACCGTGCCGGCAAAATCGCGCTTTTTCGCCAATAACTCTGCAGCGCCCAGAAGCATGGCGGTGTGACCATCATGCCCGCAGGCATGCATCTTTCCGATATTTTGGGAGGCATAGGGCAGCCCCGTCGCTTCCGTCAGCGCCAGCGCATCCATATCGGCGCGCAGCCCAATGGCGCCCTGGCCGGGGCGGGTGCCACGGAGCGTCCCCACCACCCCCATGCGGCCAACGCCTTCAACGGTTTCAATGCCAAGGCTGCGCAAGCGTGCCGCAACCAGCGCGGCGGTGCGGGTTTCCTCCATGCCCAACTCCGGATGGGCGTGGATGTCTTTGCGGATCGCGCGCAACTCCGGCAGGATGGGCGCGATTTCCTGCATCAGGGGATGGTCTGTCATGCGGCCTCTCTTGTCTTGTGCTTATCGTGATATCAAAGCGGCAGGGCTTCTTGTTCCACGGGCTGGGGCAGGGTCTCACCAGGTCCCGCCACCAATTGCAGCCAATTGCGCAAATGCCGCCGCAGCTGAAATTCAAACTCGACATTCATATCCTGCCCCGCGAGCTTCACCACGCGCTCCGCCAATTGGGCACGTTCGGTGTCATTGCGGGTGGGGCCCGTGACCTCTCGCCTGACTTCGGCAGCGGCTGACCCAATCGTGACATCGTCCGCCGAGATGATTTCCACCTGGCAGCGCATGACGCAGCGAAAGATTTCCGAGGCAGGGCTGAAAATGCCGCCAGCACTGGCGGCCTCGCGCGTCAACCGAGCGGTCTGAACAAGGAAACGTGCCGACTGAGCGCCGCCGGTCGCACTTAGCCGCTCCCGTGCCATGCGGAGCAGCAGCTCGGTCGGGTTGATGGGGGCTGGTTGCTCAACCAACATGGCCGTGCCGCTGCTGGGTTCCTTGATGTCAAGCGTGCCGACCTTGAGCCGAAGCGGTGTCAAGTGACCATAGCTGGGCGGCCCTGGTGGCACGAAGGGGCCGGCTGGCTGTTCATTGGCGCAGGCGGCGAGGAAGGGAAGCGCCAGAAATGCGCGGCGTTGGGTCAGCATCGCCATAGTCAATTTCCTGCATCGCGCTTTGGCAGCGCGGCGCGATCAAAGCAAAAATCAAAATTGCAGAATTCGCAGGTCATCGTAATGGTGCCCTCATCGGCCATATGGTCCAGATCATCGGTGCTGAAACCGCCCAGCACATTGAGCAGACGCTCGCGCGAACAGCGGCAGCCATAGGAAAGCGGCCTTGGCCGATCAAGCATGAGCCCTTCCGCATGGAAAAGCCGGTGCAGCACCTGTTCGCCCGAAATCTGATCATCCAGCAATTCTTGCATGCTGATGGTGCGCGCCAGAATGGTCGCGGTCTGCCAAGCTTCCCGTTGTTGATCCTGATCCATTTGCTGATCAAGCCAGCCGGCGCCGGCCACGCGCTCCATGAGAAGCGCTGATGCCCGCCAACCATTGGGCGTTTTTGCGCAGGCGAGCTTCACATAAGTATCAAGCTGTTCCGAATTGCGAAAATACTCGCCGGTCATGTCGGTCAGCGTTTCGCCTTCAATCGCGACAATGCCCTGATAGCGATCCATATCGGGCCCTTGATCGCAGGTGAAGGCCAGATAGCCCTTGCCGAGCAGAGCCGCAGCGCTCAGCGTTTCAAGCTCGGCCAGTCTTTCCAGATTGACCTTGGCATAGCCGCGCAAGGCGCCGGCATTGGTGCAATCCGCCAGAAATAGCGACACCGGGCCATCGCCCTTGGCTTGCAGGCTGAAGGAGCCTTCGAATTTCAGCGCCGCCGCCAGGCCCGCCGTTAGCGCCATTGCCTCGCCGGAGAGTTGCGCAATCGCCGGTTGATAATCATGCCGGGATAGCAGGGCATCGGCCAAAGGCCCGAGCCGCACGAGCCGGCCGCGTACCGGCCTTTCCTCCAGGTGGAAGGGCAGAATGGCCCTGGGCACCACCAGATCGGGCACGGGTGGTCGGCCGAAGGCGTCAAACATGGGGCCATCGGCCTGTTCTGGTATTTGCGACACGAGATATCCTTATCCGAGCAGGGCGGAAGCGCTGAAACATAACCAAAAGGGTTCAAAGCTGGTCAGCCTCTTTCACTTCTCACCATTTGGGCCCAGTCTATAGACAATATCCGGGAGTGGTGTCTTGGCAGAAATCTGGGAGTCCTGGGGGCACTACGCCTATCTGGGGGCATTTATCTGGGCATTTTTCGAAGGGGAAACATTTGTCTTGGCAGCAGCCGCACTCGGCGCGGCCTCCGGCGTGGTGGATCCTTGGCTATTGTTATTCTCTGTCTGGTTCGGTTCCTTTCTGGGTGATCAGACCTGGTTCACCTTAGGGCGTCGTTTTGGGCCGCGTGTCGTGGGTCGGTTGAAGGGGGCTGAGGAAAAGGTGACACGGGTGAAAGACCTGCTGCACCGCTACGGCACTTGGTTTATTCTAAGTTTCCGTTTCCTTTATGGGATTCGTAATGTTGCCTCTGCAGCCTGCGGCTTGGCTGGCTTGAATTGGGCACGCTTTGCGGTGCTGAATTTCATCGCGGCCGGAATCTGGGCCGCCAGCTTCGTGGCAGCGGGCTGGTTCCTGGGGGGCCTGATCGGGCCGGAGCGCCTGGGCTGGAGTATTGCGGGCATTGCACTGGCTGCGCTTGTTTTCTTCATCATCAGGCAATGGAGCCGGCGCTTGCGCAAGCCGGACACTGAAGCGGCCTAAGCGATCATTGCCACCCCGATATTCTGTGGTGTCGTATCCGGAGGGGTGTCATTTCTGGGGTAGATACTTCCCCATTTTCCCGTTCTTGTGGGGGGTATATCTCTCTTCCCCTTGAACGGAACAAGAAATTTCCGCAACTTGTGCCAAAGGCAGGTCCGGGCAAGCATGTTGGGGTGAAGAAGCAACATCAGGCGCGGTGATCGGCATGGTTGGAACTGGGCATATCGTGGATGGTCTGGCTGGCGCCATTGGCAATACGCCACTGATCCGCCTGAAACGCGCCAGCGAAATCACTGGCTGCGACATCCTAGGCAAGGCGGAATTCATGAACCCGGGCGGTTCAGTGAAGGACCGCGCCGGGCTTGGAATCATCGCCGATGCCGAGGCGCGGGGGGCTTTAGTGCCCGGCGAACCCGGCACGATTGTTGAAGGAACGGCGGGTAACACCGGCATCGGCATCACACTGGTCGCCAACGCGCGCGGCTATCGCAGCGTTATCGTGGTGCCTGAGACGCAAAGCCGTGAGAAGCTCGATTTTCTCCGTATGATCGGTGCTGATCTGCGTCTGGTGCCGGCCAAGCCCTTTTCCGACCCGGGTAATTACGTGCATTTCAGTCGTCGGCTGGCCGAAGAACTTGGCGCGGTCTACGCCAATCAGTTCGACAACCTCGCCAATCGCGCCGCACATGAAACAGCCACAGGGCCAGAAATCTGGGACCAGACCGGCGGGCAAATCGATGCCTTCACCTGTTCCTGCGGGACTGGCGGCACATTGGCTGGGATTGCCCGCGCGCTCAAGGCACGCGGCCCGAAAACGCGCATCGTATTGGCCGATCCCATGGGCAGTTCGCTCTATTCCTGGGTCAAAACGGGCGAATTGAAGCCCGAGGGGTCTTCCATTACCGAGGGCATTGGCCAAGCCGCGCGGGTGCCGGGGAACCTCATTGGCGATCGCGCCCTGATTGATGACGCGGTACAGGTGACGGATGAGGAGGCGCTGGTCCAGGTATTTGATCTGCTGGTCCAGGAAGGCATCTGCCTTGGTGGTTCGGCCGGCTTGAACGTGGCAGCCGCCATCAAGGTGGCGCGCCAATTGGGCCCCGGGCATCGCGTGGTGACCATTCTGTGTGATGGTGGGGCGCGCTATCAATCCAAGCTGTTCAACCCTGATTTTCTCCGCGAACGCGGCCTGCCCATACCGCCTTGGCTTGCGTGAGGTAGCGCTATGATCAGGGAGTTTCTCGAACTCGGCCGTAGCATTCGGGTGCGCGATCCCGCACGGCCTTCATGGTTGGAGACGATGTTTTGCTATGCAGGGCTGCATGCGGTGCTGTGGCATAGGCTTGCCCATTGGCTCTGGCGGCGCGGCTGGCGCGGCGCGGGGCGGCTTGTATCGCATTTCAGTCGCTTCCTGACCGGGATTGAAATCCATCCTGGTGCGCAGATTGGCCGGCGGTTCTTCATTGACCACGGCATGGGCGTGGTGATCGGGGAGACAGCGGAAATTGCCGATGATGTGCTGATTTATCATGGTGTTACGCTGGGTGGGCTTTCAGGAAGTCCAGGCAAACGGCACCCAACCATTGAAGCGGGCGTTTCCATCGGCGCCGGGGCGCAGGTTCTTGGGCCGATCAGGGTGGGTAAGGGGGCGCGGATCGGCGCCAATGCTGTGGTGACGCGCGATGTGCCGGCGGAATGCACCGTGGTTGGCATTCCCGCCCGGCCGCCCGCTGGGGCAACCTGCGCTGATCCGTTCCTGGGC
>Ga0208788_1000370_pt1:10000-22349 | contig 22349 bp, 19 predicted proteins | sample Wag4_2014_7_11_3_FD_187363 | JGI IMG/M metagenome (GOLD analysis project Ga0208788, IMG submission 187363) | Fresh water mixed with fracking chemicals microbial communities from Ohio, USA - Utica-2 Time Series FC 2014_7_11 (SPAdes) (version 2) ...
TCTGAACATGGGGGGACCACCCTCCAAGCCTAAATACTCCTTAGCGACCGATAGTGTACAAGTACCGTGAGGGAAAGGTGAAAAGCACCCCGACGAGGGGAGTGAAAGAGACCTGAAACCGGACGCCTACAAGCAGTCGGAGCTCGCAAGAGTGACGGCGTACCTTTTGTATAATGGGTCCGCGAGTTCGTGTTGGCAGCAAGCTTAAGCCGAGAGGTGTAGGCGCAGCGAAAGCGAGTCTGAATAGGGCGCATAGTTGCCGGCATGAGACCCGAAACCTGGTGATCTAGCCATGGACAGGCTGAAGGTGGGGTAACACCCACTGGAGGGCCGAACCCACGCCTGTTGAAAAAGTCGGGGATGATCTGTGGCTAGGGGTGAAAGGCCAATCAAACCAGGAAATAGCTGGTTCTCCGCGAAATCTATTGAGGTAGATCGTTCGTTGATCACCCTCGGAGGTAGAGCACCGGAAGGGCTAGGGGGGCCCAAAGCCCTACCAAACCCTACCGAACTCCGAATGCCGAGGAGTGCAGACGGGCAGACAGACAGTGGGTGCTAAGGTCCATTGTCGAGAGGGAAACAACCCAGACCATCAGCTAAGGCCCCCAAATCGTGGCTAAGTGGGAAAGCATGTGAGACGGCCAAAACAACCAGGAGGTTGGCTTAGAAGCAGCCATCCTTTAAAGAAAGCGTAATAGCTCACTGGTCTAATAGCTATCTTGCGGCGAAAATGTACCGGGGCTCAAGCCACGTGCCGAAGCTATGGGTGTTTGAAAGAACGCGGTAGCGGAGCGTTCTCTAGGCCTGTGAAGCCGTACCTGTGAGGGGCGGTGGAGGTATGAGAAGTGCGAATGCGGACATGAGTAGCGACAAACAGGGTGAGAAACCCTGTCGCCGAAAGTCCAAGGGTTCCTACGCAAGGTTAATCCGCGTAGGGTGAGCCGGCCCCTAAGGCGAGGGCGAGAGCCGTAGCCGATGGGAACCAGGTGAATATTCCTGGGCCCGCCAGAAGTGACGGCCATGAAACATTGTCATCCCTTATTGGATTGGGGTGGCGGTTGGATTGGTCCGGGAAATAGCTCTGGCATATGGACCGTACCCGAAACCGACACAGGTGGACTGGATGAGTATTCCAAGGCGCTTGAGAGAACCATATCGAAGGAACTAGGCAAATTACCCGCGTAAGTTAGCGATAAGCGGGACCCATCTTTGGGCAACCAAGGGTGGGTGGCACAGACCAGGGGGTGGCGACTGTTTAGTAAAAACACAGGGCTCTGCGAAGTCGTGAGACGACGTATAGGGTCTGACGCCTGCCCGGTGCCGGAAGGTCAAGGGGAGATGTGCAAGCATCGAACTGAAGCCCCGGTAAACGGCGGCCGTAACTATAACGGTCCTAAGGTAGCGAAATTCCTTGTCGGGTAAGTTCCGACCTGCACGAATGGCGTAACGACCTCCCCACTGTCTCCAGCATGGGCTCAGCGAAATTGAATTCCCCGTGAAGATGCGGGGTACCCGTGGTCAGACGGAAAGACCCTATGAACCTTTACTGCAGCTTGGCAGTGGCGCCAGAAGAGGGCTGTGTAGGATAGGTGGGAGCCATTGAAACCGGGGCGCCAGCTTCGGTGGAGGCAACCTTGAAATACCACCCTGCGCTCTTTTGGCGTCTAACCGAACCCGGTTATCCCGGGTCGGGACCCTGCCTGGTGGGCAGTTTGACTGGGGCGGTCGCCTCCCAAAAGGTAACGGAGGCGCGCGATGGTGGGCTCAAGCCGGTCGGACATCGGCTGTTGAGTGCAAAGGCACAAGCCCGCCTGACTGCGAGCGCGACAGCGCGAGCAGGGACGAAAGTCGGCCTTAGTGATCCGGTGGTCCCGCGTGGAAGGGCCATCGCTCAACGGATAAAAGGTACTCTAGGGATAACAGGCTGATCTCCCCCAAGAGTCCACATCGACGGGGAGGTTTGGCACCTCGATGTCGGCTCATCGCATCCCGGGGCTGGAGCAGGTCCCAAGGGTTCGGCTGTTCGCCGATTAAAGCGGTACGTGAGCTGGGTTTAGAACGTCGTGAGACAGTTCGGTCCCTATCTGCCATGGGTGTTGGAGACTTGAGAGGAGCCGTCCCTAGTACGAGAGGACCGGGACGGACGCACCTCTGGTGCACCGGTTGTCGCGCCAGCGGCATAGCCGGGTAGCCAAGTGCGGAATGGATAACCGCTGAAGGCATCTAAGCGGGAAACCAGCCTCAAAACCAGGTCTCCCTAAGGGCCGTGCAAGACCAGCACGTCGATAGGCCGCACGTATAAGTGGGGTAACCCACTCAGCTAAGCGGTACTAATCACCCGATAGAACTACATATCCAAAATCCACCGCAACGAACCTACACAATAGGTTCACCGCGCACAGCGCCAAATTACGCACAACACAACACACCAACTCAACACATCACCATAACATGATCCTGTACGGTGGCTCGGTGGCTATCGCGGTGTTGCAACACCCGTTCCCATCCCGAACACGGCCGTGAAACACACCTGCGCCCATGGTACTGCGTCTCAAGACGCGGGAGAGTCGGTCGCCGCCGAGCCACCATACAGGATCATAAAACACAACATCACCCAACGCGGGGTGGAGCAGCCCGGTAGCTCGTCAGGCTCATAACCTGAAGGTCACAGGTTCAAATCCTGTCCCCGCATCGCCTTTCACCGAACACAACAAATCAGGCCCTAAGCCACTCAGCTCAGGGCCTTTTTGCTGCATGCCACACGCCAAGCGCAGCATCCAGGCAAACCCTCAGCACCACCCGCACGAAGCAGTGCCGTCAGGTGGCCAACCAATTCAAGACGAGGCTCGCCATCCGGCGAATAGCGGCACGCTCACCGACAGGCGCTGCGGCGCGGCATTACGACCGGCATGGGCACCAACTTCCGCCCACTCCGCGGCATTAGTCGCGGCGGCGCCGCACTGGGGCGACCCACTCGCGCGGCGGGGCACCTGGCAGCGCCTGCTCGCGCTGGGCGATGGCCGTGTCGGGGGCGTTCGTGAACACGCCATTCACGCCGTTGCGGAACATCGTCGCGTGCAGGTCGGGATTGGCGTTGGACAGGGTATAGACATGTACGAACAATCCCGCCGCGCGCAGCCTTTGCAGGCAATCGGCATCGGCTTGGGCGGCCTGGGTGCCGACGCCATCAGCGCGCGCGGCAATCGCCGGGATATCGGCCCTGGCCGGGCATTGCGGGGAAAGCTGCACCACCGGCAGTGATGATTGGCGCGAGAGGTAGGCCACCACCTCACTATCGAAAGACTGCAGAATGACATTGCCGCGGCGGCCGTCGAACAGTCTGCCATGGCGGGGATGAGCAAGCTCGGCCAGCATCGCATCCGCCAGGGCGCGGTTGTAGCTGTTGAGCCCCTGGCCGATGGTTTTTACCTCTGGATAGACGCCCACGATGCGCCCGGTGGATGCGTGGAGTGTGCGCAACTCGTCCAACACCTCGGCGAAGCTCGGCACCCGCAGGCCTACCGGGCCGGCCCCGGGTGGCGCATAGGCCGCGCCCCCGCGAGAGATGGCCTGCAGGCCCTGTAGCTCTCTGAACGTGATTTGGTCGATGTTGCTCGGCAGGGTGGCGTGGGATGCGATATTCGTGGTTGCGCCGAGCGCGCGGTCATGGCGGGCCACCGCGATGCCATCGGCGGTCAGCAGTAGGTCGGGTTCGATGAAATCGGCGCCCTGCCGGATGGCCAGGCGATAGGCCTCCATCGTGTGTTCGGGCAAGTACTGGCTGGCACCGCGATGGGCGATGACCAGCGAGCGCTCTCTGGCTGATTGGGCCGCAGCGTTGCACGTGAGCGCAACGAACAGAGCCAGGGTGAGACTGGAGAGATGAGGCGGCATGGCGCTTTCTATGCTCTGTTCCGGTCCTTGGCGTTGATGAGAAGCCTAGCCCGGCGAATGCGCCCGAGACAATTGCCGCCGCGCGTCGTCGGGCCGCCGATAAGCGGCGCAGGTCACCGCAATCGGCAGCCTGTCTGTTGCATCCATTCCACGGGCAGTGGCTCCAACAACGCTGGCAGTGTCACCTCCTTTGGCTGACGCCCGTTTAGAATTGCCTCGACCATTTCCGGCGCCAGCAACGTCAGCCGCAGTACCCGCAAGACATAGGAGGGGTTGATTTTCTCGACCGCCGCCAATTCGTCGATCGTGACCTATACTGAGCTTGAGGAGATCATCCGCGCCGCCCGCAGCAATGGCGCCCTATCGATCTCCCACACCGTAATCGAGTATCGGATTATCGATCCGAAAGCCCCTGAGAGTGCGGCCATCGATGATGTTACCAGTGAAACCCAGTAGTTCCGCCCCCCCCAGAAGCACATCTGTTCACCACCGAGCAACGACTGTTGATTGGTGGTAAGCAGGAGCCTTTGATGCCAACCTTCAAGCAACCAGCATAGGAGGGGCGTACGAATGGCACTTTGGTCTCACTATCAGCAGGTAGTCGTCGAGACCTACTCGGCGATCAAGCCAGGCAAAACTTCACGCATCCACGTTCGCCCCGTACCCGACCAGCCCTATCCGCCAACGATGGACGTCGAGTGCTCCCGAGAAATGCGGAACAACCATCCGGTCGGAACTCGCTTTCTGATCTACGCCAAGCCAACCGATCGCGAGGGCGGGAAGCCGTTCCTCTACTCCCGATTTGGTTGGCCCTACAAAGTCGTTCCCTAGAAATTGCGAGTTGCTTTCAAGATGCGTGCGTCGGTCATGTGTATCTTCGTTAGGCCATCAGCGGGCGTGCGGACTCCGCCCTCCATCAAGCTGCGCGCCAGCGCCGCCTACCGGCGGCGCAAGGTGCGGCCCGGCTTGGCGTCGTCGGTTTCTGAAGGGGTAGGGCGATCATGAGTGGCGGACTTCTGGCGCTATTGGATGACGTGGCGGCGATCGCCAAGGTTGCGGCTTCGTCACTGGATGATGTTGCCGCGCAGACCGTAAAGGCTGGATCAAAAGCTGCTGGCATTGTCATTGATGATGCCGCTGTGACGCCACGCTACGTGGTCGGATTTGCCTCCGACCGCGAACTGCCGATCATCGGCAAGATCGCCTGGGGCTCGATCAAGAACAAGTTGGTGATTTTGCTGCCCGGCGCGCTGGCGCTGAGCTTCTTCGCGCCATGGGCGATCACACCATTGTTGATGGCGGGCGGGCTTTTTCTGTGCTTCGAAGGCTATGAAAAGTTGCATGCGCTGATTTCGCCGCATGCGGAGGCTGGCGATCCAGCGGGCGCCCTCGACGAATCGCTCGACGCCAAAGCGCTCGAAGACCAGAAAGTCGCCAGCGCCATCCGCACCGACATGATCCTCTCAGCCGAGATCATGGCGATCACGCTCGCCCAGATCACAACACCGACGTTTATCAATAAGGCCATGGTGCTGGCAGCCGTCGGCATCGCCGTGACCATCGCGGTCTACGGCGCAGTTGCCTTGATCGTGAAGGCTGATGACCTTGGCGTGCATTTGGCGAAAAACCGGGCGGGCATTGTTCGTGTCATAGGCCGCGGGCTGGTCACGGGTATGCCGCACTTTCTCAAGCTGCTCAGCATCGTCGGCATGCTGGCCATGCTCTGGGTCGGCGGTGGCATCATCCTGCACGGAATGGCGGAGATGGGCTGGAAAGCGCCGGAATACGGCCTGCTCGGCTTCGCCAAGCAGGTGGGCGATTCAATCGGAATAGCATCAGGCTTCATCGCATGGTTCATCCACGCGTCCGGCGGGGCGCTTGTGGGTGTGGTGCTCGGCTGGGTCGTGGCTATGGGGCTGACCAAGACGGGTGTGTTGAAGCATTGATGTGCTGCTGGTGGCATGCGTTTCATAATTCTTACAGACCATGTGGAAAGTCGTGAGGGACTTCGATTGTTCGGTTGATCTGGTAGAATCGCAGTGTAGGAGGCAGCGTCAGGGGAAAGTCGGCTTTTGCCCGAAGCGTGAGTCGCTAGCCTTCCGGGCATGAGCAATCCGCACATCTTCCGCTACTTCAAGGCGTCGCCCGAGATCATCCGCCTAGCGGTGATGATGTACGTCCGGTACCCGCTGTCATTGCGGAACGTCGAGGACCTGCTGCACGAGCGCGGCTGATGTGTATTTCGGCAGTGGGCAGACCATCCTGCTGGAGCGTCAGCGCATCAAGCGCAGAACCATCCAGCAGCGCCGCTTGATGCATCACCAAAAGGCAGCCTAAGCTTAACCACAGATGGGCCAGATACTCCGTTAGCCACCGCGCAAAGCAGTCTCAGATCGTTTGACGACGGACATTCGCGCGGGCCTTGGCAGTCTCTCTGTCGGCTTTTCCACCCCCGCCTTTGCGATGCCAATGATCGTTGCCTTTACGCGCGAATACCCTGGCATCAGCATCCGGTGCAGGCTTGGCAATACGCCGGGACTGCTGGAAGCTCTGGCATCGTGCCAGATCGAGGTTGCGGTCATAACCTTGATAGATCCACCCGAGGGCATGGCGTGCCGAAAGATTGCCCAGCAACGGGTCATGCGTGAGCGAGCCTTTGCGCTGCACGGTCTCTCACCAAACATTCGTCTTGAGGTGGCCAGTCGTGACGCTGGCAAGGAGGCAATTGCAGCAGGCATTGGGTTTGGTGTGGTCCTGGACGGCGAAATGGGCAACGATTCCCGCCTAGCCGCGGTGCAAATCAAGGCGCCGCCAATTTGCGGAAATGTCTATGCTGTGGCCTTGCCTGAATCGCTCGAACTGCCTGCCCTGCGCGCTTTCTTTCCGGGTCCGGCTGAAAGCACTTGACCACTTTAGACCCGACTCAAACCGCCCTTATTGGGCTTGAGGATGGCTGAAACGAAAACGTCATTCCAGTGTCACCCTGGTGAAATGCCCTTCGCCTATCGAAAAAATAAACCACGGGAAGGGTATCGACATGAACCGCTTTGGTCGCCGGTCGCTGATTTTGACCACCTCCGCCTTCGCCACGCTGTCTGCGCCGGCCATTCATGCTCAATCGCGCGGTGCATTGCGTGTGGGCCTTGGCCCGCAGCAGCCCACCCAGGCGGATACACGCCGCGTGTGGGAGCCTCTCTATCGCTTGGTCGCCGAACGTCTCGGTTTAAGCCTCACGCTTAATGTCGCCAACGACTGGGCTGGTATTTCTGTAGCGCTTCAAAATGAGCAGATTGATATCGCGCAGATGGGCCCTTGGGGTTACATCCTGGCTCATGTGAATGGTGGCAGCCGTATCGTGAATACGATGCTGGTCAATGGTATTCCGACGTACAAGGCCATCATCGTTGGCCGACCAGGCTTGAGCATTGCGCGTTTCCCTGAGGACGCTCGTGGTCTATCCATGCAGATGCTGGATCGGGGATCGACTTCGGGCTGGCTGGTGCCCACGCATTTCCTGCGTAGCAAGGGCATTGATCCGCAGAGCTTTTTCAGCCGCTACGCGGAAGGCGCCTCCGCAGCCGCTGCGCAGATGGCGACGATCAACGGTCAGGTCGATCTGGCCACTGGCTGGGATACGCATCGCAATACGATGATCCGCAATGGGACGATCAACGCGACATCCAATCAGATTATTTGGGAATCCGAACCGCTCCCCAATGAATGTGTTGTAGTGCGGCGGGGCATGGAAGACGGAATGGCGCGTCGTATCGGCGAAGTTTTTGCTGGCCTGACGCAGTCCGAATTGGAATCGCTGCCATGGCCCTATACTGGCTTTGTGCCGGCCACGCATGAACCCTATCGGGGGCTTGAGCAGATGGGCCGCGACCTTGGCGTGCTCCGCGCAGCCTGAGGCGTGTCCGACTTTCCACGCAGGCTGCCGGACGGAAGTTACGTAGAAGAACCGTTTCGCCCCTTCTCTGCCGCGAATATCACGCGTGCCTGCGTGGCTATTTTGCTTCTGGGTTTCCTGGCGCTTTGCATCCGGCTTGCTCAGGTGGACCCAGAAGCTCTGGTCAATGGGTTGCCACGCCTACTTAACTGGGCGGCGAAAGCTTGGCCGCCCCTGCTCATTGATCTTGATGCCTTTGCGCTCCGTGGCCTTGAAACAGTTGCCATCGCCACAGTAGGCACGGTAGTAGCCACATTGCTGGCCTTTCCTCTCTCGGTCTTCATCGCGCGCAATGTCACGCCTTCGCCCGCACTCTCTCTTCCGGTACGCTGGGCAGTTAATGCGTTTCGCGGAATTGATACCGTTGTTTTCGCGCTACTTTTTGTTGCTGCCGTAGGCCTTGGGCCCTTCGCCGGCGTGCTGGGAATGATTGTGCATTCCATGGGTGTCATCGCTAAGCTCAATGCTGAGGCGATTGAAACCTTGCCCTCTGCGCCACTGGAAGCAGCAGCACTTTCAGGAGCAAATCGCACCAAGATCGTAACTTATGCAATGCTACCCGCTGTTTTGCCGAATCTGGCTTCCGTCTCACTCTATGTCTGGGAGGCAAATGTCCGCACCTCCACTATTCTCGGCATTGTGGGTGCGGGTGGCATAGGCATTGAAATCAAGGCAGCGATTGACCTACTGGATTTTCCGAAGCTTTTTACGCTTTCGGTGATTGTGCTTATTATGGTGACCGCGATTGACCAATTCTCTGCATGGCTTCGGCGTCGGTTGGTCTAATTGAAAATGCATTCACTTTTGATCGAGACTGTGACCAAGCGTTACGGCACTACGCTGGCACTTGATGATGTATCCTTCGTTGTGGATCCCGGTGAATTTGTGGCGTTGCTTGGTCCATCAGGGGCCGGCAAATCCACATTGTTCCGATGTGTCACGCGCCTCGTGGCGCCAGATGCAGGCGTAGTTCGGGTGCTGGGGCGTGATATGTCTGCGCTTGGTGGGCAGGAGTTGCGTCTTGCCCGACGTGACGTTGGACTGATTTTTCAGCAGTTCAACCTGATTGGTCGGCTTTCGGCCATGGATAACGTACTGGCCGGCCGCATGGGGCACGCGTCAACTTTGCGCGTAATGCTTAGGCAGTTTACCCGCGTTGACCGGCAATTGGCCTTAGCCGCCTTGGATCGCGTTGGCTTGCTCGAACGTGCTGGTCAGCGCGCGGATTCGCTTTCAGGTGGCCAGCAGCAGCGCGTAGCGATTGCGCGTGTCCTAGCCCAGCAGGCCCGTCTTCTCTTGGCCGATGAACCTGTCTCTAGCCTAGATCCCCAATCGGCCGAAAATGTCCTCGGCATATTGCGCAATATCGCGCGGGAAACTGGGATCGCTGTTGTCTGCGCACTGCATCAGGTGGATTTGGCGCGGCGCTACGCTGATCGCGTCGTCGCACTTCGCGGTGGGCGTAAGTTGCTCGATGTCAGCGTCAACGCCTTTGATCAGAACGCCTTTCGGGAACTCTACGGCGCTCATCCGGGCTGATCTTTCGCTCCGCCATCAAGCCTATCTTCACCGATGATGTTTCTCTCAGCAGTGCTGGCACGGAGAAGCTTGCCAGCCAATCAGCAACTGGAACCATCAGGCGAAATTCGCTCAGCGCCAGATTGTTTTGCATCGAGAAGCAGCGCGTGGGCCGGATGGTGCTCTCGCCCGTCATCCGTCAGCCAGATGAATCTGGCGAAATGCGACAATTCGAGCACGCTGCCAGCGAACGGCAAGCGCAGTCCCTTCCCGACGGCCGCCAAGAACCGTACGCCCGGCACTGGATTGAGGCCGGGCAGCACCGGCCTGATCGGCAGCTTCAACTGGTGCGCGACGTCGTAGTGCACAATCTGCCCATCCACCCTCGCCACGAACCAGCAATGCATGCCGGGCGCTTGGTCGCTGCCCTCCTTGAACCAGAAGCCGGCTGTATAGGCAGCCGTGAGCCCAGCAGCGCGGCAAGCGGCCACGCAATACCCATGCATGTCCAGGCAATGCCCGCGTGTTGGCTTGGTGAGCAGCGGCACATCGGCGCGCCCGTCCATCAGGCTGCCCGGCCCATGCCCGTACCAGAAGTGATCTGCCGCATGATCAACGATGCGCTGCAGCGCTTCCGCCTCGTTCGACGCACCCTGTAGCAGCTTCGTGATGAAGCCCTGCAACTCGGCCGAGGGAATCACATAGCGTGTGGCGGGCGGGGTCCAGATCCACTCCGGCGGGTCGCCATCGAAGGCCTCAAGGCGATAATGCAAGATAGGTCGCATCGGCGCCGCGGTCGGGCGAATGAGATAGGCTTCCTGCGCCGAATTGGCGGCGCGCAACTGGCCCACCACCTCCCCATGCTCGACCTCAAAGCTTGCAAGGCGATAGCCGAAGGCATCCGGAAACAGCGGCGCCAGCAGTAGCGGCGCGCCTGGCGGCAGGGGATCGGAGAAGTGGACGGTCACGATAGGCAAGGTGGGGCGCTCCTTTCTGATACGCGGTCAAGCTTCGGCCACTGCCAGCAATTCGGCGGCACATCCCCGCCCCGCAAGGCGGCGTGGCATCGCGGCGACCAGGGCTTGCGTGAAGGCATTGGCAGGGCGTTGCAAAATGGCTTCGGCGGTGCCGATCTCGATAACTCGTCCATCCTTCATCACCGCGATCCGGTCAGACACAGCACCGACGGTTTCAAGGTCATGGCCGATGAAAAGCAGCGCCAAGCCGCGTTCGCGCCGGATGCGGGCGAGCAAATCCAGCACTTGCGCCTGCACTGTCATGTCGAGCGCCGAGACCGGCTCATCACAGACCAGCAGCTTGGGATCGACTGCCAAGGCGCGGGCAATCGCGACGCGCTGCCTTTGCCCGCCCGAAAGCTGATGCGGATAGCGATCCAGATGCGTGGCCGTGAGCCCAACCTCCTCCAACAGTTGCCGCGCACGGGCGCGGCGCTGTGCGGGCGGGGCCAATCCATGGACCGCGAGTGGTTCGGCAAGAATTTGCGCGATGGTCAGGCGTGGGTTCAGACTACCGGCAGCGTCCTGGAACACCATCTGAACGGCCCGCGCCATCGCTTTGCGGTCGGCCGGCGCTGCTGGGTCGTGGCCGAAGACGCGTATGGACCCGGTGGCCGGCCTAACGAGCCCCACAACAGCCTTGGCCAGCGTGCTCTTGCCCGACCCGCTCTCACCCACCAAGCCAAGCGCTTCGCCAGCCGCAATGCTGAGCGTAACGCCATCGACCGCGCGCAGCTTCGCGCCCCCCAAACGATGTGGCCTGAACATGACCGTGAGGTCTTCAATCTCGAGCGCCGGCAGGGATCGCCTATCCACCGCGCTGATGCGTTGAGCCTGGCTGGGGCGGCTTGCGAGCAGTGCCGCCGTATAGGGGTGGGAAGGCGCAGCAAAAACCTGCGCCGTCGGCCCGGCCTCTACCACCTTGCCATGTCGCATCACCGCCACCCTCTGGGCGATGCCCTCGACCACCGCCAAATCATGCGAGACGAAAAGCATCGCAAGCCCACGCCGTGCCTGCAGCGCGACCAGCAGCGCCAGTATTTGCGCCTGCACCGTTGTATCCAGCGCGGTGGTTGGTTCATCCGCGATCAACAGCGCCGGATCGGCGGCCAAAGCCATGGCGATCATCACGCGCTGCTGCTGGCCGCCGGAGAGCTGGTGCGGGAAGGCAGCAGCCTTGCCGTGCGGATCGGGCAGGCCGACTTCGGTCAAGGCGTCATGTACCCGGCACGCGATCTCGGCCTTTGGCAGGCTTCGATGGGCGGTGATTGCCTCGGCGATCTGCGCGCCAATCCGCATCGAGGGATTGAGGCTGCCCATCGCCTCCTGGAAGACCATCCCGATGCGTGCCCCGCGGCGTGCGCGCCAGGCGCGTTCTGACGCGCCCAGCATTTCCACGCCGGCGATCCTGAGGCTGCCCGAAAGCTGCGCCGCAGATGGGGCCAGCCCGGCCATGCCGAGCGCGGTCAGCGACTTGCCGGAGCCACTCTCACCCACCAGCGCCAGGGTCTCACCGGGTTGGAGCGTCAGGGAAATGCCATCAACGGCGGTTGTATCGCCGAAGCGCACCCTGAAGTCGCGCAGGGCCACAAGCGGAACCCCATTCATCGGCGCAGCCTTGGGTCTAGGCTGCGTTGGATCGCATCGGTCGCCCAGTTCACCATCACGACGCCGACCGCGAATACCAGCACCACAGCCTGGATGACCGGATAATCGCGCCCGGAGATTGCCTGGTAGGCGAGCGTGCCCAGGCCAGGCAGGCCAAACAGCACCTCCATCGTCAGCGCGCCGCCGATCAGGCCGGCCAAGATCAGCCCGCCCAACGCCACCACCGTGGTTAGCGCATTGGGCAGCAAGTGACGCAGTACGATGCGCGCCGGCGACAACCCCTTGGCGCGCGCCGTGCGGATATGGCTGGCTGTCGCAGCCTCCTTCAGATCCTCATGCAGCGGCTTTGCGACCTGTCCTGCGA
>Ga0208788_1000371_pt1 | contig 22346 bp, 18 predicted proteins | sample Wag4_2014_7_11_3_FD_187363 | JGI IMG/M metagenome (GOLD analysis project Ga0208788, IMG submission 187363) | Fresh water mixed with fracking chemicals microbial communities from Ohio, USA - Utica-2 Time Series FC 2014_7_11 (SPAdes) (version 2) ...
CTATCCCACCGCCGCCACCGCCAAAGCACAAACCATTCTGTATATCGAAGACAATCCAGCGAATTTGGCTTTGTTAGAAGAAGTGTTCCACGAACAAGCCGATTGGCAGTTGATTAGCGCAGTGGATGCGGAGTCGGGATTGGCGTTGGCACGCATCAGACAACCCGATTTGATGCTGATAGACTTGAATCTACCTAAAATGAGTGGACAAGAAGCAGCAGAACACTGTAAAAACGATCCTCAGTTACGGCGTATTCCTTTGGTGGCACTGACAGCCAATGCCATGTTCCAACATAAAAAGTCATACAGCCCATTTAGTGCTTATTTGACCAAACCGGTTGATATTCCACATCTCTTAGCCACGATTAACCAATTACTCAACCACAACCCCATTGCCGGTGGCTGAACATTAACCGATTGAATCGACTATGTCCCAACTACGCCAACCCTATCTCCACTCGCGGATTCTGATTGTTGATGACAACCTAGCCAATATCGCTTTGTTAGAGGCGATATTAGAAGATGCTGGCTATGATCGAGTGGAAAGTGAAAGCGACCCACGACAAGTTTTGCCACGTCATCAAAGACAGGCGTTCGATTTGATCTTGCTTGATATCAGAATGCCGTACTTAGATGGCTATGGTGTAATGCAATTGTTACAGCAACACCAAGGCGAAGAAGACTATTTACCGGTATTGGTACTGACGGCGCAAAACGACAATGAAACGCGGCTGAAAGCCCTAGAATATGGCGCCCGAGACTTTGTCACCAAGCCCTTTGAGCCCTACGAAGTTTTATTAAGAATTCACAACCAGCTCGAAGTCCGCGCACTGTATCGAGAGCGACAACGACAAAATACCCGCTTAGAAGAATTGGTGGTGGAACGCACTGGACAGTTATTGGAACGCAAACGGCGTTTGGCGTATATGGCCAGCCACGATCCAGTCACCGCCCTCCCCAACCGCACCGCCTTTATTGATCACTTAGACACCTTACTCACCACCCCCGATTGTCCTCCGTATCGTCTCTTTCTGCTGTCTTTAGAAGGTCACCGCCGCCTTGATGCGTTGGAAGGGTATGACTTTGGCGAACGCATTTTGCGCGAGCTTGGTTTGCGGTTACAAGATGTGGTTGAGCTGCGTGATGGCTTTGTGGCGTATTGGGGCGGGGCCGAGTTTATTGTGGTGTTGCCGGAGATGGTATGCCAACAGTTACACTGGCTGGAGGATGTGCTGTGTCGGCCACTGTATATCCGCAATTATGAGTTGTTATTGATTGCGCGGGCGGGCAGTGTGCGTCTTCCAGAGGATGGGAATTTATCCGCAACCCTATTGCGCCGCGCTGCATTGGCCTTGTCTTTCTGCCCCACGGGTAGTCGTTTTACCTGCCAAAATTACCAGCCCAAACAAGAGGCTTTTGTCGCCGAACGGCAAAGTTTAGAGTCTGAATTACGTCATGCCCTTGAACGCGATGAACTCGAACTGTTTTATCAACCCAAGGTCGATTTGCGCCACGGTTGTATTGTGGGGGCAGAGGCGCTATTGCGTTGGCGACATCCTGAGCGTGGTTTAGTCCCACCGGGGCAGTTTGTGAGCTTGGCGGAAGAAACCGGCATGATTGATGCCATCGGTTTATGGGCAATTCGCCGTGCGATTGACGATGCCCACGCGTGGGAAATTGCTTGTGGCCAATCGCTGAATATCGCGGTCAATGTCTCTGCCCGCCAACTCGATCTGGCGCGCGCCAATGGCCGTTCTTTGGCAGAAGAAGTCGCCTCAATTTTGCAAGACAGCCGTTTCCCTGCAACCCAACTCGAACTCGAAATCACCGAGAGCGCCATCATGCAAGATGTCGATTATGCTTTGCGTGAATTGCAACAGCTACGGGAATTGGGGGTGACATTGGCTGTGGATGACTTTGGCACTGGGTATTCGAGCTTGGCTTATCTGCAAAAGTTGACGGTCAACACCATCAAAATTGACCGTGCCTTTATTCATGGCATGTCTGACAGCCCCGATGCGTGCGCTATTGTGCGTTCGATTTTGGCGTTGGGTCGTGAGCTCGGTCTAACAGTCGTCGCCGAAGGTATCGAACATCAGAGTGATTTGGAGGTATTAAATCAGCTGGCGTGTGATATTGGCCAAGGCTACTTATTTAGCCGTCCTCTGCCTCGCGATGCGTTTTTTGAGCATCTACAACAACACGCCCTGCGCTTAGTTGAAACCTAAGGTATAGACAACACTGCTGGGCTGACATCAGGCCGGCCACAATGTGGCTAGCCATTCTGCCTTGCGCTAGCTTTCATACAACTGGCCCCAACGGCATTAAAGAATTGGGTCGATCTGTTTGAACACTGGCAGGAGCAACACATCATGGCACAGCTGACACATACCCCAGTGGTGACTGCACTACGCTCTTTAGAAACTCTCAGCCAAACCAAGGAAGAACGGTTACGGGCATTGGCGCGAGAACGGGCAGTGTGGGATTACAACACCGACATCATCACTGCTCGGGAAGAGGGTTTAGAAGAAGGTATGCAAAAAGGCATGGAGAAAGGCCTTCAACAAGGCCTTCAACAAGGCATGCAGAAAGGTCTGGAAAAAGGCATACAGGCCATGCAAACCCTCCTCCGAACGTTGATCGAGGCGCGGTTTGGTCAGCCGTTGCCAGATTGGGTGTTGTCGCGGTTACGGGCAGCGACGCCGGAGCAGTTGCAGCAATGGGGAGTGTCGTTAACGCAGGCGCAGCGGTTAGAGGATATTTTCGAGGGTTAGATTGGTAGGGTAAACAGAGTTTTTGCCCACTAAACCCATGACCAATCACATCCCAAAAAAACGCCCCACCCAATGAAGGGCGAGGCGGTTCGGTGTTGTGTAAAGCAGATTCAGTCTAGCGAATGAGGTGGCGGGCACAAAGCAGTGCCCACCCTACTAGGCTCTTAGCATTTTGTGTTATGCACACACATGAACCAAATATACAACTGTAAATGTGTGTATTTCACGTTAACCACGATCAACTCTGCCATGACCTTAACTATTGACTTCTCTGCCGACTGGAAGGCTTACATGCTTGCTGACATAGCCGATCAGGGGTATCAGGTCGCCTCGTCGGAACCAATCGATTCCATTTCATACAAATTTTTCAACGTGCGGCGCCGCAGGCTTCAGGCGCGCCCTCGAAATGTCCACGAATCATCCGAATTCCAATGCCCAGCCAACCATAGCAATGGATATCAATCCCTCAAAGCAAAGCTGACCGCTGGTGACGACTTAACGCCTCACCTCAGCAAGTCACTTCTTGACGTCAACTACGACGATCCCTTGCTGAATGACTGGGGCATTCATCACTTCCATCTTGGTCAAACGGTTGAAGCTTCTGGCTTTATTGATCGTACAGGGCCGTTGCTCTTTGCTTTCGTGATGCCTGACGATGTCTATTGCATTAATGTATTTCCCCACGGCGCATGGACTGAACAGGAGCTAATCAAAATCCTGCATCGAAACTGGCCCGCCGCGATTGCAGACTTCAAGCTAAATGGGGTGCATGGCCTCGCGCGTTCGGTTTCAAATCAAGATATCGCAAAGCTACGCAAAGCGGGCGTCCAAACAATGGTGGAGGTCGAGCCTGGCGTTGTCTACGCACCGATGGGCGGTGGGTATTCAACGGCAGGCACTTCGGTAAGGGCTACCATGCAATCCGACAAGTACAGGAGGATAGTTCGCTCGTTGGAAGATCATGTGCGCGAGAACCTCCAAATGTTCTTGGACAAAATCGCCGAACGTGGACGTACGCCCGCAAGTCCACCGGAATTTTCTCTTCTTGTGAACGATAAGGGGTTTTTCGCTCACGAAACAGGTTCCAAAGTCGCGTTCATGCTTCATCCACACAATCGTGACTAACCCATCATTATTAAAGTCAGGTAGGGTAAGCACTAGCCTTGTCCCTACCAAACGAATGAAGCGGTATACGAACAACACCCTATAACAAAACAGCCATTCACGGCGGTTCGGTTCCCATCCTTGCCTAGACGTTTAAATGCCTGAAAACGACCTAGTGCCATAACGATTTATCCACCGCTGGACTGACATCAGGGCGAATCCACGCTGGCCACAATGTGGCTGGCCATTCTGCCTTGCGCCAACCTTCATACACAATCGACAACCACTGCCGCAACACCGTTGGATTCATCGTCAATTCAGCACGCTCTTGCCCCGTTTCATCACAAAAAGCCACCCGCACCGCCTCGCTCGATAACGACAAATTGATGGCATGAACCAGCCATACAGCCTGTGCATTATCGGTGGGGACGGGTGCCTGTTGTTGGAGGCTGTCGCGTGCCGCCGCTTGCAACCAGCTTTGCCATTCATCTTGGGGTGGTTGACTGGCTAAGCGCGTGGCAGGGGCACTCGGTTGCAGGGCATCTAATAGGCGTGGCAACAACCGTGATAACAGGCGCTGGGTTAACCACAATACTTGGCTATGGCCATCACGGGTTGAACCAGACAACCGAATGCGGTCTTCGGCTTCGATGTATTGGGTAGTAATTCGTTCTAGGGCAAGGCTCATCACAACACAGTCTTTAATTCATCAGGATTAAATCATCACTCAACATCATCTTGCGCTTTCAACTGCAGCGCATAGTCGTAAAACAGTTTGCGTTTTACACCGGTCAGTTCTGTTGCCAATTGTGCAGCTTGTTTGGTCGGTACGGCACGCAACAAGGTTTGTAATAGCTGTTGCTGTTCAACCGTCAGCCCATCCTCAGCCTGAGCGCGGGGCGGGGCTTGTTCAATGATCAGCACACATTCTCCCCGCTGTTGGTTGCTGTCGGCTTGCACCCACGCTAACAGTTCTGCCGCAGGTAAACGGCGCAAGGTTTCGAAGGTTTTGGTCAACTCTCGCCCCAACACCAACAGCCGTTGTTCACCCAACACCGTCACAATATCTTGCAAACAATCGACAATCCGATGCGGTGCTTCGTACAACACCACGGCATAATCAACTTGCTGCCAGCCTTGCAACAGCTTTTGTCGTGCCACCGTTTTAGGTGGCAGAAAACCGTAAAACAATACCTGAGCCGCCTGTAACCCTGCGCCAGCCACCGCCGTCGTCAATGCCGAGGGGCCCGGAATCGGACAGACGGTTAGACCGGCTTCATGGCAACTTTGGACCACTCTGGCACCGGGGTCGGAAATAGCCGGCGTGCCAGCATCCGACACCAATACGACCTTTTTTCCCTCCTGTAGCCATTGCAGAATGCGTTGGCATTGTTCGCGTTCATTATGTTCACGCACACTGATTAAGCTGGGCACATGAATCCCATACGCCCGCAACAACTGCCCCGTCACGCGGGTATCTTCGGCACAGACCACATCCGCCGCAGCCAAAACCGCCAAAGCGCGAACGCCAATATCAGTCAAATTCCCAATTGGGGTGGCCACCACATATAATGTGCTGCCTTGCAGCGATGCTTGCGCGTCAGTAAATAATTGAAAGAGCGGCGAATGCACAGACGAGCTCCAATCATCAGCCTCATTGGGCTGGCCCTAGGTTTAGGATGGCACACAGGGGCACTAGCACAGCCCCGTGCGGCGGCAGACTATATCACCAAACTGAATGCAGCACCGCTGCTGCCGATCACTGCCACCAGCCTGCCGATGGCTCATCACAAAGCAGTCACCCTGCCAGAGCCCGATTTGAGCCAGCCTAAAATTGCTATTTTATTGCCCGTCCAAGCCAGCCCGTTGGCCGAAGCAGCAAAAGTGATTTTGGATGGCATTCAAGCGGCAGCAGAACGTGATGGCAGCGCACAGTGGATACGCTACGACACCGACGAACATAATGTTGTGGCGCAATATCAACGCGCCCTACAAGACGGTGCCAAGGTGGTGATTGGCCCATTGGCACGGCCTCATATTCAACAATTGTTGAAACAATCCATCCCCATTCCAACGCTTGCCCTGAACACCATCGAGGGAAAAGCCCTGCCGCGCACCTTATATTCGCTGAATTTAGCGGTGGAGGGTGAAGCACAAGCGTTGGTATTTCATCTCATCAAACAAGGGAAACAAAAACCGCTGGTGGTGCGCGATGGCAGCCCACTCGGTCAACGCAGCGCCCAAGCCTTCAGTCAAGCATGGCAAAAGCAACGGGCACAGCGTGTCACCCTGTCTGCCTTGCCGCTGACTCAAACACCGAGCGACTACGACAGCGTGGTGTTAGCGGTAGATAAACAAACCGCGTTAGAACTTCCCACCCTCGGCGAAGGCAGCTCGCGTTATGCCACTTCACAGCTACACGACAACCAACGGCCAAGCCATTTTGCAGGCATCCAAGTGGTTGATATGCCGTGGCTTACCCAGCCCGATTTGCCAGTGGTGCAACGCTATCCACGCCCCAAAGAGCATCTGACCTATGGCACAGAGCGGTTATACGCGCTGGGCATCGACGCATGGCGGGTGGCATTGCGACTGGCACAAGGCCAACCGCTACACCCAGCCTTTGCTGGTGTCACCGGCGAGTTACAACTGAACAGTGAACAACAGTTACAGCGTACTTTGCCCTTGCACACCTTAACCGCCACCACACCGCCCGCGCAAAGTGATGACAGCACAACCGACACCACAACAACGCGGGAATGAGGCAGAAGATCTGGCCTTGGCTTATCTCCAAGCGGCAGGCTTGGTGCTGATTGCTCGCAATTGGCGCTGTCGGCTTGGGGAAATCGACCTTATCATGCAGCATCATCAAACGCTGGTATTTGTCGAGGTGCGCTATCGGCGCAGTGCGCGTTATGGTGGCGCAATGGCCAGCATCACACCGGCAAAACAACGTAAACTTTTGCTTACCGCGCAATATTATTTACAGCGCTTATCACACACACCCGCTTGTCGTTTTGATGCTGTGTTGATACAAGGGCAACAAGCCCCCATTTGGCTGCAAAATATTTTCTTTTAACAGCAGATAGCCGCATTTTTGACTGTAGGACAGATATGGAACTGACAGAACGGGTACAAACCCACTTTGTAGAAAGCATCGCCGTGAAACAATTGGCGATGGATATTTTAGCCCCACAGGTTGCCATCGCCGCAGAACGGATGCTGGCTTGTTTAATGAATGAAGGCAAAATTTTGGCCTGCGGTAATGGGGGGTCGGCTGCCGATGCTCAACATTTTGCGGCAGAAATGGTGGGCCGTTTTGAACAAGAACGCCCCGGATTGGCCGCCTTGTCGCTATCTACCGATACCTCCGCCCTCACCGCCATTGGCAATGACTATAATTTCGACTTGGTATTCTCTAAACAAGTCAGTGCCCTTGGGCAAAGCGGTGATGTGTTATTAGCCATTTCCACCAGCGGCAATTCGGCCAATGTGATTGAGGCAATTCATGCTGCCCACGAAAGACAAATGACCGTTATTGCTTTGACAGGTCGCGATGGTGGCAAAATCCAACATTTGCTGCAGGGTGATGACGTCAATTTATGCGTACCGGCACAACGCACTGCCCGTATTCAAGAAGTCCATATCTTGTTGATTCATGCCTTGTGTGATTGCATTGACTATATGCTGTTAGGAGCGGAATAAACGATGACAATACAGCGTTCGATTGTGGTACTCGCTACCGTTGCCACCCTGAGCCCTTTTCTTCACGGCTGTGTTCCCTTGATTGCTGGGGGAGCCGCTGGCAGTGCTTTATTAGTCGGATCAGATCGTCGTTCTTCCGGTGCGTATGTCGATGATCAAACACTCGAAGTAAAAATTGGCCAGCAAATTGGTGCCGAACAACCGGACGCCCATGTCAACGTCACCAGTTTCAACCGTGCTGTCTTGCTCACTGGTGAAGCACCCGATGCGGCCAGTAAAACACGGATTGAACTGATTGCCCGTGGGATGCCAAACGTTCGCCGTGTGTTTAACGAATTGGTGATTGCGCCGCCTTCCACCCTTGGCAATCGGCTCAATGACACCTCATTGACCACCAAAGTCAAAACACGGATGTTAGAAAACCGTGAATTTGCACCGAATCACGTCAAAGTGATCTCAGAACGGGGTGAAGTGTTTTTATTGGGATTGGTCACGCCAACCGAAGGCAATACCGCTGCCCGCATTGCCAGCGAAACCGCAGGGGTATTAAAAGTCCACACATTATTTGAATACCTCGACCCAAAAACGGGTATGGTGTCGCCCTAAACACATCGCGTCGGCAGGCTCATGGCCTGCCAATCCCAGTTAAAATAGCTCCCTTTTTTTGGCGCTGTCTCTTCCATGCATCTGCTTGCCCTTGGGCTTAATCACCAAACCGCGCCCTTAGTGGTGCGAGAAAAATTGGCTTTTCCTGCTGACACGGTGCCGGACGCCCTCGAAAGCTTGATCGCGACGCACACAGCGACAGAAGCGGTCATTCTCTCTACCTGCAATCGCACCGAAATCTATTGCAATAGCCGTGATATCGACGCTGCCCTCAATTGGCTGGCGCATTATCATCAGTTACCGCGCAGTGAAATCGAACCTTATCTCTATCTGCTCGATGCCGAAGCTGGCGCGCGCCATGCCTACCGTGTTGCCTGTGGTTTGGACTCGATGGTATTGGGCGAAACGCAAATCCTAGGTCAGCTAAAAGATGCAGTGCGAATGGCAGAGAACACCGGCACACTCGGGACTTTGCTCAATCATCTGTTCCAAAATGCGTTCTCGGTCGCAAAAACCGTGCGCAGCCAAACCGCGGTAGGTGCCAGTTCGGTATCGATGGCGGCGGCAGCAGTGCGGTTAGCCGAGCAGATTTTCCCCTCGATTCAAGAAGTCAAAGTCCTGTTTATCGGTGCTGGTGAGATGATTGAATTGGTGGCAACGCATTATGCCGCACAACACCCTGCGGCCTTGTGTGTCGCAAACCGCACTGTCGCACGCGGCTTGGCCTTAGCCGAACGCTTTGGGGGCAGTGCCATTGCCTTGTCCGATCTACCCGAACATCTGCCGCAATATGATGTGGTGGTGACTTCTACCGCCAGCCAGCTCCCGATTTTGGGCAAGGGCATGGTGGAACGGGCGTTGCGCGTGCGCCGTCACAAACCGATTTTTATGTTAGATCTTGCGGTGCCACGCGATATCGAGGCCGAAGTCGCCGAATTGGACGATGTTTTTTTATACACCGTCGATGATTTGGCCTCGATTGTCGAAGCAGGGCGCGATGCTCGCCGCCAAGCAGCAGAACAAGCCGAAGCCATTATTGTTGAACATACCCATGCTTTTTTAGATTGGCTGGCCGCGCGCGAAGTGGTGCCGGTGGTGCGGGCTTTGCGCGATCATGGCGAGCGGGTGCGCCGTCATGCCATCGCTGCCGCAGAAAAACGCCTCGCCCGTGGCGAAGATCCTCGTGCTGTGCTCGAAGCCTTTTCGCAACAACTGACCAATAAACTGCTCCACCCTCCTACTGCCGCCCTCAACCAAGCACGCGGCGAATCGCGTGAACAGATGCTCAGTCTGATTTCGCGTTTGTACGATCTTCATCCGGATTAAACGATTTTATGAAACCCTCTATTGCCCAAAAACTGGACCAACTTGCCGACCGTTTAGAAGAAGTCACTTGCTTATTAAGTGAGCAAGCCGCCACAGCGGATATGGACAGTTTTCGCAAATTAACTCGTGAACATGCCGAGTTGACCCCACTGGTGGAAACCCACCGCCAATGGAAGCAAGCCCAAGCCGATTTAACTGCGGCACAAGACTGGTTGAATGATCCTGAAATGCGGGAATTTGCCCGCGATGAAATCGACGCCGCCCAAGCTCGTATCGAAGCCCTCGACCTTGAATTGCAAAAGGCTTTATTGCCACGCGATCCCAATGATGAAAAAAATATCTTCTTGGAAATTCGCGCAGGCACCGGTGGCGATGAGGCGGCATTGTTTGCTGCAGACCTTTTCCGGATGTATTCACGCTACGCCGAACGGCAGCGGTGGCAAGTCGAGATTGTGTCGGCGTCAGAATCGGATTTGGGTGGATTTAAAGAAATTATTGCCCGCATTGAAGGGTATGGCGCTTATTCGCGGTTGAAGTTTGAAAGCGGTGGTCATCGCGTACAGCGGGTACCAGCGACAGAAACTCAAGGCCGTATTCACACCTCTGCCTGCACAGTGGCGGTGATGCCAGAAGCCGACGAACTCGAAGCGGTGAATCTCAACCCTGCCGACTTGCGCATTGATACCTTCCGTGCCAGTGGTGCCGGTGGACAACATATCAACAAAACCGACTCTGCCGTGCGGATCACCCACTTGCCAACAGGGATTGTAGTGGAATGCCAAGACGACCGTTCGCAACACAAAAATAAAGCCCGTGCAATGGCGGTGTTGGCTTCGCGGATTAACGACATTCAACGCCGTGAACAACAAGCCAAAGAAGCCGCCGAGCGCAAGAGCTTGATTGGATCGGGAGATCGTTCCGAGCGCATTCGGACGTATAACTACCCTCAAGGCCGCATGACAGACCACCGCATCAACCTGACCTTGTATAAGTTGGATAGTTTGATGGATGGTGATTTAGACGAACTGACCCACGCCCTTATCGCCGAACATCAGGCGGAATTGTTAGCAGCCTTGGGTGAGGACTAAGCCGCAAGGCAAAAAGCCAGCGAGGGATCGCTGGCTTTTTTTATGGTTGCGGTTTGGCTTGCGTCGCCAACAGTGGCGCGCGGATGCGCGTTTCAAAATCTTTGGGGGCAACATACTGCAACACCTCTTTGCCTTTGGTGTCGAGCACAACATCCAACCCTAAATTTGGGTACAGAAAGTGCGTCAAAGTTTCCCCAACCGTAATCCGTTCTTTCGGCGCACCAAAACGCTGCAATACCGTTGCCTCATCTAAATTTGCGCTGGGTATCAAACCAATGGCGCGAATGGGGAGTGCGTTGGCTTTGGCAAGATCATCAGGATGCAGGCTGATTTTTTTGGTACTGCTTTCCATATGCTCCGCTTTTAAGGCACGGTCACGCATTGCGGTGATGGTTGCTGGAGTGGCATCGAGGGTGAAAATCACCCGTCCCATGACAAAACCAAGTGAGACTTGGCTGTAATAGGCTTCGACCTCTCCCACTTCGCCCGGTGCAGCCACAATCGCTATTTCCATATCCTCCCCGAGCTGTTGTCGGACATCCGCCAGAGTGCTGCGGCTTGGTGTTAGGCCGAATACGGTACTGTGGCCTTGGGCGTCAACGGTGATTTGCCACGGTAGATTTTGGTTGGGGTGATCGGTACTGGCCGGTGGTGTGCTGGGCAGGAAGAAGGGAACGAGTAGGGCAAATACAGCTAACCCAACAATGTAAAACGCTATTTTCATGGGGATCGTTGGTTTGGGAGAGTGCTGTATTTTGCCACAGTGGGCGGGGATTTCTAGATCAGTCACCCATAGCCAAAGGCTACAGCACCCAAATCACAAACAAAACCACCCCACCCAATCAAGGGCGGTTCGGTGTATTCGGCTTATTGTCCACAAGCTACAATCAGCTGTTACCCTCAGCCCCACTCCCATCATGCTGCCGTTGCTCGACCCAAAGAACGATTACATCTTCAAACGTCTCTTTGCCCAATCACCCGAATTACTGTCTGATTTGATTAACAGCATCCGCTATGATCAACCGCCGATTACCCTTATTGGGTCGATCTGTTTGAACACTGGCAGGAGCAACACATCATGGCACAGCTGACACACACACCGGTAATGACTGTTTTGCAATCCCTAGAGCAAATGAGCCAAACCAAGGAAGAACGGTTACGGGCATTGGCACGTGAACGGGCAGTGTGGGATTACAACACAGAGATTCAAGTGGCAGAAGAACGTGGTGAGCAGCGAGGATTAGAAAAAGGCATGGAGAAAGGCCTTCAACAAGGCATGCAGAAAGGTCTGGAAAAAGGCATACAGGCCATGCAAACCCTCCTCCGGACATTGATTGAGGCGCGGTTTGGTCAGCCGTTGCCGGATTGGGTGTTGTCGCGGTTACGGGCAGCGACGCCGGAGCAGTTGCAGCAATGGGGTATATCGTTAACGCAGGCGCAGCGGTTAGAGGATATTTTCGAGGGTTAGATTGGTAGGGTAGTTTTTGCCCACTAAACCCATTACCAATCACATCCCAAAAAAAACGCCCCACCCAATCAAGGGCGAGGCGGTTTGATGTTGTGTAAAGCAGATTCAATCTATCGGATGAGGCGGTGGGCACTGCTGTGCCCACCCTACTAGGCTAGGATCGTTGTATCAGCTATTGCCGATCAATCTGTAAGCAGCAAAAAATTTCTGTGCTAGGAAAGTAGAAAATTTCGAATGAGGTGGAGTGATGATTTCTATCAGTGAAAATCAGTTCAGAGACCATCTTTTCAACCACCATAAGGAAACCCTGTCTGGGTTGATTGTTGGAAGAAGAGAGCCCGTTGAATGGACTGAGGATGGGTTTCCAACCATTCAATTCCTGTTGCAGCGGCGTACGGAGCAAAAGATCAATGAAATACTAGACAACCTGAAAGGGCTTGTTCTAACAGCCAAGGAGTTGAAACTAGAACGAAATGTGCCGCATCCAACTAGGGTAGATTTATTTGGAATCTCTGCTTCCACGGGAATAACCATCATTGAGCTGAAGAAGTCAGAACAAACAGAGCGTCAAGCGTTCACTGAACTTCTGGCCTATAGCAATCACTTCTGCTCTATATTCCCAGGCCTCAAGGAAAGTGCAATCACATCCATCCTTGTTGCTCCGATGGAAACTCGCACGGCTAAAGATGCTTATGTTCAAGAGCTGGTATCTAATGCCAAAAACCTCTTGGCTCTGATACCGCATCAAAACGGTAACGACTTCACGCTGAAGGTCTTTTACCCAGCTCCCTCCTATTATGCCTATTTTGAAAACAATATCCTAAATGATGCTTCCATGATTTGCGTCGCATTGGAGTTTCCATTGATTGAGGGATGGATAGACTCTGATTTGAATTCAGAAAATAGAAGTCCCCCTGACTATACAAAAGACGCGCTTAACACCATTGCAAATTCAATAGCTCAACGTCTTGCATCAGAAGGCTTTCATGCGCTGATTTATGCAAACCAAAAGTGGGGCGAAATTGCGACACTATTTCCAAATCCAAACGTTATTGTTGTTGCGGCCATGAATCCGTTTTCTTCTTATAGAACGGCGATTCATGATGGTCGGATTTATGGGAATTCTGATGAGGGGCGCATAAGCCAGGTTCAAGCGATCTATGACCAACTGACCGAAGATGGAAAGGATTATTATTGGGTTGATACGATGGAAAGTCATTTCCATGACAACCTGATGAGGGTTGTGAGCGAACAGTTTGAACACTGTTTCCAGAACAAGAAACAAGAACCGATACACTTTGAACTCAGTTGCCCAGACTGGTACGGTCTTAAAACTAGTTTTGTTGACTCGGTTTCTACTCACAACCTTAACATATACTCAACCGGCCTTCTGAGAGAAATTTATCTTGAATATATGAACCATGTATTCAAGACAGGTATTGACGAAATTTTTTATTATGATGATTTGCCAATATATGGCTACAAGATGCTGACGCCCTTCCTGGCCGTGTGGCAGATTTTTTCAGGTCTAGGATATGAAGAAGACAATTCTGTGTGCGAGATGGGTGACGAGGACGAGACCTGAAATAGTTAACTGGCGCCTCACGGAAGCTAAATGAACACTTCAGTCAGGTAGGGTAGGCACAGGTCTTGTGCCTACCAAACGAACGGGGCAGCATACAGATAACAGACCATAAAAAATCACCTTACTCAATTTATAGCAAGGCAGTTCGGTCCTCATCCAATCTCTTGAATCAGCACAGTCTCCGCGATGGATATTATTTCAGGTTGCGTAAGGCACGTTGGCAAATACGGCGCGTGGCGTCGCTAGGTTGATCTTGCTGCCATTGGGCGCACAGATCGCGCACCCAGTCGGGTTGGGCTTTAGCAGCATCGTTGAGCCAGTTGGCCACCGAATCCTGCACATAGACAGATGGATCGGCTCGCAACGGCGAGAGAATCGGCAACGCGCGTTCTGGTTGTTGCTTGAGCATGGCGATGTGGGCACACCACACGCCACGCGGACGCAAGGCTTCGCAGGCAAAGCGACGCAAGCGCTCGGATGATTCCACTGTCCAAGTCGATAAATATGCAATGGCGGCATCCAGTTCACGCGCCAAGTGCGGCCGCACAGCCATCCAAGCCCATTCGCGTACCCCAAAATGTGCATCATCGGCCAATGGCCGGATGGCAGCTAATCGGCTTGGTAGATCCAAATCCGGCTGCACCCCAATCATGAAGCAGGCCCAGCCACGTACGGTATCCGAGACATGGCTTTGGCATTGCACGATACCATCGCTACCCAATTCCTCCAACAACACCGCACTGATACCAGCCATGCGTTTGAGAATGCCAAGCTGGCAGGCAGCATCTGTGTTCGCTAAAGCTTGCGGCGACAGATGCGGGAAAACCGTGCGTAGCAGTAGGGCCTGGTCGAGCGCTAGCCCTTCCACCAACGTGGCACTTGGCAGTTCACCGCGTGACAGCGCATCCAACACGTCGGTGGGAATGTCAGCTACGCAGGTCGCGCCCTTGCGTGGTGCTGTGGTATTCATTGAATCTTTCCTAATCAGACAGAGTAGGCACGGGTCTTGTGCCTACCAAACGAATGAAGCAGCATACAGATAACACGCCATAAAAAAACCACCACACCCCATTCTGGGCAAGGTAGTTCGGCGTTGCAGACAACGTTTACCCTGCTAGGCTGGTAGGATTAGATTGCAGGGCATGCTTCAGAAATAGTGAGCACAAAAGCAGTGGCCCACCTATTCATTACATTTTTATATGAACATGATTTCACTCAGAAAATCGGATTTTTTCTCGTACCTGATCAGACTGACGCTAGCTGTCACTTTTGCGATAGCGGCTTCCAGCGCTTTGGCTGCCGGTTATCAACGCCTCGAAGTTCCGGCCACAAGCAAGGAGCCAGCGATTAGCGCTCTGCTATGGACACCCTGTGCCGAAACAGCAGGTTTTCAACAGATCGGCCCCATTAGCATACAGGGCAGTACCGATTGCCCATTATCTGGGCACAATCTGCCACTTATCATCATTTCGCACGGTTATGGCGGATCATTCCTTGGACATCACGACACCGCAACTGCATTAGCCAATGCCGGTTTTGTGGTTGTGTCGCTCAACCATCTCGGCGACAACACCCGCGACAAGTCGTCAGCCCATCGTCTGAGCATATTCGAAACGCGGCCGCTTGACGTGAGCAGAGTCATCTCTTTCATGCTCCAGAGCTGGTCTGAACGTCAGAAACTCAACATTCAGGCCATTGGGGTATTCGGCTTTTCGCGTGGTGGCTATACCGCACTGGCCCTAGCTGGCGGCATCCCAAACCTACATGCCAGTGAGGAGAGATTCTGCAACGACAGCCAGCCATCTCAAGAACATTCCCCGCTGTGCAGTGAACTGAAAAACAAGGAAAGGCTATTGCGCCCAGTTCCGGATGCGCGCGTTCGTGCCATCGTTGTGGCTGATCCCCTGAATCTATTTGACACAACCGGTTTGCGCTCGGTACGTATTCCTGTTCAACTCTGGGCGTCGGAATACGGCGGTGACGGAGTGGCTCGTGCCCATGTCGAAGCAATCAAAGCAGCCCTTACCCTACAACCTGACTACCATCTGGTCACCGGAGCAGGACATTTTGTCTTTCTGGCACCTTGCCCACCGGCTCTTGCGCAATCAGCACCGGATATTTGCCGCGATCCCAAGGGTTTCAGTCGCGAAGCGTGGCATAGGACATTCAACGATGCAGTAGTATCTTTCTTTCGCCATCAGCTTTTGCCCGAAGCACCGTAGGATGGTGCACGGAGTGTGTACACACACCCGCTACTCAATTCCACTGGAACCACAATCAATGAATAACGCCTATAATTGTTGGCCATATCACGTTGATTTCCTCTCCGCCCTAAAGAACGGGGAGGAAGTCAAGATCCCACAAATAAACGAAAAGCATGACTCAAGAAGCAGAAGGTGCTTGAACAAGCACTTGTTCCAATTCGAGAACGATAGATGTTAGCTGTTCCTGTGGATCAGAATTTTCATTTTGAATTTGTAAAATTTGATCTAATCCAGACTGCACCACACCGGTAATAAAATCTTCTTGTTCCATCGTAACAGTGATAGAAGAAAAGGCAGATTGCATGCGCGATAGCAAGGTTTCAACTGCAATTCTCAATGCACACTGTCGTTCACGCTGAATTTGGTCGATACTTCTTAATGTTGCGGTGATCCGTTCAGAAGCGTGACTGATCACCTCGCCACACATCTGTGCCTGTGTCGTTGCGATAATGGCTTCAGCACGCGCATTGGCACCTTCGGCCAACATCGCCAAATGGTCACGCAAGCGACCACAGCGATCGGCATCTTCGATGGGCATGTTGTGCACCAAGAGGGACACGGCCTTGTAAGTGATTGCCAAGCGCGACTTGAACTGGGTGATGCGTTCCATACTGGCCATGTGTGAAATCACCGAGGTTTCAAGAGGCGTTGCTTCGCCGCCTTCGGTCAAGGTCATGGTGCCATCAGGGGTTCTGACTTGTACGGTACCTCGCAACCCGTAAGCAGCGAGGCCAACAAGCACTGCATTGCACAAGGTGCGCGTATCAGTACAGGCCGCAATGTGTCTCATCGTTTCTAATAACGAACCCAACTCGCTCATGTTGGTCATCACCGTCATAGCGGTGTTGCTGGCAACAATAGCTTGTTCTTGTAGGGTGCAACGTTCTTCAGCTAACACTAACAAACGCCGTAGTTTGGCTTCCAGCTCTACTCCATCGAACGGTTTTACTACATAGTCTTCACCCCCGGCTTCATAGCCTTTGAGTCGGTCTTCAAGGGCATCATTACCAGACACAAAGATGATCGGAATGGCGGCCGTGGTTTGATCGGCTTTGAGACGACGACAGGCTTCATAGCCATCGATGCCGGGGGACATATCAACATCCATGAAGATCAGATCTGGCAGACGATTGGCAACGCCTGACAGCGCCGCCTCACCACTGGCGGCTTCATCAACGATAAAATCATCCGAGAGCATTAGCCGTGTTAGAAGGCGTGACGTTTTGTCATCATCAACGACAAGCACGCGGGGTTTCTTCTCCATCGTGTCTTCCTTGGTGTGCATCGCCCGCTGCCCAGCGAGCCAGTTCTCAAAGTCGGTGGCAGCCATCGGCCGCGCGATGAAGTAGCCCTGCACCTCATCACACCCCGCATCAGCGACCACATTCCAGTCGGTTTGCGTTTCAACACCTTCAGCCACCACATTGATGCCCAGTGTTCGTCCAAGGCTGGCACTGGAATAGAGAATGGCCCGAGTAGAAGCATCTTCCTCTACTCCATTAACGAAGGTTTTATCGATTTTTAGTTCGCTGAAGGGCAGTTGCTTGAGCGCTTCCATCGTCGAAAAACCAGTACCAAAATCATCGATGGATAAGCCAAAGCCCTTGAGTCGCAGCCGGATCAAAATCTCTAAGCCCAGCTTTACATTCGAGATCAACCGACTTTCTGTCATCTCAAGTACGATATGACTTGGCGACACGCCAGCGGTATGACAGATGGCCTCGAGGATTTCTGGTAAGTCAACACGGAGTAAATTATCCATCGACAGATTGATATTCATCCGTAACGATAAACCTCGGTCACACCAAACACGCAGTTGTGCCGTAGCAATCCGGAACACCTCAAGCGTAAAAGCGTCGATTAGGCCACCTTGTTCAACTTGGGCAATAAAGAGAGCAGGTGGTAGCAAACCACGCACGGGATGACGCCAACGGGCGAGACACTCAACACCAACGATTTGCTTATCATGCAGGCTGATCTTTGGTTGGTAATGCAATCTGATACAACCATTGGGAATCCCCTCCCGCAACTCTTCCAAGCTCAAAGTGGGTTGATCGGGTTGACTGCGCCGCTGTGAAGCGCTTCTGGGCTTGCCACGAAATAGCGCGTCGGCCAGTCGATCGATATCGACGGGTTTTTCCAGCACATCCAAAATATTGATGCCATGCTGTGTGGCTAAGCGTTTGGCTGCCTTGAGGACGCTGGGGGGCGAGCTAGAAAATAAGAGCACATCTCCGCCATAACTGCGTGCTGCCACATGGCGCAAAAACTCAATCCCATCCATACCAGGCATGGTCAGATCACAGATAAGCATATTGAAGTGATGGCTTGATTCATCGAGCAGACGTAACCCTTCCGTCCCTTCCCCTGCGGTTATCACGCTACCGACGCCGACCTCTTCTAACATTGCAGTCATCAGCATACGGATGGTTGGGTCATCATCGAGAAGCAGGACATGGATTTCTTTGAGAGGCATTACGATTGCTCCCTTGGCTCGGCAACAGCTGGCTGAAGACGGGGATCTTGGCTGACAATATCGGTGATTTTTTCAAGCAGAACCCTGATTTGAGCAAGAATATCACCATATTCGCTGTCGTTGGCATCCTGATGAGCATGTTCAAGTGCTTCATAAAGCTGGCCAAGTTCGATCAGACCGAGGCCGCGTGCGGGTGATTTCAGCCGATGCCCCAGTGATTTCAAGGTTGGCCAATCTTGTTCTGTTAAGGCACGTTCCATCTTAGGTAGCTCTTCGCGAGCCGACAGCAAGAACATATCAATCACATCTCGCACTTTGCTTGCGTTATGACGCATTGCCCGCAGCGGTATCGATAAGTCGATGCCCTGATCAGGTGATTTAACAGAGATTGATGGCGCAGGGGTTGTGGACGGTGGCAACAGCTTTTCTGGAGATAACCATTTAAGCAATGTGATGAAAAGTAAGGCTGGATCAACTGGCTTAGCGATAAAGTCATTCATGCCAGCGGCAAGACATTGACGGCGATCTTCGGCAAAAGCATTTGCTGTCATGGCAATAATCGGCGTGTCGGCTTTACCGGGTAAGGTACGAATGATTCGACTGGCTTCCAATCCACTCATTTCTGGCATCTGCATGTCCATGAGAATGAGAGCAAAGTCTTGACGGAGCGCCTGTTCAACAGCTTCACGGCCATTTTCAGCCACGACGATTTCTAGGTCGGTTTCTTCTAGCAGGGCGAGCGCAATTTCTTGGTTGATCGGATCGTCTTCTACCAACAAGATGACTCGGCCTGCATGGAGACACCGCAATTCGGCTTCTGCATTGATAGTTGGTAAATCGAGAGTCTGACTCACTTCACCTTTTTCAAGCCAAGCAGAAAACCAGAAGGTGCTACCTATCCCCACTCGGCTGTCCACACCCGAGGTGCCTCCCATCAGCTCGGCAAGGTGCCGTGTAATGGCTAAACCAAGACCTGTCCCCCCAAAACGACGGGTAGTTGAAGCATCGACTTGCTCGAATGCCTCGAACAATGCGTGTTGTTTATCGGAGGCAATCCCAATCCCCGTATCCTCAACTTCGAAACGCAATAAAATACGTTGTCCTTGATCCTGTAATGGACGGACACGCAAAATAATCTTGCCACGCTCGGTGAATTTGACCGCATTGCTGGCGAAATTGAGCATGGCCTGACGCAGACGTGTTGGGTCACCCCTTAACCAGATAGGGGTATCGCGATAATCGATTTCGATAGCCAACCCTTTCATTCTGGCTTGTTCATCGATCAGCGAATGGACACCATCAAGTAGCCCCGGAAGCGAGAAATTGATTTGCTCGAGGATCAGTTTGCCAGACTCGATCTTCGACATATCGAGAATATCGTTGATGATGGTCAGTAGGTGAGCACCGGCGGTACACAGTCGATCTAACCTTTCCCGCTGTTCGGCCTCCAATCGTGAGCGTTTGAGCAAATGGGCAAAACCAAGGATGGCATTCATTGGTGTGCGAATTTCATGGCTCATATTGGCCAAGAAAATACTTTTTGCCCTTGTTGCAGCTTCGGCTATCTCTTTAGCCTCAGCCAAAGCTAATTCATGTTCCTTCAGGGTCGTCACATCGTAAATGAGCGCCACAAAGCCTTTTACCTTCCCGTTGACGATATCAGGCAGATAGTGTGCTAATACATGGCCTATGCAACCATCCGGTTTGACAATACTGCGTTCAAACGTCTGCTTTTCGCCAAGCAGAGCACCGCGAATAAAGCACTCATTTTTCGCGAAAACCTCTGGACCTAGCACCTCTTGAATCGTCAACCCGAGCATTTGTTTTTCGGTTCGGCCAAACCATTCAAAGTAGGATTTGTTAGCAAAGCGACAACGAAGGTTCTCGTCCCAGTAACCAACCATCCCCGGAAGATTGTTCACTAGGCTCCGAACAAAACGCTCTTGAGCTTCGAGTTCATGCGTGCGCAGCGCCACCAGTTCCTCAAGGTGCTGGCGATACGCTTCTAGCTCCATCTCGTTGATCCGCAGCGCTTCTTCGGTGTGTTTACGATCAGAAATATCCTCGATCACCGAGATAAAGTAGTCAGGCTCATCGTCGTTTTTCCAGATAAGGGAAACGGTGAGGTTCACCCAAATGAAACTGCCATCTTGTCGCCGATAACGCTTTTCAAGTGCGTAGGCGGTGATTTCCTTATCCAACATCCGACGCATTTGTGCCAAATCGAGGTCCAAATCATCAGGATGAGTAATATCATGGAACTGAAATATTCGGCTCATCAGTGTCGCTTGTGAATAGCCCACAATCGCACAAAACTTCTGATTCACCCGCAGCCAAGAACCATCTGGTGCAACATGGGCGATACCGACCGCGGCTTGTTCAAATGTTGCAGCAAAACGTCCTTCACTCTCGCGTCGAGCCTGTTCTGCCTGTTTACGTACCGTGATGTCGATCACGACACCAAAATAACCGTTCAACTTACCCGTGCTATCAAACTGTGGGCGACCGCGTGCTAACAGCCAACGCGGATTATCTGTATGAGAAAAACGCACTCGCCAAGTGGTCTCAAAACCGGCGCGTATCGCAACAGCATCAGAGACGGTTTCCTCCACCGAGGCGAGATCGCGTGGATCAATACTGTCTCGCCAAAGGGCGTTGTTAGGAATGTGATTTGCCTTTTCAAGGCCATAGAGCCGCCATAGCTCATCGGACCAAATATTTTCGCCCGTTTCGGTATTCCAGAACCATGTGCCCGCGTCTGCCGATTGTAGTGCCACATGAAACTGTGTCTGACTTTGCAATAAAGCTTGGCGCCCAGCCTCTAAATCTGCATTGGCTTGCCGCAGGTCGGCGGTTCGTGCCGCCACTTGCCGCTGCAACATGCCAACCCAAATAAAAATAAGTAACGTACTAACTCCCAGCGTAGAGAGGATTAAAAACACATATTTCAGCTCGATCTGACCGCCAGATCTCGGCAACGGTGCACCAAACCACTTGTCGTCGAGTTTGAGCCGTTCCTCTTTACTGATTTGCGCCATGCCTTGTTCTACAACGAGCAAGAGTTCTGTTTGTCCTTTGCGAACAGCACGGCGAAATTGTCCAGTGTAGAGGGGAAATGCTCGGCGAAATTCTTTTTCTAGACCGAGCTTATTCAGATAAAAATTAGCGGGAAATTGATCAAGACAGAAGACCTTAATCTCATCCTGTCGTGCACTAGCAAGTAAGCTTGCATAGTCAGGATAAATGGCATGATGGGTTAGGCCTTTTTGATTTAATACTTCAGCACAGGCATCGCCTTCCTGAACACCGATGAGAAATCCCTTCAAGGAACCAACCTCGGCAATACCAGTGACCGACTGATGGCTATAAATATTGACAGGTAAATCGACATAAGGAGAAGAAAAGTCATACAACGGCTCACGACCAGGTGTTTTGTAAATCATGTCGATGACATCAGCTTGTCCCTCCAGTAAGCGACGTTGTGCCTCAGCCCATCGAGTGGCAGTAAAGGTGACCGGAATGCCAGTTTTCCGTTCCCATAGTTTCCAATAGTCCACCAGATAACCGGTAACCGTGCCGTCGTCATTTCGGAATACGTATGGGGGAAAATTGTCATCAGTGATAACGCGGATTGACTTCGGTGGATCTGTGCCAGTATTTGCCATCAGATTGGGTGAAAAAATCAACCACAGCATCGCTATCCACTTCGAAAACCGTAACATGATTCCACCCATCAGTTAGACACTGCACCAGTGTCTCAGTAATTCTACGTAGCAAAATATATTTTTAGTCTAGCAAGAAGCAAAAAATAACCATACATTTTAAAGCACATAAATTCAATTACTTTCTAATGACAAAAAAACCAAAAATACCTAAAAGCTTGTATTTTTTATATGATTTTTTGATAAAAAAGAGATGAATAACATTTTTTAATGCTTATTTCATATTTT
>Ga0208788_1000374_pt1 | contig 22176 bp, 13 predicted proteins | sample Wag4_2014_7_11_3_FD_187363 | JGI IMG/M metagenome (GOLD analysis project Ga0208788, IMG submission 187363) | Fresh water mixed with fracking chemicals microbial communities from Ohio, USA - Utica-2 Time Series FC 2014_7_11 (SPAdes) (version 2) ...
CTGTTGTTTGGCTCGCTATCATTATCTTTGGATTCATTTATTTGAATCAGTCACGTTTCAGGAAGCAGCAGGTTTTTCTCCTGTTTTTCGCGGTTCCACTGCTGCTGCTGATTTGGTTTATTGCCTTATTCCGGGAAACCTTGCCCCATTGGACTGGTCCGGCCTATGTACCTTTGATTATACTGGCCGCCATTGGTTTGGCTGATCGTGAATTAAACCGCTCTCACATCATTAACTGGGCCTGGGTGGCTTTGTCTTTCTTGTTAGTGGTTATCATCAGCGGCATTACCTTGATTAACTATTATCCAGGAACAATTGGACAACAAACAACTGCCCGGACTTATGGGAAAAATGACTTTACGTTGGATATGTTTGGCTGGAAGAACTCCGGACAAGAACTGGCCAATAAGTTGAAGGAAAAGCAATTGGATAGTCTGCCTATTTATACAGACAATTGGTTTCCGGCATCACACCTGGATGAATACCTAACCCCGCATACCGGCAACGTTATTTATGGAGTAGGTGACATCACCCGGATACACCAATACCATTGGATAAATTCGCAACGCGGAGGTCTGCCACTTTCTGATTCAGCAGTCTACATTTCAGTCAGCAATTATCCTTCCAATCCTGAACAGCATTACAGGCAACAATTCAATCAGATTCAATGTCTTGACTCTCTTGTGCAGTATAGATCGGGAAAGCCAACCCGGTATTTTCATATCTTCTTGATGCATGGCCACAATTGAAGTTATGACATGACTTTGCTTAAATGCGTAACTTAGGGCTTCAAAAAATTACATACATGCAGCAAGTCCTACGCAATTGTCTTCTCGCTTCTGCCATGATTTTATCTTTTGGTGGAAAAGTACATGCACAGAAAAAACAACAAAAACCAATTTCGCAGGCTGAAGTTCATGCCTTTGACCTTGAGGGCTATTTCAAGCCGGTATTTTGGCGCAACCTGGGCCATAGTAGAGGAGGGCGTTCTGTATCCGCCACAGGCGTAAAAGGCAATCCACTGGTTTATTATATGGGCATTACGGGTGGAGGCGTTTGGAAAACGGAGGATGCCGGACAAAGCTGGAAAAATATATCTGATGGCTATCTTAAAACAGGCTCCGTTGGTGCTGTTGCCGTAGCGCCCAGTGATCCCAATGTAGTATATGCTGGTATGGGCGAACATGCACCTAGGGGTGTGATGACAACCTATGGCGATGGGGTTTACCGTTCTACCGATGCGGGAAAAACCTGGAAACATTTAGGGCTTGAGCTGACCAGGCATATTGCAAACGTCAGGATCCATCCCCAAAATCCTGATGTTGTTTATGTGGCTGCACAGGGAGCTTTGAATGGACCTTCCAAAGAGCGAGGAGTTTACAAGTCTGATGATGGTGGCAAGACATGGAAAAATATTTTATATGTAGATGAAAACACTGGTTGTGCTGACCTGTGCATGGATTTGAGTAATCCAAGGATTCTTTATGCAGCCATGTGGGACCACCGAAGGCTGCCTTGGGCTGTTCAGAGTGGCGGTAAAGGGTCAGGCCTCTACAAGAGCACCGATGGCGGGGAGACCTGGACCAAAATCCAGCAAGGGTTACCTAGAGAGCTTGGTAAAATGGGTATTTCCGTTTCATTGGCTAACCCTGAAAAGCTGTATGCACTTGTTGAAAGCGATACAGAAAAAGAACAGGGTGGATTATTCGTTTCCAACAATGCGGGTGAAAACTGGACCAGAATCAGCAAGGATCACAGGCTCATCTCAAGGGCCTGGTATTACATCGAGGTTTTTGCAGATCCGGTTCAGGAAAATACGGTTTATGTGCTGGGAGCAGCTGGATTGAAGTCGGAAGATGGTGGAAAAACTTGGAAAGACATCAGGGGTACACATGGCGACTATCACCAACTCTGGATCAATCCGGAGAACAACCAAAATATGGTCATCGCCAATGACGGTGGTGCGGCCATCACCTTCAATGGAGGCAAAATGTGGTCGGCACAAAACAACCAGCCCACGGCACAGTTCTACCGCATCAATGTAGATAATCTTTTCCCTTACAATATCTATGCTGGTCAGCAAGACAATACCTCTGTAAAAATTGCGAGCAGAAACACTTCTGGCGGAGCTATTACAGAAAGGCAATGGTCTTATTCAGCAGGCGGTGAATCTGCATTCCTGGGCTTTGACCCCAATAATCCCCGTTATGTGATGGGCGGAAGCTATCAGGGTACAATCGAGCTCCTTGATACCCAATCTGGAGAAGGGGTAGGGGTGATGGTTTATCCCGTCCAATACCAGGCGATGCAGCCCAAAGACATGCAGTACCGTTTCAACTGGAATGCACCTATTCTCTATTCCAAACATGAAAAGAATGTTTACTACCATGCAGGTAACCGCTTATTCAAGACAAAAGACATGGGCAAATCCTGGGAGGCTATCTCGCCGGATCTCACTACGCATGACACCACTAAAATGGGCATCAGCGGTTTCCCTTATACCAATGAAGGCGCAGGTGGTGAAAATTATTGCACCATCTCCTATGTGATGGAGTCTGATAAGGAACATGGGGTAATCTATACTGGCAGCGATGATGGATTGGTTCATGTTACGCGTGATGGCGGCAAGACCTGGGACAACATCACACCTAAAGACCTCGGAGAAGCGTTAATCAATGCCATTGAAGTCTCTCCCCATGATCCTGCTACCGTTTATATTGCAGCGAATAAGTATAAGCTGAACGACTTTACGCCGTTTGCTTATAAGTCAAACGACTATGGTAAAACCTGGACAAAAATCGTAAATGGTATTCCTTATGGTGCGTGCATGCGGGTAGTTAGGGAAGATGAGGTAAGAAAAGGATTGCTTTTTGCGGGAACAGAAACGGGGTTGTATGTATCATTTGATGGGGGTGCTAGCTGGAAGAACTTCCAGCGTAACCTGCCAGTGACACCAGTTACGGATCTTAAAATCCACCGCGATAACCTCATCGCAGCTACACAGGGTCGCTCTTTTTGGGTACTTGATGAACTTCAGGCACTCCGCGCGTTTAATCCTGCTGAAAAGGATAAAGTTAGCCTCTTTAATATTCCTGTAACCTACCGCGTATCTGGATATAGCATATTCGACAGCAATGGTGAGGAGACAGACCGGTTTCCTAACACTACTGGATCTAATCCCGCAACAGGTGCAGTCATGTATTATCACCTCCCGGATAATGCAGATTCTATCAAGAAACTGACGATCAGCATCAAGGACGCGCAGGGGCAGGTAGTCAGGACTTTCTCCAATGCGGCTCCCAAAGTATATTCCAATAATGGATTGCGCAATGAACCTGTGTTAACTGTTAAAAAAGGATTGAATCGATTTGTTTGGAATATGAGGAGACAGAGCATGCCTACCATCGATGAAGTGTATATTGAGGGAAGTTATGCGGGGGGGCGTATGGTGCCTGGAACCTACACCGTGGAGTTAAATGTGGATGGCTCGATCCATTCTGCACCGCTGGTAATCAAAGCCGATCCGCGGATTGATACAGATGCCGCGGCCTACGCTGCACAGGATGAGCTCCTGAAAAAACTGGAGGCCGATGTTACGGATATTCATGTGGCTGTGACCCGTATGCGCAAGCTAGCGTCTCAGGTCAGAACCCTTAATGGTATTCTTGAACCAGATGAGGCCAAGGCGGAACTGGTTAAGTCCGGAAAAGCTTTGTTGGAAAAAATAAAAGTCTGGGAAGAGAAGCTGATTCAGCCCAAAAGTCAGTCTTACGACGATGTGATCAATTTTGTCAATAAACTCAGTGCCAATATCATCTTTGTGCATGGTGAAGTGAATGGCACTGTTCCGTATGTTACAGCCGGACAAAAAGCAAGATATACTGAGTTGCATCAGCAGTGGTTGGTATTGAAATCTGATATGGATAACCTCTTATCCACTGACATTGCTGCTTTCAATGCTTTGTGTCGCAAATTTGAGGTAAGCAATATTCTACTGCCACAATAACCTTTATCATTCGTTTGTAATATGGCGGCCCCGGTTCCGGGGCCGCCATAATTTTTGGTAGATCCGCTAAAAATCAGTAAATTATAGTTCTATTTATTGCCACATGAAAAGATTATGTCTATCCCTTGTTCTGACAACTATTGTATTTACACAACAGGCGCATAAGCCTGCTCCTCCTAAAATGCCGAATATTGTCCTGATTTTCATGGATGATATGGGATTTGGTGATATCGGTGTAAACGGAGCCCTGGATTACCGTACGCCCAATCTTGATAAACTGGCTGCGGAAGGCATGCGGTTTACAAACTTCCTATCTGCCCAAGCTGTTTGTAGTGCCTCCCGCGCTGCGCTGCTCACAGGTTGTTACCCTAACCGGGTGGGTATCAGCGGAGCTTTATTCCCGGGGGCAAGAGTGGGTTTGGCTCCTGATGAAACCACGATTGCAGACATGCTCAAACAAAAGGCCTATACAACAGGTATCTTTGGAAAATGGCATTTGGGTGATGCCCAACAATTTCTTCCGCTTCAACAAGGTTTTGACGAATACCTGGGTATCCCTTATTCCAATGATATGTGGCCCGTAAATTATGATGGAAATCCCGCTCAAAAAGGAAGCAATAAAAACCAGTTCCCGCCACTCCCATTGATACAACAGAACGCACCTGTTGATACCATCAATACCCTCGACGACCAAGGGATGTTGACAGGCAGGATAACTGATGCGGCAATAAGCTTCATCAAGCGAAACAAGAAAAAACCATTCTTTGCATATATCCCTCACCCTATGCCACATGTGCCTATTTATGCGTCCCCGGCATTCAGGGGCAAAAGCAAACAGGGACTATACGGAGATGTAATCCAGGAAGTAGATTACCATGTTGGTCGCATCATGCAAACCCTGCAGGAAGAGGGGCTTGATAAAAACACGCTGGTGATCTTCACAAGTGATAATGGCCCCTGGTTTAATTTTGGCAATCATGCCGGATCAACAGGCGGTTTCCGGGAAGGCAAGGGTACTTCATTTGAGGGCGGACAACGTGTGCCTTGTATCATGCGGTGGAAAGGTACGGTACCTGCCGGTGTTGTAGCTAACCAGCTGGCATCAACCATAGATATATTGCCTACACTGGCCGCATTTTCCGGAGCTTCACTACCTGAGAAAAAAATTGATGGGGTAGACCTAAGTGAAGTACTCCGTGGGAACATGGACGCCAGTCCGCGTAACGAATTTCTTTACTATTACCGCAGGAATGCCCTGGAGGCTGTACGCAAGGGTAACTGGAAGCTTGTTTTTCAACATCCCTCCCGGTCTTATCTGGGTAAAAAACCCGGTTTTGACGGATTCCCCGGTTCTGTTCCTGAAAACACCCTTATGTACGAATCCCTCTATGACCTGCGCAGGGATCCCGCAGAACAGTATGATGTAAAGGCTTACTATCCTGAAATCATGCGGGAGCTGCGGTTGCTTGCAGAGGAGGCCCGCAAAGATCTGGGCGACGACCTCCAAAAAAGAACGGGCGCCAATGTAAGGCCGGCAGGTTCACTTTAAGTCAAGTCCTGTTTACGCTATTCAGACATCCAGTCCGGCTAACGAAAGACTCATTTTCTTCAATTCACTCACTTCGCTGTTTTCAACAATGTTGTCGGGCATGAGGATAAGGGAATTGTTGTTGGTCTTCCACCAGTCTTTATGTATAAGCGATTGGTAAGGGATAGTACCAATCAGGTAGCTGCGTTCGTTTCCCGAGTGCCATTCTTCAATGGACGTAAATTCTTCCTTGGGAACATTGGAAAGGCTTTCAAAACTGATGAATACCCGTAGATTAAAGCTGTCAGACAATTCAGCAGGTTGTTGCTGAGTGCGCTTTTTGTATTCATAACGGTATCCATAACGCAAAGCCGCAATGTCACTCAGTACGGCAGATGCTGTTGGGAAGCTGCCTGCACCCTTGCCATAAAAAAATTGTTTATCAGCAAAACCTGTTTCAATCACAACGCCATTGTATTCGTTTTTGACGAAATAGAGCTGATCGGCCTGGTCAACAAACTGAGGTAGCAAAAATGAAGCCACCTTGCCGTTCTGGAGTTTTTTGGCCTGTGCTACCAATTTAATGGACTGGTTCCGTGATTGTGCAACTTCAGCATCAATCGGAGTGATTTGTGTGATGCCGTTGAACAGCATATCCTGGATGGTGGTATCGATGCCGTAGCTGTGCGTGAGTAGTAAAACCCATTTATTCGCTGCATCAAATCCTTCGATATCGAGCGTTGGATCTGATTCTGCAAAACCGAGCTGCTGGGCGAGTAGCAAGGCTTCCTTGAAGTTCAAATCTTCCTCAAACATTTTGGTGAGGATGAAATTGGTGGAGCCATTGACAATCGCTTTAATGGAATGCAAAAGGTCGTTATCATAGTATTCTTCAAGATTTCTGATTACCGGAATCGATGCACAGGCCGAAGCTTCATACAACAGTGATTTACCAGTTTTCTTCTGCAAAGCAATCAACTCAGGTAGGTGTTCTGATAGCATTTTTTTACTGGCACTGACCACATCTTTCCCATTGTTCAATGCAGTTGTCACAATTTCATAGCCGGCTAAACTGTCATTGATCACTTCCACTATCACATTGATCTCCGGATCGTAAAGCAGGTCGTCTGGATTGGAAGTGAAGAGCTCTGCCGGTGCATTTCTTTTTTTATGGGTATTCTTGATGCATACTTTCTTGATGGATGCCTTTAAAGAGGGGGTCTGTTTGAGTACTTTATACAATCCTTCCCCAACTACGCCGAATCCGAACATCCCAATTACCAGTGTCTTTTCTGATCCCATTTGTATGTTTTTTGTTGTTTATCTTGATAAAAAAGGTATTAGCAATGCATTCAATTTTTCATCTTCCAGCAGGAATCCATCATGCCCGTAAAAAGAATCAATGACCGCCAGCTGTGAACCGGGAATGTGTTTGGCAAGAAACTCCTGCTCGCAAACTGGATAAAGCAGGTCTGATGAAATTCCAATAACCAGGCATTTTGAAACGATCCGTTCAAGCATTTCTTCAGCTTCAAACACCCCCCTTCCAAGGTGATGGCTATCCATGCTCTTGGTTAACATGTAATAACTCAGCGCATTGAACCTCTTGGCCAGCTTTTCACCCTGGTATTTCTGATAAGACTCACTCCTCGTATTTTCCAGTGCCTTATCTGCGTCATGCTGGGTTTTACCATAGATTTCATAGTGTCTGTAGCTGATCAGTGCCACAGACCTGGCTACTTTCATACCGGCCATCCCGGCATCGGGATTGCCATCCTGCCAGCTTGGATCTGCTTCAATGGCCATGCGTTGTGAAGCATTGAAGGCCTTACCCCAGGGAGAATGGAATGCATTGGTTGCTATGGGCACGATGTACCTGAAAAGGTCAGGTTGCCGGGTTGCCCAGGCAATCAGTTGTTGACCACCCATAGATCCGCCAATGCCCAGATAAATACTTCTGATCCCCAGGTGTTCCCTGAGTTGATCGAAAGCTGTAGCCATATCCAGCGGGGTAAAAAAAGGAAAGTTCCTGTAGTAGGGGACGCCGGTATCCGGATTTACCGATAAAGGGTTGACACTCCCATAGCAGCTTCCTGGCATATTCACACAGATGATGAAATGTTCATCCGCATTAAAAAATTTGCCTTCTCCCACCATACCTGGCCACCAATCAGCTGGATCACTGTTGGCAGTCATGGCATGGAATATCCAGACTACATTGTCTTTTGCGGGATCAAACATCCCAATTGTGGTGTAGGCCAGGTTGAAGTCGCGAATCGTTTTGCCTGATTCCAACTTTAATGTGCCCTTGAATGTATAATTGTGCAGTATTTTGTTCATGTTTTCATCATTTGCTTTCCAGAAAGGGCACAAAAAAACCCATCTGAAGTCAGATGGGTTTTCACTATGATGATTGAATCATGTCCAGGGAAAATGATCTGACTTATCTGTCTCCGCAATTGCGGAGCTGGAGTTGACACCTTTTTACTTGGAGTAACAGGTTGTCAAGGCTTCGTCGGGCCAATCCCTCTGCCTTTCTGGATAAGAAAATTAAAGAACTATAGCAAAGATATCACTTTTTCGTGTTTTGCTAGTGAAAAAACCTGTTTTTAATCATTTTCAGCTAATTATGCATCCAACAACCATTTGATGCAAATGCTGTTTAATTTTACAGCAAACTGGGAAATTAAAACCGGTGAACTTTCCGGTGTGTAAAATAGCATGAAAAAAATTGAAGATCAGATAGAAGTGATTGGTGCAAGAGCCCATAACCTCAAAAATATTGATATCTGCATTCCCAAACATAAGCTGGTGGTTATTACGGGAATCAGTGGCAGCGGTAAGTCCTCCCTGGCTTTTGACACCATTTATGCCGAAGGCCACCGCCGATACATGGAGACATTTGGTACCTACGCCCGTCAGTTTATGGGTGAGCTGGAAAGGCCGGATGTGGACAAGATAAGCGGACTCTCTCCGGTTATCTCCATTGAGCAGAAAACAACAAACAGAAATCCGCGTTCAACAGTTGGCACAGTTACTGAAGTATATGATTTTTTACGTCTCTTGTACGCCCGTGCAGGGGATGCCTATTCCCTGCATACGGGGAAAAAGATGGTCAAATTCAGCGATGAAGAAATTGTAGCAGACCTCTTCAGTAAACTTGCAGGCAGAAAGATAACAGTACTTTCCCCCCTTGTAAGGGGAAGAAAAGGGCATTACCGGGAGCTCTTTGAAGAAACACGCAAAAAGGGTTTTGTGAAGGTGCGGGTGGATGGTGAACTCAAAGACCTGGTTCCCAAAATGCAGGTAGACCGATACAAGGTTCATGATATTGAAGTTGTGGTAGACAGGCTGGTGGTTTCAGAAGAATTGAAAGTAAGGATTGCACAAAGCATCCAACAGGCGATGCAGATTGGTAAGGGGTTGATTTTCATTCTGGTGCATGATCCTGAAAAACTGGTCCAGTACAGCAAGAAACTGATGTGTGCTGATACAGGTTTGTCTTACGAAGAGCCATCTCCAAATACTTTTTCTTTCAATTCGCCCTACGGGGCCTGCCCTGCTTGCAAGGGTATCGGACAGCAACATTCTATTAATGTGGATGCAATTATACCAGATCGCACACTTTCAATTGCAGCGGGTGCGATCCTGCCACTTGGCGAAGCAAGGGACTCGCATTATTACAAGATGGTTGAAATTTTATCAAAAAAGCACAAATTCAGCCTCAAAACACCGGTATATCAGTTGCCGGAAAGCGTTCTTAATCTGGTACTCTTTGGGAATGAAGAAGGGAGCCAGGAAGTTGAAGAGTCAGATGAAGACACAGAAGCTTTTACAGGAATTGCTGCCATGGTTACGCGGTGGTTTACTGATAGCTCCAGCGATTCCGTAAGAGAATGGGCTGAAAAATATATGATGCTTAATCCCTGTAAACGTTGTTTGGGTGCTAGGCTTAAGCAAGAGAGTCTCTGGTTTAAAATAGACAAACAAAATATAGCTGAACTGTCAGCTATGAATCTTAATCAGCTGCAAGATTGGTTCCATGATATTGAAAAGCGGCTCGACAAAAAACAAAACCTGATCGCAAAAGATATTCTGAAAGAAATCAGGACAAGACTCGGATTTTTATTGGATGTTGGATTAGGTTACCTCTCACTCGGCAGGCCAACCCGAACACTCAGCGGGGGAGAGTCTCAACGGATAAGACTGGCTACACAAATCGGTTCTCAGCTGCAAGGAATCACTTATATCCTTGATGAGCCTTCAATCGGTTTACACCAGCGGGATAATCAGCAGCTAATCGGCGCCTTGCAGCGGCTTCGAGACATTGGTAACAGTGTGTTGGTGGTGGAACATGACAAAGACATCATGCTTGCAGCAGATCACCTGATTGATGTTGGACCCAAGGCGGGTATTCATGGTGGAAGAATTGTTGCACAAGGCACACCTGCAGAAGTTTGCCAGTCGCCTTCAGAAACAGCCTTGTACCTCAACAACAGGAAGCGCATTGAGCTCCCCGCAGAAATCAGGCAGGGAAACGGCAATTTTCTGGAACTGAAAGGAGCTTCGGGCAACAACCTCAAGGATGCTGATATATCCATTCCACTCGGTACTCTGGTGTTGGTAACCGGTGTCAGTGGCAGCGGAAAATCAACCCTTATCGCGGAAACACTTTACCCCTTACTCAGTCAGCATTGCTTTGGCTCCAAACAGGATCCTATGCCCTATAAAAGTGTGAGCGGACTGGAACATATTGATAAGGTTATTGAAATCGATCAGTCGCCTATCGGTCGTACACCCCGCAGCAATCCAGCCACCTACTGTAATTTTTTTACTGATATCCGTCAGTTGTTCGCAGCAGTGCCGGAGGCAAAAATCCGGGGCTACAATGCAGGTCGTTTCTCTTTTAATGTGAAAGCTGGCAGGTGCGATATGTGTGAAGGCGGTGGACTGCGGGTGATAGAAATGAATTTCCTGCCGGATGTTTATGTGCATTGTGAAAAATGCAACGGTAGGCGCTACAACAGAGAAACACTGGAAATCAGATATAAAGGAAAATCTATCAGCGATGTCTTGGATATGACGGTAGATGAATCAGTGGAATTCTTTCAACATATTCCTTACCTCTACAGGAAAGTTAAAGTCTTGCAGGAAGTTGGACTGGGATATATTACACTCGGACAATCAGCCGTAACACTCAGCGGTGGTGAAGCACAGCGTGTCAAGCTTGCTACAGAACTGTCAAAACGAGATACAGGTAAAACATTCTATATTCTCGATGAACCTACTACCGGTCTCCATTTCCAAGATATCAATTTGCTACTCACAGTGCTTAATAAACTGGTAAACAGAGGAAATACGGTTTTGGTAATTGAGCATAACCTGGATATGATTAAAGTGGCAGACCATATCATCGATCTGGGTCCGGAAGGTGGTGATGGTGGAGGAACTGTTTTATACCAAGGTTCTCCCAATGGTCTAATAAAGCATAAGCATAGCCATACCGGCCGGTTTCTGAAGCTCGAAATGCAATAGTAAAAAGAGCCCCGGCGCAAAGCGCCGGGACTTCTTTTTCGCAAGGAGCCTAACAACCAGGACTCCTGCTTTCGTTGGGTACAGAGCCTATTAAAATCTTACAACAGGGCATTTTACATCTCCCCATTTTCCTGATCGTCCATATTCGCCATCAGAACCTAATCTGATGCTGAGTTTTATGGATGATGAATAGTATGCGTCATTGTTTGAAGGTGTTCCTCTTTTGGAGCCGATACCATATCCTGCTCTGTAGTTGCCGCCATTGGCAAAGGCTGTTTTATTGGCCATCTGTATGGCTACCTCAGCCTCTTTGCTTGTCTGACCAAAATGTTCGTAGAAATCCTCATTGCTGATATAACTGGTACTTACATCATCTATGTAATCTGTAAAAGTTTTGCGGTTCAGTATTTCCATGGATACTGCCACATTTTCATTCACAAAATATTTGATGCCAAATCCAAATGGAATATTGATCTGCGTTAATGCGTATTCTTTGCGGTCAGGATACTTCGCCATGCCCTGTCCCTCTGTTTTCAAAGGTTTCAGGTTGACCCATACTTTGCTGCCATCAGCCTGTTCATATTGCGCTTTGGGATTGAAATGGAAGACGCCAATTCCTATGATGCCATAAGGTCGAAGCCGGTGCATAACATCTTCCGGTTCATATTCAAATAGCGCAGTAGGGTAGATTTCAGCCCCCACAAAGGCTTCTTCAACATTAGACCGGAAATGCTGATTTCGTGCTTTCCTGGCTTCCTCCCATCCACCTTTACCGGCAATGAGACTGTCTGCCCCCTCCAGCTTTCCAATGTTAACGGATAGCCTGAAGTTGATGAATTCATTGGGTCTGTAGAGCAGGTTGGCTCCACCCATGAATCTTGTTAAGGAAACCATATTGTCTTTGAGAAATCCGGCACCTTTGCCGCTGTTACCGCCGAGGTCTCCTAAAAAATTGGAAGGGCCATAGGAGAAGGCAAATTCAAATTGTGACTGGGCCTTAATGTCATTTATGCCGGTGTAAAACAGCATGAGCATGACAATGAAGTACCTGCACGGGTTGTACAGATTGGTTTTCATTTGGATACGGTTTAGGATAGGGTGTCTTGCGACGCTTTCTTAACGAACTGTTAATGCAAATAGTATGTTAAAGCGCAAAAATTTATAATAAACCGTTAAAGTATGGATTTATAGTACGTATTTCTACTTAGTCCGGATCATTTTGATATGGGGAATATCGTCTTCCAGGTAAGTGTCACTGCATTGTTCAAAGCCAAGGTCTTCGTAGAATTTTTTCAGGTATTGCTGTGCCCCTATTTTAATGGGATGTGGTCCGTATAATGAAATGGTTGCGGCAATGGCCTCCTGCATTAATTGTTTGCCGGCCCCTTTACCGCGATACCTGGGTGAACCAACAACCCGTCCTATTGAAGCCTCGGGATAAGCCAGGCCCGGAGGCAGTATGCGCACTGATGCAATAAGCTCATCCTGAAACCTGCCCTGCAGGTGATGCGCTTGTTGGTCTCTGTCGTCCATATCCAGGAAAATACATTGCTGTTCAACAACAAATACTTCACTCCGCAGTCGGAGGATATCATAGAGTTCGTAAGGTGTTAATTCAGAAAATGTTTTGAGCGACCAGCAAATGCCATTCATACAACTGCTTTGGATGATTTATTGCAAATTTAAGCCGCTTTCTGTCCACATGAAATGATTTAATTTTGACATACAATCGCATACCATAGCACCATATTGTCCAATCCAATAGAATACCTCAAAGGCGTTGGTCCGCTCAGGGCTGATATGCTCAAAAAGGAACTGGAGATCTTCACCTTTGAAGATTTGCTCAATCATTTTCCACTCAGGCATCTCGACCGTACAAAAGTGCAGCAGATAGGGCAGGTTTCTCCTGCCATGGATATGGTTCAGGTTAAAGGTATTTTATTGTCTCTGGAGTTGATTGGTGAACGCCGTTCAAAGCGTCTGGTAGCGCAGCTTAGAGACCCATCCGGCATTATTGAAATGACCTGGTTCCAGGGAATTACATGGGTGCAGAAATCACTTGTAGTTGGGCATACCTACCTTGCATTTGGTAAGCTCGGATTTTTCCTGGGCAGGCCTCAGCTTTCACATCCTGAACTGGAGCAGGTGGTGGATGGCGCAGTACCCATAAAAAGCTTCCTGGAACCTGTTTATCCGGTTACCGAAAAACTCAAGGCAAGAGGCTTAAACGGAAGAGCCCTTGCAAAGCTGACCCAGCAGCTTTTTCTGGTACTGGAACAGAAAGACATCCCTGAAATCTTACCTGAACCAATCATTGCTGCAGAGCAGATGATTTCGCGTTGGCAGGCTTATCAGTATATACATTTCCCAGTGCAGCAGGAAAATTACCTGAAGGCGGTGACCAGGTTAAAATTTGAGGAGCTCTTTATCGCACAGGTTAGGTTGGGCATGTTGCGGTCTGCCCGGCACAGGTATTCGAGAGGAATAACTTTTGCTCGTGTTGGTGATGCATTTAATACTTTTTTTCATGAACACCTCCCATTTGACCTTACCGGTGCTCAGAAAAGGGTGCTGCGGGAAATCAGACAGGATATGGGGTCTGGGAAGCAAATGAACAGACTGCTTCAGGGGGATGTGGGTAGTGGTAAAACTATAGTGGCACTGATGGCCATGCTCATCGCTATCGATAACGGTGCCCAATCATGTATCATGGCACCAACAGAGATTTTGGCCAAACAGCATTACAACCAGTTTTCCCAATTACTCGAGCCAATGGGTATAAGTGTAGGATTATTGACGGGATCAACTAGAGCTGCGGATAGAAAAAAAATATTGGCATCGTTGGAAGATGGATCAACTGCTATCATTGTGGGTACACATGCACTCATTGAGGATGTTGTGCGGTTTCAGCAGCTCGGATTGGCGGTAATAGATGAACAGCATAAGTTTGGTGTGGCTCAACGTGCGAGGTTGTGGGAAAAGAGCAGTATCCCACCACATATGCTGGTTATGACTGCTACGCCCATCCCTAGAACGCTTGCTATGACTGCCTATGGCGACCTAGACTATAGCGTTATTGATGAATTGCCACCGGGTAGAACGCCAGTATTAACGGTACACCGGCTTGACGACGCCAGACCTCAGGTAATGGATTTTATCCGTTCTGAAATTACCCTAGGTCGACAAGTGTATTTTATCTTTCCCCTGATTGAGGAAAGTGAGAAGCTTCAGTATGAAGACCTGATGCAGGGTTATGAAAATGTCAAGGCCTGGTTCCCAGAGCCACAATATTGGATCAGTATGGTTCATGGTCGGATGAATGCTGAACAAAAAGAAGTCAACATGCAAAGGTTTGTAAATCAGGATACACAAATCATGGTTAGCACCACGGTTATTGAAGTGGGTGTAAATGTTCCCAATGCCAGTGTCATGGTGATTGAAAGTGCAGAGAAGTTTGGATTGAGTCAGCTGCATCAACTTAGGGGAAGGGTTGGAAGGGGAAGTGAGAAAAGTTATTGTATCCTTTTGTCCGGCAGCCAGGTAGGTAAAGATGCCAAAGATCGCCTCTCCGTTATGTGTTCCACCACCGATGGCTTTAAAATTGCAGAAAAAGACTTGGAACTGCGGGGGCCTGGTGATATCCAGGGAACACGTCAAAGTGGGGCACTCAATTTCAAGCTGGCGAGTATCACAGAAGACAGGGGCCTCCTGGAGTTGGCAAGGGGATATGCGGAACAGATTCTTGAAAACGACCACAGGCTTGAAATGCCCGTTCACCTTTCACTAAAACAGTTTCTTCAGATTGGAAAGGCAAAAGGGGAATGGAGTAAAATTTCATAACTCAAAACCTGAAACAGTCCAGCATACCCTGGCGGGAGCGTTGGATAGGCTCATCTATTACCGGCCCCAGCCGGTATCCTATTCTTAAAGTTGTTCCGTAGTAGTAGTCTTTACTAGCCGTGGAGCCTCTTAAACTTCCAGGAAAAAAGCCATTGATATAGTTTCCCGCATTTTTAAATGCGGGATTATTTGCCAATTGCTTAGCGGTTTCGGCCAGTATTGTTGAATTGCCAAAGTAGGTATCAAAAGCATTGTTGTCAATATACCTTCTGCTTACGTCATCAAGATAATCCGTATTGGTCCTTCTGTTAATGATTTCAACTGCAACGGTTATTTTGGAAGAGATCAGGTAACGGATGCCTATTCCTGCCTGAAAATTCAGTGCGCGAAGTGCATATTCGCGACTGTCTGGATAAGCTGGCATACCCTGGCCTTCAGTTCTTAAGGGCTTTAGGTCAACCCATCTGTCAGGACCTGTTGGATTTTGATACCATCCCATTGGGTTGAATTCAAAAAAACCAGCTCCAAACAGCACATAAGGTGAAAACTTTCTAAGCCATATCATTTCGGAATAGGTAAAATCAAATGGGTGAACTGCAAACAATATCGAAGCTTCCCTGATGGGTGACCTGAAATGTAAATTTCGTGTTTTTTTGATTGTTTCTTTCTGGGTTGCCTGACTCAACAGGCTGTCTGCAGCTTGCACCGATCCAATCAAAGCAGATAGCCGTATTTGGATAAACCGAACTGGGGAATAACCGAAGTCCAAACTTCCCAAAAGTGAGGCAGGAGAAGTTTTATTCTGTAGGATACCGGTTAAGCCACTTGTTCGGCCTCCGATATCACCTTCGTACCGTAAGGTTCCAATTGATAATCCCGCTTCAAAATGTTGTGACTGAAGCTTTTGAGTAATGAAGAGCAATACAATGCCCAGTGCTATAATTTTTTTTACCTCCACCTTTTCCATAAACGCACATTCCTGCTTTAAAATTACTTAAACCTTTTTTATTTATGCTATTGTTAATGCAAAATTGATTTTCTGTTTAAATGGGTTAAACTGTTTTAACAATTAACAAGTCCTAAACCATTAAACCTCTACTTTTATGTTATGTCTAATATATGATGCAAAAATTACCTGTTTATATCGTTTCTGTTTTGCTTCTTTTTCTATCTGTTGATATAGCAGCACAATCATACTATGCTGTTGATTTCGAGGAGAACAAAGGGCAATGGGAAGGAGATTTTAAGTTTAAAAGCATCATCGGCGATGCCCAGATTTTTATACAGTCTGCAGGATATACCATCCTGAAACAACATCCTGATGATGTAGCGGTGGTAAACAGCAGGATTCATGGTGGTCTTAGATCGGATATAAAGGATCCTGTGAAAATCAAGGGTGGTATGGAGGAAGGTGGTCCAGCTGCGGAAACTGCCTCAATCCCCATCAGGACACATGCCTTTGCCGTCCGATTCGCCGGCAGTTCCGGAGTCGCTACATTCAATCCTGAAAAACCAACAGGCGAATCAGCCAATTATTTCCTGGGAAACAATCCTGCCAATTGGCAAAAAGGTGTAAGGTCTTTTGCGGGAGTAACCGGATTAGAACTTTATCCTGGTATTGATATCAAATATTACGGTGATGGAAATCAGTTGAAATATGATCTCATAGTAAAGCCGGGAGCAGATCCTGCCCGCATAAGAATGATGTATCAGGGGGTGGAAAAATTACAGCTGAAAAATGGTAACCTGGTTATACAGACTTCTGTGGGAGAGTCGCGGGAATTGCCTCCCTTCGCCTACCAGGTTGTTGGTGGAATCAAGCGGCAAGTAAACTGTACCTACATACTTGAAAATGGCCAGGTAAGCTTCAGGATTGGAACATACAACAAGACGCTGCCACTGATTATTGATCCCATTTTACGGATTTCTACTTTCACCGGCAGTAAAAGCAGCAACTGGGGTTTTACAGCAGCGCCAGGCCCAGATGGTAGTCTCTATGCCGGTGGTATTGTATTCGGACAAGGTTATCCGACATCACTCGGTGCTTTTCAAACAAGCTTTGGTGGTGGCACTGGTCAGCGAGGTATCAGTGGTGTAGACATCGGACTGACCAGGTTCAGTGCAGACGGCAGGGCAAGAATTTTCTCAACATACGTTGGAGGAAACAGCGATGAATTTCCACATAGTATATATGTAGATCCGGGAGGTAATCCGGTCATACTTGGCAGAACCACTTCTGCCAATTTTCCGCACAAAAATAAATTCGGTGGGGGTGGCAGTACAGATATTTTTGTGTTCAAGCTTTCTGCTGACGGAACCTCCATGATTGGAGGCATTTTAATTGGCGGCGGTGGTTCAGATGGCGCCAATATGGATGCCAATATCAGTCCTTCTCCAAGGCCTTTATTGTACAACTACGGTGATAATGCCCGGAGTGAGGTAATCCTTGACGGTGCAAATAATGTATACATTGCATGCAGTACCAATTCTGAAGACTTTCCAACCCGCAATGCAGCTCAAACCAATATAGGGGGATTACAAGATGGGGTATTGGTTAAGCTCAATCCGGATCTGAGTAATGTGTTTTACAGTACCTATCTCGGTGGAAAGAATGATGATGCAGCCTTTGTGCTTGCACTTAATCCGCTTGATAACCATGTTTATGTTGCTGGAGCAACAACAAGCAATGATTTTCCCGGATCAAAAACAGGAACAATCGGACAATCATTGCAGGGCGGTATTGATGGTTTTGTTGCTGCATTCAATCCTGCAGGTGGTTTAGTTCGGTCTTCATTCCTAGGCACTGGAAACACAGATATCGTTTATGGTATTCAGTTTGACGGCAAAGGCTTTCCCTATGTTATGGGTATTTCGCTTGGAAGCTGGCCAGTAAAAAATGCGGTTTTCAATAACCCGGGGTCGAAACAATTTATCTCCAAACTTCAGCCAGATCTCTCTGATTATGTTTATTCCACAGTCTATGGATCTGCATCCTTGGTGCCGAATATTTCACCCGTTGCCTTTCTGGTAGACAGGTGCGAGAATGTATATGTTTCCGGATGGGGTGGCAAGCTTAACCTCTGTTCACAAAACCCATTTGATGTAAAAACTATCGGTCCGGCGGGTATGCCTTTGGCAGGAGTTCCCCTCCAGAATTATACAGATAACAAGGACTTCTATTTCTTTGTGTTGGAAAGGGATGCCCGTTCACAATTGTACGGAGCTTATTTTGGACAAAGAGGAGGTGAAGGGGATCATGTGGATGGGGGTACTTCGAGATTCGATAAAAAAGGTGCAATTTACCAAGCTATTTGTGCCAATTGTGGCGGGTCTAGCATTTGTCCAAGTGATCCTATCCGGGCACCCTTGAAAATTGCACCTGGAGCAAGTGTTGCTCCGGTCAACGGAGCATTAGGTGGTGGCGGAGCTGGCGAATGTAATCTTTTTGCTTTCAAAATAGATTTTGAGCTTGATGGTGTCAAAGCTGGTGTTTTGACATCAATAAATGGAGTTCCCTATGATACATTGGGTTGTGTTCCACTTGTGGTTGATTTTCAGGATACACTGGAACTTGGTGAGCGATATATTTGGGATTTTAATGATGGCTCACCCAGAGATACAACTGAAGGTCCGATTAACAGACATGAATTCAAGACAGCAGGAACATACAGAGTCATGCTTATTGTGGAAAACCAAGACCGTTGTATTCCGCTGGATACTTCTTATCAGGAGATTGTTGTTCGTACAGATAAGGTTGACCTAAAATCTGAAGTAACAAAGGTTGGATTGTGTAACAGCCTTGAATACGAACTGCAAAATCTCTCAGTGGCACCAGCTGGAAAGACATTTGGCCCAAATTCATTTGAGTGGGATTTTGGTGATAAGTCGCCAAGGGTAATTGCGGGTAGCAACAGCGTCAGACATACATTCCCTGCTGTGGGAACCTATTCAGTGCGACTTTATTTGCGGGATAATTCATTTTGCAATACTGATGACTATGTTGACCTGCGTGTATCTGTGACACCACTTTTGAGGGCATCATTTAAAGTGGATTCCATCATCTGTTTTCCTGATCAGGTTAGTTTCAGTAACCTATCATTGGGCGGAAAGACCTTCAGCTGGGACTTTCGCTTTGCCACTGCTACAGGATTCGATCCAGGTAGGATAAGCTTCCCTGGTCCGGGTGACTATCCTGTCAAGTTAACTGCTTTTGACAACAGCACTTGTAATCCTGTTGATGACACAACGATTATTGTAAGAGTAAGGGAGAAACCGCAGGCAGCTTTTACATTCAGTCCACTTCAACCCATTGAAAACACACCCACACAATTTACCAATACCTCCACAGGAGCGAATCGTTTTCAATGGTTTTTTGGAGATGGCACAATTTCATTTGCCAAGGATACTGTGCATCAATATCAAAAAACAGATACTTACAATGCAACGCTCGTTGCGGTAAATATTTTCGGCTGTTCAGATACAACAATGCGCGTAGTATCTGCCATTGTTAATCCTGTTGTAGGTGTTCCAACTGCATTTACTCCCAACAATGATGGCGTTAATGATGTGGTTAAGGTCAGAGGGTTTGGTATTGATCAGATGATGTTCAGGATTTATAACCGATGGGGGCAGGAAGTTTTTGTTTCCCAGAATCCTGAATATGGTTGGGATGGAAGAGTAAGGGGTGAATTACAGCCGATGGATGTTTATGGTTATACCTTGAATATTGTTTTTACGGATGGAACAACTTTAAACAGAAAAGGTGAAATAACGTTAATAAGATGATGTTTGCAGCATACCTGCAAGAAAATGAAGAATAATGCGTTAATTGTATGGTGAATATTTGCAAATACTTGAAATCAACCTGGTTGGGACTACTCCTCCTGTTCTTAATAGGAACGGGGTATGGACAGGATTTGCATTTTTCACAATTTTTCAATTCTCCGCTAACAACCAATCCTGCGAATACAGGCTTTATTCCAACTGCAGACTACAGACTTGGGGCACATTACCGGGATCAGTGGTCAAATGCCTTTGTTCCCTATAAAACACTAAGCATATCAGGTGATTTTCAGTTCCTCCGCAACAAATTTCCAAGTGGTTGGATGGGTTTGGGGGGCATGATTCTGCAGGATGTTGCTGGTACAGGAAGCCTCCGTTCAACCAAAGTGTACCTTTCTACTGCCTATCACCAGATGATTGGTGTGGCTGGATTACTTTCTGCTGGGTTTAATTTGGGTTATGCTGGAAAGAGTATAGATCTAACTAAAATGACTTTCGGAGATCAATGGAATGGGAAATTTTTTGATCAGAAAATCAATAGCCTTGACCTAAATAATATTCAGAATAATACCATTGGTTATTTTGATATGCAGGCAGGATTGAACTATTCTTATTTTCCTACAGACGACATTTACTTTCATACAGGGTTCAGTGTACACCACGTTAATAAACCACGTGAGTCGTTTTTTGCCGATGCAAGTGGCTATGACAACAGGATATCACAGCGCTCAATTTTCTTTGCTGATGCCATGATTAAGATGAATGACTGGGTGATTCTTTCTCCATCCATGTATTACACAACACAGGCTAAAGCCTCAGAGTTTGTAGTAGGCATGCATGCAAATTATAACCTCGCTGATGACGGGGATCAGCAGCTGCTGGGTGGAGTGTATCTCCGATCAGGTGAATCCATAATACCCATGGTGGGATACCAATGGAGAAATTTCAAATTTACATTCAGTTACGACGTTTCGAGGTCATCTTTGAAATACACAAATCCTGGTCTTGCCTCATCTGAAATGTATTTGCAGTTTGATGGTGTTTACTCAACAAATTATGGCTCTGGTAAACAAAGTCTTTGTCCAAACTTTAAAAATTAATTCCGGAAAAAAGATCACCCTACTAGTCATGATCACTTGAAATCTCTGACCAGGGCGTTTATCAGAGAATCTGGTATGTCATGTTTCGTGATGCGTTTCCAGATTGGATCATAGAGGAAACCGCTATGCTGAAGGTATTCAAGGTGTGCTATCAGGTGGTTATAAAATCCTCCGGAGTTCAGGATATGAATTTTTTTGTCGTGGATACTTAACTGGTTCCAGGTAAGCATTTCGAACATTTCGTCTAAGGTGCCAAATCCACCCGGAAGAACAATGCCTGCCATGCCTAATTCATACATGGTGCGTTTGCGTTCATGCATATCTTCTGTAATGATAAGTTCAGTGAGGCCATTATGTTGGTGTTCCCATTCGAGCAAAACACGGGGCAATACACCTGTAACTGATGAACCGTTTGCCAGAGCATTGTTAGCTACATCTCCCATGATACCCTTGTGGGATCCACCGTAAACGATATCAAAACCAGTTTTCCCAAGAAGTTCACCCAGCTTTGCGGCATCAGCTGAGAAGATGGGATTATTGCCATGCTTTGAGCCGCAGAAAATGGCAATTTTCGGCCTGGAATTTGATTGCATCTGTTTATTTTTTCTTGTAATCACCACGTTTCCAGGAGCGGATAAATTCTCCCCAAGCAAATGGGTTGAAAATATTCATAGGTGGAGCCTGGCCGGTGTAGTAGTACCGCTGTGCACTTTTAGCAAGATTCATGTTAACTGCCTCTCTACCATCATTGGGGAGAGAGCGCATTAGAATCCTCCTGGTGGCCATGTCTGTATTTTTTCGTGCCAGTTCAATGTTATCGTCAGGCACATCTGTTGAAACGAAATCACGCTCAAATTGTTCCCTTGTAGGTCTTGGTTTAATGATAGCAGCTGGCAGATAAGTGGTATCGTTGATCATCAATTGAATGATGCTGAATTGATTTCCCTCTAGTGTTGAGGGTATTTTGGTGATCTTGTTTTTAAAACCAATGCAACTGAATTCTATTTCATCTCCTTTCATCACCACAATAGAGAATACACCCTGTCCGTTAGTGAGTGTACCCCTTCCGCTTCCTTTCACAAGGATACTTACAGCAGGAAGACCTCTTAAACTATCAGCAGTCATTACAACTCCATAGAGCTGTACCACAGAATCTTTGAAATTTTCAAACTGTGCTTTTACTGCAAATGGCAAAAAAAAGACAAACAATAAGGAATGGCGGAGCAATTTTTTCATCATCATGATCAATACACAAAATAAGGCCTTCTTTCTGATAAACAAAGTAGAGTAGGAATGGTTAATTTTGCAGTCTGGATATTTTAACAATTTATATTTATGGACACAGCAGCAGTTTTGAAGGCGTTAAGTACAGTTCAGGAGCCCGA
>Ga0208788_1000375_pt1 | contig 22167 bp, 20 predicted proteins | sample Wag4_2014_7_11_3_FD_187363 | JGI IMG/M metagenome (GOLD analysis project Ga0208788, IMG submission 187363) | Fresh water mixed with fracking chemicals microbial communities from Ohio, USA - Utica-2 Time Series FC 2014_7_11 (SPAdes) (version 2) ...
TGGCGCAGCTGTCCCTGGAAAATCCGGTCTCTGGTGGGGCCTATCGGTTTGGACAGAAGTATCTGTCACCCAGGGTGGGTTTTCTTGCGGGCTCGTTGTTTCTCATCGGCAAAACCTGTTCGGCAGGGGCCATCGCTCTGGTGGCCGCCAGGTATATCGCCCCGGATCACGCACCGGCCGTCGCAGCCGGCCTCGTGGCGCTGTTTGTGGCTCTCAACATCACGGGGATTCGCACTACGGCCGCCGTGAGCCTGGTGGCCGTGGTGCTGGTTGTTGGCGTGTTGGTGACGACACTCGTGGTGTCTGCTCCAGGACCGAGAGCTGGCATGGACTGGGTGGACGCCACTGGTTGGGGAGTGCTTCAGGCAGCGGGACTCATGTTCTTTGCTTTTGCCGGCTATGCGCGAATGGCAACGCTCGGCGATGAAGTCAAGAATCCACGGCGAGTGCTGCCCGCGGTCATCATCGGGACACTTCTGGCCGTGTTGGTGCTCTATGGCCTCATCGGATGGGTTCTGAGGAACACGCTGGGGGTGTCAGCGCTTGCCTCGAGCACGGCACCCGTTGCGGATTTGGCGTCGCCTGAACTTGCCCCCTATGTCATCGCAGCGGCGGCTCTTGCGAGCCTGGGTTCCCTCGCTGCCATCCTGGCTGGGCTTAGTAGAACATCCATGGCGATGGCCCAGTCGGGGGATTTGCCAGCGAAGCTGGGGTTTGTCTGGCCCACAACATCGTCACCGATGGTGGCTGAGGCGACCATGGGCGCGGGCGCAATAGTCCTGGTTCTCGTCGTTGACCCCTTGTGGTTGGTGGGGGCATCCTCTGGCGCGGTGTTGAGCTACTACGCGATTGCGCACTGGAGTGCGACCAAACAACCGCCAACCGAACGGGTGTTGCCCGCGTGGTTGCCCTGGCTTGGACTAGTCGGCTGTGCGCTACTGGTGGTGGCTCTGCCGTGGCAGTCCGTCCTCGCCACGGCACTGGCGATTGGTGGTGTTCTTGGTGTCTGGTCTCTTCGAGACCGCGGTCGCCAAAAACTCGGTTAGACCTGCAGGCACACCCTGGGCTAGCATGACGGAGTACTTCGGCGAGGAAGTGTCCGATGGCACTTCGTAATCGACGCGGTGGAGAAGGCTCCTATGGTCTCTCCTCACGCTAGGACGTTCGAGTTCGAGAACACACTGACCTAGGAGCAAGAAAATGGCTGATAACCAGACTGTGGACGGCGACGTCCGCACTTCGTTTGGTAAAGGTGCTGCGCGCAAACTTCGCGCGGCCGGAAAAATCCCCGCAGTGGTCTATGGCCACGGCTCAGACCCGCTGCACGTTGCGGTTCCCGCGCACGAGACGACGCTGATTGCTCGTCGCGCCAACGCACTGATCGATTTGAAGCTTCCTAGCGACCAGCACTTAGTGCTGATCAAAGACATCCAGCGCGACCCAGTACGCCAGATTATTGAGCACTTGGACCTGGTTATCGTGCGCAAGGGCGAGAAGGTCACCGTGGATATCGGTGTTCACATCGATGGCGAGCCTTACCCCGGCATGATGGTCCAGCTTGAGCACAACACGATTAGCGTGGAAGCTGAGGCAACACATATTCCTGAGTTCGTCAGCGTTTCTGTGGAGGGTCTCACCTCGGGTGCTCAAATTCACGCGGGGGATATCTCCTTGCCAGAGGGCACCACCTTGGTCAGCCCTTCAGAGATGCTGATTCTTGCTATTCACGAGCCTTCCAAGGCCGCTGACGATGAGCCCGTCGCTGCCGGCGAGGGTGCTGCAGCGTCTGGTGGCACCGCCTCTGCTGCGCAGGCATCGGGTGACTCGGGGTCGAGTGATTCAGGGTCTGGTGACGGCGACGCAGGTGGCGAATAGTCCTGTTTGGACGATTCGGCTTAGCTAAAACCACAGGCGCCACCGAGTGGCTGATTGTGGGGCTTGGTAATCCAGGTGGAGAGTACGAGCGCTCGCGCCACAACGTGGGATTCCGCGTCGTGGCAGCGTGTGCTGAGAGCGCATCGGTCACCTTTCAGAAGTTCAAGAGCCACGGTGTCACGGGAGCAATCAAGCACCCGAGTGGTGTGACCCTGCGCTTGGCTGCCCCCTCGAGTTTCATGAACCGATCGGGCACTCCAGTGGCCGCCATGGCGTCATTTCACAAGATTCCACCGGAGCGCATCATTGTGATTCACGATGAGCTCGATCTGGAGCCCGGCGTGGTCCGGCTTAAGTTTGGCGGCGGTCACGCCGGACACAACGGCCTTCGCGACATCGCACGGATGCTCGGCACCACAGACTTTGGTCGAGTGCGGGTCGGCATCGGCCGACCTGAGGGCCGAATGCCACCGGCTGATTACGTGCTGGGGCGCTTTAGTGCTGCCGAAGAAGAGGCGTTGCCGGCGGTTCTGGAGTTGGCCTGCAGGGGTGCTGAAGCGATGGCCACCGAGGGGCTCTTGGCAGCCCAGCAGCGCATCCACCCGCTCTCCTAGAGAGCGTGCCTGGCACCTAGACTGGGGCAAGTGAGTCCTGCCCCCATCTCCACCTGGCTAGCCCAGGATCAGGCTGTCTCGGGCGCACTCACCCAACTGGCCTCGGGTGGTTCGCTCACCCTGCCCGCTGGCGCTTGGTCACCAGCGGTTGCGGCTGTGCTCTCTAGAGCGGGGGACACCGGCGTCGTTGTGGTGGTGTGTGCAACGGGGCGAGAATCCGATCAGGTTCGCGATGAACTTCGGGGGTTAGTGTCCCCGACCACCACCGTGCTCGATTTCCCTGCCTGGGAAACTCTTCCCCACGAGCGCCTGAGCCCTCATGCCGAAACAGTCGCTAGGAGGCGCAGTGCGCTTGGCTCACTGGCCAAGGCCGCACAGGGCGACCGGGTCGCTCCACTTGTTGTTGTGGCATCGGTGCGAGCACTGGTCCAACCGGTTAATCCCCACATCCTTGATGTTGCAACGCGAGTGGCATCTCAGGGCGCGAAGGACTCATCCCTGGAAGACTGGGTCTCCTACGTGACTGACGCTGCGTATGCGCGGGTGGACTTGGTGACCAGGCGCGGTGAGTATGCAGTGCGCGGGGGAATCCTCGATATCTTCCCCCCGCTTGCAGAACACCCGGTCCGGATGGATTTCTTTGGGTCTGAAATCGAGACCCTTCACTACTTTGCTGTGGCTGATCAGCGTTCACTGCCCACGGATCTTGTGAGCATTGCGGTCCCACCAGTGCGGGAGATGCTCTTGAGCGCTGATGTGCGCCAGCGTGCTGCTCAACTCCAGGGTGAGTATCCGGGGCTTGAGACCATGCTGGAGAAACTGGCTCAGGGTATTCCCGTGGAGGGCATGGAGGCCCTCCAGCCACTGTTGGTGGAGGGGTTGGTTCCGCCCTCAGATTTCTTCCCGAACGACACCGTGGTCATCGAGCTCTCCGCTCAGAAGGTGGCTGCCAGGGCGGAAGCACTCCTTCACACCAACCGTGAGTTTCTCCACGCGGCGTGGGAAGCAGCAGCAATGGCGGGGGGCGCAGCACCGGTCGATGTGAACTCCGGTGACTTCCTCTCCCACGACGAGCTCCGTGCCGCCGTTGCTCCGAGGCCCTGGATCGCGATCGACAGCTTGGATAGCGGTGAGGTCGACACCCTGCGACCAGGTGTGGCACCGCTTCCTCTCACCCAGCCTGGATCCGAGGAAGTGTGGGAGTTGGTGGCTGGCAGGGTTCGAGCCGGCGACACCGTTGTGTGTGTGGCAGCCGGCCACGGCTTGGTCGAGCGCACCGCTCAGGTTCTGGGGGAGCGCGATATCCCCCATCGCATCGATGAAACCCTCACCACCGCCCCCACCCCGGGGGTGGTTCTCGTCACTCAGGGAGTCATTCGTGAGGGCTTCTGGCTCAGTGGCGGTGGGCTCACTGTGTTGACGGAGAGAGAAATGTATGGAAAGGCAGTCACTGCCTCCAGGCGTGCCGGGCGCACACTCGCCACCAAGAGAACGCGGGTCGTTGACCCGCTGTCTCTGAACCCCGGCGATTGTGTCGTTCACGACACCCACGGTGTGGGGAAATTCGTCGAATTGGTCCAGCGAGAGATCTCGACCGGTGGTCGGGCTGCCATCAAAAGCCAACGCGAGTTTGTGGTGTTGGAATATGCACCGAGTAAACGCGGTGGTGCTGCTGATCGTCTCTATGTCCCCACCGATCAACTCGATCAACTGAGCCACTATGTCGGCAGTGATAACCCGGCACTATCCAAGATGGGTGGCTCTGATTGGGCCGCAGCAAAAGGCAAAGCACGTAAGGCTGTCCGCGATATCGCCGTTGACTTAGTCAAGCTCTACTCGGCGCGGATGGCAGCCCCCGGTTTTGCGTTTTCCCCTGACACCCCGTGGCAACGGGAGCTTGAAGAAGCCTTCCCGTTCGTGGAGACGCCCGACCAGTTGACCACCATCGACGATGTGAAGGCAGATATGGAACGGCCCATTCCGATGGATCGGCTTGTTGCCGGTGATGTTGGTTTTGGAAAAACAGAGATAGCCGTGCGAGCCGCGTTCAAAGCCGTCCAAGATCAGAAACAGGTCGCCGTGATTGCCCCGACCACGTTGCTGGTGAAGCAACACCTCGAGACGTTTCAAGAGCGCTATGCGCCCTTCCCCGTCAATGTCCGCGCGCTCTCCAGGTTCCAGAGTGACGCAGAAGCTAAGACCGTCATTGCTGGTCTTGCCGATGGCAGCATCGACGTCGTCATTGGCACCCACCGATTGCTCAGTAAGAACGTGATGTTCAAAGATCTGGGTTTGGTGGTCATCGATGAGGAACAGCGCTTTGGAGTCGAGCACAAAGATTCTTTGAAAGCGTTGAAGACCAATGTTGACGTGCTGGCCATGAGTGCGACACCGATTCCTCGAACGCTGGAAATGGCTGTCACGGGAATTAGAGAGATGTCCACACTGGCGACTCCGCCCGAAGAGCGCCATCCGATTCTCACTTTTGTGGGCCCTTATAACGACGCCCAAGTCGTTGCAGCAATTCGGCGTGAATTGCTACGTGAGGGGCAAGTGTTCTTTGTTCACAACCGCGTGCAGAGCATCTCTGCGAAGGCCCAGCGAATAGCTGAACTTGTGCCCGAGGCGAGGGTCGCTGTGGCGCACGGGCAAATGCCAGAAGCCGATCTCGAGCGGGTCATGGTTGATTTCTGGGAGCGACGCTTTGATGTGTTGGTCTCGACGACAATCATCGAGACCGGACTGGATGTCACCAACGCCAACACGTTGATTGTTGATCGAGCGGAGCGTTACGGCCTCTCGCAACTCCATCAGCTGCGTGGCCGGGTTGGGCGTGGCCGCGAACGCGGCTACGCGTATTTGCTCTACGACCCTGAACTTCCGATGGGGGAGAACGCACACGATCGCCTCGCCACTCTTGCTGCCACCACGGATCTGGGTGGTGGAACTCGCATTGCTCTGAAGGACCTAGAGATGCGCGGTGCTGGAAATCTTCTGGGGGCAGAGCAGGCCGGCCATATTCAGGGCGTTGGTTTCGACCTGTATTTGCGGATGGTCGGTGAGGCGATTGCACTGTTTAGAGACGACGTCGCACCCGGGCTCACCGAGCTTCGCCTCGAATTGCCGGTGGACGCGAGAATCCCCACCGACTACATCGATTCGGAACGTCTGCGCTTGGAGATGTATCAAAAGCTCTCCGGCGCTGCGGCGCCGGGGGCCAGTGAGGGAGGAATCACCGAGCTGGTGGCGGAACTGACTGATCGCTATGGCGCACCACCGCAGGCTGTTGACACTCTGGTTCAGGTGACGACGCTGCGTCGCAGAGCGATGGCGAGTGGACTCAGTGAGGTCATGGTAATTGGAGCGAACCTCCGCGTGGTGGGGCCGCCATTGCCAGATTCTCTGCAGGTGCGACTGGCGAGGCTGTATCCACAGGCCAAATACATTGCCCCAGCCAGAGTGTGTCTGATTCCCCTGCCCGAGGACTACAGCGACACCGCACTGGTGACCTGGGTCGCCGGTGTCATCGATGCGCTCTTTCCCATAGCGGCCGAGGCCGCCAGCCCGGCAGACTAGAGCGATGACCGACGACCACCCGGCTCTCCGTGCGCTGATCGAGACTATGGCCACGCTTCGTGGAGAGGGTGGGTGTCCGTGGGATGCCGAGCAAACCCACGAAAGCCTTGTGCCCTATCTCCTCGAAGAAGTCTTTGAACTAGTGGAGGCCATCGAAACCGGGAATCGCGCTGATCTGCGGGAAGAGCTTGGCGATGTGCTGTATCAGCTTCTTTTTCATGCCGATATCGCGGCCTCCGAACCTGGCGCACCCTTCGACATTGACGATGTTGCAGCGGGAGTTGATCACAAGATGCGCCATCGCCACCCCCATGTTTTTGCAGGCGGCGATGCCTCGAGCGTTGAGGACGTCATCGCGCGCTGGGAGGAGATTAAAACCGAGGAGAAGAAGCATCGCTCCAGTGTTCTGGAGGGAATCCCCGAGCGCCTCTCCGCACTGGCGAGGGCAAGTAGCACACTCAAGCGCTCTGCTGGTGTTGTTGACTTCTCCTCGTCCCACGAGACTCCGGTCTTTAGTAGCGAAGCAGAGCTTGGCGATTACCTTCTCGCCCTTGTGCACACAGCCCGCCACGCGGGTCTCAACCCAGAGACCGCATTGCGAGGGGCAACGCGTCGTCTGGAAGAGGCTGTGCACCACGCCGAAGAAGCAGGCTCCGGCTTGGCTCCCGGTGATACTGGCGCTTAGTGACAGAATCGCCGTATGGCTGTGAGCTCTGCGCGCGGAATGCGAGATTTCCCACCCCGCGATAAGCAACGTCGCGAGCAACTGCTCGGCATTATTCGTGAGACCTACGCGCGCCACGGATTTGAAGAAATAGAAACACCCGCGATTGAGGACCTAGAGCGCCTGCACTCGGGCCTTGGCGGAGACAACGAGAAGCTGAGCTTTGCCATCCTTAAACGCGGGCTTGGTGCCGACGACCTGCGCCACGCTGGTGCTCCCGAGGACTTGGCGGATCTTGGCCTGCGGTTTGATTTGACTGTCCCGCTGGCAAGGTTTTATGCCAGCAACCACGCCGTGTTACCCCCGGTTTTCCGCGCGTTCCACACCGGTCCGGTGTGGCGGGCGGAACGCCCCCAGAAGGGCCGTTATCGCCAGTTTGTGCAGTGCGATATCGACATTCTGGGTGAGGCGTCACACTTGGCAGAGGTTGAAGTGATTCTCGCGACTGCTGATGCGCTTCACAGGCTAGGCGTCACCGGCTACACCTTCCGGGTGAATGACCGCAGGCTTTTGACCGCACTCTTGAGTGCTGCGGGGATCGCACCGGAGTTCCACGGCGACGCCCTCATTACCCTCGACAAACTCGACAAGATCGGCCCCGAGGGTGTCCTCACGGAACTAGTCGAGCGCCTGCCTGCTGGTTTCGACCGCGGTGTCCTGGCTGCGGTTCTCTCTGGCGAGTCGATTGCCCTCGATCCAGCAGTTATTAGCCAGGTCATGGGTGGTTCCCCGGAGGCGGTCGCCGCCGCGAAAGAACTCTGCGACTGGGCGATGGCGGTTGCTGAGGTGCTCGGCCCAGAGATTCTTGTTGTTGACCCCACTCTGGTGCGAGGGATGGGGTATTACACCTCCTCCATCGTCGAGATCGCCCACCCCGACATGGGAATTTCCCTTGGAGGTGGCGGGCGCTATGACGGCATGATTGGTCGGTTCTTGGGAACCGACGTGCCAGCGTTTGGTCTGTCGTTGGGCTTTGAGCGACTAATCGACGTGTTGCCCATGGATTCCACCGGTCACCCTGACCGGGTTGCCCTGCTCTATGACAGGGACAATCCGGGGCAGCACCTCGTGAAGCTCAAGATTCAGTTGGTTGACACCGGTCACACCGTGCGCTTGGTGCCAAAGTCCAAGAATCTTCGGCCGGTCTATGAACAGTTGGTCGCAGATGGCTTCTCTCGGGTGGCCGAGGTGACCAGTGACATTTCCGATAGCGCAAGCCTTGCCTGGCGCGAGTTATCGGGTGGCAACTAAACCCGGTCTTTAGGCACAAACTAAGATAAAAGCGAGCCTGTGTCCAGGCGAGCACAAGGAACTAGAAGAGGAGCCCTCGTGGCCGCGATTGAAGCCGTAACTGCCCGCGAAATTCTTGACTCGAGGGGCAACCCGACTGTCGAGGTCGACGTTCTTCTCGAAGATGGCACGGTCTCCCGTGCTGCTGTTCCCTCGGGCGCTTCCACGGGCGCCTTTGAAGCCTACGAACTGCGCGATGGTGATAAGCGCCGCTATATGGGCAAGGGCGTCCAGAAAGCCGTGGCGGCCGTTGTCGATGTTTTGGGGCCCGCCATCGAAGGCTTTGACGCCGCTGAACAGCGCGCCGTTGACGAGGCGCTTCGCGAGGCAGATGGCACCAAAAACAAGGAGAAGCTTGGCGCTAACGCGATCTTGGGTGTGTCTCTCGCGGTAGCGAAGGCAGCGGCTGAGTCGGCTGATCTTCCGCTCTTCCAGTACGTCGGAGGTGCGATGGCGCATGTGCTTCCCGTGCCGATGATGAATGTCATTAACGGTGGCGCTCACGCCGACACTGCCGTGGATATTCAAGAGTTCATGGTGTTACCGATTGGTGCCAGCAACTTCCGCGAAGCGCTGCGAATGGGCACCGAGACTTACCACGCTCTGAAGTCAGAGCTCAAGAAAGCGGGCATGCAGACCGGCCTGGGCGATGAGGGTGGGTTCGCCCCTGAGCTCTCCAGCAACCGCGCTGCTCTTGATTTCCTGATGAGTGCGATTAGCCAGGCTGGCTTTAAGCCGGGCAAGGACATCGCGCTTGGGCTCGATGTAGCTGCGACAGAAATGTTTAGTGGCGGCAGCTACATGTTTGAGGGATCCAAGCGAGACTCTGGTTTCATGGCTGACTACTACGCCGAGCTTGTCGCCAGTTACCCGCTGGTGACCATCGAAGATCCACTTGATGAGAACGACTGGGATGGCTGGGTGGCACTCACCCAGGCGATTGGCGACAAGGTTCAGCTGGTCGGAGATGACCTCTTTGTGACTAACCCCACCCGTCTTGCCACCGGTATTGAAAAGGGCGCAGCCAACTCGCTGCTCGTGAAGGTCAACCAGATCGGCACCCTCAGCGAGACGATGGACGCTGTGGCTATGGCTCACTCCAACAGCTATAGCGCTGTTCTCTCTCACCGCTCCGGTGAGACTGAAGACACCACCATTGCCGATCTCGCTGTGGCAACAAACTGTGGGCAGATCAAGACCGGTGCTCCGGCCAGGAGCGAGCGGGTGGCCAAATACAACCAGCTGTTGCGTATCGAGGAAGAACTCGACAGCGCCGCCCGCTACGCTGGCGCCCAAGCGTTCCCGCGCTTTCACTAAAGGCACGCGCGCCCTCGGGAAAGGGTAAGCCGCGCTGTTTAGACTGACGGGGTGAGTACTGCACAACCGCCCAAGCAGCCGGCCCGCACAGCGGTCGCTTCGCTGTTGTCGTCGTTGCAGTCATCGGGCTTTATTGTCACAATCCTTGCCCTACTCGTCGCCGGTGTGGTAATTCTGGCGCCGTCTCTGCGCATTTTGGCGGAGCAACAGCAAGAAATCGCCCAGTTGAGAGCTGAACTGGAGCAGACGCAGCAAGAGGTCTTCGACCTCGAGGAACAGCGTGAGCGATGGAAGGACCCAAGTTTTGTCGAGACGCAAGCACGGGAGCGGCTGATGTTTGTCTACCCCGGGGACATCACCTATCTGGTCATTGATGATCTTGAGGATGACGGGGACGACGCAGATACCGTGATTTCCCCAACCATCGTGGCGGCCGAAACAGACTGGCGTGAAGCGCTCCTGGCTTCCTACCTGGTTGCGGCCACCACCTCCCGCGCGCCGGTGGTGCAGGATGAGGCTGTGCCAGAGGGCATTCCGAGTCCGGAAGGCACCACTGGCGATAGCACTGGGGATAGCAACGAACCCGGCGACACCAGTGGCGAACCAGCCCAGTGAAGCCTCTCGGTGAGCCACCCACGTCCCACGACATCGACGTCGTGAGCGAACAGCTTGGCCGTCCAGCCAGGGACATTGTGGGGATTTCAGCCCGGTGCGTGTGTGGAAATCCGGTGGTTGTTGTCACCACACCCCGCTTAGGGGACGGAACTCCGTTTCCCACCCTGTACTACTTGACCCAACCGGAGGCCACCAGGGCAGCCTCACGACTTGAGGCTGCAGGTCGCATGGTCGACTACCAAGCGCGCCTTGGCGACGACGCCGAGGCTGCCAACGCCTATCGTGTGGCCCACGAGTCCTATATTCGAACCCGCGAATCCATCGACGTCGTCGATGAGATTGCGGGAATTTCGGCCGGCGGGATGCCAGACCGGGTCAAATGTTTGCATTCGTTGATGGGGCATTCGCTCTCTGTTGGCGCCGGTGTCAACCCGGTCGGGGATTGGGCGCTTGCCGACACACCCTGGAGCCTGGAGCCCTGCCAGTGCTAAGGCGGAGAGTGCTGGGGCGAGGCGCTCTGTTGGTCGCACTGCTTGTGGCCATCCCGCTCGGTGCACCCGTGCCCCTGGCCTACGCCGACCAGGTTCGCGACCGCCAGTACTGGATTGCCGATTATGGAATTGATCGGGCGTGGGGCATCACCCGAGGTGCTGGTGTTCGCATCGCCATCATTGACACCGGCATAGATGGTTCTCACCAGGACCTTCTCGGAGCTGTGGTGGCGGGCACTGATGTGTCTGGACTCGGATCTGCCGATGGGCAGACTCCGTTGGGGTCCGATCGCCGGCACGGGACCATGGTGGCCTCGCTCGCGGCTGGGCGGGGAAACAATGGCACCGACGGTGTTATTGGGAGCGCCCCCGAAGCCCAGCTTCTGAGCGTCTCGATGAGCTTTAGCGGAGGCGATGTTTCGCCCGATGACCAAATTGCCACGGCGGTGCGGTGGGCGGTCGACAATGGGGCCGATGTCATCTCACTGTCTCTGACCAGGAACACTAGGGATTGGCCCGAGAGCTGGGACCGCGCATTCAGCTATGCCGCTGCCAACGACGTGGTCGTGGTCGCCGCTGCTGGAAACCGGGGCAGTGGCACGGTGGCGGTCGGGGCGCCAGCGACGATGCCGGGCGTTTTGACCGTGGGAGGTGTAACCCGAGAAGGCCTCGCCAGTGACACCGCATCGTCCCAGGGAATCACGATTGGGGTGATGGCACCGGGTGAGGGACTTGTTGGCGCTGTTCCTGGCGGGAACTACGTCTCATGGTCAGGAACAAGTGGCGCAACTCCGATTGTCGCTGGAATCGTGGCGCTCGTGAGGGCTGCCTACCCGAACCTCGACGCAGCGAACGTCATCAATCGTGTGCTCGTGACCGCTAGGCCAGCGAGTGACACCACACCCGACCCTCTGTATGGCTATGGGTTGGTCGATGCCTACGCCGCAGTCACCGCGGATGTTCCCCTGGTTTCTGCCAATCCCTTGGGGTCCATTGATGACTGGATTGTTCTCCATCGGCGCCAGGAGGGCAACCCTATTGTCGTGCCGCTGGGACCCCCGGGCACCAGCGCGGATGAGCAAGCCCAGCCGGTGATGGCGGAGCCCGTTGCTGCTGGGACGGACGTGGACATAGTGCCCTATGCAATCACTGGATTGTTTGGTCTGGGGTTTCTGGTGGTGCTCACCAGCGGGCTTGTCCTTGTCTTGCAGAGGCCGAGAAACCGCTAGATTGGGAGCTGGTTTAGCAAGAGATTAGGTGTGGTGTGACTCGCATTGTCATTGTTGGTGGTGGATACGCCGGGTTCTATACGGCATTCAAACTGGAGAAATTGCTGCGTCGCAACGAAGCAGAAGTTGTCGTAATCGACCCACTTCCTTATATGACCTACCAGCCCTTCCTCCCGGAGGTCGCAGCGGGCTCAATCGAGGCCCGCCACGCGATTGTTCCCCTTCGTCGTCACCTGCCAAAGACCAGGGTGATTACCGCGCGTGTGACCGGAGTGAACCACCAGGCGAAGCTCGTGACAATCACCCCGGAAAACCAGCCTTCTTTTGAGCTTTCGTATGACCACATCGTGATCACCGCCGGTGCTGTCTCCAAGACCTTCCCTATTCCAGGCGTTGCTGACGTGGCAATTGGGATGAAAACCATCGAAGAGGCGATTTCGGTTCGTGACCGGGTCATCGACAACATGCACGTGGCGGCCGATATGCCCCCGGGCCAAGCGCGTGACCGTCTTCTCACCATCGTCGTGGTCGGTGGAGGTTTCGCAGGAATTGAGGCGTTCGCCGAGCTTCGTAGCCTGGTCAGTGCGATGTTGAAGGAATTCCCGAGCCTCACCATTGACGACACTCACTTCCACCTGATTGAGGCAATGGATCGCATCATGCCGGAGGTCTCTCTGAGGAGTTCGCTGTGGGTGATTAAGAACTTGGAGCAGCGTCAGGCCCATATTCACCTCAACACACAGCTCACGAGCGCTGTTGGTGGACGCCTCGAGCTCTCCAATGGCATGGTCATCGAGACCGATATCGTCATTTGGACTGCAGGAGTCAAAGCTCATTCGATGTTGGGTGGCACGGGAATCCCGCTGGATGATCGTGAGCGCATTTGCGCAATGGCTGACCTCCGCGTTGTTGATGGCGACACCATTCTCGAGGGGATGTGGACTGCTGGCGATGTTGCCCGCGTTCCCGACCTCAGCGGTGGTGGTGTTGGTGGGTACTGTGTTCCGAACGCCCAGCACGCGGTTCGCCAGGGCAAAATCTTGGCTAAGAACTTGGTTGCCGAGCTCCGCGGTGAAAAACCCAACAACTACGTCCACAAGAACCTCGGTGCTGTTGCCGGTCTTGGTATCGGCTATGGCGTTTTCCAGAGCGGATCACTGGGAATCGTGGGATTCCCCGCGTGGGTGATGCACCGGTTCTATCACGGCATGGCGATTCCCACGGTGGAGCGCAAAGCTCGGGTATTCACCAACTGGTTATTGCACCTTGTCTGGGGGCGTGACTTCACCAGCGTGAGGAAGGTGCAAACCCCCAGGGAATTTTTCGAAGAGTTTGCGACCCGCCCAGCCACCGCCAGGACCACTAAGGCAAAAGCGACCTCTCGCTAGACTGGGCGCTAGCCCCGGTAGCCCAATCGGCAGAGGCAGACGACTTAAAATCGTCCCAGTCAGGGTTCGAGTCCCTGCCGGGGCACTCTTCACCGAATTACCAGCCTGACGCTTTAGACTTTGGACATGGATCTCTTCTTTGTAGTGGGCATTGTGCTGGTTCTCGCCGTAGTTGTCGGTATCTATCTCTGGAGCACCTATAACTCACTCGTCACACTGAACGTTCGCGTCGACGAGGCATGGAGCGACATCACTGTCCAGCTCAAGCGCCGTGCCGACCTCATTCCTAATCTGATCGAGGCAGTCAAGGGCTATGCGGCTCATGAACGGCAGGTCTTTGAAGAGGTCACCAAGGCGCGGGCGGCAACGCTGAGTGCCGGTGATCCGAACGCCGCTGCTGAGGCTGAGAACATGATGCAGGCCGCACTCAAGAGCATCTTTGCCGTTGCAGAGGCGTACCCACAGTTACAAGCCAGCCAAAATTTCTTGCAGCTCCAGGGTGAACTCGTCGACACAGAAGACAAGATTCAGGCGTCGAGGCGCTTCTACAACGGTGGCGTCCGTGAACTCAACACCAAGGTGTTGCTCTTCCCGAACACGCTGTTTGCGAAAAACCTCGGTTTTGACCAGCGCGAGTTCTTCGAGGTCGCCGATGCCGCGGCTATTGCTGAAGCTCCCCGCGTTCAGTTCTAGATTCTCTGAGGACGAGCCGCTGTGTATCGGGCGATAGCCGCCAATAAGCGCAACACCTGGTTCATCATGGTGTTCTTTCTCATTCTCGTGGGAGCACTTGGGTATGTTGCCGACCTTTTCCTCTCGGGTAATGGCACCGGGGTTGTCTTCTTTGGCGTTCTTGTTGGCGCGCTAATCTATGTGGCAATCCAGTACTACTCGGCTGGCTCCCAAGCTCTCGCGATGGCGGGGGCGGTCCAGATTCAGAAAGCCGATAATCCCAGGCTTTACCGGATCGTGGAGAACCTCTCGATCACGACGGGCTTGCCGATGCCGAAGGTCTACCTCGTCAATGACCCAGCCCCCAATGCTTTTGCCACGGGACGTGACCCCGAGCACGCAGCGGTCGCTGCGACAACCGGCCTACTCGAGATTATGGATGACGCCGAGCTTGAAGGTGTGATGGCTCACGAAATCGCCCACGTCAAGAACTTTGACATCCGAGTCACCACCATCGTCTTTGGTCTGGTCGTCGTCGTTGGTGTAGTGGCTGACTTTCTCGCTCGCATGGCGTTCTTTGGTGGTTCGCGCAGAGACAGCGGGGGTGGCAACCCCTTGATTCTGATTGTGGGCATTGCCGCAATGATTCTTGCCCCGCTGCTGGCCGCACTGATTCAGGCAGCCATTTCACGTCAGCGGGAATACCTGGCGGACGCCACCGGAGCGCTGACCACTAGGCACCCAGAAGCACTCGCGAGTGCGTTGGAGAAACTTGGCCAGTACGGGCGTCCGCTTAAGAAGCAACAGGCGTCGATGGCCCACTTGTGGATGGCCGACCCCATCCAGCCCGGTGTGATTGATCGAATGTTCCAAACCCACCCCCCGATCGCCGATCGGGTGAAGCGATTGTTGGAAAACAAAGCCCGTTTCTAATCGGTGCGGGCGCCAAACGACTTAGACTGAGGGCATGTTTACGCCACGAAAGTCTGCCGCGAAAGACGCTAAGTCTGCTGTGGTGCCCACGAGCTTGCAGCTGGCCACCGAGTGGTCATGGCGGTTACTGCTCATTGTGGGTGCTGGCGCAATGATCTTGTTTCTTCTCGCACAGGTCAGTTTCTTGGTGGTGCCGTTGATGGTTGCGGTGTTGCTCGCGGCCTTAGCCGCGCCCCTCAACTTGTTGCTGTTGCGCTGGAAGTTCCCCCGTTGGCTTGCGACTCTCATCACAGTTGTTCTCTTCCTTGGGTTCATCAGCACCCTGATGTGGCTGGTGGTCAACGAGGTGATGCGTGGATGGGCCAAGGTGCTTGATAGAACCCGGGTCGCCTATGACGACCTCGTGGTGTATCTCTTGGAGTCACCGTTGCAGCTGTCCGAGGCAGATCTGCGCCAATGGTTCACTGACGTCTCTGGGGAACTAGAACTCAACTCCAGTTGGATTCTCAATGGAGCACTGTCGTTCAGTTCGTCGATTGGTTCCTGGCTAGTGGGTCTCGGCATTGCCATTTTTGGCCTGATTTTCTTCATCCACGATGGAAATCGGATTTGGGCATGGTTGGTCGGATTATTCCCGAGGGGCGCACGCCCAGCTGTTTATGGTTCGGGCAAAGCCGGGTGGGGCACGCTGCTGAGCTTCGTTCGCATCCAGGTCTTGGTCGCGCTGATCAACGCTGTGGGTATCGGCGCCGGAGCGTTCTTCCTCGATTTGCCCCTGGTGCTTCCCATCGCGGTAGCAGTTTTTCTCGGAAGCTTCGTCCCCTTTATTGGTGCCGCGATAACGGGTGCCTTTGCTGTGTTGGTTGCTCTTGTCTTCGAAGGCCCCACCGTTGCACTGATCATGCTTGTGATCGTCTTTGTGGTCCAGCAGATTGAGGGTCAGATTGTGCAGCCGTTGATCATGGGTGCAGCTGTCGCGGTGCATCCGCTGGCGGTGGTTTTAGTGGTGTCGGCCGGTGGTTACCTCGCTGGAATCCCGGGGACACTGTTCGCTGTTCCATTGGCGGCCTTCTCGAACGTCGTCATCCGCTATATCGCCTCCGGAGAGTGGCGCACTGACCCGGTGGCCAAAGACGCCGCCAAGATAGCGCCCCCATCGTGAGAGCGGTCAAAGCCGCTCGCGGAAAAGCGGTCAAAGTCGCTAGTGGACAAGTGGTTGGCCCCACTCTCGATGATTTCTACAGCGCCCAGGAAACCCTCGACGGCGTTGCCCAGGAGACCCCGGTCGAGCTGTCTCGATACTTGAGCGAAGTGCTCGGCCAGCGGGTGTCGATGAAGTGCGAAAACCTTCAGCGCACCGGTTCTTACAAGATTCGCGGTGCCTATAACCGGATGTCCAAGCTGACGCCTGATGAGCGCGCCAAGGGCGTTGTCGCGGCTAGTGCGGGCAATCATGCTCAGGGTGTCGCTTTTGCTGCGAGGGAACTCGGAATCAAGGCGACCATCTTCACACCCATCGGGGTTGCTCTGCCCAAACTGCAGGCGACCAAGGCCTATGGCGCAGACGTTGTGCTCGCCGGTCACAACATCATTGAGCCACTTCAGAAAGCGCAAGAGTTCGCCGAATCCACCGGCGCCATTCGGATTCCTCCTTTCGACCACCCGGATGTTATTGCGGGTCAGGGAACAGTGGGCCTCGAAATCTTGTCTCAGGTCCCCGATGTCACCGCGGTGATTGTGCCCATTGGCGGTGGCGGCCTGATGGCAGGCGTTTCGAGTGCCATCAAGCAAAAAGCCGCAGAGCTCGGAAGAACCGTCAAAATCATTGGGGTTCAGGCTGAAAATGCTGCTGCTTACCCTCCCTCACTGAAGGCTGGTCACCCTGTTGAAGTAACCGTGGGCTCAACGATTTGTGACGGTATCGCCGTTCAAAAGCCCGGCACACTGAATTTCGACATCATCGAAGCAATGGTGGACGAGGTAGTCACCGTCAGCGATGACGACACCGCGCGCGCCATCTTGGTTCTGCTCGAGCGCGCAAAGATGGTCGTCGAACCAGCCGGCGCCGTGGGTGTTGCTGCAATCCTTGCCGGCAAGATTCGGGCCACGGGCCCAACGGTCGTCATTTTGAGCGGTGGCAACATCGACCCCATGATCATGGAACGCGTGATCAGCCGTGGCATGGCGGGTGCTGGGCGCTATATGAAAATGCGCATCCCGCTTCCCGACCGTCCAGGCCAGTTGGCCGAGACCTCAAAGATTGTCGCGGACCAGAATGCCAACGTTGTTGAGGTATTGCACACCCGTCACGGCACCGGCCTGCAGATTAGCCAGGTGGAACTAGAGCTTCATATTGAAACCAGAGGCCCGGAGCATGCTGAGCAGGTGCTCCAGGCGCTTCGTGACCACGGGTATGAACCCAGGGTGGATTTCTAGGGAATAAAGGTTTCGACGTTGAGAATCTCGACGGCGATTTCGGCCCCGTTGGGTGCGGTGTAGGTCGAGCTTTCACCGATTTTCAGGCCGAGAATCGCTTGGCCCAGGGGGCTCTGTTCGGAATAGACATCCAAGTCAGTGTCGCCGGCTAATTCCCTAGAGCCGAGCAGGAACTTCTCCTGGTCGCCGTGGATATGAGCTGTGACGACCGTCCCGGGCTCAACAACACCGGAGCTGGCTGGGGCATCGCCGACGATGGCGTGCTTCAACATCGCGGTCAGTGTGCGGATGCGGTCTTCCATCTTCGCTTGTTCTTCTTTGGCCGCGTGGTAACCACCGTTTTCTTTCAGGTCGCCCTCTTCGCGGGCGATTTCAATGCGCTTGGAAATCTCCCTGCGCCCCTGGGTGGTGAGCTGCTCAAGTTCCAAGGCAAGCCGGTCGTAGGCTTCCTGGGTCAGCCAGACCGTGTTGTCAGATTCAACGCTGGTCATCACACTCTCCTTGTAATGGGACAAACCGGCCACCCTTGAGGGCCGGTTTGTGTTCCCTGAGGCTACGGTAACCAGCACTCATAGAGCAAGCCCGTGACGGCCGGTTCACTGGTGAGAAGTGCTTCTTGGAAGGTTCTGGTCCAGGTCTCTGAGGGTGCCAGGCTAATAATCTTCCACCCGACAATGCCGTAAGACCCATTGAGAGCCTGGACGGCACAGTTGACCTGGGTTCCAGGCGGCGTAGTCACCTCGAAGTTGACCTGCACTTCGCTCTCACTGACCAGCACGTAACCAAGCTCTCTGGTCTGCAGTTGGGAGGGGGCCTCCAACACCCCGCCCCACCAGAGCCATGCACCGAGCACTAGGGCGAAGCTCACGCCGGCGATGGTGCCGATGATTTTTGTCCTGGTGGCAGCCTGGCGCGTCTGGCCATACCGCGTCGCCATCAGGTCAGTGTTCTCAGGCATTGCTCTCGCTCATCTCGCTAGTCTGTGATGAGCGTAACGGGCTTGGCCGACGTTGAGCTTGGAGGAAACCCCATGATGATGACCCTGCTCTTTGCCTTGGAAGAAACGCCGTTGATTCCAGCCATTGAGGTGGATCCCAATTCGGTCACGCCCGGTGTAGTGGGTTTTCTTGCCACGCTGTTCGTCGCGATGGGAGTTGTGGTCATCATTGTCGATATGACCAGGCGTGTTCGTCGCGTGCGCTACCGAGCGGAAATCGTGGAGCGACTCGACCGCGAAGCTAACCCACCATCGGCGGGTTCATAGCAACCAGTAGGACCGCACTCCAGTGGGACATATAGGCAACGACGGTCAACACGTGGAAGATTTCGTGGAATCCAAAGTTCTTGGGTGACGGGTTTGGCCACTTGAGCGCATAGACCACTGCACCTAGTGAATAGGCGAGCCCGCCAACAATGACCAAAATCATCATCGCGAAATTAGCGGCCAACAAATCCTGCAGATACATCACGGCCGCCCAGCCAAGGCCCAAGTAGAGCGGCACATAGACCCAGCGTGGTGCGTTCAACCAGAAAACCCGAAGCCCAATGCCGATCAGGGCTCCCGCCCAGACGGCTGCGAGAAGCAGAAGTCCCTTGTCGGCAGGGAGCGCCAATACGGCAATGGGCGTGTAGGTGCCGGCAATCAAGATGAAAATGTTGGCGTGATCGAGACGGCGCAGAACCTGCTTCGTCGCAGGTTTCCAGGAGAAGCGGTGATAAGTGCCAGATATTCCAAAGAGCAGCACAGCACTCAGAGCAAAGACGGCACTCGACACTGTCGCTGCCACCCCGGAGGCCAACACCACCAGCACGATGCCGGCAGCGATGGCTAGGGGCAGTGTGCCGAGGTGAATCCAGCCGCGCCAGGTGGGTTTGTGCTCAACAGCCTCGTACTCGAGGGACTCCTCCAGCAGTGGAAGGTGAAGAGCCCCAGAATCCGTGCGGTCTTCCTGAGGTGTGGTTGAGTCAGTGGCCATGGCTTCACACTAGGCCTCACCACAGCCGGATATCGAGTCATTTGTAGACAACCACCAAGACTCGAAGAAAGGACTAGCGTAGGCGTGTGAGTTGGGTTACCCGCATGCTTGGCGAAGGCCTTCTGTATCGCCTCTACCGCCGTCGCATCCTTCGAGAAATCAGCAAGCTCGCGAGGCCAGAACACGTGGCCATGATTTTGGATGGGAACCGGCGCTGGGCAAAAGCACGAGCCCTCTCCTCTAGTTCGCAAGGACACCAAGCAGGCGCCGACAAGATCTATGAGTTCCTCACCTGGTGTGAGGAACAGGATGTTTCTGTCGTCACCCTGTACTTGCTCTCCACAGACAATCTGACCGGACGGGACGAAGAAGAACTCTCAGCACTGGTGGGCATCATCGAGTCCTTAGCTCACCAACTCTCCCGGTTCTCCAACTGGCGGGTGAAGCACGTGGGCCAGACAGAGTCACTGCCCCCACACCTTCTGGACACCCTTACTGGCGCCGCCGAGCGCAGCGCCAGTAACTCAGGTCTTCATATCAACCTGGCTGTGGGCTACGGAGGGCGCGCCGAAATCACTCAAGCAGTGCGACGGCTTGTGCAAGAACACCAAGACATTGGCGGGACCCTCGCGGACCTCTCCGAGAGCATCACCATCCAGGCCATCGCCGAGCGCCTCTATACCCAAGGACAGCCCGATCCAGACCTCGTCATTAGAACGTCCGGTGAGCAACGTCTCAGTGACTTCATGCTGTGGCAGAGCGCACACAGCGAGTTCTATTTCGTTGAAGCGCTCGGCCCAGACCTGCGTGAGATCGACTTCCTCCGAGCGCTTCGTGACTTTGGTCGCAGGCAGCGCAGATACGGGCACTAGCTCCCACCAAAAGTTAACCTGTAAAGGCGCTTTTGTGGTGTGTCATTGAGCGCTCTGGTTTTCTTGCTCGCGTAGGTTTTTCCCAACGGTTCGCCCCCCATGGCTAAGGAGCCTCAGTGGAAAAATCCGCATCTCCCGCAAGCACGACATCAACAAGCAAGAGCAAGAAAACGGGGGAGCGGACGTTCGTTCTCGACACGTCAGTGCTACTGAGCGACCCGAAGGCTATGTTCCGCTTCGCGGAACACGCGGTCATTCTGCCGGTAGTCGTTATCTCCGAGCTTGAGAAGAAGCGTAATGACCCAGAGATTGGGTTCTTTGCCAGGGAGGCTCTGCGCAATCTCGATGAGTTGCGTGCTCTGCACGAGCGCTTAGATTTTCCGATTGCTGTGGGCAAGGGTGGGTCCCTTCGCGTTGAACTCAACCACTCCAATCAGACGGTGCTGCCAAGCGGGCTTCAACTCGGTGACAACGACTCCAGGATTCTGGCTGTGGCACTCAACCTGGCCAATGAGGGTATGGCTGTCACGGTGGTGTCGAAAGACCTCCCCATGCGCGTCAAGGCAGCATCGATTGGTGTGGCCGCTGAGGAATACCGCGCCGAGTTAGCCCCCGATTCCGGATACACCGGAATCGCTGAGGTTGCCATTAGTGCGCAAGAGATGGCGCGCCTCTATGACGATGAGGTGATTGCCTCCAAGGCTGTTGCCGATGTTCCGGTTAACACCTCTCTGGTGATTTCTTCCGAGCGCGGCTCTGCTCTTGGCCGCGTGACAAGCCCAGGGAAAATCAGTGTGGTCCGCGGGGACCGCGACCTCTTTGGGTTGAGTGGTCGTTCTGCTGAGCAGCGACTTGCCATCGATGTGCTTCTTGATCCCACCATTGGCATTGTGTCCCTCGGCGGGCGGGCGGGAACCGGTAAGTCGGCTCTGGCTCTGTGTGCTGGGCTCGAAGCTGTCCTTGAGCGTCAGGTTCACCGCAAGATTATGGTCTTCCGCCCCCTCTATGCCGTTGGCGGCCAAGACCTTGGTTACCTGCCAGGTGACGCCAACGAGAAGATGAACCCCTGGGCTGAAGCCACCTTTGACACATTGAGCTCAGTGGTCTCCCACAACGTGGTCGAAGAAGTGATGGCGAGGGGCCTCCTGGAAGTTCTTCCCCTCACCCACATCCGTGGCCGCTCACTCCACGATGCCTTCGTAATCGTGGACGAGGCTCAGTCCTTGGAGCGCAACGTTCTTCTGACCATGCTCAGTCGCATCGGTCAGAACTCACGCGTGGTGCTCACCCACGATGTGGCGCAGAGGGACAACCTGAGGGTTGGCCGCCACGATGGTGTCGCAAGCGTCATTGAGGCTCTCAAGGGCCAGCAACTCTTTGCTCACCTCACACTGATGCGCTCAGAGCGCAGTGCTATTGCTGCTCTGGTGACCGAGCTGCTCGAGGGGAACCAGGTCGCCTAAGGGCTTTCTTAGAGGCCAGGGGAGGTCATCTTCAGAACGTTGAGGGCGGCATCGAGATCCTCAAGAGTGATTTCACCGCGCTCGACGAAGCCCATTTCAATGACGGATTCGCGCACGGTCTTCTTGTGCTCGACTGAGTACTTGGCGACCTTGGCCGCTGCCTCATAACCAATCACGCGGTTCAGGGGAGTGACAATGGCTGGTGAACTTTCAGCGAGCGCCAACGCGCGTTCTTCGTTGGCGGTGAGGCCCTCAATGGTTTTGTCGGTCAGCACCCGCATGGAGTTTGCCAGTAGGCGAATGGATTCCAACACCGAGGTTCCCATGACGGGGATGGCAACATTGAGTTCAAAGTTTCCAGAAGCCCCCGCCCATGCCACGGTCTGGTCATTGCCAATCACTCGTGCGCAGACCATCAGCACGGCTTCGGGAACAACGGGGTTCACTTTGCCCGGCATGATGGAACTACCGGGCTGCAAATCGGGGATGTGAAGCTCGGCGAGGCCGGCGTTCGGGCCAGAGCCCATCCAGCGGATGTCATTACAAATCTTTGTCAACGACACAGCAAGAATGCGCAGCGCACCTGATGCTTCGACCAGGCCGTCTCTGGCACCCTGGGCTTCAAAGTGGTCCAGTGCCTCGGTGATGGGAAGCGAGGTTGCCTTCGCAAGCTCAGCAATTACTTTGGGCGAAAAG
>Ga0208788_1000377_pt1 | contig 22103 bp, 22 predicted proteins | sample Wag4_2014_7_11_3_FD_187363 | JGI IMG/M metagenome (GOLD analysis project Ga0208788, IMG submission 187363) | Fresh water mixed with fracking chemicals microbial communities from Ohio, USA - Utica-2 Time Series FC 2014_7_11 (SPAdes) (version 2) ...
GCCCATAATGATCTCTGCCCGCCCGTGGGAGAGGGCATCAAGAGTGGCAAAGCGCTGGAAGACCCTAATCGGGTCATCCGAGCTCAATACCGTCACCCCCGAGCTCAAGATTATGCGCTGGGTTTTCATCGCAATCCCGGCGAGGACCGTTTCGGGCGTGGAAATGGCAAAGTCATCGCGGTGATGTTCACCGAGCGTAATTGCGTCAACTCCGACCTCATCAGCGAGAACCGCTTCGTCGACGACGTTGCGAATTACCTCGGCGTATGGAAGCGGCACGCCCCTAGCGTCATGGCTGACATCGCCAAAGGTGTCCAGGCCTAGCTGCAGCGACTCCATAGTGTCCTCTCACTCCGCGCGTTCACCACTGATAACCCCACTGAACGCCAGTGTATTCCCGGCTCTAGGGCTGCAACCTGGTAACCGACCAACCCCTGGACTCGCGGTCGAAGCTCACGCGATCGTGCAGGCGTGATGTCCGTCCCGCCCAGAATTCAATGCGTTGCGGTTCAATGACAAACCCGCCCCAGGATTCTGGACGAGGGATATCCGGATTATCGGCGAAGCGTCTTTCCATCTCAAGCACCCGTGCCTCTAGGGCCTCCCTGGATTCGATGGGTCGCGACTGCTCACTGGACCACGCGCCAATCTGGGAACCCCGTGGTCGTGTCGCAAAATAAGCGTCAGAAACTTCCGAGTTCACGGGACTCGCGTGACCGTAAATCAGTACCTGCCGGTGCTGGGCATACCACGGAAACACCACCGACACCTCGGGGTTAGCCAGCAGTGCCAGCCCCTTCCGGGAGCCGTAATCGGTATAGAAATAGAGGCCGTGCTCGTCAATGCCGCGCAACAAAACCGTGCGAGAAGAAGGTGCTCCACCCGGGTCAATGGTCGAGAGCACCATGGCGTTTGGCTCATAGATACCCGCGGCATCAGCCTCGGCAACCCATGTCGTTAGCTGTTCGATGGGGTCTGACGACAAAGAACCCTCTTCGAGGGCAATGGACCCATAGTCTTTGCGCTGGGAGAGCGCGTCGGGGGCGGAATCATTCATGTTCTACCCCCGATGCTCAAGTGGTGGACCTGAGGGGACTCGAACCCCTGACCCCCTGCATGCCATGCAGGTGCGCTACCAGCTGCGCCACAGGCCCGTTTCGCAAGCGAGAGTCAGCCTACTACAGCGAAATGGATGACTTCGCGCCGGCACCATCCTGGTCGTGGCTCGGCAACGAGACAACCGGACAGTCGCGCCAGAGTCGCTCAAGCTGGTAGTAGAGCCTCTCCTCCTCGTGGAAAACGTGCACGATGATGTCACCGAAATCCAGCAGAATCCATCGACCATCGCTGCGACCTTCTTGACGCAGTTTCCGAACACCCTTTTCACCAAGCGCTTCTTCGATGGCATCGGCAATGGACATCGCCATGCGTTCGTTGCGCGCACTGCAGATGAAGAAGATGTCAGTCAGGGGCATATGTTGTGACACATCCAGTGCCACAAGGTCTGTCCCCAGCTTGTTGAGCGCAGCGTGTGCTGCGATCGCCACAGCCGAGAGAGCATCCGTGCTCGCCGTCATGGCTGGCACGTCACTGCCATTTAGCCCAACATTTCGGTCATGACGGCCACAATCAACAGCGCCACAGCGGCCAAGCCCAAGACCGCTGCGCCGAGTGATGTCACAACCACAGCGGTTCCCCAACGAGTGCGCCTAACCATCAGAAGATCCGAGGGCCCAGTCTTACCAGAGACAGCCTGCGACGCGCGTAGAGGCTGTGTGTGTGCGGGAATCGCCCCGGTGACATAGGCGTCCATGACATCACCGTCCTCGCGGTCCACGGTCGGGAAAGACCCCCTCTCCGACAGGGTTTGGGGCAATCGAATTTGACCGGTGAAAACCACCTCTCCGGTGGTGCCAAGCGGCGAAGCAAGGTCGACTCTGGGGGCCTCGGGAAGAACCAACGAATTGGTCATGGACGTCATGTCTCCGACCATCCGCGACGGTGACACAACCAGGGCTGGCTCGACGAGCTGGGTAACGGCGGTCGCCGTTGTCGCCGGAGCAGAAAACACCGGTGGCAACGGGTCTGCCGGTGGAGTTGGTGCCAAGAATGGAGCAAATGGGTCTGCCGGTGGAGCCGGTGCCGAGAACGGGGCAAACGGGTCTGCCGGTGCAACAGTCGCAGGGGGGTAGGCGAAACCCTCAGGGTTCTGATGCTGTTGCCGACGCTCTCGGCGGGATGGTGGTGCTGCTGCTGCTGGTGGTGGAGGTGGTGGAACAATCGGAGCCTGGGGCACTACCGGGGGGTCGACAAGGGAGTAGTAGGGAGCAGGAGGAATCGACCCAGCCGCTGGCTGGAAGCTTTGTTCTTGCAACGCCCGACGTTGCCGCCGAGACATTTCTTGCCCAACTGGCGGGTTAGTCACTGGTCACCCCGGTACAGACCATGCTTGGCAATGTACTGGACTACGCCATCTGGGAGCAAATACCACACCGGGCGCCCAGCCTTCACGCGGGTTCTGCAGTCAGTAGAAGAAATCGCGAGCGCCGGCACCTCCATCACGGTCACTCCACCGGCTGGTAGACCGGCAGTCGAGAGTTCATGTCCAGGCCTGGACACACCCACGAAGTGAGCCTTTGCCATCAAGTTCTCGGCGTCTTTCCAGGAGAGGAAGGTCTGCAGGGCATCAGCGCCCGTAATAAAGAAAAGGTCAGCACCCGGAAACTCCCGTCGCATGTCGTCCAGGGTGTCGACTGTGTAGGTGATCCCGGGTCGATCAATGTCCACTCGGCTGACCCGAAAACGCGGGTTTGAGGCGGTCGCGATAACAGTCATCAGATAGCGGTGCTCTCCGGGCGAGACTGCCGCTTTGTCGGCAGGTTGCCCGGTGGGCACGAAAATCACCTCATCGAGTTCGAGTGCGACCTGGGCTTCACTGGCAGCCACTAAGTGGCCATGGTGAATGGGGTCGAACGTGCCACCCATAATCCCAATACGGGGGCGACGTGTGGAGCTCATGGTGCCTTAGTGGTGACCAGCGTGAGAGTGGTCAGCACCGCCTGATTTGTGGCGGTGACGATTGGCAACATTTCGATAGCTGTAGGTCACCATGGCCAACGCAAAGAAACCCACAAGGAACACCACGCCATAGACCCAGGTGGGGAATGGAAGTTCATTGACGACTTCTCCGGAGGCAATAACGACGTCTGCAATACTCACAACGAAAATCCTTTCACGGGCGTACTACGCCCTAATCTACCGGCTTGCGCACATTAGTGCCCACCTACGCGCGGACTTGGCCAGAACCGCGAACCAGCCACTTGGTGCTGGTCAGTTCGGGAAGCCCCATTGGACCCCGGGCATGCAGTTTCTGAGTGGAGATACCCACCTCAGCGCCAAAGCCAAACTCTCCCCCGTCAGTGAACCTCGTGGACGCGTTGACCATCACCACTGCGGAATCAACCTCAGCCAGGAAACGATCGGCGTTACCCATATCGTTGGTCAGAATCGATTCCGTGTGTTGGGTCGAGTAGGTGGCTATGTGGCGGAGCGCTTCATCGAGTGAGTCAACGACCTTGATGGCAAGCTCCAGGGCCAAATACTCAGTCGCCCAGTCAGCCTCCGTGGCCACACTGGCCTCTGGAATCAACGCTCTTGTTGCCTCGCACCCGTGCAGCACAACAGAGTGTGTGGCTAGCGCCACAGCAATTCCTGGGAGGACACGATCGGCGACGCTGCGGTGCACGAGCAGAGTCTCCAGCGAATTACACACACTCGGGCGCTGGACTTTGGCGTTGACGATGATCTCTACCGCGTTGTCAAGATCTGCGGTTTCGTCGACGAAGATGTGCACGACACCAGACCCCGTTTCAATCACGGGAACGTGTGATTGCGAAACCACTGCCTCAATGAGTGCCGCTGACCCGCGGGGAATAAGCACATCGATAAGTCCCCGTGCTCCCATCATTGCTTCGGCGCCTTCGCGTCCCACGTCGTCAACGCTCGCGATGGCGGCACCCGGAAGGCCGACCGTCTCGAGGGCGCGATTCATCATGGCAACAACCACGCTGTTGGTGGCCTCAGCCGCCGAGCCACCGCGCAGCACCACCGCATTTCCGCTCTTGAGCGCCAAGGCCGTGATGTCAATCGTCACATTGGGTCTCGCCTCATAAATGGCGCCCACGACCCCAAAGGGCACCCGAACCTGCGACACCTGGAGACCATTGGGCAATGTCATCCCGCGCACCACATCACCGACAGGGTCAGGTAGGGCGCGAATAGCTCCGACCGCCTCAACAAGACCCTGAATACGCTCGGGGGTAAGGCGCAGGCGATCCTGCAGAGCAGTGCTCATGCCTTCGGCTTCACCGCGGCGCAAATCCTCTGCGTTGGCAGCAAGGATCGCATCGCTCTGGGCGACTAGACCCTCCTGGATGGCGGCCAAAGCCTGGTCCCGGGTAGCGGCTGAAGCGCTGGAGACGAGTCGAGAGGCAGCCTTTGTGGCGCGCAGTCTCGCGTCTAGGAGACGGGAGGTTTCGGTGGATTCAGGCACAGCTCTAGTGTAAGTCGGCTGCCTGAAACCAGGTACCGGTCACCTCGCCAGCAACAACGCGTGCCAGAGACTCTGTCGCGGCAAGCACCGTGGGAATGCCCACAGAGGTCGCCATTTTCGCAGCGCTCACCTTGGTCACAGCTCCACCGGTGCCCACACTGTTGACTAGTGCGGCTCCCAGTTCAATCCCCTCCAAGTCCATGCCAAAGGGAACAACGTCAATTTTAGTGGCGCCCGGTTCGCTCGGGGGCTTCGTGTACAGGCCATCAACATCACTCAGGAGAACCAGCAGGTCAGCCTGGACAAGCTCGGCGACCATGGCGGCCAAGCGATCGTTATCGCCAAATCGAATCTCCTGGGTGGCCACTGTGTCGTTCTCATTGACGATGGGGATGATTCCAAGCCCCAACAGGCGCTCCATAGTGCGCAGCGCGTTCGTGCGGTGAGTGTCGTTTTCCATGTCCCCCACAGTGAGCAACACCTGACCGGTAATCATCGAATACTTCTCAAAGAGTCCCTGATACCTGGCCATCAGAAGTGCTTGGCCCACCGCCGCAGCAGCCTGCTGCGTCGCGAGGTCTTGGGGACGGTCACTCAGTTGGAGAAAGGGCGCACCAATTGCGATGGCTCCGGAAGAGACCACAACAACCTCACGTCCCCCTGCTCGCCAAGCTCCCAGGGCGTCAACGAGTCCCGTGATTTGGTGTTCACGCTCCCCACTGATGGAAGACGACCCGACCTTCACAACAATGCGCTTGGCGGTGCCGAGCGTCTCACGCAGAGTCTCACGCAGCGTCTCACTCATCGTCATCGGAGAACATTCCTGCCTGTCGTTCATCGTCAAGTTCTGCTCGGGCGCGAGCTTTGGCATCCATTCGCTCGTGATAGGTCGCCTTGCGTTTAGCCCGTGTGGGGCGCCCCTCCTCCAGGAGACGGGGGTCTGTTCCACGCGGAGCCGCCATTAATTCTGCTGCACTGGAAAGGGTTGGCTCCCAGTCAAACACTTGACCCTGTCCCGCTCCAATAATCACCGGCGCTCCGGGTGTTGCACCGGCTTTGAATAGCGCCTCATCAATGCCGATTTTCATCAGTCGATCCGCCAAGAACCCGACGGCTTCGTCATTGGTGAAGTCCGTCTGCTCGACCCAGCGCTCTGGCTTTTCACCGATGATGCGATAGAGGTTACCCTCACTTGTGCCCTCCATGACCACCACAAACGGTGCCTCATTGACAGCCTTGGGTCGCACCACAATGCGCGGGGGCGTTTCTGCGGCTTTGGCCAACCGCGCACGGTGCTCTTTCACCAAGTCACCAAGCGCGTAGAGGAAGGGCTCCAGACCGGCCTTACTCACGGTGCTGATCGAGAACACTCTCAACCCTCGGGCCTCAAAATCCGGGGTTACCATTGCAGCAAGATCCAGCGCGTCTGGCACATCCACCTTGTTGAGAACCACCAAGGCCGGGCGATCCTGCAGCGGTACTTGGTCTGCTTCCAAGGGATAGTTCGAGAGCTCGGTGAGGATTTGGTCTAAGTCACCCAGTGGATCACGGTCGGGCTCTAACGTGGCGCAGTCGATGACGTGGACAAGCACTGTGCAACGCTCCACATGCCGGAGGAACTCAAGGCCTAAACCCTTACCGATGCTCGCGCCGGGAATCAGTCCTGGCACATCAGCCATGGTGAAGCGGACGCCACCGGCGTCCACCACCCCAAGGTTGGGGTGCAGTGTGGTGAAAGGATAATCAGCAATCTTCGGGGTCGCAGCAGACACCGCGGCAATAAGGCTAGATTTGCCGGCACTGGGGAACCCCACAAGGGCAACATCGGCGACAATCTTGAGCTCTAAGTGGACATCGCCTTCAAAGCCATGGGTCCCCAGCAGCGCAAAACCCGGAGCCTTGCGGGCTGTGGAGGCGAGAGCCTCGTTCCCCAGCCCCCCTCGGCCACCGGGTGCGATGCAGAGCGTCATCCCCGGGCGATCAAGATCGGCAAGTAGGTGTCCGTCAGCGCTTTTCACGACGGTCCCCACCGGAACAGGAAGGGTCACATCTTCGCCGCTCTTGCCGTGACGGGAGTCGCCCATCCCCGGAGAGCCGTTAGTGCTCGTGCGGTGGGGGCGGTGGTGATAATCCAACAGAGTCGTGACCTGCGGGTCTGCGACAAGAATGATGTCGCCACCGTGTCCACCATTGCCACCGTCGGGGCCACCGAGGGGCTTGAACTTTTCCCGGCGGACCGAAACACAACCGTGTCCGCCGTGGCCGGCGCGAAGGTGAACAACAACGTCATCGACAAATGTCGTCATGGTTGTCCTCCTTCGGGAATCAGGTTCTGATGGTTGCTAAAAAGCGGAAAGGGCGAGCCGCAGCTCGCCCCCATCCTGCATAAAACCGAGATTCTAGGCGGTGGCCTCGACTACCGCGATAACCTTGCGGCCACCTTTGGTGCCGAACTTCACTGCGCCGGCTGCCAGAGCGAACAGCGTGTCATCGTTACCGCGACCAACGTTGTCACCGGGGTGGAAGTGAGTGCCGCGCTGACGAATCAAGATTTCGCCAGCCTTAACGATCTGACCGCCGAACCGCTTGACGCCTAGGTACTGGGGGTTGGAGTCGCGACCGTTCCTGGTCGACGATGCGCCCTTCTTATGTGCCATGTCCTCGTCCCTTACTTCTTGGTAATTCCGGTGATCTTGAGCTTGGTCAATTCAGAACGGAAGCCCTGGCGCTTCTTATAGCCAGTCTTGTTCTTGTATTTCTGGATGACAATCTTGGGGCCACGAAGGTCTTGGAGAACCTCGGCGGTGACGGTGATTGTGTCGAGTTCCTTCTTGTCGTGGGTCACACTCGCACCGTCCACATAAAGGACAGGCGCCAGGGTCACGGAGTTCTTGGCGTCGGCAGCAATGCGGTCGACCGTAATGATCGAGCCCACCTCTACCTTTTCTTGACGCCCGCCAGCGCGCACAACTGCATAGACCACGATGAAACCTGCCTTGTTACTGATATCGATGATGGTGCGCGAGGAAACCCTGAAAAAACTGCACCAGCGCTCCAGAATAGACCATTGGCCCCTCCCCGGCAACTACGCGGGGTTACCAGGTAAATGCATACCCTGGAATTTCGGCAAAGATTGCTTGGGCACGGGTGTCATAAATCACCAACGTGGTGTCACGCCGAATAATCTCGGGGTCCAGTCCCACAAATCCGGTGACGCTCGGGGCGGGATTAACCTCTGCCACCAGGTATTGGCCATTAGGTGAGAGGCCAATTGCGCCGATGCTCTGCGGAGTTTGCAGGCTCCCAATAAGCCTCGTGTGAACAGCATCAGAGGTTTCCTCGGTGACCACGGTAAAGGGCGGGCCATCGGCGAGGCCCGGAACGACAACACGCTGAAACGCTGTGCCATCGGGACCAAGCACGGTGAATTCGTGGAATACCGGGAAGCCCTCCAACGCGCCAGCAGGAATGCGGTTCTCGGAACCATCGGCCAAACTTCTCGCAAGCGTCCCCAGAGAGTCCACATACAGCGCGGATTCACCCAGAGCGTCAAACCCCCACAATTCAGCGGCTGTTCCCAGTGGCACCACAATTCCCGTCAGCGGATCGAAACGGACCAGGCTCTGGTTTCGCAACCACACAACGATGTTGCCCGAGACATCAGAGACTGCAACCTTGGTAACCCCGAGGGGGTTACCATCAGCTCCCTCCACGACCTCTGGCGTTCTCGAACCCAACGTATCGAGCAGGGCGGGCGCGCGAAAGGTTCCCGCTTTCCCTCGCAGTTCGGCATCCACGGTGAGCACGAGCGTTGTGCCCCACGCCGAGCGCGCCATGCCAGTAACAGTTATTCCGGGAGTATCAGGAATTCGATCGACGGCGCCGGAACTCGGTTCGACCAGCTCCAGGAACGTCTCCCCGCCAACGCTTCGCACAACGGCGTAAACGACGCCGACCCGGGCGAAGCTGAGGATCCCCTCTGCCTGGTAGACGAGCTCGGGTGCTGACCCATCGAGAACAACCCGCACCAGTTCGTCCAGCTCTCCGGCAGATCGCAGATACACCAGCTCTTCGGGGGGCGTCTGGAAACTTGTCTCCCAGGTTCCACTGGCACCAAAACCCCTCGGCACTACTGAGTTCACACTCACCCGGTAGGTCGTCGCGGCGAGCAGAGGTTGATCAAAAATCACTGCAACATCAAGCTCTGTCGTCTCCACGCTAAATGGGGTTTCTGGAGTGATGGTGACTTGGGACTCTGATACCGCAGCCACGGCGCGATCACTGCGCAAAGCCAAGCTGACGCCGGAGGCCTGAATCGCCGTGGCTTCGTCAATGGTCGCGCTGCGCAGACGCGGCCCTTCAGCCAGCGTTCCCACCACGGCCACCAGCGCAACCAGCGAGGTAAAGAGCACGATTCCGAGAAGACCCCATCGATAGCGCTGAGGAGACGACGGTGAACCCGGATCAGAAAAGGTAAGGCTCATTAGGCACCTCCTCGTCGGTAATCGAGAGCGGCACAATCACTACGGGAGAGTTCGTGACACCAGACGGAGCGGGCTGAAAGCCACCCTCAATCCGAACCCAGCTATCGAGTTGAACCTCTCCCTGCCAGTCAGGCATATACACCGGGATGCTCACAGGCTGGGCGTCCACCGCGCAGCAGGTCACGACAAAGCGGGTGAGAAAAAACACATCCGGCGAATCTTCGCTCGCGGTGACAACCCCCACGGTGTTTACGGGCTTGCCCCGGTAGTAGGAGGGGTTTTGATTTTGGGAAAGCAAACTAGCCCAGTCTCGAACGGTCAGGGTTTCATAGATTTCTAGGCCACCCTCCCCATCGAGACCCTCCGGCGATCCCAGAGCATCAACTGCGTTAGAGGAGCGATTATCCGCAGTCGCACTGCTGAGCGTTGCCGGGGGTAAAACCAGCACGGTCGCGGCAACACACGCGATGAATCCCAGCGACACGGTCTCACCCCGGGCCAGGCGTCGCTCGCGCGAGCGGCGCCGGCCCTGTGACTGACTGTGGTCGTGACCATGGTGACGATCTCGACGCGTCGCCACCGCAATCATCAAGAGCACAATGGCAATCGACGCCATCACAATGGTGAAGAGGTTGTAGCGGGGGTGAATATAGAAGCCGAGGCGGCCCTCAGCGCCCAACCACAGAGACACCGAGGCCAACACCGCGATAGCGATCACACCACGCCACTCTAAAAACCTACGCCACACTGTTCATCACCGTCCCGAGTGCCAGAGCCGACAGACCGACCACCCCTGCGATTGTCACGATAGTCCGGGTGGTATAGGTGGTGCGCAGAAGAGCCACCATCTTGATATCAATCAACGGGCCAAAGACCAGGAAGGCGACGATTGACCCTGGCAAGAAAGTTTGCGCGAAGGGCAAAATAAAAAACGCGTCAACGTTGGCGCACACAGAAATGACAAACGCCAGCGCCAGCATCGCCACAACGCTGATAATCGGGTCTGTTCCGAGCGCCACCAGGACATCGCGAGAAACGCCGACCTGCAGCGCGCCAGCGATGAAAGCCCCCACCATCAGCGCGGGCATGAGAGTGGTTGATTCTGACACAAACAGAGACCCGACCCTCTGGAGGCGGGTCTGCGGAGTAGCCGTTGAGGGCATCCGACATTCCTTGGCGAAACGTGTGGTCAGCAGCGTCTCTGGCGCGGGGTGCAAGGAGAGCAACCATCCCACCATGTTGGCAATGGCAAAGCCTGCAGCGAGCCTCGCCACCAGGATTCCATCATCGAAACCAAAAGCCTGGTGAGTCGTGATGATGGTGATGGGATTCACAATCGGTGCTGCTAACAAGAACGTGACAGAGTCCCCGACGCTATAGCCGCGACCCATCAGGCCTCTGGCAAGTGGCACATTCCCGCACTCACACACCGGCAAAAACATGCCAAAGAGCGACACAATCGCTCGCCTAGCGAAGGGGTTCCGCGGGAGCCAACTGACCAGCCACGAGGTGGGGACAAAAACCTGGACCAGAATCGAGAGCCCTATGCCCAGCACAATAAAGGGCAGGGACTCCACCAGCAGGCTAATGCTGAGGGTAAAGACGTCTTGAAGCTGACCGCCGAGCGGTTGCAGGTTCTCATTAGTCCAGACCCGAAAGGCAATGACGGCGACTAATGCCGCCAGCACCGCCAGCGGAGCCCAGAGTCTCATGGCTCGAGGCTACCGGTGCCCGCCAGAATGTGGGCTCTACACATCCTGACTTGTTGCTCGGCGCCGACGCTTGGACTTGCCCGGCGCCGGAGGTTCGGGCAGTGCCGCAAGCACGGTGTCAAGAATCTTGGGAACCTCGGCCGTGTCCACCGAGCCCGCGCGGGAGCGCCGGGGCTTCTTCGCTACGGGTTCTAAGTCCTTGGTACTCTTTGCCCCAACTCCGACCGTGCTTTTTGCGATTTGGGCGATCGCCTGTCGAGCGTCCTCCGTGATTTGGTGGGTCACTGCCGCGGGAGCTGACTGGCCAGAGGTTTTCTTCTTGCGTGAGGACGGCGCCTCACTAGAGCGAGAACGAGCGACGGGCTCGTGATGGACAATCAATCCCCGACCCTGGCAGACATCGCAGGCCTCACTGAAGGTTTCGAGGAGCCCAAGACCAAGCTTCTTTCTGGTCATTTGAACGAGCCCGAGACTGGTGACCTCAGCAACCTGGTGCTTGGTGCGGTCACGGCTGAGGCATTCCATGAGGCGCTGCAGAACCATGTCGCGATTGGACTCCAGCACCATGTCAATGAAGTCGACGACGATAATGCCGCCAATGTCTCGCAAACGAAGCTGGCGAACGATTTCTTCCGCTGCCTCGAGGTTGTTCTTGGTAACGGTCTCTTCGAGGTTGCCACCAGAGCCCACGAACTTGCCCGTGTTCACATCGACAACGGTCATCGCCTCCGTGCGGTCAATGACGAGCGAACCGCCACTTGGCAGCCACACCTTGCGGTCGAGGGCTTTGGCAATTCCCTCGTTGACGCGATACTCAACGAACGGATCGTTATCGCTCGGGTATTCCTCGATTCGGGCAATCAGATCGGGTGCAACCTGCTCGAGATACTTTTCAATCGTTGTCTTGGCGTTTCCGCCAGCAATGATGAGCTTGAGGAAGTCCTCATTGAACACATCCCGCACAATCTTGACCAAAAGGTCAGGCTCGGAGTGCAGCAGTTCTGGAGCCTGCGCGCCCTCAACCTGCGTGCTGAGAGCTTCCCACTGCGCCTGAAGTCTCTGCACGTCGGTGGTGAGCTGCTCTTCGGTGGCGCCCTCAGCAGCGGTGCGAACAATGACGCCGGCACTCTCGGGGAGAATTTCCTTGAGGATAGTCTTCAGGCGCGTGCGCTCTGTGTCGGGGAGTTTCCTGGAGATTCCGTTCATGGAGCCGCCTGGAACGTACACCAGGTATCGACCGGGCAGGCTGACCTGGCTGGTCAACCGGGCACCCTTGTGTCCAATGGGGTCCTTCGTAACCTGAACGAGAACGCTGTCACCGGTCTTGAGAGCGAGCTCAATACGACGAGGGCCGGATGCCGCGCCCTCAGACGCCGCCTCCCAGTCGACCTCGCCGGAGTAGAGAACTGCATTACGACCACGGCCGATATCGACGAAGGCAGCCTCCATGCTGGGCAGCACGTTCTGAACGCGACCGAGATACACATTGCCAATCAGGCTCGACTCTTCGGAGCGTGCGACGTAGTGCTCCACAACGACGCCGTCCTCGACAACAGCTATTTGGGTGCGATCGGTGGTTTCTCGAACAACCATGACTCGGTCAACGCTCTCGCGCCTGGCTTGGAATTCTGACTCCGTAACGCTTTGCCGCCGGCGACCGCCGTCACGGCCATCGCGGCGACGTTGCCGCTTCGCTTCAAGCCTCGTCGAGCCGCGCACGCGCTGAGGGGACGAGCTCTCCCTCGTGGTTGCCTTGGTGTCTTTCGCTTCGGGTTCAACACTCACACGCCCCTGACGAGAGCGGCGGCGGATGACTTTTTCGCCCTCCACCGGCTCACTCTCACCTGGGCTCCAGGTCGGAAAGAGTGCAGGATCTGGCGCCTGGAAGATGAGGTCTTTGGTGGACACGGGCGCCAGAGTGGACAGTGCCGGCACGTCCTTGGCTGCCTTGGGGGCGGCAACTTTTTTTGCCGCGGGCGATGCCTTGCGGGTGGCCTTTGGCTTGTCAGCAGCTCCTGTTTCTGTCGTGGCTACCGGGGCGGCTTTGGCCCGAGTCGGCTTCTTGGCAGTCTCAGTCGGGGGTGTGTCTTTTTTCTGCACCATTTCTGGTGTACTCCTCACAGTCCCCACCCGTAATCGGGAGGGGGACTCATTACGCTTTCGCCGCACACCACGCGGTGTGCATTCAAAACTTCGGTGTTGGGCGTGTGCCCTCATCGGGTCGGTGACCCAAGAAATCCTTGTCGTGGCCTGCGCTCCCGTGGGAGCGCGCTGCCGTCCCCCCAGTATCGCACATCGTCAGCATTTCGTCTCGGAGTGCTGTCATAATCAGGTCGTGAACTACCCCACGAAGCGACAAACAGGTATGGCCCTCTACCTTGTGTTCACCGGGCTTGCTTCCTGGTACGCGGCGTTCACTCTGGCCCGCGAGGGATACCAGTTGGCTCTCACCGGAGCGCCACCCAGTTGTGACATTAACCCTTTCTTCTCCTGTGGAAACGTCATGCAGAGCTGGCAGGCCACGCTGTTCTTTGATGCCCCGAACCAGCTCTACGGGGTGGCGGGGTTCATGATTGTGGCGACCGTGGGTGCGGCACTGCTCGCTGGGGCGACGATGCGCCGCTGGTTCTGGGTGTTCTTTACCCTCGGAATTCTTGCCGCGTATGTCTGGCTGATGTGGATGTTCTACCAGGCAGTCTTCGTCATCGGCTTCCTGTGTCTCTACTGCATGGTCGTGTGGGCGCTCCACATCCCGCTGTGGTGGATATTCCTGCCCTGGGCACTCAAGCAGGGAATGCTCGGCTCATCAGCAAAGCTTCGAAGTTTTGGTAGCTCGTGGCTTCCCTACAGCTGGATCTTGGTCGTCATCAACTACGCGGTCATCGGCTTGTCGGTGTTGATCCAGTTCCCGCTGTTGTTCTCAGTCTGATCTAGAGCGACCCAAACCACAGCCCGAGTTCGCGGGCTGCTGTCTCCGGGGAATCACTGGCGTGAATGAGGTTCTGTTGCACCGGCAATCCCCAGTCGCGACCTAAGTCACCACGGATTGTGCCAGGTGCTGCGGTAGTGGGATCGGTCTGACCGCAGAGCGAACGAATCCCCTCAATGACGCGGTGACCCGAGATTCTCAGTGCCACCACCGGGCCCGATTCCATGAAGCTCACGAGTGGCTCGTAAAAAGGCTTGCCCTGGTGTTCTGCGTAGTGGGCGCTGAGCAGATCGCGGTTGGGTTCGACCATGCGGATATCAACCAGCTGATAGCCCTTGGCCTCAATGCGGGCAAGAATCTCACCGGTCAAGTTGCGTGCAACACCATCTGGCTTTATCAAGACAAGCGTCTCTTCGAGCGTTGACATTATTTCTCCCTCACACCGTGGTGACTCGAGTTTAGTCCGAAGCCAGTCGATCCAATTGAGGGCCACGGATGGCGCCAAATACCCAGAAACCCACCATCACCAGCGCAGAGATTCCCATCACCACATCCCAGAAGAATGTTGCGAGCAGAGCCACCTGAACCACATGGCCAAAGATTCGACCTGCGGGGTAGGCAACAACTCGGTAGAGAACGAGAAGCACCGCGACGGCGGCCAAGGACCCCACCAACACAACGCCTCCCGGGTAAAGCCTGAGGCCGTTGAGAGCGAGGGCACCAAAGAACACCAGGGCAATCTCAAGCGCCACCGCAATCTGCAGTAGTGACTCGGTCGCTGACTTATCCCTTCGAGGTCCAGCCATCTAGGCGCTCCTCTCGACGACTTCTGCCACCAGCGTGATGGAGCCTGTCACAACGACGCCGCCTTCGGTGCCAGCAATATCCAGCGCCCTGGCCATCGCATCATCCGAGGTGGGTCTTGCATCAACACGGTCGGGCCCAGCAATTTCAGCGACGATGTCGGCAAGATCGGCCACCGACAGCGCCCGATCCGACTGCGACTGCGTGACCACGAAGTGATCCACCACGGGGTCGAGTGCCTCAACAATGCCGGCCACGTCTTTTTCCTGGAGAATTCCTAGAACACAGACAACTCGGTCGAAACTAAACGACGTCATCAAGGCCCGGGTGAGTGACTCTGCCCCGTGAGGGTTATGCGCTGCGTCAACAAGGATGGTGGGGTGCGACCCAATAATCTGAAGACGACCGGGGCTACTGGCCAGAGCAATTCCCTCTTCCACGACTTCCGCGCCCATGGGTAATGTTCCATTGCCGAGGAACGACTCCACGGCAGCAACTGCTAGGGCGGCATTCGACGCTTGGTGGTCACCAAGCAGGGGCAAAAACAAGTCCCGATACTGACCGGCAAGCCCCGACACGGAGAGCAGCTGGCCTCCCACTGCAGGCTCCGCGCTGGTAAGGAAGAAGTCCCGTTCGAAGACCGCCAGCGGGGCCTCAAATCGGGTGCAAGCCGTGACGATTTCATCCCATGCCTCATCTGACTGAAGGGCCGAGACCACCCGACTTGCCGGCTTGATGATGCCGGACTTCGTGCGAGCGATGTCTCGCAGTGTGGGGCCCAGGTGCTCGACATGGTCCATCGCGATCGGTGTGAGCACGGCAACGTCGCCATCTGCGACGTTGGTGGAATCCCATTCCCCGCCCATGCCGGCCTCCACCACTGCAACATCGACTGGCGCGTCGGCAAAACAGGCGAAGGTCAACACCGTGAGCGCCTCGAAGTAGGACAGGGGCGGCTCACTATTGGCGATGAGTTCCGCGTCCACCATCGCAATGAAGGGCTCCACATCGGCCCAGTTATCAGCCAGCATGCGATCGGAGATGTGCTCTCCATCAATCACGATGCGCTCGTTCACCCGGTGCAGATGGGGTGAGGTCATCAGACCGGTGCGCAATCCGTGCGCGCGAAGCAAGCTTTCGGTGATGCGAGCAGTCGAGGTTTTCCCATTAGTGCCAGCAATGTGAATCACCCCATACATTCGTTGAGGGTCCCCGAGAAGCTCAAGAGCACGCCTGGTCGCCCCAAGCCTGCAAACAGGGCGCCGTTCTCCCAGGCGACCCAGGAGAGCACTAAAGACCGCATCGGCGTCCCGCCGATCCTCAGTCGATTCGTCAGCTCCCACGAAGCGAGACTTTCACGGTTATCTGGGAATCATCTCCCACGGCAAGACCCGACACCCCCGACTCGAGGGGAACAATGTCGCACTGCAGAGCGAGGGTTTCTGCGGCGATGACATCGCGGTGTTCCTCGAGAGCTGGCAGCGCCGCCTCGTCAGCAGCAATGACCAGGTCAATGCGATCCGATACCTCAAAGCCCGCGTTCTTGCGCGCTTGTTGAATCCATCGAATCGTGTCTCTGGCGAGCCCCTCACGCGCAAGCTCCGGTGTCACAGCGGTCTCGAGGAGAACAAAGCCACCTGAGCTGAGAAACGCGACCGCGATATCGTCGCTTGGCGCGCTCAATTCCAGCTCATATTCACCAGGCACTAGCTCGAAATCCCCCACCGTCACCACTCCGTCAACCTCGCGCCAGTTGCCTGCTTTGGCCTCACGAATAATCTCTTGGACCTGAGGGCCAACGCGAGGACCGAGGGTCCTGGCATTCGGGGAAAGCTTCCGGCCAATCCCTAAACGCTCAGCCTGGTGATCATCAAAGGCCACCATGTCCACGTGCTTCACGTTGAGCTCGCTGGCGATGATGTCTACAAAGTCCGCAAGTGCTTCAACGCCGGTCGTGACCACAGTCAATGTCGAGAGCGGCAAGCGCACCCGCAGACCGTGCGCTTTGCGCAGGGCAAGCCCTGCCGAGGCCACCTCGCGAATGGCGTCCATCGCGGAGACCAGTTCTGGAACAGAGGGGAATGCTTCGTGATCCGGCCAGTCGGTAAGGTGAACGCTCTCACCGCCGGTGATGCCCCGCCATACTTCCTCCGTGACAAGCGGTGCCAGCGGGGCTGCCAAACGGGAGAGTGTCTCGAGCACCGTGTAGAGGGTGTCCAGCGCATCGTGGTCTGAGCCATCCCAGAATCGCTCACGGGAGCGACGGACATACCAGTTGGTCAAAATGTCCGTGAAGTCACGAATTGCCTGGGCTGCCATCGGGCTATCGAGTGCCTCAAAGCTCTCGGTGGTTGTCTCAATCACGTCGCGAAGTTTCGCGAGGATATAGCGATCGAGAACATGGGGCGAATCGCTTCGCCACTGTGGCTCATAGTCACCGATATAGAGGCTCAGGAAGTAATAGGTGCTCCAGAGTGGCAAGAGGAACTGCCGGACACCCTCTCGAATACCCTCTTCCGTGACGACCAGGTTTCCTCCTCGGATCACTGAGCTCGACATCAGGAACCACCGCATGGCATCCGCGCCGTCTCTTTCAAATACTTCGGAGACATCCGGGTAGTTGCGCAGGCTCTTGGACATCTTCTGCCCGTCAGAGCCGAGGACGATGCCGTGGGAAATCACCTGGGAGAACGCGGGCCTATCGAACAGAGCGGTGGCAAGAACGTGCATCGTGTAAAACCAACCGCGGGTCTGCCCGATGTACTCCACGATGAAATCGGCAGGATTGTGGGAATCAAACCAGTCCTGGTTCTCAAACGGGTAGTGCACCTGGGCAAAGGGCATCGACCCCGAGTCGAACCAGACATCAAGCACATCCGGAATACGGCGCATCATCGACGTGCCGCTGGGGTCATCGGGGTTGGGTCGGACTAGTTCATCAATGGCCGGCCGGTGCAGATCAGTGGGCCGAACCCCAAAGTCCCGCTCCATTTCGTCGAGGGACCCATACACATCAAGTCGCGGATAGTCAGGGTTATCGCTTTTCCACACCGGAATCGGCGAGCCCCAGTAACGGTTTCTGGAAATCGACCAGTCTCTGGCGTTCTGGAGCCACTTTCCGAACTGGCCGTCCTTGACATTGCCGGGGACCCAGGTGATGTCGTGGTTGAGCTGAACCATGCGGTCGCGGATCTCGGTGACTCGAACAAACCAGCTGGAGACCGCTTTATAAATCAGCGGTGTGCGACAGCGCCAACAGTGCGGATAGGAGTGGTTATAGGACCGCTCTGCAAAAAGACGCCCCGATTGACGCAGTGACTTGATCAGGGGCTTGTTGGCATCGAAAACCTGCAGTCCCGCAACATCGCTGACCTGGGGAAGGAACTTCCCCGCATCGTCCACGGAGATGATCACCGGGATGCCCGCCGCCTGACAGGTCAATTGGTCGTCCTCGCCGTAGGCGGGGGCTTGGTGAACAATTCCAGTGCCCTCACCGGTGGCAACGTAGTCGGCCACGAGAATGCGCCACGCGCTACCCATATCCCAGGCGTCAACATCGGCGTAGTAGTCAAAGACCCTGTCGTAATTGACGTCCCCAAGCTCAGAGCCTTTCAGGCTCCGAGTGACAGCGGCACTGGCACCAGCAACATCTTCATAGCCCAGTTCTTTGACGTAGGCGGCAATGGTGTCACCTGCCAGCAGGTAGCTAGCGCCTGGATTATCGGAGCGCTCCCCCGCTGGGACCACGACGTAGTCGATGTCTGGGCCAACCGCGAGGGCTGCGTTGGTGGGAAGGGTCCAGGGTGTGGTCGTCCACGCGAGCGCTAAGACACCGGCGAGCCCCAATTCTTCGGCTCGAGCTCCGCGCAAAGGGAACGTTACCGTGACCGACTGGTCTTGCCGGGCCTTATAAACGTCATCGTCCATGCGCAGTTCGTGATTGCTCAATGGCGTCTGGTCTCTCCAGCAGTAGGGCAACACTCGGTAGCCCTCATAGGCAAGGCCCTTGTCATGGAGTTGCTTGAAGGCCCAGACCACGCTTTCCATGAAGGTGATGTCCAGTGTCTTGTAGTCGTTCTCAAAATCAACCCAGCGCGCTTGACGCGTGACGTATTCTTCCCACTCCTTCGTATACCGAAGAACCGAATCTTTGGCGGCCTGGTTGAAGGCCGCAATGCCCATCGCCTCAATCTGACTTTTATCGGTGATGCCGAGTTGCCGTTCTGCCTCGAGCTCCGCGGGGAGGCCGTGAGTGTCCCATCCAAACCGGCGGTGGACCTGCTTGCCGCGCATGGTGTGAAACCTGGGGAAGATGTCTTTGGCATAACCGGTCAACAGGTGACCGTAGTGCGGCAATCCATTGGCAAAGGGTGGGCCGTCATAGAAGACCCACTCTTGGCAACCCTCGCGGTTATCAATCGACCGCTGGAAGGTGTCATGGGCGGCCCAGTAGGCGAGCACCTCGTGCTCGAGTGCTGGAAACGACGGGCTTGGCTCAACGCCCGAAGCGTCGCGGTGGCGAGGAAAAGCCATGGGGTACTTCCTGACAATGGTGGTGGGTGGACTTTGTGCGAGGACGCCTACGTGGCGCGGTACCACCCCGCTTGCTCACACACAACGTGTGAGCCACTCATTATCAGGCTGTGACGGGCCTACCCGACTGGCTCTACTGGGAACACAGGGTGTTCTGTTCTTCCAGTGGCTCACCGGTGATCGCCGGTTCAACGCCTTTGACAAGAGTCTAGGGCAGGACTGGCCGGCCCGCCGAGCTTCCCTAGATGAGCTTGTAGGCGAGCAGATAGTGCGGGAGCCCTTCCCGGGCCACCCCGGCTCGAGCCCACTCAAGACAGGCCCCGACAATCTCGCCGGTTGTTGACCACACTCGATCCGGAGAAATGCTGGAGCCGGCCACCAACCGGGAGAGCGCGATAATCCGCTTTCCTGCTTCTGCGAGAACGTCGTCACCGGTGTTCATCGCCTCAGCCTGACTGGCAATGAGGGGAAGCGACACTCCGCCAAAAGCGTCCGCAACAACACGGAGAGACTCCGCTAGTGATGCTCCTGTTCCCAGGGCGCGCTCGAGCTCATCTAACGCCCGATCAACCCCCACCCACAGGACCGCCGACTTGGTCGGAAAGTAGTTGAAGAAGGTCGCCCGGCTCACCCCTGCGCGAGCGGCAATGTCATCGACGGTGGTGTGCTGGTAACCGTGTTCAAGAAATAGTTCGGTGGCGGCTTCTTCGAGGGCCTCCCTGGACGAACTTCTCGGTCGTCCGCGTTGGTCTGACGCCATGATTCCCCTATAGTGGAAATGCAGTATTTTTATACTCAGTCTAGATAATAGCCCAATCCAGGAAGGTGCCCGTGGCCACCACGACCCATACCCCCATTACTCCGAAGCAGTCTCGCAAGGTAGCAATTGCCTCGTTCGTCGGAACAGCTCTCGAGTCCTACGACCAGTACGTCTACGCGTGGCTCGCAGCGCTGTTTGCCGCCGCGCTGTTCTTTGAGCCACTCGGCCCTGTCGGTGGAATCCTCGCATCCTTTGCGACCTATGCCGTCACGTTCTTTGTTCGCCCGCTCGGCGCCGTCATCTTCGGTCACATCGGTGACCGAATCGGGCGCAGAGGAACCCTGATCGCCACCATCATCCTGATGGGTGTGGCGACCGGGCTCATCGGAACCCTGCCGACCTACGAGCAGATGGGATGGTTTGGCGCTATCGCTCTGGTCGTGTTGCGCCTCGCCCAAGGCCTCTCACTCGGTGGCGAATGGGGTGGGGCAGTGGCACTGACCACCGAGCACGCGACCCCGAAGACCCGTCACTTCTATGCATCCTTGGTGCAGCTGGGATCGCCGGTGGGTTCAATCCTCAGTAACGCCATCTGGCTGGTGCTCTTCCTAACGCTCCCCTACGAGGAAATTCTCGCCTGGGCGTGGAGAATCCCTCTGCTGAGCGCGTTCCCGCTTCTTCTCATCGCCCTCTACCTTCGGTGGTCCATCGATGAGACCCCCGTGTTCAAGGACCTGGTCGCCAACAACCAGCTCGTGAAGTCCCCGTTCCTTCAGGTGATGAAGCACGCTCCCCTAGCCATGCTGATCGCTATTGGTGGCGCTCTACTCGGTCACGGGTCGTACACGCTGATGAATACCTACACCACCAACTACGGTGTGGAGATTCTCGGGTACTCGCCGATGGAATTCACCATGGCGTTGACGATAGGAAGCCTTCTCCAGCTGATTACGATTCCGGCATTTGGCGCTCTTGCCAACCGATACGGCTCAGCTCGAGTGGTGGCATGGGGTGCCCTTGGCACCCTGCTGGTGTCCTTCCCGCTCTACTGGATCATCCTCGATGCCACCTTCATCGTGCTGGTGATCATCATGGTGGTCGGTGGCATCCTGCCCACCGCCTCATGGGCGGCACTCGGTGGAATGATGAGCGACCTGTTCGACGAGAAGGCCCGCTACACAGCGCTAGCCCTCTCCTACAACATTGGCGCCGCCATCGCAGCGACTCTGCCGTTCTTCCTTACGCTGATGCGCGTCGCCACCGACAACGCCTGGTGGCACCCAGGAATCGTCTTGGCCGGACTCTCGGCCATCACTCTCGTGGCAGCACTGGTGGCACCCAGGATGACTGTGACTAGTTACGAACCGCAGTACAAGCCTGCCAACGCCTAGAGCACAGTACACACTCCGCAGGAGTTCCCTCGCCTGGGGGGATTCCTGCGGAGTTTGTTTTGTAGCATGGGGATAACACTCACACTGAGGCACCTTGGACACGGTGCCGCCTATAGCGAAGAAGGTGGTCCCCATGACTGCAGGGATTCCCGACAAACCTGCCCTCGAGGGCCTGGAAGCACTCTGGGGAAAGTCGTGGGAGGAACGCGGCACCTATCGCTTTGACCGTGAGCGGGCTCTTCGCCGCGGCAAAGACCACGTGTTTGCTATTGACACTCCCCCGCCGACCGCGTCCGGCAGTCTCCACATTGGCCACGTCTTTAGTTACACCCATATGGATTTGCAGGCCCGTTACCAGCGCATGTGCGGCAAAGAGATTTTCTATCCGATGGGCTGGGACGACAACGGCCTTCCGACGGAACGCCGGGTTCAGAACTACTACGGCGTGCGGTGTGACCCGTCTCTCCCCTATGACGACAACCTCGTTCCACCCCTTGACGCAGGAGCAACCAAGGACGGCTCAAAGCCTGGCGACCAGGTGCCGGTCAGCCGGCGCAACTTCATTGAACTGTGCGAAAAGCTCACGGTGGAGGACGAAGGGCAGTTTGAGGACCTCTGGCGAACACTGGGCCTCAGCGTTGACTGGTCTCTCACCTACCGCACGATTGATGATCACTCACAACGTGTTGCCCAGCGCGCCTTCCTGGGCAATTTAGAGCGGGGCGAAGCCTACCGAGCTGACGCGCCAACCCTGTGGGACATCACCTTTAGAACCGCGGTGGCTCAGGCGGAGCTCGAGGATAGAGAACAACCCTCGGCCTACCACAAGGTGCGATTCCATGGCGCGGTCGAATCTGATGTGGTCATTGTCACCACCAGACCCGAGCTCATTCCCGCCTGCGTGGCTCTGGTGGCGCACCCCGATGACGAGCGCTACA
>Ga0208788_1000378_pt1 | contig 22083 bp, 14 predicted proteins | sample Wag4_2014_7_11_3_FD_187363 | JGI IMG/M metagenome (GOLD analysis project Ga0208788, IMG submission 187363) | Fresh water mixed with fracking chemicals microbial communities from Ohio, USA - Utica-2 Time Series FC 2014_7_11 (SPAdes) (version 2) ...
CACTTCGCGCTGCGCATGGGCTTGATGCAGCACTTGCTTGGGATCACGCGGGTCATTTACGAATTGCACCGGCCCGCGTTGCGCTCCCAGCGCAAAGTCCGCTCCCGCAAGAGTGACGACATAGCTACCCAAGCGCGCCTCCGCGACATGGTAGGGCGCCACAGCTTGCGCACCGCAAATGTCGACAGCAACGCGTTCGACTTCTGCGTCCAGAGTCCCGACGGGCACGCCAGTAGCGGACAGCACCGGGCGCACCGATAGATCGGCCTTCAAGCTGTCATCGGTCCACGCAATGACGCTTTGACGAAAGCTGCCCACCATCACTGCGATGGAGACGGAGAGTGATACGGCTACACCTACTGCACCTGCAGCCCACGCGGCCCGTCTACGACCGGCGGATAGAGCGGCTGAGGCTAACCGCAAGGGCAAGATGCGCGGAAGCTTGGGACCTACGCGGCCGAGTGCATCGACCAACGGTCCATGTACAGCAAACATGACACCCAATACACACAGCGTGGCGAGCAACGCCCACACCGGCAGACCATTCCACGCTGGTAGGCGTAGCAACTCGACTGCGGCCAACCAGAAGCCGACCGCCAGACCAATCGCGATGCGTAGCCCTCGGCTGCTCAAGAAGGTGGGGGCTTCGGCGCGCAGGCTCTGCACAGGAGGCACGCGCAACGTTTCCAAGAGGGGCAACAAGGCGGCACACATGGCACAGCCCACACCTAAGAGCACACCCGCCAACGCATCCGTCCAAGCGATCTGGATCGAGGTGCCGGGTGCTCCTGGAACTACGGTCGCATAGGTCTGTCGCATGGCGGGGAGTAGCCCGCGGGCTAACCATGCGCCGCCCAGAGCTCCAACGGCACCGCCTAGCAAACCCAGAAGTAGAGCCTCGCTGAGCAAGCTGCGCGCTAGCTGAGCGCGCGAGGCCCCAAGCGAAACCAAGATGGCGATCGTCTTTTTGCGCTGCACCACTGAGGTCGCCAGGGTCGTGGCAACCAAGACGGCACCGACCAAGAGTGAGATGCCAGAGAGACTCGTGAGATTGAACTCAAGGCTCTTCACAAGGCCTGAGGTGCGCGCGGCGCGCTCGTCAGGATGACGAATGGTGGCGCCATCCGGTGCAAGTGTTTGCAAGCGTTCTCGCAACGCTTGAGGATCGGTGGCCCCACGCGGAACGAACTCGATGCGATCAATACGACTGTCTTGGCGCCACTCTTGTACAAGTGCAATGTCGGCCACAACTACCCGGTCAAGTGCGGTGGTTGCGCGTGGTACAGGGAATACCCCGAGGACCTGCGTTGTGATGCGGCGCGACCGTACAACTAGTGGAAGGCCATCGCCTGGCTCGATATTCAGTTCGGTTGCTAGGCTCTGCGGCACAAAGACACCTTGGCCTGCAAGCAGCGCAGTGAAGCCTGTCCACGATTCTTGACGCGCGTCAGCTCCTGTGGCAACGGTGCGGATATGGCGATCGACTAATGGGTCCACGCCCAAGACACGCACCGCGTCGTTCCAACCCTCTACGAGGGCCGTTTCCTCCACCAATGGCGCGATCACCGCATCGGCAGCCACCGCAGACCAACGGGAGGCTTCTTCCATAGTCAAGCCATTGGGTGCGGAGACTTCCCACACCGTGGCGCCGGATACCTCGGTTACTCCCGATACGAGGCTGGCCAAAGCTGCACGCGAGGCTGCAAGTGTGGAGACAACCGCAGCGACACCGGCTGCCACGCCGAGCATCGTGAAGAGAAAGCGCCAGGGTGAGCGTCGTAGCGGGCGCCACAACAGCGCTTCAAGGACGGGAGAGGTGCTCATCAGGTCTTGCAGCCTCATGGTCCACGTGCGTGGTGTGTGCCGCGGCGTGAATGGGATTGGTGCGCTGTTCCTCCGTTACGATGCGACCATCTTTCATCCGCACGATGCGATCTGCACGCGCCGCGATGGCTGCATCGTGTGTGACCAGCAAGAGGGCTGCATTGGTTTCGCGGCGCAACTCATCTAGCAAGTCCAACACCGCCGCGCCTGCAGACGAGTCGAGGTTGCCAGTTGGTTCATCTGCTAGGACCAAGGCTGGACTGTGCACAAGGGCGCGCGCGACCGCTGTTCGCTGCTGCTCGCCTCCGGAAAGCTCCCCGGGGTAGTGTCCAGCACGCTTGACAAGTCCCACGCGCTCTAAGAGTGCATGGACGCGAGCGTCGTCACGGCGTCCAGCCAAGGAGAGTGGGAGTGCGACATTCTCCGCCACGGTCAGGTGGGGCACAAGATGGAACTGTTGAAACACGACGCCGACTACGCGACGCCGTAACTCCACGAGTTCATGCTCTTTGGCCTGTGCGAGGTTGAGGCCTCCGACCCGCACCTCACCTTCGTCCGGCCGATCGACACCCGACAACAAATTGAGCAGCGTGCTCTTGCCACACCCTGATGGGCCAACAAGCGCCACAGACTCGCCACTAGCTAGGGTGAGATCAATGCCGGACACTGCGACGACAGGAGCCTTGTCCTTCGCGTGAACCTTGACGACACCTCGTACCGAAACAATGGGAAGAGAGGAACTCATAAAGGGGAGAGCTTTGCTGCGGGGTTCCTCATGCGCGTCCCTCTCATGGTCATGGGTGTCATCGCCGGTGGATCCAACAGTGGTGCTTCGGCAGCATGGAGTCTAGTGTGCGCCAGCGCATAGTCCGCACCAAGCCTCGCCTCAGATGCATCTGATTGGTCTCCTTCGGGCGTAGACCGAATTCAAATGAACCTCGAAGCCGACCTGCTTGACGGCCAACACAGCCTGTCCCGCCACGGTGACGGTTGGCGCCTAGAGCGTACGCAAGTGATCGCGCGGCCCCTTAGCGAAGTGTGGGCCTTCTTTGAACGCCCGGAGAACCTCGAGTCCATTACCCCCGACTTCTTGCGTTTCCACATTCTGACCCCCAAGCCGGTTCCCATGCACAAGGACGCCTGGATTCAGTACCGACTTCGACTGCATGGCATCCCCGTGCACTGGCGGACCCAGATCACGCGCTATGACCCGCCTCATGCCTTCGTCGATGAGCAAAAAGAAGGTCCCTTTGCGCGCTGGGTTCATTTGCATCAGTTCCGTGAGCATCCAGAGGGGACATGGATGTTGGATCGGGTGGACTACAAGGAGCCTATGGGGGTGCTGGGGTGGGTGGCGCATCACGTCTATACGGGGCGGTTGGTGGAGCGCATTTTTGAGTATCGGCGGGGGGTGATTCGGGAGCGGTTGGAGCGGTAGCAGTGATACTGGCCCCGGCAAGTGTGCACAGAAATCCCAACTAGCTGTCCCACTTGGCTCGAGTGATTCGTCCGTATGGGCGGAGCACCTACGCCATGACCGCCTTCACACCCGCTTTCTGTCCGCACCCCTCCTGCGCCGGCCAAGCGCGCTTTGCCTTCCAGCACAAGGGCCACTATTGGCGCCGCTGCGACAACCGCCTCGTGCAGCGCTTTCGCTGCAAGACCTGCGGCCACACCTTCTCCACGCAGACCTTTCGCTTCGACTGGCGGCACCGCCGGCCCGGCATCACGCTCGACATCTTTCGCGGCTTCGTCGCCAAGGTCACCCAGCGCCACATGGCGCGCTCGCTGAAGATCAACCGCAAGACCATTGCCCTGCGACTCGACCAACTGGGCCGGCACTGCGAAGCGTTCCATCGCGCACGCCTGCCCCTCTTGCGTGACCAGGCCGAGCCCTGGCACTTCGCTTTCGACGAGCTGGAGACCTTCGAGGAGAACCGTCTGCACAAGCCCCTGACGGTGCCGACGCTCGTCCACCAGACCAGCATGTATGTCGTCGACCTAGAGGTGGGGCGCCTGGCGTCGCGCAACCGCACGAAGGCCGTCGAGCAGGGGCGTGAGCTGCGCATCTCTGAGTCGCGTCAGGCGTGCCAGCAGGTGCTGTTTCGGTTCGGCCGCGAGATGCGTGGGAAGTCCGGGATGACGCTGCGCACGGATCGCAAGCCGGGCTACATCAAATGGATCAAGAAGTTCGCGCCGTGCGTGAAGGCGCATAGCCGCACGAGTAGCAAGGTGCGCCGGAACCCTGATAATCCACTGGCGCGAGTGAACTTGACGTTCGCGATGATGCGTGACGGGCTGTCGCGGTTGGTGCGGAGGAACTGGGCGTACAGCAAGTGCCGGCACAAGCTGAAGCTGCACCTGTGGATCTGGGTGACATGGCGCAACTATGTGCGGCAGATCACGAACCGCGATCGGTGGAACTCGCCGGCAAGCGTGTTGGGGATCGAACTAAGGCGCTTGGAGCTGCATGAGGTGCTAGCCAAGCGGCAGTTCGGTGCGTGGTGCATGAAGGCGGGGTATGGGAGGTTCGTCAGCCAAACTTGACAGAGTCAAGGAAGCTTGACGCCCAAAAGAGAGGGCCACGGAGAGGTCCGCAGCCCTGAGTTTGCACACTCGTCTGGGCCAGTATCACTCTTGCCAGAGCCCCTCCCTTGCCCTCCTCAACCACCCACACGACTCCTCCAATCCCCCCAACCTCTCCGCCTGTAACCACAACTTCCTATACTCCACCTCCTGTCCCTCCAACGCTGTCGCAATTCTCTTCCGCGCCCCCTCCGGCAACCCTCGCAGCGGCGTACCATCCGCCACTCCACACCTCGCCGCTCCCAGATCACACGCACTGCTCAACACATCGCAAATCCAGCGCCATTCGTCCGCGATGCGAGCTGCGTCGCGGCGACGGCTGTGAGAGAAGTCAACTTGGGAACGAAGCGCGGCTAGTGCAGCGCGTGTGCGTTCGAAGCCGTCTTGGCTGGGGTTGTTGACGCGGGCATGCGGCCAGGCTTTGTCGGCGAAGGCGAGGGTGAAGAAGAGGGGGGAACCGTTGGTGCTGGTGGCGCCGCAGAGTTCGTGCACGCGGGCCAGGTCGAGTTGCAGTTGGCCGGTGGTGCCGGATTCGTCGTCGAAGGCGAAGCGGGAGATGAGTTTGGCCCACAGAGCGTCGTCGAGATGGGCGGCGGAGCTTGGGTTCCATGCTAGGCCGGCGGCGGCGATGAGGCCGAACCAAGACACGCTGCGTGGTTGCAGGTGGCCGCGATCGCCCCAATCGGTCACGAGCCAGCCGGTGGCACCGGCGGCGGCTCCTTGGATGGCGGCTTCCTTCAGGTTCGCAAGTGCGTTGGTGGCGCGGCCGGAGATGCTTTGCCACGAGGATGTGCCGGGGCAGACATGGAAGGGGATGCCGGTTTCGCGGAAGCGTTGGACATGCTCGGCGAATGGATGGCCGGCGTCGTAGCCCCACTCCATCAAGACTAGGTCGCGCGGCAGCTCGGCGACGAGCCCGGGATGCTGAACGACGATGTCGCCCCACAATTGCATGGTGAGACCGCGCGCAGTCACGCGTTCGTGCAGGCGCTGCACATGCTCCAGGTACACGCGACCGACGCCTCGGCGCTCCACCTCGGCTTTGCTGCGGCCCATGCCAAGGTCGAAGGTTTCGTCTCCTCCGATGTTAAGCGTGCGGCTTTGGAAGTGCGGCGTGAGTTGATCCCAGAGATCCTCGACCAACTCCAAGGCTTGAGGATCACTAGGACAGAGCGCGAAGGGCTCTTTGTGGATCGAGAATGCGTGCTCGACGCCGTCAGGTACTTCTGACAACGGACGATAGCGTGCATGTGTCAGCCAACGATGCATGTGGCCGAAGCTCTGCTGGTTGGGCACCAGTTCCACACCAAGTTGGCGTAGGCGACGATCGAGTCGCAGGATCTCATCGCCGGTGTAAGGGGATGCATTGCGCCACACATCTTCGTGGCCTGCGTAGGCAAAGACATGCTCGAAGTAGAGCTGCCAGCGATTGGTCTTAAGGCCGGCCATGCGCACTGCGAAGTCATCCAGCGTCTCCGGCAACGGTACGCGGGTGCGTGATACATCGAGCATCACGCCGCGCTCGGCAAACGCGGGCCAATCCTCGACGGCGGCACACGGCAAGTGCAGCGTCGCGAGCTTGTTTTGGCGCGTTTCGGCAGCAGCAGCGTCGATCCACTGGAGGAAGGTGCACAACGCATGGCGCACACCTGCGATGTCGCGCGCTTCGATGCGTGCGCCATCGGGATCGACAACTAAGGCATAGCCTTGCGGACGCAAGTGTGCGGAGTCATCCAGCACGATGCTGAGACTGGGTTCCAGCGGCCCGCTGCGTGCCGCGGTAACTTGCCAAGTGAAGCCGCGTTGCCGCAGCTCGTCCACAAACGGCAGGACCACTTCGGCCGTCTGGCCATCGTTGATCCAGACCGAGCCGGAACGCACAAGTGTCAGGCGCCCTTCAAGCGGCACCACGCGCTGCGGCCAAGGCCACAGCGCACCATCAGCGATCGTCCACATGAGCGACTAGGATGCCCCTAGTCGCGCAGCAGCTCAACAACGGACTTGGCTCAGAAGCCTACCGTTGCGCCGAAGGTGAGCGTGGCGTTGTCGGCATCCTCGACTTCGTCGCGTAGCTCGGAGTCGAGCACTGAAGCCCAGGCGACACCTGCATTCATGCCAATGACCTCGTCGATGGTCCAAGCGAGCGTGGCGGTCGCGTAGAGGTCACTGAATGCATCTTGGCTGAGGCCGTAGTTGAACGCTGTCATGCCGCTGCTCATCCATCCAACCGAGGACGCCAGCGTGAGTGACCATGTCTCAGCCAAATCGAGCGTGTGGCTGCCACCGAGGGTAGCGTACAAGCCATCAGCCTCCACGAAGTCCCAGTAGGCCGTCAGGGTAGGAGTGAGCGGCCAGTCAGCGGCTTGGATGCTGCCGTACAACTCGGTGGTTAAGGCAGCGCCGCTGTGGGGGAAGGTGTACTGAATTGCGCCGGTTGACCATGTCATCGGACCAGCATTGGCTGTCCAATCCGCGATAAGGTCCAACTCGGTGATGCTGCCGAATGCGTCAAATTCGCTTGACGCATCCATGTTGGCCCAGATGCTCGTAGTCAAGACACCTTGCTCGCTGGCAAAGGCTGCATCTAACGAGGCTTGTGCTACGGGGCCATCGTGGACGACCACACCTCGACCCAAATAGTTGCTGGAAAAGCCCACAGAGGCGGAGCGAGTGGTTTCTGTTCCAGCGCACGAGGCGGTGAACAGGCAGACGACGAGGGACGCGGTGGTGACGCGCATCGCAGGATCGGGGAGTGGTGGTCCCCGCGGTGGTGGTGGAGATGTGCCATCCGGTGCGGGGCGCCCCGCGGGTCATCCGGCAGCAACACTTGCTCCGCTTCGACCTAGTGCGAGCAGCGTCTTGAATCTGTCTTGGAATCCTCTCGGAAGATCCTTCCTGGTCGCCTTATCAGGCCGACCAACGCCAATTCTTGCGGTGGAGCCACAGCAGCAGCGGACACCAAATCAGGAGGTTAGAAGCCGCGAACAACAAGCTAGCTGTGTGTGGCTCGGCGAGTGGCGCGTAGTAGGTCTGGTACAGCACACTGCGCGCACTGGATTCGCCGCCTTGCCATGGCAGCTTCCACCACAGCAGCCAGCGCGCAAGTAAGCCTGCGCCCATGTAGAGCAGCAGTGCGTTATGCCCCATGGCTACGAGTAGCTCATGCGGGTAGCGCCACCACGAGTAGGCCGAGGCGCGTGAGAGCAACCACCATACGGCGCTGCACAGGCCAGCAGTCCAGAGGACGAAGGAACTCGTCCACAGTGGTTTGTTGATCGGCACGAGTAGGGACAGTACTAGTCCTGCGACAAGGCAAGCGGTGCCGAAGCGAAGGACGGCACGCGTGTGTGGGTGTGACGAGCTTGGTGTCGCTGCAGCTCGCATCCGCTCACCCGCATGCAGCCCTAGCAGTCCTGTAGCACAGGCGCCAAGGGTGGACAGCAAGCCCTCAGGATCGAACACACCTTGCAGGTACAGGTGCGCTTGTCCGATGGACCAGCGATCGAGTCGCGCGCCGAGGCTGTGCGCCTTGTCCAAGCCTTGCTCAGGCACGATGAGCAACAACATCCACACCACAAGCAACACCCCTGCGCCAGCGAGATCGCGGCGGCGTGGCATGGTGCGTGCCCAGAACCACAAGAAGAGCGCTACGAGCGCAATGCGTTGCAACACACCATAGACGCGCAGCGTAGGCCAATCCCAAGCCGGAATGGCATTGAGTAACAGCCCTAGACCGAACAATGTCAGGCAGCGGCGCATAGCTTTACCGCCGTTGGCATGAGTCACCCGGCCCAGGGCGACTTCGTCTCGCAGCCGGGCCATGGGCCAGGCAGCTGCTGCGCCGGAAACCCATAAAAACAGCGGGAAAACTAGATCCGCCAAGGTGAACCCGTGCCAGTCGGCATGGCGCAGCGGTGCATACACATGACTCCAGTCGCCAGCGTTGTTGACCAGAATCATCAAGCCCATGGCCAGGCCGCGCGCAGCGTCTAGACCTGCATCACGCGTGCGTGCGCTCACTTGTGCACGACTCCTTGGGCTACGAACCACAACTCGCAGCGTGGTGTGTAGTCCAAGTCCAGAGCCGCGCGCAGGGCGAGCGCGTAGACCTTGAGTTGCTCTAGGTACTGCTGGCTGCGTGTTGCCAAGTCTGTGGTGCGATCAGTCTTCCAATCCACCACCACCAATGAGCCATCCTCGTCGCGGTAGACCATGTCGGCCGTACCACGCAAACCATGGACAGCGCCGGCTTGGTGATTGGATGCGCTGACAAACATCGGCAACTCTCGCGCCACCACCCGTGGCCAGATTGCAGCCAGTTGCGCGCAGAGAGCCGAGCCTTGGAAGCACTGCCAAGTGTCCAGTGCGCTGTGCACAGCCGCTGCATAGGTGGCTTCGTCATGGGGAGTGTGCACAAGGGCCCGTTGCACCAAATGCTCGATGCGCTCGGGCGTCATCGCTGCCACTCCACCTTCCCAGTCCTCACTGGGCAAGGTCTCGAAGATGGCATGCACCGCCGTACCCGCCGCGCGCGAGGCGAGTGGCGTGCGCCCCGTTGCCTGGGCCATGACGGGCGCCTCTGGATCAGGAGCTACAAGTTCGAGGTGCGCCAAAGTGGACGCTGCAGCGAATAGTGGACGCTGCTCGCGTTGCTGTGCTTGTGCGCGCTGTGTTTGCAAGAAGACCATCTCGGCTTCATCCCGAGCACTCGTGTCCTGCACCTCTACAGTCGCATTCTCCTTGTGTGTAGTTTCACTGTCGGTGATGACGGCCCGGACTGTCCAGATTGGCGTCGAGACACAGAATGGCTCTGGTTGCGAGCCATCGCGCCACTGCATTGCGTGCTCTTGCAAGCGTGTCCCCAGTTGGACCCCGTCGGGGATGGTGCGCGCCATCAACGCACGGAAGTCGCTGTGTCCGCTGCTGGTGGTCGTGGGGGGTAAGGGAGCGCTCACCCACAAGCGGTTCTTGGCTCGTGTGAGTGCGACATACCACAAGCGCACACGCTCGGCTTCTTCGCGTCGTTGGCGCGCACGACGCGCTTGGAACCATAGCGGACTTGGTCTTTTGAAGAGGCGTAGCTGTTTGGTCTGGTCATCCCACGAGGTGGGAGCTTCTTTGTTGTTCGTACCATGAGCCGTGTCGACGAGGTACACCTGTTCAAAGTCGAGTCCTTTGGATGAGTGCACCGTCATCACGCGCACAGCGTCGACGGCTTCGCCGGCAGCGGCATCACCTTCTCTGCGGCCGTTTTCTAAGCAATCTCGCAGCAGCGCTAGGAGAGAGAGTGCCTCCCCCCCGTGTTCGAGCAAGTGCACGCGCACCTGCTCGAAGAAGCGGGCTAGATTGGCTGCGCGCCATTCACCCAAGTAGCGGGCCGCTTCCAAAGGCTCTGGGGCCAACAAGTCGCGCAAGGCAGCTAAGAACTGCTCGATATCGCCACTTGCTAGGAGCTGGCGTAGCACCCATAGCGATTCGATGGCATGCACGAGCGCTGCATCGGTACTGGGCTGGTCACAGACACGCACAAGATCCCGTTGGGCTTGTTGTGTGTAGCTGTGGTGCTGCGCAGCCAGCGCATGCAATTCCCGTTGCATCAGGGTCACCATGCGCTGGTCTGTCAGGCCACAGACCGGTGACTTCAAGGCCGCAACAAACGACAGCTTGTCCTGTGGGTCGACGATGCAGGCAAGCCACGCCACTGCATCGCGGACTTCGCGGCGTCGGTAGTAGCTGCGGTCGGAGGCAAACTCATACGGGATTCCGGCCTCACGCAGAGCTTCGAGCAGTGCGGTGAGGCCGCCTGTGTACGCAGACAAAATGCCAATGGAGGAGCATTTGACACCGGCGTTCATCTGCTCCTGGATCTCGCGCGTGAGCACTTGTGCCTCGAGCCTGCGCGCGACATGCGCTTGGGTCGCGTTCTTCTCCCAAAAGTCTGCTTCTTTGCTGGAGTCTTGGTTGGCTACGGCCGGCACATGCCAGATCGCCATGGCAACGGGAACTTCACCCACATCGCTGCGGTGTGGGTGTAGTGCGCGGAAGCTGGGTTGCACCCCTGGTTCGGCCTCCATCACAGGCTCGACCACTGCATTGACCGTGTTGAGGATGGTGTGCGTGCTGCGGAAGTTGCGCACGAGATCGAAGACTTGCGCGCGGTGGTCGCGCTCCAGCTCTTGCTCGAAAGCTTCGAGCGCGCGTAAGTCTGCATTGCGCCAGCCGTAGATGGACTGTTTGGGGTCACCCACGATGAAGAGTCCTGGGCGAGCGTTGCGTGAGCTATCTTGGCCCTGCAGATCCGGATGCAAGCACAGTTGGCGCACCAAGGCGTACTGTTGGGGATCGGTGTCTTGGACCTCATCCAGCAACACTTGCCGTAGGCGGGCGCGCTCCGCACGCCGCACTTCGTGCTGTTCTTCCACCACGGTGCGTGCCAGACGCAACAAGTCGGATTGAGCTACCACTGCTCGCGCGCGCAGCCCTTCTGCGGCCTGCAGCAGCAAGCGTTGCATCAAGCGCCGCGCCGCTTGATGGAAGTCGCGGTCGAACATGGGTACATCGCGCAGCAGTTCGTACAAGCTGCGTGTGACTTGCCCGAAGGCCCTATGATCTTCTCCCAGAGCCTTCATCAAACCCGATTGGTGGTTATCAGGCTTGATCTTGAGGCTTTTCAGGACAGATGGGTCTTCGCAGCAGCTTTGCGCCAACTCCATGCAGCGCATGGGATGGGCAATGGCCAACCAATCCGAGTGCAACTCGTGCAGGGCCTCAAAGGTCGCCTTCCAATCCTTGAGCCTAGAGAGTGCAGGGGCGGCCTGTGACTCAAACGCAAGCACACCGACAACAAGCGGGTGCACAGCAGCTTTCCACGCGCGTAGCGAATCATCCGACCACGGATCCGAGTCTAGGTCTTGGTGGCGCACACCTTCGCTATAGAGACGCACCACCTCATCGGCCACCTCGCGCGGCCAAAAGCCCTTCTTGCCAAGTTGCATCCATTCAGAGTCTGGCAGCTGTGTGGAGGCTTGCAGATCTGCGCGCACCGCATCATGCACGCTGGCGCGCAATGCCTCCCCATCACCGTCGACCCCGAACTGCGGATCGAGTTGCGCGGCTTCGTAGCGGCGCAGTAGCAAGCCGCGACACCAAGCGTGAATCGTGGTGCATAGCGGCCCCTGCATAGCATCGAGCAACCACTGCGCTCGCTGAGGGGCTTCGGCAGTCAAATCCGTGGCGAGCAAACCCAAGACGGCTTGACCTTGCGCTAGCTTGCGCAGTTCCTCGCGGACCTTGCGGTCCATATCGGCTGCGGCCGCTTCGGTGAAGGTCATGGCGACCACGCCGGCCAACACAGCTTGCGCCGTATCCGCCGGGGTGCGCGACGGATCGTCGCGTAGCGCCCGTTCCCAGCCGGGTCCCGTAGTCCAGGCCAAAATCCGCGCCACCAAGGTGGTGGTCTTGCCGGTACCTGCACCAGCGCGCAGGTAGATCGGCGTGTCAAAAATAGTTACCGCTGCACGGCGACCAGCGTGGTCTTGCTGGAGGGCAGCTTGTGCAGAGTGTTCAAGCATCACGCTTCCACCTTGTTGTACGGCAGGTCCCACAGTTGCAACAGCGGTGAGGGAGGCGCCTGGGATTGCAGGGCTAGGTCGCGCTCGTGCTGGATCCAAGTGCGCAACCTACGAGAGGCGGCGGTATCACCCTGACGGCAGGCCAACGACACCTCGCAGTGGGCACAGGCGGGGCCGTTGCGTTCGCCCTTTGCATCCACCAAGCGTGGGAACCACTGCCCTTGCTGGATGCTCGCGGCAAGCACCTGGAGCACGCCACGGAATTCGCGCTCCATGCCGGGGTTGTTGTGTGGATCCACTAGGTACTGGGTCCGCGGTGTACAGCCATCATCCTCGTCCAAGTGGTCATAGCGTGCCGGTTGCTGCGTCGCGAGCGCGTACAGCATGCCCTGCATCAAGCCACCTTTGGCGTTGCGCTTGAGCAGGCCGTTTAGGATGAACTTTGCGCCAACCGACGAAGCACCATGCAAGGGCTGGCCTGTCTTGAGGTCCACAAGCTGTGGTTGACCTTGCACACTCTCTAGCCGGTCCGCGCGGAAGCGCACTCGGCCCAAAGTGGGCAGGCCAGATTCCCAGTCACCTTCCACTTCGGCAGCAATCCAACCGTCTGTGCTGGTGTCTTTGTTGTCGGCGCGCGTGGCCGGCGAATACTGCAACATGAGGTCCAGCAATTGCCGCACGCGTTGCACGAGCAGGGGCTCAAGGCCACGGTCGGCCAAGCCCTCGGCCTGCAATGTAGCCGTGGCCGCTTGCTGCGCGACGACCAGTAGTCGGGCGGGGGATACATCCGGCTTTTGCGCTGAGCTGTGGATCAACTCACGCAGCTTGCCCTTCGGTTGAGGCGCCAATAGAGCCGCGGCGGCATGCAGCGCGATGCCCACCAAACGCGCATCCAAGGTGGGTAGCTCTGCTTCGGGGTCCAAGGGCGCGCGCACGCGCAGTCCTCGGCGCAGTAAGGTCTGCCAAGGACACTTGACATAGTCTTCAAGCGTCGTGGCATGGATGGCTGTTAAGTGATTCGGACATTCCTTGCCCAGCAGCTCGGATGGCTCCCCTTGCTGTGCAAGGGGAGCCTCACACTCCTGCAGCCAACGAATGCGTGCCTCCACGATGGACTGCGCGTTCGTCGGCGGCAAGCCGTGGCGCAAGCGTGCATCGCGCACTTGCAATTGGTGTTGCGGTGCCCACCCTTCAGCCTGACGTACACGCAGGCGCTGGGAGGCGCGCAAGGCTCGCTCGCGCGTGGTGCGTGGCCCATCGTTGGGCTCTGCAGCGTCGTACAGCGTTTCGCGTACCGCATCGACGCTCGCTTCTGGTTGAGCGCTCCACTCGTCAAACCAAGGTGAGGGCCGCACCTCCTCATTGTCATCATCCAAACGCGCCTGCGACACGCACACATGCGGTGCTGCGCTCATCAGCGAGGCACGCAGCCCAGCCTCTTCTTCGCGGCCATCGAGCTTGCGCGCAAGCGATGGGAGCACGACCTGCAGCTGGGCGCGCTGGCCATCCGGCAGCAGCGGATCCTCTTGGGGCACACGCGGCCAGCGACCATAGTCGCACAAGGGCACATACAGGCGTGTGAAGGCACACGAACGCAGTTGCGAGGCTGTGGCGAGGACCACGCCGCCGCCCGTGTGTGGGGCCTGCAAGGCTGCATCGCGCAGCACCCGGCACACCAAGCGGCGTACATCCGCAGCTGTCACAGAAACTTGACGGGGTCTACACGCGTGCAGGTCCTGTAGCGCGGATTGCACACGCTCTTGGGCTTGCTCGGGTAGGTGTAGCTGCGCCAGCGCCTGCATGGAACGCGTGAGCATCGCGTCCGCATCCATCTGTTCTTCCAAAGACCACTGCTCTAGGAAAAGCACAGCTTGTTGCTGCATGCGCACGATGGTGCCCTTGGTCAGCCAGCGTCCATCGTCGAGTCCATCCGGATCCTGCGTGTCGGCTTGTGCATCCGCCTCTTCATAGGTCTCTTGCGCGTCCTCAGACTCGTCCGTGCTGCCACGCGAGTTCTCCGCGTCCTGCTCACGATCGCCACGGTTGCCATCTAAGAGTCGCGTAGGCAGACGCACGCCTTCGTCCGGCAAGGCAGCGATCGCTGGGCTCTGCGCAAGCTCAAGCACACTGCGCAAACCCAGCACCGCCAATCCCAAACGCACATCCGGCGAGGTTTGCCGCATGGCGCTACACCAGCTCTTCAGCCCCGCGTTTCCTCCGCGCTCCCACACATCCGCCAATGCGAGTAGGGGACGCGTGGCTGCATCGCGGCGCATCTCCGTCGAAGCAACAGGAATGCCCAGCTCGCGCAAGGCTTGCCCCAATCGCGAGGAGTGTGCGTCATGCGTACGCACAACGAGCGCAATCTGCTCGGGCTGCACACCGCTTTGGATTGCGCCATGAACGTCGGTTGCCACCATGCGAGCCTCGACGCTGCGTGTCGACGCGCGCACCAAGCGCGGTCGTGGTTGCGGCGTGTTGTGAGGCACCAAAGTCACCCCCAACGCGTCGCGCAAGGCTCGGCCAAAGCGTTCGCTACCAGCGTGCGACCCGGACTGAGTGGCATCCCAGAGCACCGTGCACTCGCTGTTGCGTTGCAATGCTTCTAAGAAGGAGGTCAATAGCCCCGTAGCATCGGCGAAGCCCACGATCCACACCTCGTGGAAGCCCCACACAATGTCGCGTTGGCGCAGCGCTTCGGCCGCTTGTGCGTAGATGTGGTGCGGGCGTCCGAGACCTGCGGCTGCCATCCGTGCCTCTAGAGTTGCTGCTAGATGGATCAACTGCCGCGCTCGCACCTCGGTCTCCGGCAGCGCTTCCAAGGCCGCATCTAGGCCCTCTGGCGTCAGGCCTGCATCGAGCAGGTCACCCACCGTCGCGAGCAACAGGCCCCACGAACCTTCGCTGGTGATCAGCGCCTGTTCCCAACCGCTGGCACGCACTTCGGCGCGCAACATCGCTTCCATCCAGCCAGCACCGGCACGCTGTGCAAGACCGACGCGTTGCAGCACATCGCGCGCTGCTTGGGCGGCGGTCGTCACGCGCAGGCCCGCTGTGCCCAGGCTACACAGGAGCGCCTGCACCTGATGCGCTAGGTGATGGCTCGGCACCACCACCAGCGTGACCTGTGCCAGCAGTCGCGGGTCCCGTTGTTGGGCCGCGCGTCGTGCGCGCACGCGGTGTTCCAACTCGGCTCGTAGTGCGTGAGGGCCAGACAGGAGTAGGGGGGACGACATACTCGGCATGGAGGCAAGGAATCACACTCCACCACCCCGATCCAGTCCCCACTTGTGGAACGCCATCCGTCCGCGCGCTAGCCTCGGTCTCAGGTACCTCCATGCGCACCTCCCTGCTCCTCGGCTGCACACTCGCGTTCCTGCTCTCTAGCTGTGAGGAGGAGGATGCCACCTCGGCCCGCCTGCGACTGCGCTCGGGTGGCGCGGGCGAGCTATACACGAGCTGCTTGCTGCAGGTCCCCGAGCCCGGGCCGGTCGACGGCCAAGTCGGTGGTGCCAGCACCACAGCGCGCGTGGGGTTGGTCGCTTCCAGTGGACGCTATGCCGACATCAATCAACTGACTTTGGCGGACATCCGCTTCAAGTCCGGCTCCAGCGAAGCGGGTTTGCGCTGGTTGGAAGTCACCATCCCCCAAGGTCCCGACGCGCGCTGGCCGCGCTTGTTCGTGCCGATGGAGGAGACCGCGCGTCTGGATGCCGTGTCGGCCTTCACCAGCGACAGTCGTGCGCGCGAAATCGGCGCCGCCTTCAAGCTTGAGATCGAGTTGCCCGAGACGGTGGTGAGCCAAGGGCTCGCCGGCACTCGTGTGCGCGGCGCGCGTGGTGAGAGTGAGGCCAAGATCGCGACTCTCACGCTGCCTGTAGAACGCGCGCTGCAAGCAAACGGCCCACTCAGCTGGCAGCTGACATGGGCCGAATGAGCTTGCGCTAGTGCTTGCTGCAGCCAGCTGGCTGCATCACTTGGGCTGCGACAAGATCCGTTGCAGCACCTGACGCACTTCGTCCCAGCGCGGATCCGCGGGGTCGAGCTTCTTGCGCTCTTGTTCCAACCACTCCATGGTTGTCAAGAGATCTGTACGCTCCCGATCGGACAGAGCTAGATCGAGCGGCTTGTGGCTCTTGCTGGCCTTGGCTTCGCCGAAGGTCGCGCCGTATTCCGGCACATCAGCCGGTGTGCGTCCCAGCTTGGCCAACGCCACTTCGATGGCCTTCTGCAGTTGCGGATCTTCTTGGAAGTCACCTTCCGGGAAGGCCGCGCCACGATCGTCTTGTGCCCGCCCACGCACCTCGCGGCGCAACAAGTACCGCACCGACGCTCGGTCCAAAGTGGTGTCCAGTGACGCATACAACTGATCGAACTCCGGATAGCTCTCCGGCTTGTCGTCATCGCATACCGCTAGCTTCTGGAAGAGCTGCGGCTGGGCCTTGTAGTGCACATCGAGGTAGTCGCGCAGCTTCTTCGACAAGAGCACCGCGCGCATCTGTTCGATGGTCGAGGCATCCAAGCGCAACGGATCGATCTTCTCGTCCGGCACCACGCCGCCCTCGGACGTGAGCTTGCCTTCGTCATCGATCTCGCGGTGGATCGAACGCCCTGACGGCAACAAGTAGCGCGCAATCGTGAGGCGCGCACGCGGCGCAAAGTCGAACTCGCCGTTGCCGTTGTAGTCCTTGGTGAGCTGTTCCCACGTGTCGTGGCGGCCGTTGCCGTTCTCGTCCTTGAACTCGTCGTTGCGTTCACCAGGTACGGGCGCGAGCGTCTGCACCGACCCCTTGCCATAGGTGCGCTGGCCCACAACCACGGCACGTCCGTGGTCCTGCAACGCTCCGGAGACGATCTCCGAGGCCGAGGCAGAGAAGCGCGACACCAGCACCACCACCGGCACATCTTCGCCGACCAACGGTTCGCGGTTGGTGTAGAGGCGTTGCGTGTCCTCCACGCGGCTTTCGGTGCTGACGACGAGCTTCTTGCGCGGCAGGAAGAGCGCGGCCACATTGCGCGCTTCTTCGAGCAAACCGCCTGAGTTCTGGCGCAGGTCGAGCACCACGGCCTTCAAGCCGTTCTGCTTGAACTCCGTCAGCTTCTCTTCCAGTTGTTCGCTGGCGACGCGCGTGAACGACACCAGCTCCACCAGCGCGACTCCATCCGGCAGCAAGTCCGCCTTGACCGGCGGAATCGTGATCTCTTCGCGCTGGATCTCGACCGCCATGTCTTCGGTCGGGCGATCAATCAACTCGGCATTCATGCCACGCCGCCAGATGTACAGCTTGACGCTGGTGCCGGGCTTGCCCTTGAGACGCTTGATGATCTCGTCGGTCGGCTTGCTGCCGCGATTGTCAAAGGTCGGCCAATCACCGATGCGCACGATCTTGTCGTCGCTGTGCAGACCCGCGCGGTACGCCGGTCCCGAGTAGATCGGCTGCCGGATCGTGAACAACTTGTCCTCGGGGTCTTCGCCCACGTAGGCGCCAATGCCGCCGTATTCGGCCTCGAGCAAGTCCTGAGCGAAGTCCTTGTACTCCTTGGGCGTCAAGTACGAGCTGTGCTCGTCCAGACGGCGCAGCATGCCGTCCAAAGCCGCATCGATCAGCTCTTGACGCTTGACCTTGTCGCCTTCCAAGGCGCTGGTCTCGATCAAGCGGATCACGTTCTCAATCAACTTGAGGTCCGCCTTGCCCGTCAGCTCGGTGCCTTCCACTTGCTTCTTGGCATAGTCGAGCACGTTTTTTTGGCGACGGTCGTACAGGCGACGGATGTCCTCTTGTTTGAGGTAGCTCGCAGCCAGCGCACCGGTCGCGTCCGGGCGGCGCGCCAAGCGTTGCAACGCCTCGCGCGGTGTTTCCATGTCGCCGACTTCGGCCAAGGCCAAGGCCGCCAAGGCCGAAAGGGCTGCATCCGAGGAGCCCAAAAAGGCCACCAGCTCGGCGCGTGCCTCGCGCTGGTATTCGGCGCGCCCCAAACCATGCAAGGCGATAGCGGTGGGGATGCGCACCGTGCCGGCGCGTTCGGCGTCCTTGGCCACGCTGCTCAGCGCACTGCCCAGCTCTTCCTTGGCCTTGTCGTCCAGAGTCTTGAACACGCGATCGGCCAAGATGCGCGCTGCGGCGGCCGCCGTGCGTTCATCGCCCGCGTCTTTCAGAATCGGCTGCAATGCACGCATCAACAGGTCGGGATCCACGTCCTCACCGGCCAAGCGCGCCGAGCACAAGAGCAAGGTGTCCCGGGCCGAAGGCTTGGCCGCGAGCCGCGCATCCAGCTCCTTGTCGAGGGCATTGCGCTCTTCCGGCGTCTCCGCCGTCAGGTTGCCCAGAGTGCCGAAAGCTTCTTCCAAGGGCAGGCCCGCCGCGGCCTGCAGCGTGGCGCCCACGCGATCGCTGGCGCCGTCCGCCTGTGTGCCAGACACATAAGTCCCAGATAGGGGCTGCGCGTACGGGCACAGCGCGAGGAGGGCGACAGACAGAGTGGTGCTAGCGAGGAGTTTCATGCGATTGGACTCTCATAGGTCGCGGTTTGAGGCCTTCGACCTTGAGCAAGGTACGCATCTGCGAGGTCACTCGCAGCGTTCAGACGAAAAATGTACCGTTCCTACCCCATGTCCCGTCCCCGGAAGGCCTCGTCCAAAGCCACCCAGCAACCTGTTCCTACCCATCTGCGCACGCGCGCCGGCCGGGTGGAGTCCGCCATGGTCGACACCAGCGCCAAGGCGCCCACGGCGCGCACAGCGGTGGCCCGCGCGGTGGTGCAGTTTCCACCAGGCCTGTTGACGCGCTTGTTGGCCGAAGGTGGCCCGAAGGGTCCCATCGGCGAGGTAGCGCGTTTGGCGGGCATCGCCGCGGCCAAGCGTACGGACGAGTTGATTCCCTTGTGCCACTCGCTGCCGCTGGACTGGGTCGATGTGGTCCTCGAGCAACTGTCGGCGACAGAGTTGGAAGTGCGTTGCACAGCGCGCACGCGCGCGGCGACCGGTGTGGAGATGGAAGCCATGGTAGGGGCTTCGATGGCGGCCCTGACGGTCTATGACATGTCCAAAGGACTTGACAAGGGGGTGCTGCTGGGGCGCGTCGAGCTAGTAGAAAAGAGCGGCGGAAAGTCAGGCTTATGGCGCCGTGCAGGCACCCAGAAGTGAGGCCGCAAACCACATGACTCTTGCGTTTCGTTGGACATCCGCGCACTTGCAGTTGCGTATCGCCGTGGTGGGCGCGAATGGAGCCACCGGCCTAGAACTGTGCAGTCTGCTGCTAGCAGCAGGCCATGCGCCCGAGCGCTTGGTCTGCACTGCGCGTGCGGCGCGCAGCCTAACGATTGGGCACAGCACGCTGCCGGTGCAAGCGCACAACGACGAAGTGGTGGCGCAGTGCGATCTCGCGTTCTTGTGCACGCCTTCGGGTGTGTCGCGTGAGCTTGCGCCACGCTTGGTGGCCCGTGGTGTGCGCGTGATCGATCTCTCCAGCGCCTTGCGCATGGACCCGCACATTCCGCTGGTCGTTCCCGAGGTGAACGGCGACCTGCTGGAGGCGCAACCACGCTTGATTGCCAACCCCAACTGCACCAGCGCGATCGCGCTCTTGCCGCTGTCGGTCATCGAGCGCCTCTATGGTCTCGCCGAGGTGATCGTTGTCAGCTACCAAGCCGCCTCTGGGGCCGGAGCTCCCGGGTTGCAAGCCTTGCGCGCAGAGCTCGCAGATGTCGGCGCTGGAGGCCGAGGAGAGCGTGCTCAGGATTCGCCGTTTGCCGCTGCGCTAGCGCTGAATGTGATCCCCGCCATTGCCGAAGTGGATGCACAGGGACACTCGGGCGAGGAGCTGAAGATCGTCGACGAGCTGCGCAAGATCCTGCGGCGTCCCGACCTCATCGTTGAGGCTTCGACCGCCCGCGTGCCCGTCGAGCGCTGCCATAGCGTCGCCGTGCACTTGCTGACCCAGCGTGAGGTGCACCTGCCGGACCTCTATGCGGCCTTGGACGCCGCCGAAGGGCTGGTCCTCGTGCGCGATCCGCATGGCCCCCGTCCGCGCGAGTGCGCCGGAGCCGATCCTGTGTCGGTCGGTCGAGTGCGCGCGGGTAACCGGGGGCCTCGATCGCTATCCTTCTTCGCGGTGGGCGACCAAATCCGCAAAGGTGCAGCATTGAACGCGCTGCAGATTGCTGGTCGACTCGAGCCCGCACCGTGATCACCTCCACCTAGAGACTCGCGCACCTAAAGACCAACATGGACCTCAAGCTGATCCAAAAACTCGTCGCCCTGATGGAACGGGGCAAGCTCTCCGAGTTGGAGATTGAAGACAAAGACAGCGGCCTCAAGGTGCGGCTCAAGGGCGAGTCGGCCTTTGCTGCGACGCACGCCGCACCGATGGTGCATGTGGTGCATGGTGGCGGCGCGGCCGCTCCTGTAGCGGGACATGCGCCGGCCATGAATGCAGGTGTGCCGGCGGCCGAAGTCCCCAAGCCCGTCAAGCAGGGGACCACGATCAACAGCCCGATGGTGGGCACCTTCTATAAGTCGTCCTCGCCGGATGCCGAGCCCTTCGTGCGTCCGGGCGTGCGCGTGGTGCCGGACAAGACGCTGTGCATCATCGAGGCGATGAAGGTCATGAACGAGATCAAGTGCGAGATCTCCGGAGAGATTCTCGAGGTGCTGGTCGAGAACGGCGCACCTGTAGAGTTCGGCCAACCGCTCTTCCTCGTCAAGACCGACTGATGTTCCGCCGCGTACTCATCGCCAACCGAGGCGAGATCGCCCAGCGCGTCATCCGCGCTTGCCGCGAGCTCGGCATCGAAACCGTGGCTGTGTACTCCACAGCTGACGCCGACGCGCTGTACCTGCGCGAAGCGGACCAGACGATTTGCATCGGGCCGCCGCCGGGCAAGCATTCGTACCTGTCGATCCCGTCCATCATCGCCGCGGCGGAAGTCGCGGATGTGGAGGCGATTCACCCAGGTTATGGCTTCTTGTCGGAGAACGATCACTTCGCCGAAGTGTGCCGTTCCTGCAAGATCCACTTCATTGGTCCCGAACCGGAGACCATTGCGCTCTTGGGCGACAAGGTCGCGGCGCGTGAGCTCGCCAAGCGCGCCGGCGTGCCGGTCGTGCCGGGTAGCGACGGACCCGTCGAGGACGAGGCCCGTGCCTTGTCGGTCGCGGCGAAGATTGGCTACCCGATCATGATCAAGGCCGCCGCCGGCGGTGGTGGTCGTGGCATGCGCATCGCGCGCAATGAGCCCAGTTTGGTGACAGGCTTCCACGCCGCGCGTGCGGAAGCTCAGAACGCTTTTGGCGATGGCACCGTGTACCTTGAGAAGTTGGTCGAGAACCCGCGCCACGTCGAGGTGCAGATTCTGGCCGACAAGTACGGCACGGTGCTGCATCTAGGCGAGCGCGACTGCTCGATCCAGCGCCGTCACCAGAAGCTGATCGAAGAGTCGCCCTCGGCGGCCTTGACGCCTCAACTGCGGCAGCAGATTTGTGATGCCGCGGTGCGGGTGGCTCGCGAGGCGAACTACCACAATGCGGGTACGGTCGAGTTCCTCCTGTCGCGCACAGGGGAATTTTACTTCATCGAGGTCAACTGCCGCATCCAAGTCGAACACCCGGTGACCGAGCTGGTCACCGGCATCGATTTGGTGCAACAGCAGCTGCGGATCGCCGCGGGCGAGCCGCTGCAGCTGAAGCAGTCGGACATCGAGTTCCGCGGGCATGCCATCGAGTGCCGCATCAACGCCGAGGACCCGGAAAAAGATTTCCAACCCTCGCCCGGGCGCATCGATTTGTATGTGCCGCCGGGTGGGCCGGGGGTGCGACTCGACAGTCACGCCTACAGCGGCTACCGAATTCCGCCGAACTACGATTCGATGATCGGAAAACTCTTGGTCCACCGCCCTGACCGCTCGACGGCGATCCGCACCATGTTGCGGGCGCTGGATGAGTTCGTCATCCAAGGGCCGAAGACCACGATTCCGATCCACCGGCAAGTGTTGTCGCATTCCGACTTCCGGGCCGGTGACCATGACACGGGCTTCGTGGAGCGCTACTTGTCGCAGCATCCACGCATTGCCCAAGGCAAAGGTGGCTGATCGGAAGGCAATGGCA
>Ga0208788_1000380_pt1 | contig 22024 bp, 16 predicted proteins | sample Wag4_2014_7_11_3_FD_187363 | JGI IMG/M metagenome (GOLD analysis project Ga0208788, IMG submission 187363) | Fresh water mixed with fracking chemicals microbial communities from Ohio, USA - Utica-2 Time Series FC 2014_7_11 (SPAdes) (version 2) ...
GACCAGGTCGAAGTACCCGTGCCGCCCACTCCTCGACCCACGGCCCCTCCCCTGACGGATCTCCCGACTCCCGTTCCCTCGACGGCTCCCAGCAGCGGCTCCGGTTCGGGTGACGCGGGATCCCCGGCCGTCATCGTGCCTACGCCGCCGCCCCCCGGGTCGAACGACCTGTGGCTCCAGGTGACGCCGGGCGACCTTTTCGAGCCACTCCGAGACGGGACGCTGCGTCCGGGATATCCGTCGACGGCCCAGATCCTGCTCAAGCGCGGGGACGGACCCGTCGCGGAAAGGTTCGATTTCGTGGTCCGGGGCCCCTCTCCCGAATTCGTCCAGGTCGTCCGGGGTACCCGGCTGGTCGTGTACCCCGGGGTGCGTTCCGGCCGGTACATGCTCGTGGCGTACCGGCTTCTCCCGGATGGGCAGCTGGCCGAAAGGGCCTACACGACCTTCACCGTCCGGGCTGGATGGTCGGGTGGGGTCACGATCGAGGACCCGGATCCCGAAGCCTCGCTGCCTCCTCTGCCCGATCGCCAGCCCTGGACTGGAACCGTCATCATCGGTGACGAACCGGAGGTGACGAAATGACCGGGTCCGGAAAGCAGTTCAAATTCATCCATCAAGTCTCACGTGATCGCATGAACGTCCAAGGGAGGTCGCGGATGCAGCGATTCCATCGGCGGGCCCTCGTCGGCCTTGCCCTGTCCCTGTCCGCCTGTCAGGCGAGTCCGTCCCTCGTTCCCGGTCTGGGTGCGGGGGTCGGCGGGCCCGCCGTGACCAGGGGGCAGGCGGCCGTCACGGCACCGTCCACCGCGGGGCCATCGGCCGTGAAGGGGCCACGCGACGTGGTCGGTCACACCATGGTCCTCACCATCCAGTGGCCCGCACGCCGCACGCAGGGCGTGCTCGCCGAGACCGACCTGCTCGAGATCCTGCCCGAGGAGTTCGTTGCCGGCGACTCCCGACCGGGCAAGCTCCTCGAGGTGCAGCGCCCGGAAGGCGGGGGAGCCATCCGCCAGGAGATCACCCTCCAGTTCGCCCCCGAGGTGGATGAGGCTGCCGTGCAGGTGAAGGCCTATGCGCTCGGTGTGAACGGCACCCGGATCTTGAAGGGGCAGGGGCGCGGAAACGAGCGCCTCCGCCGGGACACTCCGGTCGCCCTGCGCATCACGCTCTCGCCCGCGGGTGAGCCGATCGTCGTGCCGGACCACCAGGAGCGCATCCTGCGGAGCCTGGAAGGGTACTACGCCCGGAAGTACGCGCACCTGGTCGACGTCTCGCAGTCCCGGGAGTTCTCCACCTACGATGTGGCTGGACGGGACCTCATCGAAAAGGTGATTCGCGGCTTCGAACCGGATCTTCCCCCTCAGGAATCGGACGTGCCCATCGTCGAGAATCCGGATACTCCTACCATCGGGACGCTCGGCCAGTTCTTCCGGTTGCTGGAGGATCCCGAGCCCGTTCCTCTACCCGGACCCGGGGGGGATCTGCCCACCGTCGGAAATCCGGGTGCAGGCGACCCTCCCCCTCCGGCGCGATTCCCGGCCTTCCCGGCCCCGCTTCAGGGGATCGCCATCCCGGGCCTCAAGGTTTACCCGGACACCCGCGTGGTCGTCGACCCGACCCGGGAGGATCGGCTCCGGGGTCTGGACTTCCCGGGTTACGTGGCCCGTATCGACGGGTCACGCAGCGAGTCTCAGGTCGGTCGGCAGGGCGACCTGGTGTTCGATCTGGAGCCGGTTGCCGGCAACCGGCCGCGCGCATCGGGACTCAAGCTGCACTTTGACCTGAAGGCCCTCGCGGCAGCCTGGATGACCACCGGGTTGCCCGAGCGGATCGGGATTCCCGGTGCCTCGGATTCTTTCGCCATCCCCTACCTCCAGGACGCTCCCGATCTGGCGCGTATCCGGACCGTGGCCGCGAACTTCTGGGCGGTCCCTGCTGCGATGCCCGAGGCCACCGTCAGTTTCGGGATCGATCTGGACCGCTTCTCTGCGGCTCCGGTCGACATTCCCGGTCTGCCCCGGGGACTCTGGAACGGGTTCTCGTTCGACGGGGTTCGCATCCCGCTGTCGCTCAAGGGACACGTCGAGTCTCCCTGGGCGCGAATTCACGGCAGCACGAGCCTGTCGATCGACAATTCCGTCGCGGATTCGTCCGGCGTACTCGCGGTGCGCGATGCGGCCGGCGCCTTCGATCCGTATCCGTACAGGGTGCTCGTCGACTGGTCGGGTGCCAATATGCGGAGTTCGGAGGGAGTCCGGCTCCAGCTGCGTGCCGACGACGTCGCCAACGGATTCGGTCTGCGTGCGCAGATCACCAGCCGCGGCTTCGATGTGCCGCCCGAGGTGGTGGCCAACCTCGTCGACTCCACGACCGAGAAGCGCCTCGGGCGTATCGAGTTCCCGCTCGAGATGTCCCAGGGTGGTTCTGCGCGGTTGCGTGACTATCCCCTGCTGATCCTCGAGCCCCTCAAGGAAGGGGAAGCTCCGATCCAGTACCGGCTCACGCCCGGTTTCTTCTCGGGTGATCGGACGGGGTCGCTCTATGTGGAGGTGCGGTAGACCATGGCCAAGTCATTCATCGCTCGCACGGCGCCCTGGTTGCTGCTGGCCCTCACGGTCGCCGCGTGTCAGGCGCCTCTGCCCACGCTGTCGAGGGGAACGGGACAACCACTCCCGCAGCAGGCGGTCACGGTCGTCCGGAGCGGCCAGATGCTGGGCGGCCTCCGGGTGGCCGTACGCTGGCCCGATCGCCGGATCCAGGACATCGCCTACCGTACCCAGGCCATCGAGGTGATGGTGTGGCAGCGCGATTCAGCCGGTAATCTCACGCCGGCCAAGCAGGTGGCCAAAGAGGCGCTTCCCGTGGCGATCGCCACGGACAGCGAGCCCGTCGCGGTCGATGCTCCTCTTCCGGGCTCGGGTGAGGCCTCGACCAGCGAACCGCTCCCGGAGTTCGTCGACGTGTTGCCCATCTTGCTCCATCGTGACGACAAGGGCTCGTATGCCGATTTCGTCGGTCTGCTCGGCGGGGAGGGCTACGTCGTCAAGGCGACGGCACGCGATGCCCAGGGCCAGGAGATCGGTCACGGGGAAGCGGTCTGTGACGTGATTCCCGGGACGGGCAATGGAGTCTCCATCGACATGAGGGCCTCCAACCCACCCCTGATCGACGGGATCGGTGCCTGGCCGCAGGAACCGCTCGGCCCCGGTGCGACGCTGTCCGTGGTCCTCAAGGGCCACGAGAAGGATCTCCCGGTCGAGGCCGACCTCGTCGTGGCAAGACCGGAAGCGGCCTATAGACCCCTGGATATCGCACTCCCCGGTGGGCCTGCCACAACGTCGCCGGATCCGCTCTATGGCGTGCCGCGGGGGATTGTTCGTCTCGAGTGTCAACTCCTGCCGGGTGAACCGCAAGGCCCGGTCGTGGTCGAGGTCAAGTTGCCTGACGCCCTGCCGGATTTCGCGCGGTATGCGTACGATGCGAACTTCTCGCTCGTGCTGCGCGTGGACAACGTGCGTTCAAACCCTTTGCCGCTGAAAATCGATCGGTTGAATTTCGGCTACGAGGGCCAGTACCCGAAACCCACGCCCTATCCCACTCCTGACTTCGAAGTGCCCACGCCTGAGCCTGGTCCCGGGTCCACTCCTGCGCCCACTCCCGAACCCACTCCCGAGCCCAGCCCGGGCGACGGTGGTCCGACTGCCAGCCCCGATCCGGGACCAACGGACGTGATCGACGGTCTCGAAGCCTTCCCCTCCTTCGTCTCCGCCTACGATGTCGGTGCGCTGATGTGCAGCGCCACCGGTTCGTTCATGACGGATAGCGCCCTGCTTCCGTGGGGCATCAGCTCGATCCGGGCCGTACCGAATCCCTCCTATGGCCCTCCCGGCAGCAATGTCACCGAGAACCACGTGCCGGCGTTCTTCGGTCGTGACTTCGGGTTCTGTGCCATCGGGACCACCCCGGCGGGCACACTGCCCGGGCCGGGGACGGGACACGGGGCGGCACATATCCAGTTGCACTTCGCTCAGCCGCGGGGCGGCGTGGCGATCGACTTCCTGGGGGGACCCAAGCCGTACTTCCTGAAGGCCTACGATGCCACGGGGAGCGTGCTCACCATCGATGATCTCCAGATCCCGGTAGGTACCCCCGGGAATCAGTTGCACCGCCTGCAGGTCTTCGCACAGGATGTCCCCATCCAGCGGGTCATCATCGGGTGTCCGGAAAACGCGGGCGTGCTCATCCGGCGTATCGCCCACTCTGCGTTCGAGACCCCGTAGCACCCACGTTCCGGTCAGTCCGGTCGAGGGGGGACGGTTCGCGCCGTCCCCCTTTCGCGCGTCCCTGCTATGATGGGGGCGTCTCGGTCCGTCGCTCCCGGAGGTTCCTTGGACATCGTCGCACGCTTGCGCGGCTCGCTCGTCGTCTCGTGTCAGGCCGGTCCCGACGAACCGCTCCATGGGCTCGGCATGATGGCCGGCATGGCCCGGGCTGCCGTCCAGGGCGGGGCGCGTGGCATCCGTTCCGAGAGTGTCTCGGACATCCGGGCCATTCGCGAAGCGGTGGACGTCCCCGTCATCGGCCTCATCAAGCGCAGCGTACCGGGGTCTTCCGTCTACATCACGCCCACCTTCGACGATGCAGCCGCCGCCGTCGCGGCCGGTGCCCATCTCGTGGCGCTCGATGCCACCACGCTCGTGCGTCCGGACGGGCTCACACTCGAGCAGACCATCCGGCGCCTCCGCGACGAGTTGCACGTTCCCGTCATGGCCGATGTCTCGACCCTCGAGGAGGGACTTGCCGCGGCGAAGGCCGGAGCTGCCTGCATCGGCACGACCCTCAGCGGCTACACGCCCCAGAGCCCGAAGCTCGAGGGTCCCGACTGGGACCTGCTGGAGGCCCTCGTCGCCGCGACCCCCGTCCCCGTCATCCTCGAGGGAAGGGTCTGGGAGCCGGCCGAGGTCACCCGGGCCTTTCGCCTGGGGGCCTTCGCCGTCGTCGTGGGGTCCGCCATCACCCGTCCCCAGCTCGTCACCGCGCGCTTCGCCGCAGCCATCCCCAAGGAGTGATCGTCATGTCCGCATTCGCCCTCGGCCTCGACCTCGGAGGCACCAAGATCCTCGCCGGCCTCGTCGACGAGACCGGCATCGTCCACCACGAGTGGCGGCTTGCCACCCCGGTCGAGGGCGGGGGTGAAGCCATCATGCAGGGGCTCATCGATGCGGTAGCCACGATCCGTGCCCAGCTGTCATCATCCCAGGCCGCCGGCCTCGTGGGGATCGGTGTCAGCACCGCGGGCCACGTGGATCATGTCAGCGGCAAGGTGCTCTACTGCACGGGCAACCTGCCGGGCTGGTCGGGGATGGACGTATCCGAGCGTCTCCAGGCCGCATGTGGTCTACCCGTCACGGTCGACAACGACGCCAACTGTGCTGCCTACGGCGAGTACTGGGCGGGAGCCGGGCGTGGAGTGGCCAACCTGCTGGCCATCACGCTCGGGACAGGGCTTGGCGGCGGGATCGTCGCCGACGGACACGTGGTCCGCGGGGCGCGCGGGGGCGGGGCGGAGCTGGGTCACCTGATCCTCGTGCCGGATGGCCGCTCGTGCAACTGCGGCCAGAACGGCTGCTGGGAGAGCTATGCCTCGGGCACGGCGATCGCCCGCTCGGCCCGCGAGCTCGGTATCTGGGGCGCCGAGGTCACGAGTCACGAGGTGTTCGCGAAGGCCCGTGCCGGAGATGCCGACGCGCTCGGCGTCATCCACCGGATGGCGGATCACCTGGCCATCGGGATCGTCTCGATGATCAACATCCTGGATCCGCAGCGCATCGTCATCGGCGGCGGAGTCAGCAACCAGGCGGACCTCTACCTGCCCCGGGTGCGCGAGCAGGTCACGGCCCGCTATGGTGAGCGAGGCTGGGACGTCCAGGAGATCCGGGTCGCGGCCCTCGGTGAGCGGGCCGGCATGATCGGCGCGGCTGGCGAGGCGCTCGCCCGGGCGGGTGCGCGCGTGGCCGTCGCCTCCTGAGCCCGATGCGCGGCGGGCTGGCCGGGGCAGTCGTGGCTGCGGCTCTCGGTCTCCAGGGCTGGCCGGTCCAGGCTGCTCCCGTCCCCCCGCTCCCACCTGCTCCCGCGGGCTCGGGCCGGGTGGCGCCCGTGGCCATCGAGCGGATCCGCTACGAGGAAGCGCGTCGCGTCCTCATCATCGAGGGGCCTCGCCGCCCCCCGCTGACCGCGCGCCTGCTCGGCAACCCCGAGCGCCTGGAAATCGATCTGCCCGGCTGCGTCCTGCTCCGGCCGGACCTCCAGGTCATCGGCAGTCTGGGCCGGACGCTCCGGAAAGCGCGGGTGCTGCCCGGGGCGATCGCCGGCGGGGGCGTGCGCCTGGTCCTCGAGCTCGTACCGGGAACGGTGGCATCCGTCGCGCTGCGTCACGAGCCACGCCGGGTCATCCTGGCCCTGGGCGCTCCTGCGGCTGCCACGGGCGAGGCCGTCCTGGCTACACGGGCGGCGCCCGGCGCCCCCTCGTCCCTTCCCACCGTGTCCGAGGGGGCCCGTCCGGAGTGGGTCGAGGAGGACGACGCGGCGAGCGAGGTGTCCCGGCTCGACCGGATGTGGCACTGGCCGAGGATCGTCGGGGCCGGGTCGACCGTTGAGCTCCGCTGGCACCAGCTTGACGATGTCGAGGTGGACGGTACGCTCTCGGCACCCGTCTTCGGAACCTCGACGGGGCTGCGGGACATTCGCTGGCGCCACTGGCTCTGGCCAAACGTGGGCCTGGGGCTTCGCGGGACCCTCGTGGTCCACGATCTCGTGTATGACCTCCGTCGGATGAGCCGGACGGACTGGGCGCTCGTGCCGGATCTCGCCGTGCGAGCCATCGCGGGGCCCTGCGAGTTCGAGCTCCGGGGCGGGTACATGGTCCGTTCCTCGCGTACCGACGGGGTCGTTCCGGAGAGTCTCGCGGTGAGCGCACCTGCCCTGACCACGGCTTTTCTCCGAGGCCCCACCGTCGGGTTCACCTGTCGGACCCGGCTCACCTCCGCCCTGGGTTTCGATGCCGGCATCGACTGGGCTCCGGGTCTCACGGACCCTGCCCGGGCAGCGGAGCTTCCCCAGTATCCGCTCTCCCGGACGGACTGGTTCGCAGCGTTCGTGGTGGATGTCGAGCCGCTGACCTTCCGGATCGGCTGGGAAGAGGCCATCTCGCGCGGCCAGCCCGTGGCGACCCTGTACCGCCAGACCCTGTCGGGGCTCCACGTCGGGCTCGGTCTTCGCTACTGATAACGAGTTCTTAGCTTCTTCTTAACGAATCTGGTACACTGATCGGTCGAAGATCCAGGTAGTCATGGAAGTGGAGACCGTTCCGATGACCTTCTTCCGTCGTGCCGGTTCACGGGCCATCGCCCTGGCGAGCGTCTCGGCTCTCCTCGCCTCCTGCGGGTTCACGCCGTCGACTGCCCGGTCCCGCTCCTCCGTGGGGCCTGCCCTCGATGACGAGCCCATCGTCCGCGGCCGCCAGATCAACCTGACCGGGCCGTCTTCCGTCATGTTCGGCGACTGCCCCAACTTTTCCCAGGTCTCCAACGGACGCTTCCTGGCCGTCGTCTCGCGCGAGTTCGGCCGTCTGAGCCGCCCCGGGGCGCTCATCGGCTGGGATTATCCCCAGCAGGCGGACAACCGCCTGAGGTTCGCGACCGTCGGCGTCGGTAGCCCCGGCGGTTTCGCCTGGCTCGAGGACATGGTGTTCGTCGACCAGCGTCTCGTCCCGGATTCCGGGCGCATCGTCTCGCGTTTCCGCTCGGCCGATTCCCGGCTCGAGGTGACGGTCGAGGACGTCGCCGTCCGGGACCTCGACGTGCTGGCACGCCAGGTCCGCGTCCGGAACATCGGGACCAGCACCGTGCCGCGCGTGACCACCACCCTGGTTCATCACTTCGCCCTCGTGCGTTCGGGTGTCGGCGATCACCTGGCGTGGGACGAGGCCTCGAATACCTTCCTGCAGACCCGCGCAGACTCCCCGCTTGCGGTCGCCTCGGCCGCGTCCCGGAAGCCGGATGGCCTCCAGGCCGGAGAGGCCTCCGATCGCCTCGGAACCGACATGGACCCCGTCGAGGATGCCCGCGATGGCGTGCTCCGGGGCAATCGCCAGGCCGGAAGCGCCACGTCCCTCGGGGTGGGGGGCGCCCTCCAGCATGCCGTGGGTCCCATCCATCCGGGAGAGACCCGCGAGACGACCTATTTCCTCGGCATGGGCATGACGGGCGTGGCCGCGCGGGCCGCCGTCGTGGCCGCGCGGGCCCGGGGATGGTCCGACCTCGTGTCTGCCGACGAGGCCTACTGGCGCCAGCAGCTGGCCCGGGCCACCATGCCGGTCGCCCCGGAGCGTGAGCTCGCCGTCTACCGACGGGCGCTGATCGTCCTCAAGCAGTTGCAGAGCGAGAGCGGCGCGATGCTGGCCTCGAGCTCCCAGATCAGTCCGGCTTACAAGTACGTCTGGATCCAGGACAGCACCATCGATGGCTTTGCCTTCCTGGCGAACGGCATGGCGCCCGAGGCGCGAGGCATCCTCGATTTCTTTGCCCGGGTTCAGAAGGCCGACGGGGACTGGTGGGTCACCTACCACGCGGACGGTCGCCCCAACGAACTGTGGGAGCACGGTACCGAGGCCATGGGCGGACACCTGCTCACGCTGCTCGGCGCGTACGGTGATCGGACCGGGGACGTGGGCTATCTTCAGAGTCGCTGGCCCATGGTCCGCAAGGCCTGCACCTGGGCGCTCGATCGCATCACCGAGCGGGGCCTGATGGCCGAGAACCGGGATCTGTGGGAGACCTTCACCGACCAGAGCTGGTCGTACACCAACCTCTCCTGGATCTCGGGGTTCCGTGAGGCCTCCCGGATCGCCATGCTGACCGATCATGCCTCGGAGGCGATCCGCTATGCCCAGGCGGCAGGGGTCCTCGAGAATGCGCTCCGCGTCCGGGCCGTCGTCCGTGGCTATCTCGGCAAGGGGGTACGTCTCGGCCCGATGGTGGCGGATCCGGCCATCGACGCGTGCATCCTGGGCTCCGTCTGGCCCTTCCGGGTCCTGGCTCCTGTCGAGTCGATCACCCGCTCGACGCTCCAGCAGATCGAGGCGCGCCTGGTGCAGCCCGGAGGAGGGGTCCGGCGCTGGGAAACCGACAACTGGTACGGGGGACAGGGCTGGCCGGAACTCACGGACTGGCTGGCGCTCGTGACCTGGATGGCGGGTGAGCGTTCTCGGGCGGAGCAGTTGCATGCGGCCAACACCGACCGGGCTCACACCACAGGGGCCCTCCAGATCGGCGAGGTCTTCGACGAGCGCACGGGGCGCTTCACGAGTGCGTTCCCGCTCGGATGGCCGGAGGCCCAGTACATCCTCACGAGCCGCGCCCTTCATGGCCCGGTGCCCGAGGATCTGCTGCGGTCCCGGCGCTAGACGGCGTCGAGGTACCGGCGCCGGGAGGCGAGCGCCCTGATGGCTCGTTCCACGTGTGGATGGCTCTCGCGGAAGGCGACCAGGTCGTCCCGGGTGATCTTCAGCAGCGTACACGGCTCCAGGCTGCGGACCGTGGCCGTCCGTGACGGAGTCAGCCCCCCTGCGTAGGCCTCGCCGAACACGTCTGCCCGCTCGAGGATGGGGCTCTCGGGTTTTTCCACCCGGAGCCGTCCTTGCAGGACCACGTAGCAAGCGGCATCGTCCTGCTGACCTTCCTGAACGATGACTTCTTCGGCCGGCACCTCGACCCGAGTCACGCGCAGCGAGACCCGGTTGAGGGTGTCGACATCGAGGCCGGCGAACATCGGGGTGCGCTCGACGATGGCCCGGTGCTCCCAGAGGCGTCGGAGGCGGTCGGACAGCCGTTCTTCACCGGCAGCATCGGCGAGCCGGTCCTCTTCCTGGACCATCGTGAGGAGGGTCGACCCGGGGAGGGCCAGGATGCGGGAAGGTGTCGAGGTCCGCACGCTCGCGATGCGCTTCCTGCCGTCGCAGAAGAATCCCCATTCCCCGAAGAGGTCCCCGGAGCGCAGGCGGGTCAGGGCCTGGCCGTCACGAGTCACCTCGCATTCGCCGTGGGTGATCACGTAAAAGTAGGGCGCATCCTGGGTGTGGTCCCCTTCCCGGAGGATGGCTTCTCCCGGCTCCGGGGTGAGGACCGTGCGGTGGGCCGCGAACTCGCTCGTCCAGGCCCATAGATCCCGGACACCCCAGGACTGCAGCGCCCGACCGATCGCGACCGCGTCGAGGGCGGATTCGTCCTGGCGTCCGAACTCGAAGGTCTGGAGCGGGTGCGCGAGTCGGAAGGCTTCACGGTACTGCTCAGGCAAGGTGTGGCGATGCGCGAGCACGAGATTCGAGGGGTCTGCGAGGTGGAGGAAGTCCTCGATGTAGCCGTGGATGATGGCTTCGCCCGCATCCACGATCACCTGTTGCCCCTGGAGGAGGGCCTCGAGCATCGCCAGACGGGCATCCGAGATGAGGCCTCTCTGGTGCATGTCGAGCAACTGTCGGTGGCCGGCCGTATCCGACGTGATGACCACGGTATCGCCGCCCAGGGTGACGGACATGCCGACGCACGGAACGGCGTGGCACGCATCATGGAAATCGAGGCGCGCTCCGCCGAGATGCATCGGCACGCCGGGGACGATTTCCTGGAAGTCGAATCGCCGCTCGGCTTCAGCGACGGGCACGTCGAGCAGTGCGGCCAGCTTGTGCACGAGACCGGCGCGGACCTCGCGCGTCGTGTACAGCGTGAGCCGACGCTTCGCTCCGGCGAAGGCCAGGATGTCTCCCGTGTGGTCATCGTGGACATGCGAGATGAAGATGCCCCGGACCTGCTCGATGGCGATGCCCAGGTGGGCAAGGGTCCGGTGGACGTACGGCGAGGTGTCGATCAGGTAGTGGTCGCCGTGAACCGTCAGCAGGTAACTCGTGCTGGGCGCCACATGCTGGAAAGCACCGGCCGAACCGAGAATCCGGAGCGTGTTCTGCGGGTTGGGGACCAGGGTGCGAATTTCGGGCAGATGCCATGTGGGGCCCTGTTGCTCGCATTCCCGGAGGTCGAGCGCGAGGACCTGCTCGCCGTGGGAGATCGTGTAGGTCAGCAACCCCGTCCGGACGATCTGCACGTCGTCGAGGGTCAGCGAGTCATCCTCGTCCCAGCTTCGCAGGTCGAGGAAGGCGCTGGTGGGGATCACCTCGTTCCGGGCGTCCTTGAGCGCGAAGTAGTCACATTCACGTTCGAGCATGGCCGCACGCTCGGGGTCGAGGCCATAGCCCCGGACATCCGACGTGAGCCCCAGGAACGAGATGTCCATGATCGTGCTGGCACGCGACACCTGACGCTCCGTGCCGACGAACGTGAGGGGCTGCTTCACGCAGCGGTTGACCCAGTCGAAATTCTGGTTGAAAAAGACGTGCCCGAAGAACAGGAACTCGGGCACCATCTGAGGCAGGCGATCGCGCAGGATGGCGTCGGTGAATACCAGCGTGTCGGGCCAGCCGAGGCCTCGCTGCATGAGGTGCTGGTGCACCTCGGGAAATGTTCCGAACAGGATCCGCCGAGAGCCGGCCACGACGAGGCATGCACCTGGTAGCGTATGCAACTCCATCCGACTCTCCTTTCCCGTCTCCGCATTCTACCCGGCGCCCCGTAAACCTACCCTTCTGAAACAATTCTTCCGAGGTGGATGCAGAGCACGTCACCCGACTCGAGCGTCCCCGACAGGGTTTCGGCGTGCTGGGCCACGGAGCCCAGGTAAGCGAACTGCTGCAGGATCGGTCCCAGTTGCCAGCTCGGATCCAGCGGGAGCGAGAACTCCCGGCGTTCTCCCCGGTTGATCAGCGCGAGGATCATCCCCTCGTCGGTCCGGCGCAGGATCGGCTCCACGCCCGGAATCGCCCGGGTGAGCGAGCGGATGTTGCGCTCGGCCAGGAACGAACCCAGGAAGCTGATCACGGACTGCTTGCGCGCAGGTTCGTCCAGGTAATAGCCGGGGGAGTCGACGATGGGGCCGAGCAACGTGCCGAGGTGAACCGTCTCGCCGGATTCCACGGGGCACGCATAGCCGATCGGGGAGCGGGCATAACTCAGGAGCTCGCGTGCCCCGGGTGGGACGGTCATGTACGTGATCCGGCGTGACGCCCAGACCTTCCCGCCATACGCATGGTCCGCCACCCATACCCCCGCTCGGGTGGCGTGCTTGATCATCCCCATCACGGGTTGCAGCTTGTCGAGGGTGTAGCGCACCAGCGGGTGCGCGATCTTCTTGCCGTCCCGGAGGCGGAAGGCGGCGAGATCCGTCAAGGTCCCGGTCACGACGGCCAGCGACCTCGGGTGCCACGTGCGCTTGGTGCGGCCGGGGAACAGCGTGGAGCCCGCCTCGGAGAAGGACTCGCCCAGCGTCACGAGGCAGCCGCCCTCGCGGACGTAGGTTTCCAGACGCGCCACGAGTTCGGGTGGCAGATTCCCCGTGCCGTTGAAGAACAGGACCCGGCACGTCCGGAGCGTCTCGAGAGGCGTCGTGGACAGCTCGTAGACCCGGGGCTGATACCCCCCCTCCACCAGGGCGCCATACAGTCCCGAATTGGCCGGATACTGCGTGAGGCCCCGGTCCAGGGCCGCATCCAGCAGATCGCTGCTGAGGCCGCGCGGATCCGTGCATGTCTCGAGCAGATCCCGGGTGCCATCCTGGTGGTGCAGGATGCCCACCGGCGAATGCAGCTCCTCGCTGCGAGCGATCAGGCGCCCCCAGTCCTGGCGGAAAGTGCCCAGGGCCTCGACGACCTCCATCCGCTCGGAACGCTCTCCGCGGTGGTTGAACGGGGAACGGAAGAGGTACCGGTGACCATCGGGGTCCTCCCCCTCGTGCAGCGGGTACAGGATGTTGGCCTGAGATCCGCGCAGGTACGAGGCCAGCATCTTCTGGAACGTGGCCACGACGGGAACCTTGACCCCCACGTCCAGCCACCCGGCCCCGATCTCGGGGGCGATCAGGGGACCGCGGCTCTGCATCGCCGCGAACATCTTGGGGACGAACGAGATGGCGTAGGGCTGATCGAGCGGGGAGGCCACCCGGATGAACTTCGGATAGATGTCGTAGCCGACGGGGGCCACCGCGTTCTTCTTGCGCACGTGATTGGGCCAGGCCGGGAGCCAGGTATCGTTGAGGGTGAAGTGGGGCTCGATCCCGAGGTCGACCCAGCTCTGACGCAGGGTGCCCAGGTACTGGACGATGCCATCCTCGACGAAGGTGGCCAGGTCTTCCAGCATCGCGCGGGTGCGGGGTCGCTCGGCGGCCGGAACGAGGCTGTCGAAGTCCGGATACGTGGTCTCCCAGGCCGTGTTGAGCGCCTCGATGGTCGTGTAGCGGTGCGCGAGGGTCTGCCGCAAGCGCCGCAGGGCCTCGCCGTTGTGGTCCACCAGGAAGGGGCCCGCGCCGTACTGGGGCATGCCGGTCTCGTTGTCGAGCTGGAGGGCGACCACCTCGCCTGCCGCCACCATCGGCTGGATGAGCGGGGCCAGGGATTCGAACCAGCGTCGAACGAGTTGCAGGAAGATCGGATGATTCAGGTACACCGCCCGGTGGGCAGGATCCTGGGGCGTCTGCATCAGCGCCTCGGGATAGCGCTTGCCGAGCCAGTGAGGAATGCCGAATCCCTGGTACTCGGCGTAGATGTAGGGGCCGGGCTTGAGCATCAGGGGGATGCCCAGGCGACGGCACAGGAACAGGAATCCTCGCAGATCGCGCTCGGGAGCCGTCCGTCCATCGAAGTCGAACTCACCCTCCGCGATCTCGTGCCAGATCCACGGCACGTACACCGACAGCAGGTTCACCCCCGCTTCCTTGAAGGTCTGCAGGAGGGACTCCCATCGCTCGCGCTTGATGCGGAAGTACTGGAACTCGCCGCCCAGGACGAGGTCGGGGTGTCCCCCCACCAGGATGCGGTCGCCTTGAAACTGGATCGTCACGGTGTTTTCCTCGGGGTGTCGTACCGCCCCATTCTAGGACGAGACGCGTTCCGGGGCATGCGTTCCCGGTCACGAAGCGCTCGATTGACAAGCGTGACGATGCGGTGATAAGTAGGATTTAGCACTCGTCGCTCGAGAGTGCTAACAGCACCCGACGTGCGGAGCGCCATGAACGGACGGATCAACCGGCTCACGCCCCGGCAACAGGATATCCTGCGTGCCGTGGTCCGCGACTACATCCAGACCTTCGAGCCCGTGGGCTCGCGCACGCTGTCGCGCAAGTATGGTCTCGGACTCTCTCCGGCCACGATCCGCAACGAACTGTCCGACCTCGAAGAAGAAGGCCTCCTGAGGCAACCGCATGCGAGTGCCGGGCGCATCCCCTCCGATGCGGGTTACAGGCTGTTCGTCGACGAACTGCTCGAACCCGATCCGCTGGACGATCGTCAGCAGCAGATCCTCGAGACCGTGAACAGTGGAGTCTCGGATCTGTATGATCTGCTCCTGCAGACCGCCAAGATAACGGCCCTCATCTCGGGATGTACGGCCCTGGTCCGGGCGCCGCGTCTCGACCGCGCGCGGATCAAGTTCATCCAGCTGATGCCCGTCGGCGAGGCCGAGTGCATGCTGGTTCTGCTGACGGATCAGGGTCAGGTCACGCACCAGCTCGTGCGGCTGCCCGAGAGTCTCTCGCCAGAGGATCTGGTCGTCCTCGGCAACTTCCTGAACGAGCGCCTCGTCGGCCGTCCGCTCGATCGGCTCACGGAAGCGGCGCTCGGTGCCTTCAACCGCGAGATTTCCAGGTACCATGAGGCTCTGGAGTCGCTGTACCGCGGATTGAGCCAGGCCACGGGGAGTGGCGTCGATCGCCTCATCACCAGCCATCAGTCTTACCTGGCCCAGCAGCCCGAGTTCCACGAGGTCGGCAAGGTGGGGCAGATCCTGGGGATCCTCGAGGAGCAGCAGGCCATGATCGACGTCCTCGGGCGGGTCGCCGCGCGGGAGTCCGGGGAGTCGTCGGTGCGGGTCACGATCGGCCGAGAGATGCCGTCGCCCGACCTGATGGACTGCTCGCTCGTGGTCGCGACCTACCGGCTGGGCGATCGCGTGCTCGGGGAAGTCGCCGTTCTCGGCCCGACCCGGATGCCCTATGCCACGGCGATGTCCGTCGTCGAGGCCGTGGCCGGTCGACTGGAGCAGGTTCTGGATGAGCTCTTCGGGCTCGATACGCGTTCCGTAGGAGGGAACCTTGGCAGAAGAAGACAGGCATGACACGCTCGAGCAGGCAACTGCCGAGGCTCCCGTGGCGTCTCTCGACGCGCGCGACGAACTCGCACGGCTCGAGCGCACGCTTGCGGAACGCGAGGGTCAGCTGAAGCGCCTCGCCGCAGACTTCGAGAATCACAAGCGCCGCACGGAGCAGGCTCAGAAGGACCAGGTGCGCTTCGCGGCGGTCCAGCTGCTCGAGTCGCTCCTGCCCGTGGTCGATAACTTCGACCTCGCTCTGGGCTCGATGAAGCCGGGAGCGGCGGTGGAGGACCTCCTCAAGGGAGTCCAGATGATCCACCGGCAATTTCAGGAGGTGCTCGAGCGCGCCGGCGTCACGCCGATGGACGCGCTCGGTAAGCCCTTCGACCCCAATTTCCACGAGGCGATGGGACAGGTCGAGACCAGCGAACATCCCGACCAGGCGGTCCTGCTCGAGATCCGCAAGGGATATACCCTGCACGGGAAGGTGCTGCGTCATGCCTGGGTGCAGGTCGCGGTCAACGCCTCGGAGCCTCAGCCAGTTTCCATGTCAGCGGGGGACGCCCATCCCCGGGTGAACGACGATTCCAAGGAGGAACAGAATGGGTAAGGTAATCGGGATCGATCTCGGGACGACCAACTCGGTCGTCTGCGTGATGGAGGGCGGCAAGCCCGTCGTCATCCCCAACGCCGAGGGCGCGCGCCTCACGCCGTCGATCGTCGCTTTCGCCAAGAGCGGTGAGCGCCTGGTCGGTCAGGTCGCCAAGCGTCAGGCCGTCACCAACGCCGAGAACACCATCTTCTCGATCAAGCGCTTCATCGGCCATGACTTCGCCGAGGCCAAGATCCAGGAAGCCAGCTCCAAGATGCCTTACAAGGTTCTTCAGGCGCTGAATTCCCCGGCCGTCGAGGTCGAGGTCACGGGCAAGCGGTACACCCCGCAGCAGATCTCGGCCATGATCCTCCAGAAGCTCAAGGCCGATGCCGAGGCGTACCTGGGCGAGAAGGTCACGCAGGCCGTCATCACATGCCCGGCCTACTTCAACGATGCCCAGCGTCAGGCGACCAAGGACGCCGGCACGATCGCCGGTCTCGAGGTCCTGCGCATCATCAACGAGCCGACGGCGTCCGCGCTCGCGTACGGGTCCGACAAGGCCAATGACCATACCATCCTGGTCTTCGACCTGGGGGGCGGGACCTTCGACGTCTCGATCCTCGAGCTGGGTGACGGGGTCTACGAGGTCAAGGCCTCGAGTGGTGACGCCAACCTCGGCGGCGACAACTTCGACGAGCGCATCATCGGCTGGATGATCGCCGAGTTCAAGCGCGACAACGGCATCGACCTCGCCAAGGACAAGATGGCGCTCCAGCGCCTCAAGGAAGCCGCCGAGAAGGCCAAGATCGAGCTGTCCTCGATGGTCAGTACGAACATCAACCTGCCCTTCATCACGGCCGACCAGACCGGTCCCAAGCACCTCGACCTCACGCTCACGCGCGCCAGGTTCGAGGAGCTGACGGCCGAGCTCGTCGAGGCCACGATGGGCCCCACCCGCCAGGCCCTCGCCGACTCGGGTCTCCAGCCTTCGCAGATCAACAAGGTCATCCTGGTCGGCGGCTCGACCCGCATCCCGGCCGTCCAGGAGGCCATCCGCAAGTTCTTCGACAAGGAGCCGGACAAGTCCGTCAACCCGGACGAGGCCGTCGCCCTGGGCGCCGCCATCCAGGCGGGCGTGCTCGGTGGTGAGGTGAAGGACGTCCTCCTGCTCGACGTCTCGCCGCTCTCGCTGGGCATCGAGACGCTGGGTGGCGTGTTCACGAAGCTCATCGAGCGCAACACGACCATTCCGACCTCGAAGAGTCAGGTCTTCTCGACGGCCGCCGACGGTCAGACCCAGGTCGAGATCCACGTCCTCCAGGGCGAGCGCGAAATGGCGGGCGACAACAAGACGCTGGGTCGATTCCAGCTCTCGGGCATTCCTGCCATGCCCCGCGGCGTCCCCCAGATCGAGGTCACGTTCGACATCGATGCCAACGGCATCGTGAACGTCTCGGCCAAGGACAAGGCGACCGGCAACGAGCAGAAGATCACGATCACGAACTCGAGCGGCCTGTCCAAGGACGAGGTCGAGCGTCTCCGTCGGGATGCCGAGGCGCATGCCGAGACCGACCGTCGTCGCAAGGAGCTCGCCGAGGCCCGGAACGGAGCCGACTCCGCCATCTACACGGCCGAAAAGGCCGAAAAGGATGCAGCCGAGAAGATCTCCTCCGAGCAGAAGGACCGCATCAAGGCGGCCATCGATGCGCTGAAGGCGGTCAAGGACGGCGAGGATCTCGAGGCTGTCACCAGGGCGACCTCGGACCTCATGTCGGCCGTGTACGAGATCAACTCGGCCATCTTCAGCCAGGGAGATGCCGCGCCTGCAGGGGCCTCGGCGGGAGCCTCCTCCGGCTCGGGCGGCGATCACGTCGTCGATGCCGACTACGAGGAAGTGAAGTAGGTCCACCAGGGGGGGGTGGCATGTCCACTCCCCCTCGTCTTTCCGGGAATGTCCCATGAGCAAGCGCGACTATTACGAGGTTCTCGGGGTCTCCCGGAACGCTTCCGAGGACGAGATCCGCAAGGCCTATCGCAAGATGGCCAGGCAGTATCATCCCGACATCAACAAGGCTCCCGAGGCCGAGAGTCGCTTCAAGGAAGTCAACGAGGCCAATGACGTGCTGTCGGACGCGCAGAAGCGCGCCCGTTACGATCAGTACGGTCATGCGGCCGAGCAGATGGGTGGGGGGGGCTCTGGCTTCGAGGGCTTCGCCGGAGGGGACATCTCGTCCATCTTCGAGGCCTTCTTCGGCGGCGCGGCCGGCATGGGCGGCTCCCGCCGCCGCCGCGGTCCCGAGCGGGGCGCCGATCTGGCCTACGAACTCAACATCTCGTTCCGGGATGCAGCCTTCGGCGTGAGCCGGACCATCGAGGTTCAGCACCTGGCCACCTGTTCACCGTGCAAGGGATCGGGGGCCAGGGAAGGCAGCACCGTCGTCACCTGCGCCCTCTGCCAGGGGACGGGACAGGTCCACCAGACGCAGCGCACCATCTTCGGACATTTTTCCCAGGTCTCGCCTTGTCCGAAGTGTCAGGGCGAAGGTAAGGTCATCGAGACGCCTTGCCCGACTTGCAAGGGCGCGGGTCGCTCGCGTCAGTCCCGCAAGCTCTCGGTGAACATCCCTCAGGGGGTGGATACCGGCTCCCGGCTGCGCGTGTCGGGAGAAGGCGACGTCGGGCCCCGTGGCGGGCCCTCGGGAGACCTCTTCATCATCCTGTCCGTCGAGCCCGATGAACGCTTCGAGCGTCGGGATGCCGACCTGTTCGTGCACGAGCCCGTCACGTACAGCCAGGCCGTGCTGGGCGACGAGATCGAGGTCAAGACCCTGGAAGGGGTCGAGGTCCTGAAGGTGCCGCCGGGTACCCAGCATGGCACGGTGTTCACCCTGAAAGGTCAGGGCATCCCCGTCCTCGGTGATGCCCGGGGTCGACGGGGAGATCTTCACGTCGAGATCCGCATCGCGGTGCCGGCGCGCGTATCCGACGAGGAAGCCGACCTCCTGCGCAAGCTCGATGACCTGCACAGGAACAAGGCCGAATCCCATGGACTCAGCCTACGGGAATTCCTGCGTAATCTGGTGGGCGGGAAGCGTACCAGCAACTGATGACCAGGTGAACTCCGGGCTCCTTCACGCGTGCCCGGGGTTCACGAATGGCTGTCGTATCGCTTCATGCGGTGCGCCTCCACCAGCTTGAGCGCCTGCCACGTGCAGTAATCGGCATAGTCCGGATCCGTCGGTCCGGGGACGCGGTCGCGAAAGCGTTCTTCAAGCGCGTTCGCGTGCAAGACCTGCGTCTTGCGCGCAGGATTAGACGCCTCTTGTAATTCAAAATTGTCGCTCATGGGAAGATCGGCTCCTTTCCCGGTACGGGCCCGCAATGAAACTTTACCCACCGGCTGCAGATTTTTCACGTCGGACCCCACCTTGTGACGCCCCATCGCGCGGACGTAAAATGAGGATTCCGGGTATCCGTGTCCCGCAGGAGAGTTAGCGCGTGCTGCGTGTGTTCAACGATCTCACCCACCGACTCGAGTCGCTCGAACCGCGAGCCGACGCGCCGATCACCATGTACGTCTGTGGACCTACGGTGTATGACCTGGCCCACCTCGGCCACGGTAAGTGCTATGTCTCCTGGGACATCGTCCACCGGTATATCGAGTTCCGCGGTCACCGGGTCCTGCTGGCCCGGAATTACACGGACATCGACGACAAGATCATCCGTCGGGCCCAGGAACGGGGGATGGCCTGGGATCGGCTGGCCGAGCAGTACATCGGCGAGTTCGAACGCGACATGGCGGCCCTGAGGGTCTTGCCACCCGACCTCACGCCGCGCGCCACCGAGCATGTCCCGGACATGATCGCCCACATCCAGGGGCTCATCGACCGCGGTCACGCCTACGTCGTGGATGGCGACGTCTATTTTGCCGTCGAGACCTTCCCCAAATATGGCGCCCTGTCCGGGCGGACCCTCGAGTCGATGCAGGCAGGCGCCCGGGTCGAGGTCGACGATCGCAAGCGCTTTCCGCTCGACTTCGCGCTCTGGAAGGCCTCGAAACCCGGTGAGCCCGCCTGGGACAGTCCCTGGGGGCCCGGTCGTCCGGGATGGCATATCGAGTGCTCGGCCATGGTGCGGAAACACCTGGGCGATACGCTCGATATCCACACGGGAGGGCTCGATCTCACGTTTCCGCACCATGAGAACGAGATCGCCCAGAGCGAGTGCCTCACGGGGCATCGCTTCGCCCGCTACTGGATGCACAACGGGTTCGTCACGGTCCAGTCCGAGAAGATGGGCAAGAGCCTCGGCAACATGAGCACCCTGCGGGACGTGCTCGCGACCTACGGGGCGTCGGCCGTCCGCTACTTCTTGCTCCTGGTCCATTACCGCCAGGAGGTCGATTTCTCCGACGAGGGGTTGCGCGCCGCCGGGGCCGGGCTCGGTCGTCTCGTGAAGACCCTGGCCCGGTATCGGGCGCGTCTCGGACCTGTCACGACCGGTGTGGAGGCCCGCATCGTGGAGGTGCAGGGGGCCTTCACGGCTGCCATGGATGAGGATTTCAACACGGCCCGGGCGATCGCCGTCTTCCATGAGGCCCTGCGGAGTCTGGCGGCCCTCGAGGGGGCCGATGCGGAAGCCGCCGGTCACCTCGTCGCGGAGCTCGATCGGCTCGGGGAGGTGCTGGGCCTCGATCTGGCCGAACCCGTCGTCAGTCAGGACCTCGAGGACCTCGAGGACGGCTTGCTGGCGATCGCCGCGAGTCACGACCTGGCCTCATCGGATGCCCGGGAAGCCCTGGAGGCCCTCGTGTCCCGCCGGGCTGCGGCCAAGGCGGCTCGCGAGTGGGCCGTGGCCGATGGCATCCGCCTGGCCCTGCGCGATCTGGGCATTTCCCTGATGGATCGTCCGGGTGGCGAGACGGCCTGGGAGCGCGTGGAGACCGCCGGGAGGCTCTCCTGATACCCCTCCGGGAGGGACTCGGGTGGCGTGACCTGCCGCCCCGGCAACTGGCCTACCTGGGCGATGCCGTGTGGGAACTCTACGTCCGGCAGCAGTTGCTCGGCTCGACGCCCGACCAGGACGTCCTCCATGCGCGCAAGGTTGCCCTGGTCCATGCGCCCGCGCAGGCCCGGGCCCTCCGCGCCCTCATGGACGGGCTCGATCCCGAAGAACTCGACGTGGTGCGACGGGCCCGGAACCTCAAGGGGTCTGTCCCCAGGCATCGCTCCGTGAGCGATTACCGTCATGGCACGGCCTTCGAGGCCCTGCTCGGCAAGGCCTACCTGGAGGCCCGTCCCGACCGCCTGCGCATCCTGCTCGAACAGGCCTACGTCCACGCCCAGATCCCGGCCGGGGTTTCCCCGGATGGGGCCGATCGCGTTCCCGAGGAGTCACCATGAAGCCTTCCATCGACGAGGCCTGGATCTGGGGGCGTCACGCCGTTCAGTCCGCCCTGGAGGGGGGACGCCCCATCCACAAGCTCTACTGCCTGGCCGGCCGGGAGGCCGATCCGGCGATCGGGCGTCTGCGCGCCCGGGCGCGCGAGCAGGGTATCGTCGTGCAGGAGGTGGCACGTCCCCGCCTGGACCAGATGGTCGGGGGTGAGGCGCATCAGGGCGTCGTCGCCCTCATTGCCGCCCGCTCGTATGCAGGCTTCGATGCCATCCTGCAGGCCTGTCGCGAACGCCCCGATCCGCTCGTCATCATCCTCGATGGGATCGAAGATCCCCACAACCTGGGGGCCATCGTCCGCACGGCCTGCTGCGCGGGCGCCGTCGGGGTCGTGATCCCGGAGCGTCGAGCGGCGGGGCTTTCCGGGGTGGTCGAGAAGGCGGCGGCAGGGGCGCTCGAGCATGTGCCCGTGGCGCGCGTGACGAACCTCGTCCGGGCGATCGAGGAGCTCAAGGAGGCGGGGGTCTGGATCGTCGGAGCGGAGGCGGACGGGCCGCAGTTGCCCTATGCCGTCGATCTCAAGGGGGCGATCGGACTCGTGATCGGCAGCGAGGGACAGGGCATGCACCGCCTCGTGCGCGAGCACTGTGACTTCGTGGTCCGCCTGCCGCTGTCCGGTCCCGTGAATTCCCTCAATGCGTCCGTGGCCGCCGGCGTCCTGATGTTCGAGGCCGTCCGTCAGCGGCAGGCGAGCACGCCCTGACGGCGAATGTGCTCCGTGATCTTG
>Ga0208788_1000381_pt1 | contig 21996 bp, 28 predicted proteins | sample Wag4_2014_7_11_3_FD_187363 | JGI IMG/M metagenome (GOLD analysis project Ga0208788, IMG submission 187363) | Fresh water mixed with fracking chemicals microbial communities from Ohio, USA - Utica-2 Time Series FC 2014_7_11 (SPAdes) (version 2) ...
GCGTCCAGGGTTGCTGGGAGGTCCACCGACGCCTGGGCTCCCTGCCCTGGGCCCGGTGTCTCGCGCCGGCGATCGACCTGGCTCGCCACGGCGTGACGGTCGACGCGGGCCTCGCCACGTCCTTCCGTCGCTGTGCCACCCTGCTCGGTCGCCGCCCCGCCACCCGCGACCTGTTCATGCCGGGCGGCAGGCCACTCGTCGAGGGCGATCGCCTCGTGCAACCCGACCTGGCCCGGACGCTCGAGGCGATCGCCTCGGAGGGCCCGGATGCATTCCACCGTGGCCCCATCGCCCGGGCGATCGCCGCGACGGTGCAGGCGGAGGGCGGCATCCTCGACGAGCAAGACCTGGCGGCTTACCGGGCCGTCTGGCGCGAGCCGCTTCACTTCACCTACCGCGGACTCCGCTTTGCGGCGATGCCTCCACCGAGTTCTGGCGGCGTGATCCTCGGGGAATGTCTGGGGATGCTCGAACCGACCGACCTCCGGAACGCGGGATTCCACGACCCCGAAGTCGTGCACCGAGTCGCGGAGGTCGAACGCCGGGCCTTCGCGGACCGGAACGCCTACCTGGCCGACCCCGACTTCCTGCCAGCACCCATCACACGCCTGCTCGATACCGCGTACCTGGCCCGCCGCGCCTCGACGATCGACCCGGCGCGGACCACCCCCGAGGCCTCGCGGCCAGGGCTCACGGAGCATCTCGAGACGACCCACTTCACCATCGTCGACCCGGCCGGACACGCCGCGAGCGTGACCACCACGCTCAACGGCTCGTTCGGCACCGGGATCGTGGCCGAAGGTACGGGCGTCCTCCTCAACAACGAGATGGACGATTTCGCGACCCGCCCGGGCTTCCCGAACCAGTTCGGGCTCGTGCAGAGCGAGGCGAACGCCGTTGCTCCCGGCAAGCGCCCCCTGTCGTCGATGTGTCCCGTGATTGCCGAGGACGACTCGGGACGGCTGGCCTTTGCGCTGGGCTCACCGGGAGGCTCGACCATCCCGACCTCGGTCTTGCAGGTGATCCTGAACCTGGTCGATCTGGGCATGAACGCCCGCCAGGCCGTGGAAGCCCCGCGGTTCCATCACCAGGGCCTGCCCGAGCGCCTCGATCTGGAGCCGGGTGGGTTCGATGTCGAGACGCGGGAGGCACTCGTGCGCAAGGGCCATGTCCTGTTCGAACGGCCCCTGGGAGATGTTCACCTGATCCGCCGCCAGCCCGATGGCTCCCTGGAAGGCTGGTCGGATCCGCGCCGCGGAGGTCAGGCGATCGCCATCGCTCCCCTCCCCCGCGAACGTACCCCGGCGAACGCCCCGCCGGAAGGGAAGTGAGGTCGCGGATGCATCTCCTCGTGCTGGGAGCCTCGGGGCTCACGGGAACCCGCATCGTCCACCAGGCTCTCGAAGCCGGTCACCGCGTGCGCGCCTGGGTGCGCGATCCGGCGCGCATGCCTCCCGACCTGACGGGACTCGACCTCCACGTGGGGGACGTGCGCGATCCGGCCGCCTGGACCGATGCCCTCTCGGGCATCGAGGCCGTGCTGGGAGCCCTCGGAGGGCGCGGACCGGATGGCCCCGGGGACGTGCGGCATGAGGGCATCCGCCAGGCGATCGCCGCGATGCAGACCTCGGGAGTCAGCCGCCTCCTCGCGGTGGGCGGCGCCGGCGTCCTGCAGGGCCACGATGGCCGTCTCCGACAGGAGGGACCGACGTTTCCGGAGCGCTTCCGGGCCGTAAGTGCCTCCCACGCCCGGGCCTGGCGCCTGATGGCCGAAAGCCCCCTGGACTGGACCTTCGTCTGCCCTCCCGACCTGCTCGACGCGCCTCCATCGGGGGATTATGCGGTGGCGATCGACGAGCTACCCGGAGGCTCGGGCAGGATCGCCCGGGGAGACCTCGCCGCCTTCATGCTCGCGGCTGCCGAGGAAAACTCCTTCCGGCACGCCCGCGTCGGCATCAACGGGCTCTGAAACCCGCGCCTCGAGCTCGTGGGGCGTCCCGTGCTAGCATGGGAGGCATGTTCAAGTTGACCAAGCGCGTGAAGTTCGAGGCCGCCCACCGGATCCCGGGACACCCCGGCAAGTGCGATCGCCTCCATGGCCATACCTATCTCGTCGACATCGAGGTCTCGGGCGACGATCTCGACGCCCTGGGCATCCTGATCGACTTCGGCGCCCTCAAGGCACTCGAGGCCCTGCTCCCCGACCACACCTACCTCAACGAGAGCCTGCCCGGCGTCCTCACGACGGCCGAGGGCCTGTCGCGGCACTTCTTTCAGCAGTTCCGGGAGCGGATCCCGCAGGTCACGGCCGTGACGGTCCACGAAGGGCCCAACTCGTGGTGCCGGTACGAGGAGTCGGGGCGGTGATCGTCCAGTCGCCGCCGGGAACGCTGCCCGTCAGCGAGATCTTCACGAGCATCCAGGGCGAGGGCCTGCGCACGGGAGTCCCGAGCACGTTCGTGCGGTTCGTCGGCTGCAACCTGGCCTGCTCCTGGTGCGACACGCCCTACACGTGGCGTGAGGACGTGCTCGACCCCGGCACGCCCCTGGCCCCGGAGGCGATCGCCGCACGGATCGAGACGCGTGACGTCGTGCTCACGGGCGGCGAGCCGACCCTGCACGACCTGGGCAGCCTGCTCGACGTCCTGCCCGGCCGCTTCGTGACGGTCGAGACCAACGCGACCCGGTACGTCGACGACGCCCGGGTGAACCTCTGGAGTTTGAGCCCGAAGCTGGGCTCGAGCGGGATGCGCCCCAACCGGCGCGTCCTCGGCGAGTTCCTGACGCATGCGACAGACCGGGTGCAGCTCAAGTTCGTGGTGGATGGCCCGGAAGACCTCGCGGCCGTCGAGGCCCTCCTGGACGACCTGGCCGTCCCGGAAAGCATCCCGGTGATCTTGCAGCCGGTGGGCTTCCCCACCGACACCCCGGAACCGTACCTGGACCGGCTCCGGAAACTGGTGGAGACCCACGTGCTCACGCGTGCCAGCTGGCGAGAACGCAACGCCCGGGTGACGCCCCAGCTCCACCGCCTCATCTGGGGCGATCGCCGGGGCATCTGACCGGGACGCGCTCACTTCAGGTCGGCGAAATCCTTCAGCAGTTCGTCGAAGATCGCGCCGCGCAGCGTCCTGTCCCTGGCACCATCGTTGGCCCTGTCCGTTCCGGGCAACTTGAGCTCGGTGCCCAGACCATCGACGCCATCGGGCCAGGTCGGGATGTGGAAGGTCGAGTCGACCAGATCGCGGGTGACCAGCTCCGTCGTGAGCCGCGTATCCGCCTTGAAATGCTTCGCCACCAGGTCGGCAGGAGCCGAGCCGGTCGTGACGTTGAGCCGGGCCCCTTCCTTCGTGAAACCGGGCGGGATGAACACCGACCCCGCCTGGTCGACCGTCGGATCCTTGTCGGCCTGGTAGACGTGGATGCGGGTCTCCGCGGGCACCTTGATCCCCGTGCGCAGGTTCCCCTTCACGATCTCGGTGAGATCGACGAGCGAGGTCAGCGCGGTGATCGGCTGGAAACGATACCAGTTGCCCCCGGTGATGGCCTTCACCTCGGGCAACTCGTTGGGATCGTTCGTATCCCGGAACGAGGTCCCCAGCAGCCCCAGGATCCCGGCGTAGCCGATCATCTTGTTCGAGAACTCGAGCAGCGGGGCGACCATCGCGATGCGACGGGGCACCTCGGCCTTGCCGTCGAAGGTCAGCTTGCTGCCCGCGAGCGCCTGCATCAGGAGCGGACCGCCGGTCGAACAGGTCAGCATGCCGATCTTGGCGGCCGCAAACCCCTTCGCCCGGAGGGCCGCGTACTCGTCGAGAATGGGCTGCTGCCAGGTCGCCCAGCCGGAATTCGCGAACGCCTTGTAGGATTCACCGTGGGCGCCCAGGCGTACCTGCGAGACGAGATACCCGTTGCTGCGCAGGAACTCCGCGACGAGCGAGGTCTCGAACGGGGTGGCCGTGAAGCCGTGGACGGCCACGATGACGGGTTTCGTGGTGTCGGGAGCCGCGTCCTGGCTCACGAGTTTCGGCAGGACCTTGTCGCTGGTGCTGGTGCCGTTGTCGAGGGGCACGTCGGCCGTTACGGGAACGGCGGTGGCGCATGCCGAGAGGACGGACGAGGCGATCGCGAGCAGGGCAAGGGAGAGGGAACGGGCGGACATGGTCGCGACCTTTCTCTAGAATCCGTACCCGACCTGCAGGAGCAGGCGGGGCAGGGCGGCGGCGTTGGTCGAGACGAGGGGACGGCTGCCCGTCGCCATGAGGTAAGGGTTCATGCCGACGGAGATACCGTAGGTCATGGGCCCGAGGACGCAGTCATACCCGACGGAGAGCGTGGACAGGGGCCACAGGTCCATCGGCGTGAGCCCTGCCGACTTCTCGGCGAGCTGGTGCATCGTGACCCCGAACTCGACGTTGAGCCCCTTCTTCCAGTCATCCTTCCAGGCCCAGGGAAAGTAACGACCGGCGACCGTGTAGCTCTGGGCCGTCGCCAGCGTGCCAATGGCGGCGCGCAGGCCCCACTGATCTCGCCGGACCTGGTAGCCGATGTTGAGCCACTCCGGATTCGCGAGCCCGAGGGTGATCTCCTGGCGGTACCGGACCTCCTCGGTGAGCCGCTGCACGGCAGCCTCGGGAGCGGGAGCCTCGAGCACGGGCTTGTCGGGAGGAGTCGAGGTGATCATGGGCATGGACGTACGGGCCTCCGTTCGAGAATCTGAACCTGCAAGACCATACCCCCCGGACGAGCGCTCGACACTCCGCCCGGAGGTTGCCGGTCCGCGAGTGCGGGCGCATAATGAAGGCCCGGGTCCGCCGCGGCGGATCGATGTCGGAAGGAAATGGCCAATCATGAACCAGTCTCAGCGGGAACGCCTCGTCGTCGTCCTCGGCCGCGCCATGCAGGCCGCCCTCACCGAGAGCCCGGACCGGGTCCGCGCCCTGCTCGACGAAGCCCTGCGTGACCTGACTCCCGCTCGTGAAGCGGCCGCTGCGAGCACGGCCCGTTCCGAGGGGCGTCGCCCCCGCCCGGTCGAGGTCGAGGCACCGCGCGAACCCGAGTTGCCCTTCCACGAAGACCAGCACGTGCGCGCCCTGGCCGGTTTCCTGGACGTCATGGTCATGGCCAGCGGCCACGTCGGTCGCCGGACGGCCGATCGCTTGCTCCGTCGCACGTTCGGTGAGCACGCCCGCGGTGCAGAGCGCTGGCTCACCGCCCAGGGCCTCGTGCAGGCCGCGGGTGACGAGGGACTCCAGATCACGGAAGACGGCCTCCGGTACGTGGATCGCAACCGGGAGGGCAAGACCCGCAGCTACGTCGGCTTCGAGGTCGAATCGGGCCGCCGCGGCGCCTGATTTTCCTCTCCCCCTGCCGCTATCGAGGCCTTCCCGGACCGGGGAGGCCTCGTCTTCTTGTCATCTCGGGCAGAAGGAGTTATCCTTGTTTTAACCTCGTCTTACCCTTCACGAGGTGGAACAGGAGTTCGCCATGTCCATCCGTCGCGACTGGGCAGCCCGGTTGACCGGCAGCCTGCTGGCCCTGGCCATCGTGGCTTGCGGCTCGACCGCCACGCCGACCGACCGCCTCCCGGAACGCCCGTCGAGCCTCGTCGAGGCCCAGGACAGCTCGGTCGAGATGCTGGCCCGGGTGGCCGATCTCAACCAGGCCGAGACGCTTCCGGTGGAGGCCGTCGACGAGGCCGCTGCGGCGCTCGGCCAGCCCCTGGTCGCCGGGGCTCGCCTCGAGCAGGTGGAGGCGTCCGTCGCCGGCGGGGGTGGCGTGTTCGCCCCCCGGAGGCTGACGCGCATCGGGATCGTCCGTTCGACCGCCGAGGGGCAGTACCTGCTGGCCCTGGACCAGGCCCGGACCCCCATCACGATGCTCGGCCAGGATGGTAAGCGCGATCGCCGGATCGCCAACTTCCTGAACCACAAGGTCATGGTGCGCGGCGTGGTGATGGGCAACGGGAACCTGCTGGTCGAGCACATCCTCGTTGTCCCCACCTTCAACTTCGTCGTGAACCTCTTCTGGCGCGGCCGGATCGGGGGGGTCGTGTTCTCGACCGCCAACCGTCAGGGCCTTCGCGAGGCGCTCGTGACGGCCCAGGCCGGACGGACCGGCTACCTGTTCCGGACGCGCACGGACCGCTGGGGGCAGTTCACCCTCGGGGGGCTGGACCCCGACACCTACACCGTCACGGTGGGCCTCGGCGGCTTTGCCGGCACGAGCATCCCGAACGTCTCGGTCCTGAGGGCGCGCAAGTCGAACCTCATGATCCCGCTCACGACGAACAACTAGCCCGCTCGCGGGATGGCACGTCTGGCATCAGGCGTGCCTCACCCAGCCCTCGAAGACGACCTCCCCGTGCTCGTGCGCGAGGAGGTCGAGTCCTCCGCCCATCTGGACCAGGTAATCGTGCGTGAGGGCCAGACCCAGCCCCGTGCTGGTCGGATCGTCCGGATTCGGAGGCAAGGGGCGGAACAATCCCTCGAGGCGATCGCCTGGAATGGGCCCACCGGGATTCGTGACACGGATACAGGCACGCCCCTCTTCCGACCGGACGACGATCTGGACGCCCGAGTCGCGAGGGGCTGCCTTGATCGCGTTCCCCAGCAGGTTGTCGAGCACGATCTCGAACCGCAAGGGATCCGCGAGCCCCCAGACCTCGGGACTGGCGACGAGCGAGGGGGAGAGTCGCTTGCGACGCAGCGCGGGCTCCAGCTCCTTCAGCATCTGCTCGCACTGGGACAGCAGATTCACCGGGAGCAACTGGCGCCGGTGCCTCTCGAGGTGAATCCCGTGGCGGTCGAAGAGGGCGACGATCGATCGGTTGAACCGCTTGAGTGCCTCGAAAAGGGTATCGAGCCGGCGTGCGACCCGTCCGGTGTCCACGGCGTGGGCGATGGCGTCCGACACCAGACCCTGACCGAGCTGGAGCGGCGTCTTCAGCTGGTGTGAGACCACGGCCTGGCTTCGCGACCGACGGTCATCCAGCGCGCGTGCCCGGGCCTGGACCTGGTCCATTGCGCGCCGGCGCTCCCGGATGAGGAGCCGCTCCACGGCAGCAGCCAGCCGCGGCAGTTCGACCGCGAGGACCTCACCGGACCTCGTCTGTTGAGACTGCCCCCCCAGCAAGAGGCGCCCGACGGTCCGGCCCTGGACCTCGAGGCTCCAGGTTCGGTCGCAGGGCCACGGGGGGGCCACGAGATCCGCGGGCAGACGCACGGGACAGGCCGCCCCTTCCTCACCGGCCACCGCGAGCCGTGCGAGCTCCTCTCCGAGGTGGCCATAAAGGGCGGCGGTGCGAGCCCCGAGACGCGGCAACAAACGGCTGAGCGCCCCCTCGAGATGCCCGGCCATCAGCTCCCGATCCAGCAGGGCCTCCCCCAGACCGGCCCGAGTACGTGGCACGCGCGACTCCTCTCTCGATGGCACGACCTGGCTTGCCAGCCGTCTCGCTCCCCCCTAGTCTGGAGGCCATGGAGACTCGTCTGCCGCCCCTCAATCTGACATGGATCACCCGCCTGTGGCGAGGGTTCACGGCCTGTCCCCCGGGTCGAACGTCGGCGGACGGCCGCAAGGGTAGCCTGGTGGCACGCCTCGCGATCCTGTCGAACTCGGAAGAAGTGGGTCATCAGCTGCTCGCGACGCTGATGACCGAAAGCCGGGCCACCCTGGGTGTGCTCCTCCTTCACCGCCCCGCCCCGGGTGGATGGATGCAGCTGGGTGAGGTTCCGGCCGTCTGGCGAGACCCCGTCGACCTGCCGCTGGGCACCCCCGGGCAGGATCTGGGCGTGGTGCGCCTCGAGGCCCCTGTCCCGCCGGGCGACTCGCGCCTGCGGGAGGCGCTGTGGACGGGAGCCCTGTTCCTGGATCTGGCCCTGCAGGTCGAGGACGAACGGGCCACGGAAACCCACCGGCGAGAGCAGCATCAGGCCAGGGAAATCCAGGGGAGGATGGCCCGGAGCGTGAGCGCAGTCCTGACGGACGGACTCGACGAGACCCGTGCCTGGCTCGTCTCGCTCCGACAGGATCTCTCGAAGCTCGGCGCCGCGGAACGGGTCCACGAGCTCGAGTCCCTGCACGAGCGACTGGTGAACCTGGAGGGGAAGGTGCTGGAGAACCTGGAGACGATCCGGGCAGGCACGGGCCCCCTGCAACCCTTGTCAGGTTCGGTTGGAACTCGTTACGATGACCATCAGGAGGAGTCATGAGCAAGAATGTTCTCATCATCGATGACCACCCCGATGTGGTCGATTTCTTCGAGGAGGTCCTCCAGGAGGACGGCTATGTCGTCTGCACGGCGGATCACGGCCGGACCGGGCTGGACACGGCGCTTGCCAATCCCTTCGACGCCATCATCCTCGACGTGATGCTGCCGGGGCTTTCGGGTCGCCAGGTGCACGAACGCCTGCGAGCAAACCCGGGCACCGCCACGGTGCCGGTCATCTTCATCACGGCCGAACGAGGTGATGACGTGTCGGACCTGCTGGGTCCGCACACGTATTACCTCCGCAAGGCGATCGACCTCGGCACGCTCAAGAAACTCGTCGCCGACGTGTCGTCCGGGAAGTCCCGGGCCTGAACACGCACCCCGTGACGGAGGCCCGCCTTCCGGACTGGGAAGAGGCCGTGGTCTACCACGTGTTCCTCGACCGTTTCCGCCGGGGACAGGCCTCTCCGCCGACCGCGGAGCGGTTGCCTTTCCGTGGCGTCGCCGCACACCACACCCGGGATGCGCGCCTGCTGACGGGTGCTCGTACGCACGAACGCCACTTCCTGGGGGGCGATCTGCCGGGCGTCCTCGAGGGGCTGGATCACATCCAGTCCCTGGGGGCGAACGTGCTCCTGCTGTCGCCGCTCTACCGCAGTCGGTCATCCCATCGTTACGATGCCGACGACCACGCCGACCTCGACCCCGGCCTCGGCACGTTCGAGGATTACCATGCCTTGCGCCGGGAACTCGCGCGGCGCGGCATGCGGCTGCTGCTGGATGGCGTGTTCGCCCACACGTCCTGGGAGAATCCCTGGTGGACGGGCTTCGAGGGCGATCGCCCCTTCTACCGGTACCGCGCCCCCGGACGGGTCGAGACCTGGATGGGCTGGGACGTCATGCCCCGGCTCGACACGGACGACCCTGCGGTGCAGGAGGCGCTGCTCGCCACGCTGGACGTCTGGGGACCGGTGGATGGCTGGCGCCTGGACGCAGCCCAGCACCTGTCCGAGGGCTTCATCCGGCGACTCGGTGAGAAGGCGCGCTCGCTGGCCCCCGGGGCGGTCATCATCGGCGAGGAGTGGGAGTGGGCCCCCGAGGCACTCCGGAGCGGCCGGTACGATGGCATCCTGAACTTTCCGGGGCGACGAGCCGTGCTGGACTTCCTGTCCGGGGAGACCAGTGCCGAGGCGTTCGCGCGACGGGCCCGGCTGCTCACCGAGCTGTATCCACGCCCGTCATGGCCTCGATGCCTCAACCTGCTCGGAAACCATGACACGGACAGGGTCTGGGGCAAGCATGCCCGCACGATGGCCGACCTCGAGGCGGCCCTCGCCTGCCTGGTCGGCCTGCCCGGCACGCCGCTGGTCTACCAGGGTGACGAGCTGGGCCTGCGCGCGGACAACCCGGCCGAGTCCCGGGGGCCGTTCCCCTGGGAACCTCGGCGATGGAAGCGCCCGATCCTGGAACGCTACCGTCACTGGCTGGGGCTGCGCCACGCGCATCCGAGCCTGCGTCGTGGAGAGCTGAGATGGCTCGAGGCGTCCAATGCCGACCGCTTCGTCGCCTTTGCCCGCACCTCCCCGGAAGAGACCGCCCTGATCGGGATCAACCTCGGCCACCGCTCCCGGGAAATCGCCTTCGAGGGCCGGAGGCATCGCTTCGAACCCGGCGAATCGCGGGCCATGTTTCACGGATCACGTTCCGACGGGGAACACGAGGGGTAAGATGAGGCGAACTCGCTGCAAGGAGCAAGTCTTCATGTCAAAGTCCTTCCTCTCATCCCGGTGCATGGCTCTCCTGGCCTGTACGGCGCTGCTCGGCGTGACCGGTGGCTGTGCCCTGGTCGTACCCTGGCGCCTGATCGCCGGAGACTGGCGCGAGGGAGCCCCCCGGAGCCCCGACCTCGTGCGGGCCGTCCCCGATGATCTGGTCCGGGCCGCGGCGACCAAGACGCTCGCGGATCTCAACGACCAGGATGCGGGCGTCGTCACCTCGCGCATCGTCCAGCAGCCCGGGGCCGTCGTCTGGCTGGGTTCACGACCGATGCCGGACTATGCCGACCCGCAGGCGATCGCCTCGCCCTCGGCCTTCCCGCTGGCCATCCGCATCAGCTGGGAGACGGACGGCCTCACGCGCACCTCGGTGCAGGCCGAGGCCTGGCAGTACCCCTACCGGGTGACCTGGATGGACGGCTACGACGCGTCGGAAAGCATCGTCCCTGGCAACGCCTTCACCCGCCTGCGCGGGCCTGCCGACCCGCGCACGGCGGATTCGGCGCGTCGGATGCGAGAAGAGAGCGATTCGCTGCGCCAGCGACTGGTGGCGCAGGTCACCGATCGCTTCCGGACCCAGCTCGTGGAGGTGGCCCGATGATGTCCCGGATCTCGATGCGCTCCCTCCGGGCCCTGCTGGCGCTGGCGACCCTTCCCCTGCTGGCCCTCCCGGCCATGGCCCGCGACCTGACCCCCTCCAGCGAGGAGCTCGAGGCCTACCTGCGAACCCATGATCCCGACCACCAGGACCTCATGAGCTCGCGGCACCTCCTGGGTGAACTCGGCATCTGCTCGGTCGGCGGCCAGGAGAGCGTCGGCGGGGAGCTTGCCGGCTGGACCCACTGGGACCGGAGGTTCCTGCTCGACGTGCGTATCGGCGGGGCCTGGCTGAGCCGCCAGTACCTGGGCCTGCCCACGGTCGCGGGACCGGCTGCGGGCACGCCTTCCCCGTTCGCGAGTTCCCTGGCGTCGGTGATGGCCGGCTACAACGTCATCGGGATCCAGAACAGCGGGCCGGGGCTCCAGCCCCTGCTCGATCTGGGTGGCCGCACCGTCGTGAGCCTCGGCTGGGGCCTCAACGCCGGGCTGGCGCTTGCTCCCGGGGCCCGGCTGGGACTCAACCTGGCCTCCGGACCGGCACTCGGCCTGCGCTACCGCGTGCTCGACTGGCACAACCTGAACGTCTACGCGCGGGGCTTCTACGGCCTGAACCGGCAGGCCGACGTCTATGAAACCGGGCTGCACCTCAACTTCGGCGAGTCCGTCATCGAGTTCGGCTTCCGGGGAGGCCGCCAGGGTCTGAATCTGGCGAACCAGGACGGCCGCCTCGGCGTCTCGACGGACCCGAACGGCCTGCCCTACGAGGTCTGGTTCCTGCGGCTGGGCCTAGGGAACTGACGCGACGCGGTCAGCGTGCGAGCAGGGCCTCGCGCGCACCGGCGCCCAGGTGGGGCCGGAGGATCTCGTGCAGGGCCTCCACCCAGACCGGGTCGGAGTTCAGGCACGGGATCTGCACGAGGTCCTCGCCTCCGGCCTCCAGGAAGTCCTCGCGTGCGCGGATCCCGACCTCTTCGAGCGTCTCGAGGCAATCGGCGACGAAGGACGGCGTCATGACCGCGAGGCGCCTGACGCCCGACTTCACCAGCTCCGGCAGGAGGACGTCGGTGTAGGGCGGGATCCAGGGCGTCCGGCCGAGCCGCGACTGGAACGAGGTGGTGGAGCGGGCGGGATCCCAGCCCAGCGCCGCGAGCAGCGCCCGCGAGGTGGCGAAGCTGTGCGCCCGATAGCAGGCGCGGTTGGCCTCGGTGATGCGGTCGCAGCAGCCCGCGGCGATCTGGCAGTGGCTGCCCGTGTCGTCGCTCTTCTGGACCTGCCGGACGGGCAGACCGTGGTAGCTCAGGAGCAGGTGGTCCGCGCCGAAGCGCTCGAGGTGCGGCCGAGCTGCATCGGCCAGGGCCCGGATGAAGGCCGGATGATCATAGAAGGGCTCGACGACCGAGACGGCCGGGACGTTCCAGGCCTTCCCCACGACGCGGAAGACCTCCTCGAGGCTGGAACCGGTCGAGCTCGCCGCGTACTGCGGGTAGAGCGGACATACGACCAGGCGATCCACCCCGAGGCGACGCATCTCGTCGAGCACGGGCTCGATGCCGGGGTTGCCGTAGCGCATGGCCAGCCGGACGGGAACGTCGGGCCCCAGGCGTTCCTGCATCGCCGTGGCGAGGGCCTGACCGTGCAGCAGCAGCGGCGAGCCCTGTTCGGTCCAGATGGTGCGGTAGGCCGCCGCGCTCTTGCGGGGCCGGAACGGCAGGATGATGCCGTTGACGAGCAACCACCGGGCGATCGCCGGGATGTCGATGACGCGCGGGTCGTGCAGGAACTGTTTCAGATACCGTCGCACCTCGGGGGCGCGGGGGGCATCCGGGGTGCCCAGGTTGACGAGCAGGAGGCCGGTCCGCGGGAGGCGATCGCCAGGAGCCATGGGGCAAGTTCCTTCGGTCAGGGTCGAGGGTACGGTCCCCGATCGTAAGGTGCCCCGGCCCCTGGCGTCCAGTCGGTCACTGGATGCGGACGAGGGCCTGGAACCCGCCGCGCGCGCTCTTCACGTACAGCACGTCGGCGAAGGCGCCGCCACCCCCACCCCGCAACCGGTAGAGCACGAGCCCCTCGGACACGCCCACGCGGATCAGGTCATCCTCGCGCAGCGGCAGAGCCTCCCCGCGAGACTGGTAGATCCCGCTCTGGAAGGCCAGGGTCTGGGGGCCCAGCGACGGATCGAGAGCTGCCTCGACCTTGCCCTGAAGGGCCTGGGCACACGACGTCAGCACGAATGCGGCCACGAGGGCGGGCCACCACCTGGACTTGCGCATGAGCGATACCTCCCGGAACACCGATCCCGGGAACGATGATGCTCCGCCCGGAGAACCCGGGCGAGGTCAGGCTGGACGAGAGTTCCCGCTCAGTCGAGCTCGAAGGGGAGGTCCCGCAGCTCGGCGGCCTTGTCCTCGGGCAGGGTGTCGTTGATGAACGTGCCCGCCCCGGACTCGCAGCCGGCCAGGAACTTGAGCTTGGTCGCCGTGCGGTTGGGGGGATAGAACTCGACGTGAACGTGACTGCCCGGGCGATCGACCCCGTCGGTGGGGGCCTGATGCATGACCATCATGTAGGGCAGCGAGAAGCCGAAGAGGCCGTCGTACTTGATCATGACGGTCTTGAGGATGCGCGCGAAGTCGAGACGCTCGGCGGCCCGGAACCCCAGGATGCTGGGGTGATGCGCCTTCGGGTAGACGTGGACCTCGTAGGGATAGCGCGCGTAGAACGGCACGACGGCCAGGAAGTGGTCGTTCTCGGCCACGATGCGACGACCGTCGCGGCGCTCCATGGCGATCAGGTCGCAGTGGAGGCACGTGCCCGTGATCGCGTGGTGCTGCTCCTCGCTCTCGACCTCCCGACCGATGCGCGGCGGGATGAAATCGAAGGCGTAGATCTGGCCGTGCGGGTGCGGCAGCGTGACGCCGATGGCCTCGCCCTTGTTCTCGAAGATGAAGACGTAGTCGATGCCCGGGCGGGAACCGAGGTCGGCATAGCGATCCTGCCAGACCCGGACGAGGCGCTCGATCTCGCGCACGGGGCGATCGCGCAGGGTGCCCTCGTGGTGCGGGGTGTAGAGCACGACCTCGCAGACGCCCGTGGCCGGCATGACGGGGCACAGCTCGACGGCGTCCACCGCGGGCTCGGGAGCCGGCATCCGGAACGAGGGAAACTTGTTCTCGAAGACGACATACTCGTAGCTCGGGGCCGGGACCTCGGTCGGGAAGCCTCCCTCGGCCGTGGGGCAGATGGGGCAGTAGCCGGGCGGCGGGAAGAAGGTCCGGTCCTGACGGTGCGTGGCCGTGGCCACCCACTCTCGCATCACGGGATTCCAGCGCAGTTCGGACATCTCAGGCGTCTTCCTCGACGGACTCGAAGCGGAAGTAGATCAGGCGACGACCGTCGTCCTTGCGGATCTCCTCGCGGAGCATGCGCTCCACGCCGGGTTCCTCGGCGAGGGACGGGGGCAGCGGACCTGGCGGCAGTTCGGACGTGCTCATGCCCCCATGCTAGCCCACCCGGGGGAGACTGCGCCACCTGACCTGCGGCCGCGCCGGGTCTCCGGTTCGGGCCCCACGACCGAACGTCCCTGGAGATCGGGATCTGCTCGCAACTTCAACGCGAATTAACCTATAATTAACCACCGAGAGATCAGGGAATCCTCGAACGGCTGGCAGGAGGGTGACGATGAGCGGACGCAACGGCGCGTGGCGACTGATCGCGGCGATGGGACTGACGCTCGCGAGTTGCGGGTTGCCCGGTGCACGCCCCGACACGACGGGTCCGCAGGCCGTCGAGCGCGCCCTGGCTCGTGCCGGGACGGCTGCCGTGGAACTGGTCTACACGGACCGCCAGCAGGTCCAGAAACTCGTGGACGCCGGCCTCGACGTGTGGGGCAAGGATCGGACGCGCAAGACGATCTGGACGACCCTCGACCGCGAGCAGTACATGCTGGCGAAGAACCTGGGGATGCGCGTGACGCTGCGGACCGACGTTCCGCGCGTCCGGACGTTCGACCCGGATTACCACACGTTCGAGGAGCTCCAGACCGCGCTGAAACAGCTGGCCGCACGGTACTCCGACCGCGTGGAGCTGGTGGCCGTGGGCAAGAGCTGGGAAACGAGCCAGGGCAAGGCCAATCGCCCGCTGTGGGCCCTGCACCTCAGGCGCGCCCCGGAAGGGTCGCCGACCGTGCTCTATGCCGGCTGCCACCATGCCCGCGAGCTGGTCACGCCCGAGATGGTCCTGAACATGGCCCGTCTGCTGCTCGAGCAGGACGGCCAGGATCCCGAGATCACGGCCTGGATCAAGACCCGCGACATCTGGCTGGTCCCCATGGTGAACCCCGACGGCCACATCCTGGCCGAGCAGGGCGACAACCACCGCAAGAACACCAACCGCGTCACGGGCGGGGTCCGGAACGTCGGCGTGGACCTCAACCGCAATTACGACGCGTCATGGGGCACCGCGGGTGATTCCGGCAACCGGGAATCGGACGTGTTCCGGGGCGCCTCGGCCTTCTCGGAGCCCGAGACCCAGGCCATGCGCGACCTGATGATGCGCATCAAGCCCGTGTTTCTCCTGACGTATCACTCGTTCAGCAATGCCGTGATGTGGTCCTGGGACAAGACCTCCGCGCCCCCGCCCGACAGGCGTCTTGCGCTCGTCGGGGCGCAGCTGGGCAAGCTGTCGGGTTACGACGCCTACCAGGGCAGCCAGATGTATGTGAACTCGGGTGACGACGTGGACTGGGCCTTCGAGAAGCTCGGGACCCTCGCCTACACCATCGAGGTGGGTTCCTTCCGCGATGGCTTCGATCCCCCCTTCGAGCGGGTCGCGAAGTTCTGGCAGGAAAACCGTCCGATGATGCTCCACGTGCTGCGCCTGGCGGACAACCCCGGTGCGGCGGCGGGTCCCGAGGTGAGCATGGCGGGGCTCCAGGATGGTATTCTCTCGGTCAGCACCGTCACGAAGACTCCGAGCCTCGGCGAGGCCTTCCTCGACCGACCCGGAGCCAGCGGGACGGGGATGCCCCTGTCGGGGAGCGCCGGCCGCCTGAGCGCGCGGATGCCCGGAATCGAGAGCGTCGAACGGCGTCTCGTCTGGGTGCACGTGAAGGGACAGGATGGCACCTGGGGGCCCTGGAAGGTGATCTGGAACCGGCCGGACGGGAAGTGACCTCCGGCCCTGCGCGGAGGAACACATGCACACCTGTACGGCCTGTCACGGTGAAGGAGAAATCACCTGCCGCAACTGCGCGGGGTCGGGCTGGATGGACCATCCCGGCGGTTATGGCACGGCTCCGTGTGACCAGTGCGAAGGCGACACCACCGTGGAATGCTCCACGTGCATGGGGTCCGGCACGACGCCCTGAACGGGCCTACTTCAGCAGACCGATCTCGCGCAGGCGTTCCGTGAGGAAGGCATCCGCGGTGATCGGCTCGTAGCGCGCCGGCTGGTCCGGCGTGACGAAGCGCGGCAGCACCTCGAGGTTGCAGGCGCTGAACGGGTGCACGAAGTAGGGCATCGAGTAGCGCGGCTCGTTCGCGTCACCGGGCGGGTTCACCACGCGGTGCGTGGTGGACGGGATCACGTGGTTGGTGACCCGCTGCAGCATGTCACCGGCATCGACCACGATCTGGCCCTCGAGCGCATCGACGGGCAGCCAATCGCCCTGGCGGGTCAGGAGTTCCAGCCCGGAGCTGGTGGCCTCGCAGAGCAGGGTGATCATGTTGATGTCCTCGTGCGCGGCGGCGCGCACGGCCCGCGGGTCGGCCTCGGGACCGAGCGGCGGGTAGTGGATCGCCCGCACGACCGAGTTGCCGTCCACGACCATCTTGCTGAAGGTGTCGAGCGGGAGCTCGAAGTAGAGCGCGAGCGCCTGGAGAAGGTCCTCCACGCAGGCGTCGAGCTGGCGGTAGAGCTCCAGCATCGTGGGCTTCAGGTCGGGCAGCTCGGCCGGCCAGACGTTGCCCGGGTAGTGGCCGGCATAGGCGTGCCCGGCCGGGATCTCGCGCCCGACATGCCAGAACTCCTTGAGGTCACCCACGGGGTGGTCCTTGGCGTGCTCGACCCCGAAAGCGGTGTAGCCGCGCTGGCCCCCTTCGACCTTCGCGTAACGCAGCTTGGAATCGGAGGGCAGGGCGAAGAACTCCCGGAACAGCGCATAGGCCTTGCGGATCAGGTCATGGTCCACCTGGTGATGCTCCAGGGTGATGAACCCGTACTCCCGGAGTCCCTGCCCGAGCCCCTGGATGAAGCGTCCGCGACGTGCCTCGTCGCCGGAGCGATAGTCCTGCAAGCTGATGACGGGCACGCCGGCAAGCTGGATGGCCATGGTTCCTCCGGAGGTTCGATGCACCGGCCCCGCCTTGTCTCGGGGACGATGCTTCCTTGTGTCTTTCTCTCAACTTACCCGGGCGAGGTCATCCCTCTCACCGGAGAAACTACGGAAGCGACGCCGAGGCTTCCCCGGGTTCGGATGCATCCTCTGGCTCTGACGTGGGCTCGACCTCACCACCCGGAGATTGGAGGACCTCGGGAGCCTCCTGCTCATGGTCGTGTCCGGGCGCGGTGAGCTCCGCCCCCGGGGCCGTGACGCCGGCGCCGTGCTCGTAGACGAGCCGGCCACCGAAGAAGCCCGTCGCGCCCGTGAGGGCGACCAGGAGGGCGGCGGTCACGAGGCGACCCCAGCCGGCGAGCGCATCCCCGCCCCGGCGACGGCACCAGATCCGGTAGGCCAGCACGAGCAGGAAGGCGGCTGCCGCAACGTACCCCAGGCGCTCGTGGGCCTCGAACACGTCGTGGATCCCGGGCATGTCCTCGACCGCTTCCTCGACCAGCTTCCCGCTGATCACGGCCCCGATCGCCCCGATGGCGCCGGCGACGACCGTCGCGTCGGACGCCCACAGGGCCTCCTCGCGATCGCGCAATCGTGACCAGATCTCGAAACCGAGGCCGAGCCAGCTCGCGGCGATCGGCAGGTGAACCAGGATGGGATGGAGCTGCACGACGTACCCTCCGGGTGGTGGCGGGGTGAACCGTCTAGGCGTGGGCGGCGCGCAGCTGCTCGAGGGCCTCTCCGATGGAGATGTCGCGACCGAAGCGCTGCGTCAGCTCGACCTTGGCCTGACGCGGAATGCCGCGGCCCATGTGCTGGAGAGCCGCATGGAGCGGGCGATCGGGACCGAGGGTCTCGACCATGAACGCGAGGATCTGCGCGGGATAATCTGCCATCGAAAGGTGCCTCCGGATGCGTGACGCCCGCCATGCTAGCCAGCCGCACGGACGATGTCCAGACGCCGGTGACCGGACCCGTTCGGAGACTGGTGAACGCCCGGTGAGCAGCCCCACGGATGACCTACTCGTGAAGCGCAGGGCGGTCCGAGCATCGCCCGCCAACCCGGAAGGAGCCCCGAAATGAACATCCCCAACCGCGTCGACAACCTCCAGGCCCGCATCCGCGCCGGGCGCCTCGATGGAAGCCTCACCCGCCAGGAAGCCGCCCCCATCCGCCAGGAACTCCGCGAGACCCGGGTCGACATCATCCAGCGTCGCGACGCCGGGCTCACCCGTCAGGAACGTCTCCAGTCGAACTACGACCTCAACGACCTCAGCAAGCAGATCTTCCAGGGCCGCCACTGACACCCCAGGCCCCTCACGGCACCGAGCCCCCTCCAGGCGTGGAGGGGGCTCGTCGCGTTCGGAACCGTCAGAGGCCCGGCACTCAGGGCAGCTGGCGCACTCGCTCCGCGGCGGCCAGCGCGGCCTTCGGATATCCGGTGCGGTCGGCGGACCGCTCGATGGTCTTCGCCTCGGCGGCCGTCCGGGCGAGACCGACGGCTCGCATGTAGGCCTCGTGGGCACCCTGGATGTAGTTGAAGACGGCGGCCTCCTCGGCGACGCCAAGGGCCTCGGGGGCCGTGCGGGCCAGGCGTCCCGCCTGCTTGAAGGCGAGGTCGGCGGCCGGGACGTACGAGCGCTCGGCGGCGGCATCGGCGATCTCGAGAGCCTGCTTCGGGGTCTCACTCAGGCGACTCGCGGTCATGAAGGCCTGCTCGGCCCCCTTCACGTCGCGGCGGGAATCGAGGGCGATCGCCTGGTCGAGCCACACGGCCGCGCGGGCATCCGAGCGCTCCGAGTCCCAGACCGAGGCGGACCGCGACAGGTTCAGCTTGTCGGCCGACGGGAAGCATCGCGTGAGGCCGGGTGCAGCTGGCTTCTCGCTGGCCTGCCGGGGGGCGACGGGGGCCTTGAACGACTTCGGGGCGACCTGGGCGATCGGCGACATTCCGGGGTCCTTTCGGGAGTGAGCAGGCTGGATGTTCGTGTTGATCAGGTTGTCCGGCTGGCGAGCACATGCCTGCACCAAGAACACGTTAAACCCATCACAAGAAACAATGAAGACGATCGCGATCGCCCCCGTTGGAAGCTGGTGAACGCCCGGTGAGCAGCCCCACGGATGACCTACTCGTGAAGCGCAGGGCGGTCCGAGCATCGCACGCAAAACCGAAAGGAGCCCCGAGATGAACATCCCCAGCCGCGTCGACAACCTCCAGGCCCGCGTCCGCGCCGGTCGCGTCGATGGCACCCTCACCCGCCAGGAAGCCGCACCCATCCGCCAGGAGCTCCAGCAGACCCGCGCCGACATCCGGCAGGACCGCCTCGATGGCGGCCGGTTCACCGCCCGGGAGCGGATGCAGTCTCACTACGACCTCAACGACCTCAGCAACCAGATCTTCCAGGGCCGGCACTGAAGGACCCGGGCGGTCAGGTCAGGGCCCCCTCTCCGTCCCGGAGAGGGGGCCCTGGTCACGTGCTATGATTGCCGCATCATGTCTGACCTGGCCTCAACGGGCTTGCAGGAGATTGAGCTTGGTCGAGCAGTTCTCTATCGACCGCGAGGCGATCGCTGATTTCTGCCGGAAATGGCACGTGGTCGAGTTATCGCTGTTTGGTTCGGTGCTGACCGAGGCGTTCGACCCTGTCTCGAGCGACGTGGATGTCCTCGTCGACTTTGCTCCTGAAGCCCGGATGACCCTGTTCAAGATGACGGCCATGTCCGATGAACTGGCGCGGCTCGTCGGGCGGCGGGTCGATCTCGTCATCAAGCAGGGTCTCAAGGAGCGTATCCGGCACGACATCCTCGCGAGCGCCGCCGTCATCTATGCCGCGGCGTGACGAGCTCTATCTTCTGGACATACTGGAAGCGGCCGAAGCCTTGGCTGGCTACCTTCTCGACCAGGATTTTGCCAGCTTTCAAAGCTCCCCGATCCTGCGCGATGCGGTCGAACGTCGTCTGATGGTCATCGGTGAAGCGGCAGCACGGATTTCGGACGAACTGAAAGCCAGTTTCCCGGACCTGCCCTGGCAGGAAGCCAGGGGGATCCGAAATCAGATCGCCCACCGATACTTCAGCCTGAGCACCGAGATCGTTTACAGAACGGCAGTCGATGACATTCCAGCCCTTGCTCGCCAGGTGGCCAACATCCTGGATGCGATCACGGATTCTTCATCAGATGGGCCGTGAGCGATGACGGGATATCCCCATCACGCTCAGCGGAGGTTCTTCAGCACCAGCTTGCTCGCCGCATCCGAGGTGCGTGCCAGGTACGTCAACCCATTCAGGACTTCTGCACGATCCCTCGTGAATTTTTGAAGGGCACGCTCGCCGGCGGATCCCGTCGAACGAAGCGCGCCCGTGTTCACGGATGGCTGGTGTCCGGATACGACCCTGGGACCCGGGGCGGATTTTCTCGCTGCGTGTGCGTTCGAGCCGATCATGTGCATGCCAGACCTTTACGGATGCCCGATGAGTACCCCTCAGTATTCTTCCGGAAGCGGGTGGCGTGCAATCCGGACCTTGTTAAACTTGCATCAAACTCCGGCTCGGCCGCGTCCAGAACGTGGCCCGGGAGCCCCGATCGCCCGTGATACAATCAGGTTCCCCGGAGGTGTAGCTCAACGGTCAGAGCAGGGGACTCATAATCCCTTGGTTCAGGGTTCGAATCCCTGCGCCTCCACTCGATACTCATGCGGGTTTCGGCGATCCCTACCGGGACCCGTTTTTTGTTCGGGAGGACACCGGGGGCACGCATCCGAGGCTCCAGGCCAAGGTCATTCCAGCACTTCCCAGCGCCCACCCCTGTCGGGGCCCATGCGACGGAGACTCCCCTCGGAACGAAGCCGGGCAAGCCTTTTCCCCACCGCGCGGGTCGAAATCCCCAAGGTTGCCGCAAGGTCGGCGATCCTCATGGTTGGCTGGTCTTTCAGCAGGTTCAGGAGACGATCCTCGGCTTTCTCCGAACCTTTCTCCGACCTGTTCGGTGAAACGGCTTCGATCGCGCCCGTTTCCACCGAACTTCCCACCGGCTTGCGGTGAACCGTGACGGTGAACAGGCAGCTGCCATGATCGTTCGTGAAGTCGATATCGGGGCACGCCTCGAGCGCGAGGGTGATCCCCGAACCCGAACCCATGGTCAGGTATGGGTCAAACAAGCTGCGCTCACCCCAGTGTGGTGGCGACCCAATCGCGAATCAACTTGCATGCCTCGTCGATGGTGACACGCGGCCCCCAGAACATCGGCTCGATCGCGGTATGCGCGGCACGAATCGCAGTCCATCGGACATCGTCGCCTGGTGCAAAGCTGCGGTCGTCAGCCGTCGGCAAGGCTGAAAGCTGTCTCTGGTCGAGCATCTCGTTCGCGAGCTCACGCACGTCCGCGTAGCCGTCGATCACTTGCCATGTCCGGGCGGCTGCTACCAGGCGGGCAGCGTCCTCGTAGTGACGCACGAAGGTCGGCGCTGGAACCTGCTCGTTCGGAAAGCGTCGCTGTAGGGCATCGAGTTTCTCGAGCAGCGTGACCATCGGATGAATGCACCGCACTCCGCGCGGTCGGTTATCGGTGAATTCGGAACTGAACCCTGATGCATCCAGCCTGTCGTGAACCCAGGAGGTGAGATCACGCGGAAGGAATGGCGTGACGCGCGCGCTGCCGACCTCGAGCAGGACGTGGCTCGAGACCTCGGGCGGCAACTCGCCAGGGTACAAGCTCGGATAAGATACTCGAAAGCTGGCACCTCGCCAGGCCGGGGCGCTCGCGTCGACGTCCAGCAAGACGCTGCAATCAGGCACGATCACCGCATTCGAAAGCGCCTCGAAGAACGCCCGGCGCTCGGCAGTTGCCGAGCGGCCCTCGCTCTTCCAGTTCGACACCGCGGGGAGCGTGCTCACGACGCCGGGCTCGATCTTGAGATCGAGGTCTTCGGAAAATCGGTCGATCAGGCCGAAGCCCTTGGACAGCGAGGTTCCACCCTTGAACCAGACCTCGAAGCCCCCGACCGAGAGCGCCCATAGAGCATGGGTGACCCAGTAGTCTTTCTCGACGATGGATCGTCTCAGGCCGCGTTCCGCGGAGA
>Ga0208788_1000383_pt1 | contig 21950 bp, 43 predicted proteins | sample Wag4_2014_7_11_3_FD_187363 | JGI IMG/M metagenome (GOLD analysis project Ga0208788, IMG submission 187363) | Fresh water mixed with fracking chemicals microbial communities from Ohio, USA - Utica-2 Time Series FC 2014_7_11 (SPAdes) (version 2) ...
CCGCACCGGCCTCCCGGTCGATCGCCTTGCTCACGTCGAGCGACTTCGGGAATCCCGACCCGTACAGCCACATGATCTGATCCCGGATCTCAAACCCGGCGTCCTCGATGGCGCACACCATCCGGTGGTACGTCCGGCTCCCGCTGAACGCCAGCAGGTGACCTCCGGGCTTGAGCACCCGGAGCGCCTGGCGCCACACCTCGGCGTCGTAGGCGATGCCCGAGGCGTCCCACGACTTGCCCATGAACCCCAGCTCGTACGGGGGATCCGTCACGATCGCGTCCACGCTCTCATCGGCCAGGCCGGCCATCAGCTCCCGGCAGTCTCCGGTCATAACTACGGCGCTCACGCTACCTCCTAGTGGTCTGCTGAGTACGGGTGCATCTTAGTCACGCGGTGGTATGTCTCCGAGTAGTCGGGCCGTATCACCGAGTAACCCATCGTCTCCATCGTCCACGTCCCACCGGGGTACTTCTCCACCTCTTCGATGGCTGCCGCCCGTGCCTGCGGCTGCGTCTCGTGTTCGACTATTCTATCCGGGGACTTCATTCGATCACCGTAATTCTGGGCTCCGACCCGCCCATCATCAACTCGGTCATACCCCACACCAGCGCGTCCATTCTATCAGGTGACGGCATTCCTGGCTCCCAGGTACACATCTGGTCTTCCAACTTATGGAATACCCCCACGTGGTGCACCTTCCCCTGCTCGTACAGCGCACTGATCGGCTCGGCGCGGCTTACCTTACCTCGTGACGCCCGCACCATCTTCACCGGGATATTCTTATCTATAGTCTCCAGAACGTATCGCACCATGTCGCCGCCTTGGTTCACCTCGGCTACGATTCTATCCGCGTGGTGCCTATTCAGCGCCGCTACGGCCGCACGTCCCCACTCATCGGGCGTGCCCTTCACCGAGCAGTCCTCCAACACATACGCGTGCCCGAACTCGTCTTTTCCGACGACCACGATACCCGTCTCGTCGCTATCCTCACCCGAGGTCACCGCCGGGTCTACCGCCACCACGATACGCACCATATCCAGCGCCTTGCGGATTCTGAACTGGTCAATCTGGTCACGGTTCCACAACGCCCCCGGCGAGTCATCCAGGTCGTGGCCTTCCAGCTCCTGCCGGCCCAGCCGCGTTCCCTCGTACTTCGTGATGATGCTCTGGAAAAACGATGCCGCCAGGTTCGCTCGGTTCTCGTATGTCGTCCCACGGGTGATCACCACTCCGGGTGACTTCTCAATCTGCCTCAGCAGCGGCGTCGGCCGGGGCGTCGTCGTGACTGCCACCTTCGGGTTCTTACCCAGCCGTAACCCGAACATCATCATGTCCCAGGTGTCCGGATACCGCCACGATCCTGCTTCGTCGCACCATGCTGCCCCGTGCTGCGGTCCGCGCAGGCGTTCCGGCTCATCGGCCGAGTACATGTACGCCACGGAGCCGTTCTGCCACACCACCCTGCGCTTCGACGGCTGATACTCGGGCTTGTCCCACGGCGGGCTGATAGGAATAATTCCTGAGTCGCCATCCACCATGACGTCTCGCACGTCGGCTGCGGTCGGCCCAATCAGCGCGATACGACCAACGCTATCCTTCATGTGCCTGACCCACTCGGCGCCCACGCGGGTCTTACCCCAGCCACGGCCTGCCTTGATGAGCCATATACTCCACGGGTCCGCAGGTGCGAGCTGCTCCGGTCGAGCCCAGAATTCCCACAGATACCTAAGCTGAGCCGCCTCTTCGTTGCTCAACCTCGACAAAAGCGACATCCTCTGCTCTTGACTTAAGCTCAGCAATCCCCGGTGGTTCAGACCCCCAGGCTGCGCCCCCTTGCTCATTTTTTTTACCCCCGTCCCCCAGCGCCGCGACGTTATCTATACCCAGCGACACCCCCGGTCCCGCCTGGATCGCCTCCGCCATCGCCGCCAGCTTGTCCATCAACGCATTCTTGTGGTCCACCTCGAAGTGTCCACTGACCTCAATCTTGTGATTCTCTCGGTACACCTCGGGGCGATGACTTTTCAACAGGAACATCAGCAACTGGTCGGAGCCATCCTTCGCCCTCCTGACCGCCTCAGTTTCCAACGAATCTATCGCGTCCGCCTTCGCGTCATGGAACTCCTCCAGGAAGTCCTTATCGCGCTCCAATCCAGTCCTCAGAGTCTTGCGATCCACCCCCGCATACATCAACGCTTGCGAGATAATTCCGCATTCCCTGAAACTTTCAATGAACAAATCTTTCCAGCGTTCGCGCCTAGCCATCGGATCACCTCTGACCATTTATATAGGCATTTTTCGATTCTGACAATATATCTGACAATATGTAGATAATATATAGCGTTTTATTAAACCTGTTAACCCATCTGCAATCGTAACCCAAATATTTTGTGGTGTCAATAGGACCCCGCCCCAAAACGAAAGGAAGTAGATCATCACGGGTATCGGCTTCCGTGATGATCTACTCTTGTGAAGCGGCTCGACTAGCGATCGACCTCTGGAAACGTGACACAATTATCGGCGAACACTCTCCTGGATTGGAGTTTACGCTCCTCATCCATCCTCTTACGATACTCCTCTTCCCGCCGATCCCACATCCAATCTGTATAAGTTTCGTGCAACCATGCGCAGAGGAAGATCCCGAATCCGGTGAGTCCGATCACGTTAGCCAGTGCGGCATTAAAATCGAGGATGTTCATTTCTGTCTCCTAGTGTGTGTGTGGGGTACCCGTGCACCTCTTGTACCCGGGTACCCGTGGAACGTATCCGCTATGCGAAGAAAGATTCCCGCTCCTCTGGCGTCATCAATTCTTCACAGACACTAAAAAGGTCTCCATCCTGGTAAAGGCGCCACGTGTGACCGCCACGTGTGACTCTGGCGTTCTGCAGAACGCCATCCCACGTCTCCCAATAATCGGGATGATCGGTGTCTGCGCAGGTTTCAAGATCTTCCCGTGTCACACCTTCCCACCCGTGCAGGGTACCGCCACCAATATCCATGGCCGCCAGCGCAAGATCGGCGAAACGGGCGGGGATCTTCCATCCCCAACTATCGGAAATCAGCAGATTAATGGCGTTCATTTTTCTCTCCTCGTAGGTGGGTAGGTGGGTTATACGTGCACGGGAAGACGGGAAACCGCTTCTTCGAAATGAGGCACCAATCTGTCTACATCGATGTACATGCCGCAGTTTTCAGGAATCCATTCCGTGTTGGACAATTCTCGGCAGATCTCGAAGATCTGCCCGATTGTTTCGTCTAAAACCTCTTCGAGCATTTCCTCTCCGTGCACGCGCCGGATTTCCCTCTTGAAATCGAAGATATAAGAGTCCAGTGCCTCAGAAATCCAGCGCTCTTCGACCTGTGCGAGTTTGTGCTCGCAGATAATGACGTAATCTTCCAATCCATCAATGATCGCACGGAGCGTATCGTCCTCTGTCTCCTGGTTAAATCCGATCCCGTACCCGAAGAAATGCCCCCAAAGGATCATGATATCAGGATGGTCACCATAATTGTCGCGCAACCATTCAAAATTGGCGCGGGTATAAGAGGATCCGCTGTAATCGGATCCTGTTGCTTCTTCGACGTATCTCCAGCCGGCAGTGCCTTCAATGTCATTATTGAATTGATTGAATGAAATTTCCATGTTTGCTCTCCCTGGTAAGTATCTCGCGGTGCGGTGCGGTGCGGTGCGGTGCGGTGCGTTTCCGTGTTTTCAGTATACCGTGCTATCGTGAAATCGAAACGTGATCTTGCTCGATTTTCGAAAAAAATTTTTCGACGTTACCAGGTAAACCGTACCCGTACCCGTACCACTGGCATCCAGCTCAAAAATGTAAACATGTTTACATGTTGATTCCATGAGCTGGATAAACCGTACCTGTACCCGCGCGCGCATATATATAGAACGGGTACACGATCGGACGATACCCGGATCTGCACCGATCTGCGCTGAGAGGTCTCTGTACAGGCCTGTGACACGATTGAACGTATCGGACGATAGAACGTACCCGTGATGCGATACAGTCGATTCTAGACGATTCTAGGCACGTTCCAGGCCTAGATGTTTACATTTGACACATGTCTCCAGGATTTGCTAGGATCGGTGCCTAGGCACCGATCCGGGCAACACGTCACGGATCGGTGCCATTTTTTGCGGGAATCGTTCACATGTAAACCGTTCACATGTAAACCTTTACTTGCAAATGAGAATCATTCTCATGTGTACCTGCAAATGAGAATCACTCGCAAGTTAGTCATGACTCACATGAGAATGAGTCGCAATAACTTGATCCATGAAAAAAAATATTGTCAACTCCTGTAAAACCGCGCCAGACGGGCATCGGCAGGTTTCGGCCAGGATTTTGCGAGCTGGCGCCTGTAAAACCGCGCCGGACGCGGCTCTCCGGTAGGTTAAATTTTGGTGCGGTTTCATTTCGATTTTGTTAAACCAGGATGTCAACATGTCAACAAACGGACATTCCGGAATCCGAAAATCCGGCCGGCCTGGCGTTTTTCGGTTAAGGTGCGAAATCTCATCTCTCCTTAAAGGGACTTGAAATTTTCAAAAAAAATCCGGCCCGTTTCCAGGCCGGAATCGCTGCCGCTCACCGTCGAGCCGGTCGCCAGGCTGCCTTGGTTTCGGTGTCGAGCGCATCGATCCATTTCGCAGCGGTGCCGCACCCGTAGTGCCTGGCGAGGTCCATGAGCATGCCGCAGATCATCATGTAAGCATCGGTCATGTCCTGGTTGGTGCCTTCGGTTGGCACCTCGATGTCGTTGGACCATGCACCATTGAATGGGTTCACCTCGATCTGGTAAATGGCCTCTCCGCATGCCGTCCGGACGACCAGGCCACCATATTTCCGATCATCATCCCATCCAAGCTCTCCAAACGTCTGGAAGTTCCGGACCCGGAACCGGAGCCGCCTGGCGTGATCTTCCAGGATCTCGATGTCTCGATCGTACTTGGTCGAGAGAAAAGCGATAAGCTGCGCATCATCGTATTTGATGATCATGGTTGTCTCCTCTGTGTGTTAGGTGCGGTGCGTTTGGTGCGGTGCGTTGGGTGCGTGTGTCCATTGTCGCCTGGCGTGGCGTCCTTGTCAATATTTCAGACCTGGGAATCCGTCCGGGAACGCTGCCTCGATGGACTCCCGGGCCTCTTCCCAGGTCGAGGCCATGGAGACGATCTGGGCTGCGAGCTTGGCTTCCAGCTCGGACAGGGGACGGCTCGCCTGCGGGCTGAGGATACCTTCCCGCCGGACGGGAATTATCGTCTGCCATCCCAGGAACGTGGGTCCGTCGTTCACCTTCCAGACCTCTCCGAAATGGTGACGATGCTTGCCAGTGCGCATGTTGATGATGTCGATATGACCTTCCATTGGTTGACTCCTCTGTGTGTTAGAACGGGCAGAATTCACGATGAGCGTAGGATTTCAGGATATGTTTGTACTCCGCTGGCGTGATGTCCAGATCCGGCAGCCTGGGAATCGTGCGGAATTCCTGCGGCTGGCCACCGTATGCCTCATCACGAGCCGTCATGATGGTTCCGTGCAAGAACCCAGCATCACCGTACACAACCCAGACTCTGCGAGGGTTTCCGTTGGTGTCGTTGGTTGCGCTCAGTCGTTGGCAAAACATGGTCGGTTCCTTTCGTTTGTGGGGTATATACCAGTATAGCGGTTTATTCTACTCTGTCAAGCGGTCCTGGGCCTCGATCTGAGACTCCATGATCTTCAAGGCTGCCGATATCACGGTGGGCTGACTCTGGTCGAACCTGGCGGTGAGACGTCGCAGCCGTGCCGCGTCGGTCGGGTGCAGCCGCACCGCAAACATGATCCGCTGGTCCTCGACCGGCAGCCTGGGTCGTCCTCGTCCTCGTGTCGTCATCGGTCGTCCTCATTAAAAACGTCGTCGTAAACCTTATGGCATTCCGTGCAAAGATCCGGATCTGCAAGCTGTCGATCCAATCCAGGACCAGGGTATGCGGCATGCTGGAAGCGGTCCGTGTCGTTTCGACGGGCTCCGCAGTACGTCGCACCCGCATAATAACCTGTAAGTGTGAAGTGTAGCATATTCACGTCCTTTCAGGCGAAACGCCAGAGCTTGCGAGCCTGGATAGCATCAACCAGGTCCGGCTCTCGGTCCCTGTATAGCAGCTCGTCAGCCTGGGCCCAATCAGATGATACAGTCGTGCCGTTTGCTCGCAGATTGAACAAAAACGACGCTTCCAGGCGGTCCTCTGCGACAACAAGCGGGTGCCCATCGCTGCCAATCCAGATATCAGAACGCATCTTGTGAGCCATGGTTAAAACCTCTCGTAAAAGAACGATTCCCGGACGATGTTACCTACCATCACGAATGAACCGTCCATGACAAGCTCTCCGGTGTCAACCGTGATGTGACAGGTCATGATTCCGTCCTCTCGGACGACATTCCAGACGGCATCATATTGATCTCGCAGCTCGTCCTGGTCTGGCACGAAACCCAGGTTAATCATGACCGGGTACTCTGCATGCACCATGACGTACCCGGTTTCGTCCGGTCGGTCCCATTTGACGACGCTCATCCAATCGAATCCAGCCGTGATAGCCTCTTGCACTCGGTCCATTTGTTCCTCCTAGAATTCGAACGACGCCACCGACGCGAGGGCCTTCATTGCGTCGTAGTACTGACCCAGGACGTCCTCTGACGGGCTCACATACCCTGGTTGCTGACAAGGGCAGAGGTGCGGAGCCTCGCTCCAACCTGCCGATGTGTCGTCAGGCTCTCGCAGGTACAGGATTCCATCGTCGCACCGGTGAGGGCATGCCTGGTCGGCAGGCTGGAAATCGATCGGTGTGTATGAACATGCCAGAGCCCAATACTCTCCGGCCTCGATGGGATACCCGACGTTGGGCAGGTCGAAATAATCCATGCGCTGGACGATGCGCCTGGGCTCTGGGTAGCTGTCGAATCGCATGGGGCCTCCTGGCGAAAAGCTTAATTAGGTATAGCGGTGGGTCGGTGTGATACGTTCGACCCGTGGGACGGCACCCGCTGCCGGTCGATGAATTAACGATAGCGGGTATCGGTCCGGGTGTCAATACCTGGCAAGCGGAAAACATGGCCGGGGCCGGTGCCAGCTCGAGCCGGGGCCGGTGCCAGATCGAACGTTCTACATGTACGCACGCACGGGTGAGCTGGACCCGCAGAGCCGCGCCAGGCGGTCATCGGCAGGCCGGCCACCGGAGAGCCGCGCCAGACGCCAGTCTCCAGGTTTCGTCAGAATGTTTCGAGTTTGTTAAGCCCGGCGGCCCGGCAGCGGATCGCGGGGTGGGGACCCATTTTTGAAAATCGACGCAGGCCGAGGCTGGCGCGGTTAAGGTTCAATTCGGCGCCATATATTAAAAGGTGATCGAATTTTTTAAAAAATTTTTCCCCACTGCTCGGCCATCGCGTCAGCGATTCCTTGGTAAGTCTTGGATCGAATTTTCCATCTATCAGGCGAAGGTGCGAGTTTGTTCTGCCCGCTCGCGGTCGTGTTGTCCCAAGATGCGCCTGTCTTGTCCAAGATGTTGGTAGCAACGAGGTTCGGAAGATTCTTCAACCACAGGCAAGTCTTCTTGCTCTCGCGATGGCCAAACATCCACGGCTGAATAATCTGGTCCGGCTTCCTGATTTGACTGCTGATGATGCTCACAGGGTTCTCAAGCGCGATTCGTTCAATCGGTGCGTCGAGAAGCAATCGAACAAACTGAAGCGCTTCTTGCTGAACTCCACTGGCTCGCTTCTCGGCGAAGTGGCGAGCGCCAGAGACGGCCAAGTGAGTGCAAGGCGGATGAGCAATCATCAAGTCCCATCCGTCGTTGATAACGTCCAGAACGCTTCCCTTGTAGTGCGGCCCAGGCTGGTCTGTATCGAGCAAATCGCACGACATAGCTTCGTGGCCCAGCTTGATGAACGCGTCGCGAACCGTGCCGCTATACTCGCAAGCAACAAGAACCCTCATCATTCCACCTCGACCAAGTAAAATTGAATGCTTGCACCATTCGGCAGGAAAACTTGGCCCTCTGGCAGCCGTGGTCCTCGATACTGCGCCACAACGCACGCATCGCCAGACTTGAGCGCAACGGTCTCCCGGTTGAAGAAGAATGCGCCCGTCTCGGGGAACAGGATATCGCCGACCAGGATGGCCGTGTTGGCGTGCCCGATGGCCGGGATGAAGTTCTCGTCCATCAACTCGTAGATTTCGTCCTTCGAGATAACCCTGATGGACAGACGAGCATGCTCCAACTCGTCAAGCATATTCAGACTGAAACTATTTACCAGGTAAACTTTCATGGTGTGTCCTTTAGAAGAAGTCAACGTAAACCGTCAGCCAGTTCCCATCAAACCTGCACAGGCAGTTCATCTCAAACTCTTCGCCTTCGACTTCGACAATCCTATCGAAGCCTGAGCCGAGTGCTGTCTTAAGCATTGTAGCGTTGCTTCCAAATGTGTCAAACCTGAACGTCGAGTCGCCCTCGTAAGTCAAAATTCCATTTGTCATGACCCACACGTCGGTGCGGACAGCTTTAGTAACTCGGTCGATGATCTGCTCAGCCGTGTAAATCACATCGTTCTCCTAGACTGACGACCGGGGACGAATCCCCGGCCTGGTGACATTGTTATCCTCCTGCAACCGCAGGCCCCATGCGCGTCAACCATTCAGCGGCTCTCCACAGCCATTTGCCTAGTCATTGCGCATCTCGTGACGGAGAAGATTACGTCACGGAGAATCAGTGTCGTAAGGACTATCAAGGCTGACTAAAGCTTCCTTCGGCATCATGAACCATAAGTCTCGTGGTGCGCTGATACATGCCACAAATGTTCCGCTGAAATCTACCTCTGCGCTGATGCCTTCTTCTTCTTCGAGAAATTCCCAGTCTACTCGGTCGGTAAATTCAACGTGGTGCAAAACCTGCCAGTACTTCCCCTTGTGCCAGAAGTGACTGCCTACTTTGAGTTCTCCGAGAAACTGTCTCACGATACCTGCCCCCATGGCACCCCCGATAAGTTTACTCGCAAATCTCGAATCTGAGGTATCTCTCGATGTAATACCCCAACACGCAGGCGATATTCACAGCATCTTCAACATCAGGAACCACCTCACCTCGTTCATACTGCCCATAAGTGACTGTCTCTAAACCTGACAATTCTGCCAACTCCGCCTGGCTATACCCTGCGAGTAGCCGGTCCTTCTTGAGCTGAGGTCCATTCCATGTTGCTCGCTCAGGTCTGAACATGACACCCCATCAAGGTTCTTCACGGCGTTAGCTTGAATAATGCTACAAGTCATCGCGTTGCTTGACAAGCGCTGCAAGGGTTTTTGCAAGGGTTGCAAGGGTTCTGCAAGGGTTCGTGAAAAACCCTTGCAGCTCGAAGACCCGCACCAGGAGCCATTCTTGGATGGCACTGCAAGGGTTGCAAGGGTTCATGAGCAAACTAAGTCTATGCGCACGCACGCACGCACGCGCATGTATGTATGCGCCTGCACGCGTGCGTGCGTGCGCATGTGAAGTAGTTTTACTATAAACCCTTGCAAACCCTTGCAGTAACTGTAGACCCGCTGATGACAATGGTTTCCAGACTGCAAGGGTTTTGCTAACCCTTGCGAAAACCCTTGCAGAACCCTTGCAAACCCTTGCAGTGATCCATTTACGCCGTGTTTTGTTTGGATGCTTGACCGAGGGGGTATGATGTTTTGGGGGTCAGGGTCGAAGGTCGGACGTCACACCAGTTCAGACACTGGCCCCTTACATACGAGACGGCAGGTTGGCAGTCTGGTTCCCATCGCGACGGAGTAATCCGGGGGTAAGTCCAGGCGCACGGTTCGATTCCGATACGTCTCATCTTGGCCGCGAGGAAAGCTACCTTAGGCCATCCAACGGGGCGCCGGGGTGTCGGGACAGCGCCCCGTTGGGCTATCTATACGCAAGAATCACGCAAGGCCTCTAGGATAGCCTACAAGGCGTTTAAATCCTCAAAAGGTATCAAGTATCGTCCTTCGAATAAAAACGCCAAAAAAACGATTCTAGGGGTGTTCTACGCGTCGGTACGGACAGAGTAAAGCCCCCGGTTCACTGACCGGGGGCTGGGCGTTGGACTCGGTTAGTGTATTCTCCTGGCCTTCACCACGTCAAGCCAGCAGTCCAGACGTTCCTTGAACCCTGCCGCCTCGATGGAGCTTGGCTGGCCTCCTGCCGGATTAACCACGGTTGCCCGACGGCCATCGGACATGCTGACCTGCTTCTTCTGGCTGTACCGCTTCGAGACGCTACGCCCGAATGCAGTCATGGTTGGAAGGCGCCAGCGCTCACCGGATTCAGTACACCAGACCTTGAAGGCTTCGTAGAGGTCCGGCGTCGCAGCCGACGTCGGCGGAATCGGAAGCTCGCCGATCTCCCACATCTCGAAGAACTTGTCTTGAGGGTCGAGACTGACATCAACCAGCTCAGCCCTGGCCGTGGTGTCATAGGGCGGAGTGTGCGCATTAAAGCCGTTCAGATTGTAGTTGAGCAGATATTGCAGGAAGCCTTCGACGCCACCGTTTTCAATCTCCTTGGCCAGCGCGGTGTAGTAGTCCTTGCTCTGCTTTTCCTGGAATTCGACGACGGTGAACCTTCGGTCATCCTGTTCGAGCACCACGGGGGTGTTCTCGTTAGACAGAAACACCAGGTTCATGCAATTCTGCTCGGTGCGCGCCTGGCGATACTTCTCTTCGATGATGATCTGGTCGCCCGTGATGAGCGACTTGAGACGGTTCTTGATTACGCGAGCATCGCGTTGAGACAGAACCTCATCGGCAATAACGAAGAGCTTACGCGAAGTCCAGCCGGTGTAGGCCGAGTCAATCTGCGTCTGACCTATAATGCTGGCGTATTCCCCATAAATCTTCGCGACCGCCTCAAACAGCATCGACTTACCCGTTCCCTGCCCTCCGAAGACGACCAGAGCGGTTTTCATTTTCGCGCCCGGATGCTGAAGCGGATAGGCAAGCCAAGAAGTGACCCAATGAGTAAGAGCAGGGTCACCACCGCACATAAGACTAAGATGGCTAACGATTTTAGTACATTCGTTGTTGCCATTAGGCTTAAGCTTAAGGCCCTTGTAAGTATTAATTTCATGCTCGGCGCAGCCTCCGGGTGAGAAGACGAGGCGTTCAATGTCGATGCGCTTGGTTGCCGGGTCTTTGAGCCACTGAGTGTAATCGGCTGCGTGCGCGAGCTTCACTTCGGCCTGGCTGACGGTCCTGGCACGCCGAACGTCCCAGATCATGTCCGATCCGACCAGGATGATGTAATTTTCCATCATCTCGTGGACGTTGGCCGGAATGCCCTCGCCCGTCATGTCGGTTTCTACCTTGGTGACCTTCTTACCGTATGGAATGGACTGGGTTTCGACCAGCTTGTCGAATGCAGCCTTGTTTCCGCCCTCGGCGGCCCAATCGCTCGGGTCCTTAGCGGGCAGGTTGACGGTCCATACCTCGGCACCGGCGAACTTGCATCGCGTGGCGACATCCTTGCCGTGCAGGATGCCCTTGTCGTCCTGGTCAGGCACAACGATGACCTTACGGCCAACGAGGTGATTACCCATCGACTGCGTGAACTTTCCTGCACCACCCGAGTTGCAGGTGGCGTTGATGCCCCATGAGCGAAGAAGGTCTGCATCCTTCTCACCCTCGACAATCACCACGGGGTCTGGCTCACGCAGGACCTCGGGAAGCCGATACAGACGCCGCTCAATGCCTGCGACCTTCCACGACCAGCCGTCCTTACCTTCTGGGTCAGGGCGACGCTGCCGGAAGTTCTTTGGTTCGTAGCGAAGCACTTGGTAGCTGAGAACGCCGTTCTCATCGAAGTAATCGTAGGTAGCAGTCAGGCGCCCGAATGCGGCCACGCCGCTCTTCTCTTGAGGCCTTGAGGACGACTCGATTCCAGCCATACTGTCCACCGTCCTGCGCGCCTCCTTGTGAGGGACGTTCATGAGACGTTCTTCGAGACGATAGGCGTCACCGCCCTCGTCGCATGAAGAATGACATCTCCACAGTCCAGTCTCCATATTAACCGAGAATGAGTCGCGCCGCCCATTATGAATGGGACAGGCGCATCTCCACTCGCTACCGGACTTTCTAAGTTTTGGAATCCTTGTTAGGTAGTACGCAGTCCAGTTAGCCATTTTTGTTTCCTTACTTGATTAGTTGGGTCGGCGGCGTGCTGGCCATCTCCTTCGTGAAGCGATAGCGAGGCTTATCAGCGCCGATGTTGATGGCGTTGATGCGCCCCTGGCGAACCCAGCGAAGCACCGTCTCACGGTGGACGCCCCAGATCTTGGCGACGTCATTGACCTTCAATAGCGTTTCTACTTCGAACATGCAACCCTCCTTGACAGGTGACAACATCTAAATATATACTGCAATTGCTTGCGGCGCAAGCCCATCGAAAGGACTAATCATGAAATACCCATACGAAGCTCGCGTCTTGGGACGTAAGATTGTAGCCGTTGTAGACAACTCTGGAACCGACCTGCGTGACAGCAGCAAGCGTGTGAAGTGCCTGACCGTATATTACCCGGAGCGTGGGCCTGATTCGCCTGCCCGTAGCTTCTCGCTGTTCGGGTCTGAGCTTGAGGAGCTGCTCGAACTGCTTGATGTTGGTCTGGGCGAGCTGCACTAAGGAGATAACCAATGAACGAACTTGTACCGGTCGAGGTTCGCCAGACGAGCCTTGCTAAAGAGACAGCCCATCAGTACACCCGCGAGCAGATCGACCTGCTGAAGAAGACGGTCGCGACGGGCCTCGATGACAACGAGTTTCGTCTGCTCGTCGAGGTAGCTCAGGGCACGGGCTTGAACCTGTTCCAGCGTCAGATTTACGGCATCAAGCGCGGCGGCAAGATGACGATTCAGACCGGCATCGACGGCTACCGCCTGGTGGCTGCCCGTACTGGACGTCACGCCGGAACCAGCGACGCTGAGTTTGACAGCCAGGATGGGAATCATCCGAAGTGGGCTCGCGTCACGGTGAAGAAGGTCATGCCGAACGGGTTCGTGGCTGACTTCACAGCGACGGCTCGCTGGACGGAATATGTCCAGGAGCAGAGCCCGATGTGGCGCAAGATGCCATTCTTGATGTTGAGCAAGTGCGCCGAGGCGTTGGCGTTGCGCAAGGCGTTCCCGGCCGAGCTGAGCGGCGTCTATACGGCTGAGGAGATGATGCAGGCCGATGAGGTAAAAACCATTCCGGTGGTTGTTGATCAGAACACTGGACGCGTCATCAATCCGAAATTTGAGGCTGACCCGTCTGTCCTCGATAAAGCTATCATCGAAGACCAGGCCCCTGTTCAGGTTCAGCAACCTGCTGAGCCAGCGAAGGGCATGGCTTCAACCAAGCAGATCGGTATGATCGGCGGCCTCTGGAAATCGGTGTTCGGCGATGTGTCCGATGCGACCATTCAGAAGGCCGTGGTTGAGCATATGAAGGCCATTACCGGAAAGACGGCCAGGCAGCAGCTCACCAGCAGCGATGCCAGCAAGCTGATCAAGGTGCTGTTGCAGATGAAGGAGGACGCCGAGAATGGAGTCGAAGACGCCGAGTTTTCCGAGGCTTAGACTGCAAGAGATTGAGTCCGACGGAAAGGACTTCATCAGGCTTATACTGGATGAAAGCTGGATCGACTTGGATCTCGAAAAGGTTGCTAAGGTGTACCGATTCCTGATGCTGTTTGTTAAGTCACACTCCAATGAGCCAAACTCTTAAGTTCTACGAGTGGCAGGTATTCCTTGGTGACAAGGCGAAAGATAGCGGGCACATTCGTGCCCCTATCAATGCCACGCCTGGCTCGTTGTGGGTGATGCTTCAAGAAGGCAAGTGGGTCAGTCAGTTCGCCGTAGACGACCAGATTTACATGATGTGGGAGACACCCGAGGTCCTGCGTTTCGAGTATAGTCACGGAGGGAACAGTCACGACATACGGTTAGTTTTGTTCGACCAGTTAGAAATGCCGGTCGAGAAGCTCATCCAGAAAACCAACAAAGTTGAGAAGTACGACAGGTTCAGCCTGTCGAAGAAGTTCATACAGGAGAAACTAGATGACGATGAGAATAGGAATAACCGGATCACACGGCGTCGGAAAGACGACGCTTTTAAGAAGCCTGTGCGAAAGTCTAAAACGCGATCCAAGCAGTAACTACTTCCCATTCCAGCCTCTGAGCGAGGTAGCCAGGAATGTGGCCAATGCATGGGGTATGACTCCTGCGACCATACCGGCCGAGTATCGCAAGTTCTTCCAGTGGGAAGTGTTCATCGAGCAGCTCGAAGCCGAGAAGTGCGGTGGCAATCACTTCATCTCGGACAGAACGGTCTACGACAACCTTGCGTACTGGAACTCGTTGTTCTGGCGCAATGCGACGCGAGGCTCTAGGTCAATCTGGTTTGATGAAAAAGACATCATCAAGTCCAACGCCATGGAGGAGGAATACTTCCGGTACAAGCGCCTCGCGTTGTCGAGTGCCAGGTACGACCTGATCTTCTTCGTGAAGAAGGCGTGGCCACTGGAAGCTGACGGCGAGCGACATACCGACGAGAAGATGCAGGAACTAATCGAGAAAGACATTGAAGAAATCTTGCAGTCATCTGTTGCATCGAGTCGTGTTCATGTGTTACAGTCAGTCACGACGGCTGACAGGGTTCAGGAAGCCAAACAGGTTATCCTGGAGCGTCTGAAGCTAGTCCCGAACGTACTAATCGAGGAGCCATTCTAATGCCACTAACCGACAACGAAGCTGGGCTACTCCGTGACGTGGCCCAGAGAATCAGGGAAGAATTTGCGTCTGCTGTGACCATTGAAATGGTCAAGGCCGGGTGGTCACAATCACGCATCAGGAACGTCATCAAGGCTGCTTACAAACAATGCGAACAACTTGACGTTGAGACGATCAACGTCGCACTGGAGGATATCGTAGATGACTTCGAGCAAAAAGCCACCGCTGAATGGCGTGCAGCGGGACTGTCTTGAGCGTCAGGGTAATTGTGTCGGGTGTTGCAACGTGCTTTACAGCGGGGAGTGCCAAGTCAAATGGACAGAGGGTGTAGCGGAGGTTCTTGGTCTGGAGATGAGGCATCCTGCGAGGAAGTTTCAGCAAAAGAAGAGATCTCCACAGAAATGAGCGTAGATTTCGAGGCGCAGTATCTGGTGTATCTCATCATCCAGGAAGCTGCGCTCAGCGAGAAGACGCCCCTCGGCACGAAGCTAGAAGTCAGTGAGGTCAAGCACTTGTACGCCTGGCTAGCTGCCTGCAAGTCTGCCATCAGTGAATTCGACGAACAAATTGAAAGGATGCAGAATGACCTTGCCTGATTTCGTCATCAGTGAGATTGAGAAAATCGAGTACGACCGCGAGTACACGGAAGAACTCAGGGACATGGAGCTGTCGGTCAGGATGGAGATCCGCAAGAAGGATGCCGCTGACTGGAAGGCAAAGACCAAGGACCTAAAGTGCCAGATTTGCGGCGGAGATATCCACGTCGAACGAGTTGTCACCACGCAGGCAGTCCCCAAGTATTGTCACAAGCTATCTTGCAAGGCCAAGGCTAAGGCCGAGAACACGCGCCGCAGCAAGGCAAGGAAAATGGGTCAAAATGTTTGAGTCTATTCGTCGGAAGATTGTCTCGATCATTCAGGGTAACGGGATATTCCCGAGCGAGAAGGACTGGTACATCACTCGGCTTGAGCAGTCACATAGCGAGTCGGTTGACGACTTCATGAGGCTGTTTAGCTGGCTGATGTACATCGAGAACAAGTACAACACCTATCACGAAGACGGACCTATTTCTGAGTTGTTTGAGCAAATCTGGGCAGGCGAAGATAGCCCATACGACAAGATGATTGGGTAGTGCAATGAAAAATCAAGCCTACGAATGGCTGAGCGAGTGGCTAGATAAGGGTGGAAACTGGTGCAGCATATCCATCGCCGGTGCTTCGTATCTCGCTCTGCACGATCACAGTTCGAAATCCAGTATCTACATTGGGTTTCGTGACGACATCAGGCAGCTCCTCGAAGACGCTGAGACTGGTCGCAAGATGCGGGAGGGCGTGTGATGGAAAACCAAGCTTACAAGTGGCTAAACGAATGGGTCGAAAGCGGCGGCGGCTGGGCACTCGACTCGAACGCCGGGGTCTGGAGCCTCTACCTGAACGCCGCGCGCTCGGGCTCCTACGTCAAAGTCGAGTTACGCGATGAAATGCGACAACTGTTGGCCGACGCCGAGGCCGGGCGGAAGCTCAGGGAGGCGCAGGAATGACGAGACAGGAACGCGCGATGGTCGCACTGCGTGATGTGATCGAGACACTGCTCGTCGAGTGGGGCGCTCTTAACCGACCGTCCACGATGACCGTGAGGTTCACTGACCTCGTGATCTTGGAAGAGCTTTGCGGTGTGATAGATGAATAGCGTATTAACTGTCCTTCGGCACATCGCTGATAAGGGCGGAATCTGGACCTACAAGAAGCAAGATGACGTATGGTTCATCGACCCACGATACGTTCAGACAGATTCCGGCGTGGCCATAGGCGCTACCAAGGATGAGCTGCTTGAGTTCCTGCGGAACTATGATGATCTGAAAAATGGAGAGCAGAATGATAATTCATAAAACCATCCTCGACCACGGCTACGTCGAGTACGTTGACCATATGGGCGATGACTACATGCCGCTTGAGGCGGCCAGGATGTCCACCGGAAATCCAACCGGCGTTGACGTCGAGAAGGACAACAAGCTCAGGGATTACCTCTGGCGCAACGGCCACGCGACGCCCTTCGAGATGTCGGTGCTTCAGGTCGAGATCCAGTGCCCCATCTTCGTTGCCCGTGAGTGGATGCGTCACCGCACGATGAGCTACAACGAGTTCTCAGGTCGCTACGCCGTGATGCCGGACCTGTACTACGTCCCTGACGCATCTCGGGTGGTCAAGCAGCACCAGACCAACAAACAGATGTCCGGCGACCAGATGAGCCAGGCCGAAGTCGATTCCGTCATCACGGCTATCGACCAGGCAAACAGGATGGCTAGGTTTATCTACGACGACCTAATCGCCAAGGGCGTCGCCCGTGAGATCGCTCGATGCGTGCTGCCTGTCAGCCAGTACACCAGGTTCAGGGCTCAGGCGAATCTCAGAAACTGGTTCAACTTCTTGAATCTCAGGATGGACGAAGCCGCCCAGTACGAGATTCGGGTATATGCTGAACAGGTGGCCGAGATCATCAGTTCTATCTGGCCTCAAACCTACCAAGTCTTCGAGAAGCACACACTCAAGAGGTGAGCATGGTTACTCTCCGCCCCTACCAAGAATTTGCCATTGACGAGATCAAGCGCAAGTTCCAAGCCGGTGACACTCGCGTATGCTTGGTTGCCCCTACGGGGGCCGGAAAGACCACCATCGCAGCCGAGCTGATCAAGCGGACCATTGCCAACGGCAAGCGCGTACTGTTCATGGCTCACCGAACTGAGCTTATCGAGCAGTGCGCCGCTCGTCTGGATCTATTTGGCATCAAGCTCGGCGTCATCAAGTCAGGCACCAAGCGCGCCAACCTCGCGGCACCTGTCCAGGTTGCCAGCGTCCAGACTCTCATCCGTCGCAATCTCCCCGAGGCTCATCTCGTCATCATCGACGAATGCCACCGCGTGATGGGCCGTACCTATCTGGAGATTCTCGCAGGCTATCCTGCTGCCCGTGTAGTCGGTCTTACGGCCACGCCTATCAGGTTGGACGGTAAAGGACTGGATGACGTCTTCCAGGGCATCGTAGAGGCCTCTAAGGTAAGCAGCCTTATCGATCAGCAAGTGCTGGTCAAGCCTACGATCTTTGGCCCGTCCTCACCGGACCTCAACGGCGTGAAGATGACAGCCGGAGACTTCAACCAGAAGCAGCTCGCCGAGTTGATGGACAAGCAGGGCCTGGTTGGGTCGATTGTTGAGACATATATCAAAAAAGCGATAGGCAGACGGGCAGTATGCTTTGCCACGAGCGTGGAGCATAGTCTTCACATCATCGACCTTTTCAAGCGTAATGGTATTGAGGCGGAGCACCTCGACGGCGAGACGCCAGCAGACCAGCGTGCGATGATTCTCAAGCGTTTGGCGGATGGCGCGATCCAGGTTGTCAGTAACGTGAACGTGCTGACAGAAGGATGGGACTGTCCAAATGTCGAAGTGGTTATCTTGGCAAGACCCACAGCCTCCCTGTCAATGTACCTACAAATGGTCGGCCGAGGGGTTAGGACGTCACCTGGAAAAGATCGAGCAATCATTCTTGACCACGCTGGCAATACTATTCGTCATGGATTTGCTCACGAGGACCGCGATTGGGCAAAGTTCTGGAAAGGAATGCCCAAGAAGTCAGACGTCGAGCGAGAGCTAAGCGTCAAGACCTGCACCTCGTGTTACTGCGTTGTCGAATCTGGTGTGACCATATGCCCAGAGTGCGGCGCCACGATGACGGCAGCCAGCAAAGGCAAGCGTGAGGTCAAGGTTGCATCAGGTGAGTTGGTGGAATACGACGATGCATTGTTCCACAAGATCTGCGAGCTTTGTGGGACAACCAACAGGCCTGACGACGACCTGCTTTGCCGCTCCTGCAAAGGTCCAGTCAATTTCAAGAACTACATGAAGCCGTTTATACCAAAGGACTGTAAGTCGCCGACGACAGAAGAAAAGCAGCGGTGGTATGATCACTGCGTTTCGTTGGCCAATCAAAAAGGGTATAACCCCGGATGGGTAGCTCATCAATATCGCCGGATGTTCGGCGTATGGCCGAGAGGCTTGGACAAATCGAGGTCACCAAATTATGCGAATTAACCAATACCAGCGAGATGCCGCACGGACGGCAGACATCACCAAGAAGAAGGCATTCCGGGCTATGGTCGCAGGCCTTGGCCTTGCCGGAGAGACTGGCGAAGTTGTTGAGCATATCAAGAAATGGGTTGCTCATGGACACGCGCTCGACGTCGATAAGGTCAAGAAGGAGCTTGGCGACGTACTCTGGTATGTTGCCGAGCTTGCGACAGTCATGGACCTATACCTCGAAGAAATCGCCCGAGCAAACATCAGGAAGCTTGAGGAGCGATACCCAAAGGGATTTAACCCGCTTGACTCTATTGCCAGGGTTGATGCGGATGCGTGAGCAGGAGATCATGAACCAGATCATGCTGGAGTTGGGCCGTAGGCCCGACGTCCGGCTATGGCGTCAGAACTCCGGCGTTGCCAAGGGACTAAAGAATGATACCGTTATTCGGATGGGAGTACCTGGTTGCGGCGATCTTACGGGGATTGTCACTATCTCGGGACTAGGCATACGCCTGGAGATTGAAGTCAAAACCGAGAAGGGTCGCCAAAGCGAACAGCAGATAAAGTTCGGAAAGATGGTGGCCGACCGTGGTGGTGTATACATTCTTGCTCGTAGCGTGTCTGACGCTATATTTCAGTTGGAAGAAGCTATCGACCAGATTGGATACAAGTTCAATAGTAGTAATTGAGCTTGAGCGAGAGGAGCCTGAAATGATCGAGGCATTCCTGTACATTTTAGATGGAAGAGTGTCAGATGAAGAGCCTGGCCGCCTCATCATGCATCGGTCGTACAAGGACTCCGACACGAGCAAGGTTATGCAGTACATGGAGCAATACATCAAGCAAGAAAGCCTGAATGAAGGCAAAGAAATCATGATTCGCGTTCGTCAGGCTGATAAAGTAGTAAAGCACGATTTAGACTTGAGGGATTATCAATGAATGAAGTTAAGCAGATTATCCACGGAAACCCAAGGCACGCTTGGTTGGCTGCTCAGATTAGTGCAGCACGAGCTGAGCTTATGGGAGATTACGGAGTAAGTGTCCAACAACACGATATTGGATGGAACGTACTCGCAGGCTTTGAAGTTGTAGAGTCACACGTCTACGTTAACAAACACGAGTAGCTATCTGGGCATCCCAAAGAACTCACGGTCAAGGGTTTCGGCAACGACGCCCTTGCCTTTTTTTTGTGACCCGTCCTTGAGGTACAGCATGTAGCACCCCGTGTCGGTAGGCGCGAAGGCTGCGTCGCTAGCATAGCCACCATACTTATGCATCGTACCGGCGTTGACGAACCACTTAGGCCGCCAGAACCATCCCACGTTGCCCGTGCGATACTGAAGCTGCATCTGCTTCGTGAAGCTCAGTCTATGGTGATGACCGTGGATGTAGATATCTGCATCAACGTTCTCCATCATATCGTGGATGGCGTTCATCGACCCGCCAGGCTTACGCCCACCGCCCCTGACGCCGTGCTGCGCGTAGATGACGTAGGTAGCACCCTTGCTAGTGTTCAGCGAGATTGCACCAGCTCTGTCGAGATATGGCACCATCGGCTGCATGTTGGCAAATAGCGACACGACGTCCACGTCGGCATTTCGCTTGGTTCTCGCCTCGTGGTTACCTTCAAGTACGGCCAAAATCTTGTGACGCTTGTGGAAGATGCGGCACATCTCCTCAATCTGCTCGTTGGGCGTCATGTTGCACTCGTAAGGGCTACCCACCGAGTTGCGGATAGCCATCTCAAGAATGTCGCCATTCAGAATGATGTACGCGTCCAGCTCCTCAGCATAAGCCATGACCCTCTTGATGAGGGCCATGTCGCAGTGCTTGCTTCCGATATGCCAGTCGCTTGCAACGAGGATGGGAATCTCGTCTGAATTGTCGTAGCTCACCTTGACGTTGGTAACAGGAAGGCCAAGGCGATGCATCTTACTCCGCCTTCTTCTTGAACGGCGAGGCGACCAAATCGACCACCTGATGCGCCCTCGGAAGCACGGCCCAGATGACCGCCAAGGCCGATGCAAACTGCACCGGGTCAATCTGGTCGTGCTGACCGCTCCTGATGGCTTCCACGACGCTCAGGATGACAATCGTTGCGCCAATGACGGTCAGCTTTTCGTGCGGCGTCTCGGGGTTGGATTTGACTGGCACAACATCATCTGGGAGTCGCTGCGCTGTAATGATGCCGACGAGCGCCGGAATGATGGCGTTCAGGAGCGGTGAAAGGTCTAGCACTTTGTTCTCCTAAATATCGAAGCAGCCGATTTCAATCAGCCGTCTGCGGGTTTCCGGGTCGAGCGAAACATACTTGCCGTCTACCTGCTGCCAAATTTTGATTAGTTTATCCTTGCCACGCATACGAATGTCAAGGTGGATAAACCCACGGCCAGGATAGAGGCCGATACCGCCGATGCTAGGAATGCCGCTCGCGAGTGCTGCCCACTTGAGCTGCGAATCGGTAGCGATGTCCACCGCGAGGCCTAGAGTATGAGGAGAAGCCGGAGCGCCACCAACCTTGCGATTATGAGCAGGAGAACGGAAGCCAGAAGTAATGTGAATCGGCTGCTGGACCATTGCACGGAATTGCTCCAATACCCTGGCGAGGCGCTTGATGTTGGCAAGCTGCATGTCGTTAGGCCGGTAAGGATCGTCTTCAGAAAGGAACTCATCGAGCTTGAAGTGAGGAGTGAGTTTCATATGATTATCCTTTTACTTATCCTTGAGCATTAACGTTATGAGGTCGTGGCGGAGGCCCTTCATTTCTGATACTAGCTCGTCCAGGCGACGGGCCATGCCATCAAACTCCCTGCGCGACACGGTGTCCTCAACTTTATCCTCGATGCTCTTGATGCGAGCGTGCAAGGCGCCGTAGCCCATCGCGAAGGTAGCCAGAGGCACCAGATATGGTAGCAGATCGTTCAATTTAGCCTCCATATCATATACCAGCCGGCACTGCGCCCTGCGGCAGCAGGGGAACGCCGAGAGTTAGGTTACTGATCGTGCCGGCGTCTCCGGCGCTGCCACGAGAACGCCAGAGGCGAGACACGTCTATGGCAGGCCAGGACGTAAGGGACCTGCCAGCG
>Ga0208788_1000384_pt1 | contig 21941 bp, 20 predicted proteins | sample Wag4_2014_7_11_3_FD_187363 | JGI IMG/M metagenome (GOLD analysis project Ga0208788, IMG submission 187363) | Fresh water mixed with fracking chemicals microbial communities from Ohio, USA - Utica-2 Time Series FC 2014_7_11 (SPAdes) (version 2) ...
TAACAACGGTCTTAACTATGGGCCATTGACTGAAGTAAAAAACTCAATTACCTCTGCGGTAGTTACAGTCGGCTTTAATTTTTAAGCCTCGAAACCAATTCAACCAATAAAAGCTCAGCGGAAAAGTCTTCTCCGCTGAGCTTTATTTTTGCCTGGTTGTAAAAATATTCACGTGACACCAATAAAGACTTGAGCTTAAGGGTAATCTCGCCTTGATCTAGGCCTTGAAACATGGGGCGTTGCTGCGCTTTAGAGGATTGTAGGCGACGAGAAATTGAAGTCAGGGGAACATCCAAGTACACCGAAATCGCTTGGGAATTAATTAGGTCTATGTTATCATTAAAGCAAGGCGCTCCACCTCCAGATGCTAAAATAAACGCAAAATCTTGATTTAAGGTATCTTGAAGAACCAAGGTTTCCCATTCTCGGAATTTACCCTCACCATGAATCGAAAAAATCTCTGAGATCTTTAATTGATACCGCTCTTCTATCAATTGGTCTAAATCCAAAAAAGGAAATGCTAATTCACTAGCCAGCTGCCTACCAAAAGTAGTTTTCCCCGAGCCGGGAAGGCCTACCAATACAACTTTGAGCGGACTCATCAAAATAGTTCAAGCACTTCTAAAGCCTCGGGGGTATTGTTGTGGTGGTATTTACCTACCACTACCCCGTCTTTCAACAGCATCAAACCTGGATTTGCACGCATGATTGTTTTGACCACAGTGGCATCTGCTTGAAGCCCCTGCACTGGCCAACCCATTTTTTTGATCAATGCATCTATCTCTTCCTGCGTTGCTGCAGCCATAAAAATAAGTTCAACAGGTGCCTTTTGCAGGGAAGAAAATAGCTGCGTCAGTTGATCTAAATTGGAGGAACTCATTTTCGTCAAATTGCTGCTGAGCAAAATCACTTTGTTTCCTTGGAATAAAAATTCCGATTGGTCCCCTTCCGTATTCCAAGCGGCAAAATCAGATATTTTAGGCAATGCCTCCGGATTGTTGAGCGTCATTTCCACAAACTCATAGCTTTCGTCCGTTGGGTACTGATCAAGGTACACCAGCTCCCCTCCCTTTTTCATCACATAGGTATACACCATCGGCGCGGAAGGCTGCATGTTGACAGGAATATTCACACCTATCTTGTAGGCTCTAAAATCGATAAATGGAAGGTTTTGAATGGCATAAACTGCCAAGCCCAAAGAGAGTACTAAACTTAGCCCAGCCGTGTAATTAGCCCAGCGAGGGGCATTCTTGGGGAGGTCCTTCCTGAAGAAGAACAGGAAAGAAATCAACACCAACAAGATGATGTCTTTGTAAAAGGATTCCCAAGGGGTCAATTTGATCGCATCACCAAAGCATCCACAATCGGTCACCTTATTGAAATAAGCGGAATAAAAGGTGAGAAAAGTAAAAAAGAGGATCATCAAAGACAAGGCCCATACGGTCTCTTTTAGCCGTACCCCTACCAAAAGCATGATTCCCAAAACGACCTCAAAAACCACCAGAAACACAGCCAGTGGAAGTGCATATGGCTTTACTAGGTAGAAAAACGGAGCAATATCATTGGAAAACACGTCAAAATACTCTTCCAATTTGATGGCTGTACCTACAGGATCATTGACCTTAATCAAACCAGAAAATACAAATAGTCCCCCAACCAAAATGCGGAGAATCCAGAAAAACAGGTTCTTATTCATGGTATCCTAGTTTAATCAAACAAAACACTGCGTAGTTAATCATGTCTTGGTAGTTGGCTTCAATCCCTTCAGACACCAATGTATTTCCTTGGTTGTCTTCAATTTGCTTGACACGAAACAGTTTCATCAACACGATATCAGTCATCGAACTGACACGCATGTCTCTCCAAGCCTCTCCATAGTCGTGGTTCTTGTTTTCAAGAAGTCCTTTAGTCGCTGCAGTCCAATGGTCGTAAAGAGGCTCTAATTCGTCAAAAGGAATATCCATACGCTCGTCATCCGCAAGTGAAATCTGAATCAAAGCAATCAAGCAATAGTTGATAATCCCAACGAATTCATCTACAATGGGGTCGTTCACTTTTTGATTCCCCTTTTCTTGGATGGATCGTACTCGCTGGGCCTTAATGAAAATCTGGTCCGTGAGGGAAGGCAATCTTAAGATTCTCCAAGCGGTCCCATAATCGATGGTTTTCTTGCGGAACAATTCTTTACATCGGGCGATTACTTCCTTATATTCGTTGCTAGTCTGCGTCTCCACACTGCTGGATTTAAAATTTGCTGGATCAACTATGATTTCTTCTACCGAAGATAAATTATTTCCCCAAAAATATACATTTCAAATCAAGGGATGCCTATACTCTTGGAATAAACCCAAGGTAATGGGAATTATAAACCTGACTCCAGATTCTTTTTTTGAAGGGAGCAGAGTTCCAACTGACAAAAAATCAGTGCTTCTCGAAGCGGAAAAAAAAATTAAAGAAGGGGCAGATTTTTTGGATCTAGGGGGATACAGCACGCGACCGGGAGCAGCAAACATTTCTATTGAAGAGGAGATCAACCGGGTTATTCCAGCAATCCTAGAAATCAAAAGAATCTTTCCTGACACCCTCATTTCAATTGATACTTTTCGTTCGGAAGTAGCAAAAGCAGGCATCGAAGCAGGCGCGGACTTTGTGAATGACATTTCAGCAGGCAATTTGGACCCCAAGATGCTCCCTTTAATTGGGCAGCTCGGCGTGCCTTACATCGCGATGCACATGAGAGGAACTCCTCAAACGATGCAAAATGAAACAGACTATTCAGATCTTATTTCGGAAGTTTTATCCTATTTTGGGGATAAAGTCGAACAATTCGCAAAATTTGGCATTAAAGATGTAATTATCGATCCAGGTTTTGGTTTCGCAAAGACAAGCGCACAGAATTTTGAACTCTTGCGCCAGCTAAGCAGTTTAAAGCGTCTAGGACTTCCGATTTTAGCAGGTATTTCTAGAAAATCAATGATTTATAAAACACTGGATATTAGTGCCAATGAAGCATTAAATGGAACTACCGCCCTTAACATGGTTGCTTTATTGCAAGGTGCTGCTATCTTACGTGTACATGATGTAAAAGAGGCGAAAGAAACTATCCAACTATTCGAACAATTGTACCCTTGAACTTACTTTTCAAAATAGGCTTTTTAGATATCTCCATCGTCAATATGATCGATATTGCGTTGGTGGCGGCCCTGTTGTATCAGATCTACAAGCTTTTGAAAGGTTCCGTTGCAATTAAGATTTTCCTAGGTTTCCTTTCCCTATACTTAATCTACCTATTGGTTCAGGCCATACGGATGGAGCTTCTTACCATCATCCTTGGCCAATTTATGGGAGTGGGTGTGATTGCCGCCATCATTATTTTTGCTCCAGAATTTAGGAAATTCTTACTCATCCTGGGCCGTTCTTCCATTTTTTCAAACGATAATGGATGGAAAGACACGCTCTTTTTTTGGAGAAAAAAAGAAAATTCCGGTTTCAATATCAGCCCTATCATCGATGCTGCCAAAGTCCTAGCAGGATCTAATACTGGAGCCTTGATCGTAATTTCAAGTACGGTAGAATTGAAATTTTATGCAGAAAGTGGCGACATCTTGGATGCCGAACTCTCTAAAAGACTGTTGATTGCTATTTTCAATAAGCATAGCCCCTTGCACGATGGAGCGGTAATCATCCACAAGGGAAAAATCAAAGCAGCGCGATGCATTCTCCCAGTCACCGAACGTGAGGTGCCTGCACAGTTTGGACTTCGTCACCGCGCAGGAATAGGCATGTCAGAAGCGACTGATGCGCTAATCTTGGTTATTTCGGAGGAGACCGGACAAATCTCAATGGCGAAAAACGGAAAGGTTTTGCACAACCTTTCTTTTCAAGAAGTTCGAGAGATCATCAACGACTACCTCAACAACGAGGACCTTTACGATCGATTTGAAAATCTTTCGGAACACGATTTTGCCAAGAAAAAAGGCTTGCCTACTAAAGTGGGAGGATAAAAAAAACGGGATGAAGTTTTCATCCCGTTTTTTTGTTATACAATCACTCCCAATTCTTTTCCTACTGCTATAAATGCAGCAATGGCCTGATCCAAATGCTCCTGCTGATGGCCTGCGGAGATTTGAACGCGAATTCGAGCTTGCCCTTTGGGAACTACAGGGTAGTAAAATCCAATCACATAGATTCCTCTTTCCAGTAATTTCTCCGCCATCTTCTGGGAAAGCACTGCATCGTAAAGCATGATTGGTACGATGGCATGTTCCCCTGGCTTGATATCAAATCCAGCTGCCTCCATCTTTTCGCGGAAGTAGCTGGTATTTTTTTCAAGTCGATCTCTCAACTCAGTGGTCTCAGATAGCAATTCAAGCACCGCTATGGACGCACCCGTGATGGATGGGGCAAGGGTATTCGAAAATAAATACGGTCTGGATCGCTGACGAAGCAATTCAATAATTTCCTTTCTTCCTGAAGTAAATCCACCCGAAGCTCCACCCAAGGCCTTGCCTAAAGTACCGGTGATGATATCAATCTTGCCCATAACCCCTCTGTGCTCGTGAACTCCCCTACCTGTTTTCCCCATAAATCCGGTGGAGTGACACTCATCAGTCATCACCAAAGCCTGGTATTTTTCGGCCAAGGCTACGATTTTATCCAACTGAGCAATGGTCCCATCCATAGAGAACACCCCATCGGTGACAATGATTTTTTGCTGAGCACCAGCAGCCACAGCATCCTGAAGTTGTTTCTCCAGATCCTCCATGTTGTTGTGCTCGTAACGGTAGCGCATCGCTTTACACAAACGAACCCCATCGATGATGGATGCATGATTCAATGCATCCGAAATGATGGCATCTTCTGCTCCAAAAAGTGGTTCAAAAACTCCTCCATTGGCATCAAAAGCTGCAGCATACAAGATGGTATCCTCTGTCCCTAAAAATTCAGAAAGCTTTTTCTCAAGTTCCTTATGGATATCCTGAGTACCGCAAATAAATCTGACGGATGACATGCCAAAGCCATGGGTATCAATCGCTTCTTTGGAGGCTTGAACTACCCGTGGATGAGAAGATAATCCTAGGTAATTGTTTGCACAAAAATTCAATACCTGCTTTCCTCCAGCAATGGTGATTTCGGCTGACTGTGGAGAAGTGATAATTCGCTCTCTTTTAAATAAGCCTGCTTCCTCAATGGACTGTAATTCTTGTTCTAATTTGGGTTTAAACTGCTCGTACATAGTTGACTGATTAAGGAGTTAATCTTGGCTAAAATTTAAAGTTCCACTGATCAAAAATCGGCTAGAACCAGGTGTTTTTTATTATTTTTGCGCAAGTAAACCCAAATATAAAACAAAAACCCTGACGTCAACTACGGGTTATTTGAAAGACCACCCTATGGATAAAATCCTTGTTATTGGAGCTGCTGGGCAGCTCGGCTCAGAATTAACTCGTGCACTTGCAGATCAATTTGGTGGAGATCAAGTGATTGCAACTGACTTACGAGCTGCTGCCAGCATACAGTTTCCCTACTGCCGGTTTGAAGTATTGGATGTAATGAACAAGGATGCCTTGGGTACTTTGGTGAAGAAGGAAAGGGTAACACAGATCTATCACCTTGCCGCAGTACTATCCGCTACAGGTGAAAAAAATCCACAGTTTGCTTGGCAGCTCAACATGGATAGCTTGCTCTATGTATTGGAACTCGCAAAAGAATGTGGATTGGATAAGATCTATTGGCCATCCTCTATTGCCGTATTTGGTCCAAGCACCCCTAAAATTCATACCCCCCAATTTTGCGAAAAAGATCCAAATACGGTCTATGGAATAAGCAAACTTGCAGGAGAAGGATGGTGCAACTACTACTTTGAAAAATATGGGGTGGATGTACGGAGTCTTCGCTATCCCGGCCTAATCGGCTACAAATCTTTGCCTGGAGGAGGCACCACCGACTATGCAGTGGATATCTTTCACAAGGCGATTGCAAATCAGCCCTTTACCTGTTTCTTGAGTGAGGACACCTACCTCCCCATGATGTACATGCCTGATGCCATCAAGGCTACCTTAGATCTGATGAACGCACCCAAAGAAGCAGTCAAAATCCGTTCGAGCTACAACCTTGCAGGCATGAGTTTTTCTCCAAAGGAGATTTTTGCAAGCATCAAAAAAGAGGTGCCCAACTTTGAAATCAACTATCAAGTGGATTTTCGCCAAGCCATCGCAGATTCTTGGCCGGATAGTATCGATGATAGCCGCGCGCAAGCAGATTGGGGATGGAAACCTTCCTATGATTTGGATAGCATGAGTAAAGATATCCTGAAGCACTTACCTGCATTTTTTCCACCGCAGTCCTAACTGCAAACCAGGAATCTCCTGGATAAAGCGATCCTGATTACTTTAGCTTTGAGGCAATCTGCTCGGGAACAAATCCCAAGGTGATGCTTCCATCGGGATATTCAATCAAGGGCCTTTTGATCATGCTAGGCTGCGCCATCAAAACTGGAAATGCTGTTAATTCCTGCCCTACCGCCTCTTTCTGCGAATCACCCAACTTTTTGTAGGTAGTACCCTGACGATTTACTAAGGTATCCAAACTTGCTTTTGAGAGGAAATTTTTGAGGAGATCCAAAGTAGGAGCCTGCTTTTTGTAATCAATAAATTCGTAAGAAATGCCTTTCTCCTCGAGAAAGGAGAAGGTTTTCTTCATCGTGTCGCAATTTTTGATGCCGTAGACTTTCAAAATCATCTTCTCTTTTTTAATGAATTTCCTTCATGCTCTCCTCATGCGCCTGAAGAATCTTTCCGATCAACTCATCTGTCAAGGCAGTGGATAAAAACAAACTTTCAAACTGAGACGGAGCCAAATAAACTCCTCGCTTCAACATGCTTTGGAAGTAACGACCAAACAGCTGCGTATCGGATTTTTTGGCAGATTCAAAATCAGTGACTGGGTTAGAAGTGAAAAACAAAGAATACATGCTCCCCAATTTATTGAGGGTATAGTCAAGACCCAAGCTTGAATTGATGCGAGTTATTCCTGCAGTTAGCTCTTCTCCTATGACTTCCAAACGACTGTAGACTTCGGGATGTGTATCTAGGTGACGGAGCATCGCCAATCCAGCTGCCATCGCGATGGGATTCCCAGATAGCGTACCTGCTTGGTACACCGGACCTGCGGGAGATACAAAGTCCATGATCTCCTTTTTTCCTCCATAGGCGCCTACAGGCATTCCTCCACCGATGATCTTCCCTAGCGTAGTCAAATCGGGAATCACCCCAAATCGCTCTTGTGCACCACCCTTGGCCAATCGAAAACCGGTCATTACCTCATCAAAAATCAATACAATCCCTTCGCGGCTACAAATGTCACGAAGACCTTGCAGGTACCCTTCTTGTGGTAAGGTCAATCCCATATTTCCTGCAACTGGCTCCAAAATCAAGGCAGCGATTTCTCCTCTATTCGCCTCTACCAAAGATTCAATGGCATTTAAGTCATTGAAAGCCGCTAAAAGGGTGTCTTTTGCGGTACCTACCGTAACCCCGGGAGAATCTGGATGCCCCATGGTAATCGCGCCAGAGCCTGCAGCAATGAGAAAGGAATCTCCATGTCCATGGTAATGCCCTTCCATTTTGATGATCTTATCCCGCCCAGTGTAGCCTCTCGCTACGCGGATGGCAGACATGGTGGCTTCAGTACCTGAATTGACCATACGGACTTTTTCGAGTGAAGGCACCATACGAACCAATAACTCCGCCATTTCTACCTCGCGCGCTGTAGGTGCTCCAAAGGAGGTTCCATCCTCCATGGCACGAATCACCGCCTCGCGGATCAGCGGGGAATTGTGACCCAATAGCATGGGTCCCCAGCTGTTGATGAGTTCAATGTAAGCATTGCCGTCCTCGTCGTGAATAAATGCCCCATCTGCTTTTTTAATAAAGATAGGTTCACCCCCTACGGCACGGAATGCACGAACAGGAGAGTTTACTCCTCCTGGAATAAAATTTTTAGCATGGGCAAACAGCCTTTTGCTTTCAGAAATTTGCATGGTTTAGTTTAATGGGATCAATTCTCCAGATTCAAGCTTAAAAACAGGAGAATAGCTGTTGTTGTTCACTTTTTGAAAATTAAATCCCCATGTCAGTCGACCGGACTGATTCCCGTTTTTATCCAAACTTGGGCGGAGATCAAAATCTTGTGCAAATTCCGCATTGGCATGGACCCAATAAACTAGTTCAGCGCCAAGAAGGGAGTTGGTGGAAGGGAATTGCAGGTGTTTGGAATAATATTCTTTACGGAAATCATCCATGGCCTCCGAATGATATTTTGGGGTATTGTTAGAAATGAAATAGAAATTAGCATATTCCAACATTTCGAAATTTGAAAAATTATAGCCTAACCAGGAATCCATGACAAGCAAAGGCACCTCGGCAGAAATGCTTTCCATGAGGGAAAAAACGGGTTGTGCAAGTGCTGGATCATCTGAGAGTAAAATCACCTGTTTTACTGAAGGTTGGTTTCCTCTACGTACGCCCAAGCCTTGAAGGAAAGAAGTGGTATTTTTGGAGTCGACCTTCTGGACCTTGACGACACTAAATCCTTCCTTTGTCAATTGATTCTGAAGCAGAAGCCCAAGTTGCTCGTCTCGAGAGTTGCTACTGTAGCCAATGGCTACGGTTTTGCCCCATCCTTGGGTTTTCAAGGTATTTACCACCCCAGTTGCCAAGGAGCTTAGAGCAGGCCTGAACAAGTAGCTAAATTGGCTTTCTTCAAATCGATCACCAAGATTGGAAAGCGGATGGATGAATGGAATTTTTTGAGCCTCAGCAAAAGCACTTATTAGGGCTGTTTCTTCTGGGTAAATGGGGCCTAAGATTACATCCGCAGCCAAAACAGTTGGGTCTTTGACGAGTGCATTTAGGTATTCCAGATCTCGTTTTGAATCAAAAGTATGTAGCTGAATCGCTACACCCTCTTCTTTAAGTCTAGCCACTTCTAATTCAATCCCTTGGTAGAGCTCCAATAAAAAGTTGGTGGATTCCATCAAAGAAATGTCCTGTTCTGCACTTGTAGTAAACGGCAAGATGACCACGACATCTAGCACCCTATCCTTCAATACTGGTTGTACCCCAGACTGAATAAGTTGATTTAGTGTACTCCGCTCGGATGCAGACATGATGGATTTTTTTTGCAGCACATAAACCAAGGCCGCAGTGAATCCATCATTTTCCTTGAATTGTTCTAGGTTGGTAATTAGAAAATTGGAAGACGTGTTTTGCAAATAGGAAAATGTGGCATGGTCCCCTTTGCTCAAAAATGGCTCACGGGTAAGCCCTTTCATTGCTTGAAGGCCCTCCATAAGTTGGTTATTTTGGAAATAAGCTATTGCAAGCAGGTAAGTAGTCTCTTCGGATTGGGCCCAAACCTTTCCTTTCAAGGCAGATAGTAACTCAATGGCTTGGGGTGCTTGATTGAGTGCAAGGGCAGTCTCAGCACTGTGAAAGGCCGCAAAACAAGAGAGAACACCATATCTTGTCTCATCGAGAAAGGCTGCAAATCCATCTTTTGCCATTCCATAGGCCTTCGCATCCAAATCGGATTTGGCTTTGAGGTAGGCAGCTGGAGGCTGTTGCGCCACTGCAAAGGCAGTAATGATAAAAAAGGAAAGTACAAGGAGAACTTTTCGCATGAGTACTGATTGGAAATTCGAAGATAATTCCATCAAAAATAAGTCAATTTTTTTAATCTAAAATGAGGCGCTGCCAGCAGTCCGTATCAATAACGAGCAGCTAGAAGCAGCTGCAACTCCTTGTGGCTTAACCCAAATTTCTTTGCCATAAATGCATTGGTCAAACTTCCTCGGTAAGTATACACCCCTTTAAGAAACCATTTGTAAGTAAATATCATTTCCTCAGCCCCTCCCAAATCATTCATTTGAAGCAGTATTGGCGTAAAAATATTACTCAAGGAATACGAGGCTGTACGGGCTACTCGGGAAGCAATATTTGGTACTCCATAATGGATCACCTCATGCATGCGATACACCGGGTTTTCGTGCGAGGTGACCTGAGCGGTTTCAATGCAACCACCTTGGTCAATACTCACATCAATCACAATGCTCCCTGGCATCATCTTAGCCACCATTTCTTCGGAAACTACAATTTTATTTTTCCCCTTCTCGGCACGCAAGGCTCCAATCACCACATCTGCCTCGGCCAAGGCTTGTGAAAGATTCGCATTATCAATGGTAGAAGTTGCAATCTGTTGTCCCAGCAACTGTTTGATCCGTCGGAGCTTATAGAGGTGATTGTCAAAAACCTTGATATTTGCTCCCAAACCAAGGGCGGTGCGAGCAGTATATTCCGCCACCGTACCTGCCCCAATGATGACTACTTGAGTGGGTGGTACTCCCGTAATTCCTCCTAAAATCAATCCTTTTCCTTCGTTTACGCTAGAAAGGTATTCCGAAGCAATCTGCATTACCGTGCTACCAGCAATTTCGGACATGGCACGAACCACGGGCATCCCTCCCACTTTGTCCTCCAAGTACTCAAAAGCAAGGGATGTGATTTTCTTTGCGTTGAGGGCCTGTATGTAAGTTGCTTCTTGCTTTTCAAGTTGCAGGGCTGAAATCAAACAAGCACCAACAGACATGTCGGCGATTTCTTCTTCCGTTGGGGCATTTACTTTGACGACCACATCAGCGGCAAATGCCTCCTTACGGGAATACACTATTTTTGCACCAGCATCCGAAAACTGTCGGTCGGAGAACTTAGCGCGGTCACCTGCCTGGGTTTCTACTAAAACTGAAATCCCATTTTCATTCAAAATACGAACCGCTTCCGGGCTTAATACCACTCGCTTTTCTTCGGAGGAAGTTTCCTTAGGCAAACCAATCGTGATCGATTTACCTCCTTTTCTTAGTTGGGCGGGAGACTCTTTGGGAATCAATCCCACGGCAGCTACTCCAGACAAATCAGTGGCCATTTTGATAGTGATGAAAGGTTAATATTCTTCCTGTTTCAGAAGCTAAGGCAAGCTCAATGTGGAAAAATCGCTCCGGCAAAAAGGGAGCAATCTTTTCAGCCCACTCAAGCCAACAGTAGTTTCCACTATAAAAATACTCTTCTATTCCGATATCCAAGGCCTCCATGGGGTCATCCAAGCGATAAAAGTCAAAATGATAGATGAGTCCCTTTGCTTGAGTTTGGTATTCATTGACGATTCCAAAAGTGGGACTACTCACCGAATCCGCTACCTGTAAGGCTTTTGCAAGGGATTTGATCAAGGTAGTCTTTCCTGCACCCATTTCACCTCTGAAAATCCAAACTTTTTGATCGCAAGCTTCCTGAATTAACAGGTGGGCTATTTCATCAATACGGTCTAGGGTGTAGGTGATGGATTGCAAAATAATTAGGTCTTGGACCGCAAATGTACAATAGGAACAATCATTTCCTCAAGAGAAATCCCCCCATGCTGGAAAGTATCCTTGAAATGATTCACGTAATAGTTGTAATTATTGGGGTATGCAAAGAAATAATCTTCCACAGCAAAGACATAGGAAGAGGACACATTCAGTCTCGGAAGCTTTGCATCCTCGGGACGCCTCACCTCAAAAACTTTCCCTGCCTCAAAATTCAAATTCTTTCCTTGCTTGTAGCGCAAGTTTGTGGTGACATGCTTATCTCCAATAATCTTGTACGGCTTATTTACCCTCTTGGTACCGTGATCTGTGGTCAAAATCACCTCCCCTCCTGCTTGCTGTATTTTTTTCATCAGCTCAAACAAGGAGGAATGTTCAAACCAGCTTCGGGTCAAGGATCGGTAAGCTGACTCATCCGGTGCTAGCTCACGGATCATCTTCATGTCTGTGCGGGCATGCGAAATCATGTCTACAAAATTGTACACCAGTACATTGAATTCGTTCTGAAGTAAACTATGGAATTGATCTAGTACCACTTTTCCTTCCTGCATTTGCAAAATCTTGTGGTAGGAATATTTAACAGGAATTCTATTTTTTTCTAGATTGATTTTCAACCATTCCTCTTCACTTTTATTTTTTCCCTCTTCCGAATCTTCGTCTTCCCATAGGTGTGGATAGCGACTAGCCATCTCTGAAGGCATCATGCCGGAGAACAAGGCATTTCTGGCGAAGGCGGTGGTGGTAGGAAGGATACTGTAGTAGGTGGATTTTTCTTCCACATGAAAGTATGCACTCAGTAGCGGCTCTATCTCCTCCCATTGATCTAGCCGAAGGTTGTCAATTAAAATAAAAAATACGGGCCGTTTCTTTTTCAAAATAGGAAAGACCCATTCCTTGAGTACTTGTGGTGATAGCAGTGGCGCATCGGTTTCTGGGCTCGCTACCCAATCCAGGTAATTTGCCTTAACAAATCGCCCAAAAGCACTATTTGCCTCCGTTTTCTGTGCCTCAAGCACCTCCAACATGTTCTTGTTTTCGGTGCGGTCAATTTCCATTTCCCAAAAAGTAATCTTTTTGTAAACATCAGCCCATTCCTGCGGGGTGGATGCTTCATCCAAAGCTTGGCCAATCTGTCTAAATTCTTGTTGGTAATTTTGGGCAGTCTTTGACTCTACTAACTGTCTGTTTTGGAGAATTCTTTTGACTGAAAGCCAAATTTGGCTGGGATTGAGGGGTTTGATCAGGTAGTCTGCGATTTTGCCGCCTATCGCCTCATCCATAAGTTGCTCTTCCTCGCTTTTGGTAATCATGACCACTGGGATCTGAGGCTTGAGTTGCTTGATCTGCTGTAGCGTCTCCAATCCAGTCATTCCTGGCATCATTTCATCCAAAAACACCACATCAAAATTGGCATTTTCAACTTCCTCGATGGCATCTACTCCTGAATTAACGGTCGTAATGACACAGCCCTTCCCCTCCAGAAATAGGAGGTGGGGTTTGAGTAGATCAATTTCATCGTCTGCCCACAGCACCTTGAATTTTTGAGACATCTTTCTTCCCTTTTCTTCTAAAATTATAATTACTTTTGAGTCAATCAAATCCGTCCTGATTGAAAAGCCAGAAAATACTCAATGATCCCGTTTATGGTTTTATAACCATCCCGAGCGAGTTAATTTTTGCCATCATTGACCATCCTTACTTTCAGAGGTTACGCCGAATCCGTCAATTAGGTTTAACGGATTTCGTCTACCCTGGGGCTTTGCATACCCGATTTCACCACGCTTTGGGTGCCATGCACCTGATGAGCATCACCTTGGACAACTTACGGATCAAAGGTACCGACATCAGCGAAGAAGAATACGAAGCTGCCTTAATCGCCATCCTTTTACATGACATAGGACATGGCCCCTTCTCTCACGCTTTGGAATATAGCTTATTGCAAGGGATTCCACACGAAGAACTTTCATTGCTTACCATAGAACTGCTCAACGAGGAGTTTGGAGGGCAATTGACTTTAGCACTCCGCATTTTTAAAAATCAGTACCCTAAAAAGTTCCTGAATCAGCTCGTTTCAAGTCAGCTGGATATTGATCGATTGGACTACCTGCAGCGCGACTGTTTCTTTACGGGAGTATCCGAGGGTACCATTGGTGCGGACCGAATCATCAAAATGATGGCCGTGAAGGACGATCAGTTGGTGATCGAAGAAAAAGGGATCTATTCCATTGAAAACTTTTTGAGTGCGCGAAGGCTGATGTACTGGCAGGTGTATTTGCATAAAACAACGGTGAGCGCAGAGAGAATGTTAATTAACCTGATCCAACGCGCCAAAAACTTAGCTCAGGGAGGGCGAATTTTTTTTGTAACCGAGGAGATGGCCTACTTCATGAGTCATGAGGTGTCACTAGCAGATTTTAAAGCAGACTCCAGCTTACTTAAAAAATTCTTACAGCTGGATGACTTTGATATTTGGGGAGCCATTAAGCTTTGGAAAAATGATCCGGACTACGTGCTTCGAAACATCTCTCAAATGTTTTTGACACGGAAGCTATTTAAAATTAATCTGGTGAATGAGCCTTTCTCAAGCGAGGAAATTGAACACTTGCGAACCAAAGCACAGAAAAAATTGCAAGTTCCGGATGAGGATTTGGGTTATTTTTTCTTTACAGGCACAATAAGTAACTACGGGTATTTAGAAAAGGACCGCATTTCCATTTTAACCAAAAAAGGTGATGTGGTCGATGTTGCAAGTGCTGCCGACTTACCGAACATCAAGATTATGAGCAAGATGGTGGAAAAACATTATGTATGCGTAGCAAAAAGTTTAATTTTACCCAACTAAACCACCTTGCTACCTATGGAATTTTCACTGGAACAACTTGCTGGTATTTTGGGGGGAACTGTAGAAGGAGATTCCAGCTTAAAAGTTCAACGCCTAGATAAAATCCAGGAAGGCCAACCAGGGGGCATAGCTTTTTTGGCAAATGACAAATACGAGAATTTTCTCTACGAAACAGAAGCCACAGCAGTTATCGTATCTGCTGATTTTATTGCTTCAAAGCCCTACAAAACTGCACTCATTCGAGTAAAAGATGCCTATACGGGTTTTACCACCCTACTGGAAGCCTACCAGCAGCTCAACCAAGCTAGCCTCGTGGGAGTAGAGCAACCTAGCTACATGGCTGAAAGCAGCAGCATGGGAGAACAAGGCTACCGAGGTGCTTTCTCCTACATTGGAAAAAACTGTACTATCGGCTATGGTGTCAAAATCTACGGACAGGCTTACATCGGAGATCGTGTCCACATTGGAGATGGAACAGTCATCCATGCAGGCGCCAAAATCTATGCAGACACCCGAATCGGGAAAAACTGCGTCATCCATGCAGGAGCAGTGCTGGGGTCGGATGGCTTTGGCTTTGCCCCTCAGGCTGATGGATCCTACAAGACCATTCCCCAGGTGGGAAATGTAGTGCTTGAAGATCAGGTAAGCATTGGCGCCAATTCGACCATAGATTGTGCAACTATGGGCACTACCTTAATTCGAAAGGGAGTGAAAATTGACAATCAAGTTCATGTAGCGCACAATGTTGTAATCGGAGAACATACGGTCATTGCCGCGCAAACAGGCATATCAGGCTCTACCGAAATAGGAGCACATTGTGTGCTCGCGGGTAAGGTGGGCATTGCAGGACATCTCAAAATTGCCGACCGTACTACCATTGGGGGAAACACAGGTATTAATAAATCGATAAAAAGCTCAGGAAAGACCCTTTTTGGCTTTTTAGCTATGGATGTCAACCAATTTCTCCGCTCCTACAGCATATTTAAAAATCTGGATGATCTCCAAAAGCGCATTCAACAACTCGAAAAAAAGGGGTAAATTTATATCCCAAATCTACTTTTAGTGAAAAAAGCATGACAGTTAAACAGCACACCATTCAAAAGCAGGTAGAATTATCCGGAGTAGGGCTGCATACAGGCGTGGTATCCAACATGACCTTTTTGCCAGCAGCTCCTAATCATGGAATAAAATTCCAACGCATTGATTTGGAGGGTCGGCCTACCGTAGATGCAGACTGTGATTTGGTTGTAGATGTATCAAGAGGCACTACCTTAGAACAGAATGGAGCTCGAGTATATACTGTAGAGCATGTGTTAGCTGCTCTTGTGAGTATGGAGATTGATAACGTTTTGATTCAACTTGATGGCCCTGAACCCCCGATTATGGATGGATCCTCTATCCAGTTTATCGAGGTACTTGAGGATGCTGGACTTCAGGAACAAAATGCTTTGAGAAGATTTTTTGAAGTTCAGGAAACCATTCAATACAAAGATTCTTCTCGAGAAGTTGAGATGGTGGCTTTACCTGCTAGCAACTACCGGGTGACCGTGATGGTGGACTACAATTCACCAGTACTTGGCAGTCAGCATGCTTCAATTACAGACATCAGTCAATTTAGACCAGAGATTGCTTCTTGTAGAACCTTCTGCTTCTTGCATGAGCTCGAGATGTTGTACAAATCCAACCTCATCAAAGGAGGGGATTTGAACAATGCCATTGTGGTGGTCGATCGGATAGTAGAAAAAGAGGAGTTGGCACATTTAGCCAAAATGTTTAACAAGGAATCCGTTGAAGTAAAAAAAGAGGGAATCCTCAATAATGTAGACTTACGCTATAAAAACGAACCTGCACGTCACAAACTTTTGGATGTAGTGGGTGATTTGGCATTGGTAGGCCGCCCATTGAAAGCACAAATCCTTGCTGCGAGACCGGGACATGCTGCCAACGTCGCGTTCGCAAAAAAATTGAAGCGAGCGATGGAAAAAATGGGATCTACCCACATCCCATTTTACGATCCAAAGCTTCCTCCAGTAATGGATATCAATCAGATCAGTAATATTTTACCGCATCGCTATCCTTTTCAACTGATCGACAAAATCATCTATTTGGATGAGACTGTGGTAGCAGGTGTGAAAAATGTGACCATGAACGAACCATTCTTCATGGGACATTTTCCTGGCAATCCTGTAATGCCTGGGGTCATGCAAGTAGAGGCCATGGCACAAACAGGAGGTATTTTAGTCCTTAGCTCAGTGGAAGATCCTGAAAATTACTGGACCTATTTTTTAGGTATTGAAAGTTGTAAATTTAGAAAAATGGTCTTGCCTGGTGACACTATTGTATTTAAATGCGAACTCCTAGCTCCTATCCGAAGGGGCATTGCTAAAATGAAAGGAGAAGCTTACGTAGGCAATACACTAGTTTGTGAAGCCATCATGACTGCAAGCATTACCCGAAAAGAAATATGATCAGCTCCATGTCTTCCATTCATCCTGATTCCACAATAGGTTCAGGAGTACACATTGATCCCTTCACCATGATTCATGAGGATGTAATCATCGGGGACAATACCTGGATTGGCTCCAATGTGACCATCTATCCCGGAGCAAGGATTGGTAAAAATTGCAAAATTTTTCCAGGTGCTGTCATTGCAGGAATTCCGCAGGATCTCAAATTTCAAGGCGAGGAATCCACGGTAGTTATTGGGGATAACACCACCATCCGCGAATGTGTAACTATTTCTCGTGGCACAGTAGACAAGCAAACGACCGTAGTTGGAAGCAACTGTCTGTTGATGGCTTATGTACACGTAGCACACGATTGTGTGATTGGAAGCCATGTCATTGTAGCCAACTCGGTTCAAATAGCAGGCCATGTATCCATCGAAGATTGGGCTATCATTGGAGGATCAAGTGCTGTACATCAGTTTGTGAGAGTCGGTATGCATGCCATGATTTCAGGTGGATCTTTGGTTAGAAAAGACGTGCCTCCGTTTACCAAGGCGGCAAGAGAGCCCCTCACCTACGCTGGTGTCAATTCCTTGGGCTTGCGCAGAAGAGGCTTTTCGAGTGAAACCATTGCACACATTCAAGAGGTATACCGTTACCTATTCTTGAATAGCTTAAACAATAGCCGTGCACTTGAAGAAATTGAAATTAACCTTCCTGCCACCAAAGAGCGCGATGAAATTTTAAATTTTATCCGTTCATCTGAACGTGGAGTAATGAAAGGCTACATCAACTAGCATGTTTACCATCCAGGTTCAAAACGCTTCCAAGCGCTTTCACCACGAATGGATTTTTAAAAATCTCAATCTGGACCTTTCCTCAGGAGATACTATCGCCGTTACTGGAGGAAATGGTTCTGGGAAATCCACCCTATTAAAATGCCTTTCTGGAGCCATTCCCTTGACATCTGGGGCTATTCAGTACCAATTAGGAGATAAGCAAATTGCCGAAGAACAGTGGTTTCGTAGCCTCGCACTCGCTACTCCCTATTTGGAATTGCCTGAAGAATTCACGCTAAGCGAAGTGCTTTCCTTTCATTTTCAATTTAAAAATCCCCTTCAAAATCAATCCAATGCGGAAATTTTGGAGATTTTAGGCTTAGAGAAACATAAATCAAAAACCATTTCTCAATTTTCCTCCGGCATGAAACAGCGGGTAAAACTTGCCCTAGCCATTTTCTCGGAGGTTCCTTTACTCCTTTTGGACGAGCCCACCACCAACTTAGACAAGCAGGGAGTAACTTGGTATTTGGAACTTATCCAGCAGTTTACATCAAATCGAATTGTAGTGATCTGCTCAAATGACCCGCGTGAATATGATTTTTGTGAAAAAAAAATAGCTCTAGAAGACTTTAAGTAAGTCAAATGGTCCGTATTCTTGTCAGCACAATTCAAAAAAAGTAGATCTCAAATGAATTCCCTAGTTCTTACCTTCAGCGCGCGTAGATGGAACTTCCGCACTAGCAGGAAGCTATGTTTTTAACTTAGTCAAAAAATAAGCTGATTACTACCGGAGGGTGACTAGGGTAACTCCAGCTCCTCCTCTATCAGCATGTTCATCCTCCAATTTCCCAACTTGAGGCATGGTCCGTAATAAATTACGGCTTATCTCACGCAGGATTCCATCTCCCTTTCCATGGACTATCCGGAGATTTTTTACTCCGAGCATGTTCCCCTCGTCAATAAAGGTTTGAATCAGTGGGAGAACTTCTTCTCCTCTTTTCCCTCTCAAATCCAAGTTCGGAGAAAAATCCATCATCTTGGTTGTCGTTTGGTAGCTACCCCTTTTTTCGATAGACTTCAATTCTTTCTTCACTTCTGCTCTCGCGATTTTCTCCAGTCGAGAAAGCTTTACATTCGACTTTAGGTCTCCAATTAGAAGTTCAACATCTTTATTTTTTATAGCCACTACCTCTGCAATAGCCGAATTATCCTTCAGCCTTACCCAATCTCCTACCTGAATTTGTCCCCCTATCACTTGAATACTAGGCTCCTTGATGGTGGTTTTTTCTGGCTTAACTTCTTCTTTAAAGACATCCAATTCCTTGCGCACTGATTTGGTGACTTCTTTCTCCGCTTTCCCCTCCTTGATCTCTCGAATCACGGATTCTATCTTTTTATTGGCTTGATCCAGGATGGATTTTGCCTCCAACTTGGCTTCTTGGATGTATTGTTTTTTGGTTTGCTCCAAACTTTCTTTCAACTGCCCATACTCCTTCAAGGTCCCCTCAAGTGCCTTATCCTTTTCCCGAACATCCTTCAGGAGGAGGTCATACTGGTTCTTTTCATTTTCCAATTGGGTTAGCAACCGGTCGTACCGAACGCGTTCTTCCCCAATTTGCTGCTTTGCATAAGCTACAATCTCTTTGGATAGTCCGATTTTTGAAGCTATTTCCAAAGCGAAAGAAGAACCTGGCTTCCCAATTTCCAATTGATAAAGTGGTTCCAATTTTTGCACATCATAGCGCATGGCACCATTCACTAAGCCCTGTTGCTTTTCGGCCAACTGCTTTAGGTTACCGTAATGAGTGGTGATTACCCCATATGCGCCTAGTTTGGCTAAAGTGAGCAGAATGGACTCGGCAATTGCCCCCCCAAACTGTGGCTCCGTTCCTGTACCAAATTCATCGATAAATAGGATCGTTTTCTTAGTGGCAAACTGAGTAAAATGCTTCATACTCATCAGGTGTGAGGAGTAGGTACTTAGGTCATTCTCCAAACTTTGCTCATCGCCGATATCTATAAAAAAATGGTCGAATAAGGAACTCTTCGAATCAGGATGAACCGGCAATAATAGTCCGCATTGCAGCATGTATTGCAGGAGGGCTACTGTTTTGAGTGCAACTGATTTACCTCCTGCATTGGGCCCAGAAATAAGTAGGAGGCGCTTTTGGCTATCAAGCTTAATCGTTAATGGCACAACCTGTTTCCCCTGGGCTTTTAAGGAAAATTCAAGGATAGGATGCCTTGCTTGTGACCAGGAGAGCGCTCTTTCTTGGGTGAAAATGGGTTTGTGGCTATCCGTTTTAAGAGCAAATCGAGCCTTGGCACGTACAAAATCCAGTACGCCAAGAAAATTGGTGGCTTTACGCAGTGCAGGAATAGTAGGCCGCAGTTGATCTGTTAGGCGAGTAAGAATTCGAATGATTTCGCGCTTTTCCATGTACTCCAAGTCGCGAATTTCATTGTTGATATCAAGTGCCTCCTCCGGCTCCATAAATACCGTCTGCCCCGTAGCGGACTCATCGTGAATAAAGCCACGAAGCTTTCGCTTATTCTCAGCAGCGATGGGTATCACCATTCTTCCTCCTCGAATGGTCATTGCCGCATCCTCAGGCATCAACCCCTTGGCTCGGGCCTCTTTAAAAATTCGTTCCATCACCTTCCTCAGGCGACTCTCTTCATATATAATCTGGGTACGAATTAGTTGCAGTTCCTTGGAAGCATTGCTTCTGAGTTTTCCTTTCTCATCCAGCACCTGATCAATCACCTGGAGCAGTTTGAGGTCCAGATCAATCAAAAGACCCAACAATGCCTTCAGCGTAGGGTAAGGGTCCCCGAATTTTTGAAAAAAAGTAATGCAAGATTTAAGAGTTTGTAGGGCGAGTTTAACCTCTTGAAATTCTTCCTGCTCCAAAAAAGCACCCTCCAATTTGGCTTTCTCCAAGTAGGGATTCAAGTTGGTGAAATTGGAGGAGGGAAAAGACTCTCCTGCTATGAGAAGCTGACGAAACTCCTCTGTTTGGTCCAACAGCCGCTGCACCAAGGAAAAATCAGTAGAAAAGGAAATGCTATCTACATAGCTTTGCCCTAAAGGAGAAGTACACTCTGCCTTGAGGAGCTCTTTAATCTTTACAAAATTTATTTTTTGCTCAAGGTTGGCTGGATACAGCATCAGATTTACTCCTTTGGCTTGGTGTTATTTTCGAGGACTACCAGTGAATCGATGACACGAGCATAGATTCGGTCTATCTTTTCGGCATCTTCTAGGTAGTACTCCATACTTGTTGTAAAAACAGAATCCGTCACACCATGTTTTGAAAAAATATCTTTTTCCATCAAGGTATATAATACCTTGGAAGAGTCGTAGGAAACAGGTAAAGAGCTAACTTTTCCTTCAGTGAGTTGTATATCTACGAGGATAGACACCATCAACCTCTCATCTAGGATTCCCTGAGGGGAAGAATCGCTCATGCAAGAAAGGCCTAGCACTAGGAAAACAAGGGAGAGGAATCGATAAATCACAGGTCAAAATTAGGTTTTTTTAACGGATAAAATCCACAATGGTAAATGCTCTCAAATTTTAATTTTCGCTTCAAGACTTTAACTTAGCCAATTCAAATCCTACACATGGATCAGCTATTTAGCAAACTTAGAAAATATGAGATTATGATCCGTAAGGTGGCCAACAACCACCTCCAAGGAGAGTACCAATCGCTTTTCAAGGGATCTGGCTTAGAGTTTGATGATTTGAGGCCCTACCAGTATGGGGACGATGTGCGGACCATCGAATGGAAAGTCTCTGCCAAGGGTCATGGTACCTTTGTAAAGACCTTTAAAGAGGAAAAAGACCAGTCTGTATATTTTTTACTGGACATTTCAGGAAGCCAGGACATTGGTCAGCAGGGCCAAAAAAAAATAGACCAAGGAAAATTAATTGCTGGGGTACTTACCCTTGCCGCGGTTTATGATGGAAGCCAAGTGGGACTAATCTCCTATTCGGACCAACAAGAAAAATTGATATTACCTTCCAAAGGAAATAAGCAAGGTGTAAAGATCATTCGTGGGATTTTTGACCATGAAAATAAAAGCTTAAAAACGAATTTGAACGGCCTATTTACCTTTGCATTGAACCTTATAAAAAAGAAAAGTATCATTATCATTATTTCAGACTTCATCGACCAGGATTACGAACGGTCCTTTAGAGCACTTGCAGAACGCCACGATTTGGTAGCGATTCAACTGACCGACCCGCGGGAAGCTGCGCTACCAACCTTGGGGATTGTACCCATATTTGATAAGGAAAGAGGAAGAACTACCTGGGTAAATACTGCTTTTGGGAGCTTTTCTAAGAAAATTGCAGATACTTTTACCAGTGAACGGGAACACTTGAAAGAGATCTGCAAAAAAAATCAAATCAATTATTTGGCTATTGATTCTAGACAAGATATAGTCAT